>Ga0265293_10000949_pt1 | contig 66369 bp, 62 predicted proteins | sample Munlanlewell138R_FD_192505 | JGI IMG/M metagenome (GOLD analysis project Ga0265293, IMG submission 192505) | Leachate microbial communities from a municipal landfill in Southern Ontario, Canada - Leachate well 138R | ecosystem: Engineered > Solid waste > Landfill > Unclassified | place: Canada... | reverse complement strand
GCGAGAACCCAGAAACCGCTAGAAAGAGACCGGATTTTGAGACATTGACTCCTATTTTTCCTAACAAAAGAATAACACTAGAAACAAACCATAGTGAATTGTCAACAAGGTTATTAGATCTAATAGCACCCATAGGAAAAGGACAAAGAGGAATGATAGTAGCCCCTCCTAAAGCAGGTAAAACTACTTTTCTTAAAAAAATCGCCAATGGAATTGCACAAAACCATCCAGAAATGGAGATAATAATTTTACTAATAGATGAAAGACCTGAAGAGGTTACAGACATGAAAAGGTCTGTTAAAGGGGATGTAGTATACTCTACATTTGACGAGCTACCAGGAAACCATATTAAGGTTGCAGAGATTGTTCTTGAAAGAGCAAAGAGACTAGTAGAGCATGGCAAAGATGTAGTCATACTATTAGACAGTATCACAAGGCTTGCTAGAGCATATAACCTTGTCATACCTCCAACAGGACGAACATTATCTGGAGGATTGGATCCTGGTGCATTACATAAGCCTAAGAGGTTCTTTGGTGCAGCTAGAAATATTGAAGAGGGTGGCAGCCTTACCATACTTGCTACGGCCCTTGTGGAGACAGGCAGTAGAATGGATGATGTTATATTTGAGGAATTCAAGGGAACTGGAAACATGGAAATCCACCTTGACAGAAAGCTTTCAGAAAAGAGAGTATTCCCTGCCATAGACATTAATAAATCAAGCACAAGAAGAGAAGATTTACTTATGAATCCAAAAGAGCTTGAAACAATATGGGGAATAAGAAAAGCATTAAGCAATGCTCCTATAGTGGAAGTTACAGAAACTTTAATAAATCAGCTAGTAACGACAAAGACAAATGACGAATTCATAAGCAATATGAAATCTTTAATATATAATTAAGATAATAAATTTAAATATTTTATTGAAATGATTTTAGATTTATGCTATACTGTACTAGTTGAAAACTGATTACTTTTAATATACATTTAAAGAGTTTGAAAAGAGGTGAAACCAATGAAACAAGGAATCCATCCAGATTACAAAAAAGCAACTGTATCATGTGTATGTGGAAACACATTTGAAACAGGTTCAGTTAAGGGTGAATTAAAAGTAGAAATCTGCTCAGAATGTCATCCATTCTTCACAGGACGTCAAAAGTTTGTTGACAAAGGCGGACGTGTTGATAAATTCAAGAGAAAATACGGTATACAATAATAACTACTTAGGTTTGTCTCATAGGTTAGATGCCATTGGCTTCTAACCTTTATTGTTTTCTTTTGTTTTATGCCTCATTATCCTTGTCATTTTGAGCGTAAGCGAAGAATCTAGCCTATTATAGCCAGAATACTAGTGGGGAAACATTTTGGAGGTGTGTCATTTGGCAAAGTTATATTTTAGATATGGAGCGATGAACTGCGGTAAATCAACTAACCTTATGCAGGTAGCCTATAATTATGAAGAAAGAGGAATGAAGATAATCATAATAAAACCTGTAATAGATACTAAGGGAGGAGACAAGGTAATATCTAGGCTAGGTATAGATCGAAAAGTTGACCTTTTACTAGAAAAGGATAAGAATGCCTATGAAGAAGTTGAAAGATGGAATAATGAAAATTGGGAAATAGATTGCATTCTAGTAGATGAAGCTCAATTTTTTACAGAGGGTCAAATTGATGAATTTTTTGAGATAGCAGTGAAGATGAATATTCCAGTCATTTGTTACGGACTTAGAACTGATTTTCAAATGAAAGGTTTTGAGGGTAGTGAAAGATTGTTACTTATAGCACATAGTATAGAAGAGCTAAAGACTATTTGTTCCTGTGGTAAAAAAGCAATATTTAATGGAAGAAAAGTCAATGGAAAGTTCATATTTGAAGGAGCACAGGTAGCCATAGAAAATGAAGACGATATAGTATACGAGTCACTCTGTGGAGAGTGCTACTTTAGAGAAAAGCAAAACTAAGACATAGGGATTTAGACGGATAAGTGTCACTTCTACAGGGGAAGGCATATATGGATAATGAAAAGAGGGGTATAATGTTAACTTACGATATACCAGGTATAGGAAGAATAGAGATAGAAAATGTAGTATTTGACTATAATGGGACCATAGCAGTAGACGGAAAGCTTATAGAAGCTGCTAAAGAGCTTATATACAAACTAAGGAGGCATGTTGATATACACATACTCACAGCTGATACCTATGGGACAGTAGAAAAGCAATGCAAAACCCTAGGAGTAAAAGCAGCCACATTTCCAAATGAAATGGCCAGCATTTCAAAGAAGGAAATAGTAGAAAAACTAAATCCAGAAAAGACTATTTGTATAGGAAATGGATACAATGATATAGAAATGTTTAAAATATGCAAGATATCAATAGCTGTCATGGAGAAAGAAGGCTGTAGTGGAAAACTATTAGCCCATTCAGACATAGTGACTTACTCCATAAAGGATGCCATAGAAATTATCTTTAGTGAGAATAGAATGAAAGCAACTTTGAGAAGCTAATTTATAGTGACAAAACCATCTATTATATTATATTATATAATAATTCTTAACATAGATAGATTGTCCGAAAAACGAATACAAATAGTTAAGTATAGTAGGGATGGTGTATTTATGGATAAGGAGACAATAAAATTAATAGGTGATATGCTAGATGAGAGATTAGACAAGAAACTAGCACCTATCATGGCAAAACTAGATGAACATAGTGCAAAACTAGATGAGCATAGTACAAAATTAGACGAACATACTCAAATACTTAGAGCCTTAGAGCACCTAGCACAGGTAAATAAGGTTGAACATGACCAAATGTCTAATGATATAGCACATATGAAGGGCGATGTAGAAAGCGTCAAAAAAGGACTTGCAGGTGTTGAACTTATTACAGCAAATAATTGGTCTGATTTAGTAAAAATAGAATCATTAATACAATAAATATTTAGTGATATCTTTAAGTCAGAGGACAACCTCTGACTCTTTATTTGTGTATTTTATTTTACCATTATGTGTTATAATGAAAATCATAGATTAAGTTTAGGAGTGGATTTCTTGCAAAAAATAAAGGATTTAGAGAGAAAGCCAAAGCACTGCACTACCATAGGTGGGCAGGCATTAATAGAAGGAATAATGATGAAGGGACCAAAAGATATAGCCATAGCTGTCAGAAAGCCCGACAATCAAATAGAATTAAAGAAAGAGGCTATAAAATCACCATCTACCAAATATAAGTTTCTAAAATGGCCATTTATACGAGGAGTAGTTGGTCTTGTAGAAGCTATGGTCATAGGTGTCAATTCACTAATGTACTCAGCAGAGTTCTATGAAGAAGAGGAAGTCACAGAACCAGGAAAGATAGATAAGTTTTTTAATAATCTTTTTAAAGACAATGCAGAAAAAGTCGCAATGTATATTTCCTTAGCTCTTTCTATGGTAATAGCAGTAGGTGTATTCATGCTAGGACCAACCTTCATAACAAATATGTTAAAAAGAGTTATAGAAGTGCCCATAGTTCTGAATTTAATAGAAGGACTTATAAGAATACTCATGTTTCTAATCTATGTAACAGCTATATCCAAAATAAAGGATATACAGAGAGTATTTGAATATCATGGTGCAGAACATAAGAGCATTCATTGCTATGAGCATGAAGAAGAGTTAACTGTAGAAAATATAAAAAAATATCCTATACTCCATCCTAGATGCGGCACTAGTTTTCTATTTATGGTAATGATAATAAGTATATTAGTGTTTTCATTCTTTGGGTGGCCAAACCCCTTAGTGAGATTTTTAACTAGAATAGCTATGTTGCCAGTAATAGCAGGAATATCCTATGAAATAAATAGATTAATCGGAAGAAGCAATGGTAAACTAGCATATTTGGTATCCTATCCAGGACTATTTATACAGAAAATAGCCACAGTAAGAGAGCCAGATGATTCGCAAATAGAAGTAGCCATAGAAGCTCTAAAAGCCGTATTGGTAGATGACAAGGAGGCAGACCGTTGGTAGGTGCCTACACAATAGGAGAGTTAATTAAAAAAGGTATGGAAGCTTTAAATGAAGGGGAGTTTAATAATCCCCTTTTTGACTCTAGAATTTTATTATGTCATGTGCTTAATGTTGACAAAATCCACACTTATACACATAAGGATGAGCTAGTTCATAGTTGTTCTGTGGATAATTTTTTTAAGTTAATTGAGAAAAGGAAAAGTGGATATCCTATTCAATATATATTGGGTAAGCAAGAATTTATGGGCTTAGATTTTCATGTAAGAGAAGGAGTTCTAGTCCCTAGACCGGATACAGAAGTTTTAGTCGAGTATATAATAGACCTTGTGAAAAGCAATTATTTTGGGGACAAGGACATTATAAAGATAGCTGATATAGGTACAGGAAGCGGTGCTATTACCTTAAGCTTGGCGCACCATTTAAAAAACGTTCATGTTTATTCAGTAGATATAAGCGATACAGCCCTTCAAGTAGCTAGTGAAAACTCAAAAAGTCTACATTTAGAATCAAAGGTAAGCTTCCTTAAGGGAGATTTGTTTCAACCATTAAATAAACTAAAGCTAGACAGCCCTATAGATATAATAGTATCCAACCCACCATATATCCCAACAAATGATATAATGTACCTACAAAAAGAGGTAGCAGAGTACGAGCCCAAGCTTGCACTAGATGGAGGACAGGATGGACTAGATTTTTACAGAAGAATAATAGACCAGTTCCAAACATATCTTTCAGATAATGGAGTCCTAGCAATGGAAATAGGCTATGATCAAGGTCCGGCTATAAAAAAGCTACTAGAGGATATGATTGATACAAGAGCAGAGAAAGAGGAGACAGAGGGACAGGAATCTTGCCCCAATCAGTGCAAAAAGAATGGGCCCTCTTGCATCGAGATAATAAAAGATTTAGCAGGACATGATAGAGTAGTGGTTTTTAAAAAATAATAGCCTTATGCTCAAGCATATGATATAATATTATACTGGATAATTCCGTGATGATGAGGTGGAAAATGTGTTAGATAAATTAAAGTTTATTGAAGAAAGATACGAAGACCTAAGCAGTAAAATAAGCGATCCTGACATAATAAGCAATATTTCAGAATGGCAAAAATATGTTAAGGAACATGCTGAAATCGAACCCATAGTATCTAAATATAGGGAGTATAGTGATATAGCTACTCAACTAGAGGAATCTAAAGAAATGCTTAAGGAAAAATTAGATGATGATTTCAAGGAGCTTGTAAAGCTTGAGGTAGATGACCTTACTCTGAAATGTGATCAGATAACAGAAGATCTAAAAGCACTTCTTGTTCCAAAGGATCCAAATGACGACAAAAACGTTATAGTAGAGATTCGTGCAGGTGCTGGTGGAGACGAAGCAGGGATTTTTGCAGGGGATCTATTTAGAATGTATACCATGTTTGCAGAAAAGCACCGTTGGAAAATTGAAATGATGAGTTCCAATGATTTAGGCATCGGGGGCTTCAAGGAAGTTATATTCCTCATAAAAGGTAAGGGTGCATATAGCAGGCTAAAGTATGAAAGTGGAGTTCATAGAGTTCAAAGAGTTCCAGCTACTGAATCAAGTGGAAGGATACACACTTCAACTGCTACAGTAGCAGTCTTGCCAGAGGCAGATGATATTGACTTAGACATTAATCCAGCAGATGTACGTGTTGACGTGTACCGTTCTTCAGGAAATGGTGGCCAAAGTGTTAACACTACAGACTCAGCAGTTAGACTTACTCATATACCTACAGGAATGGTCGTATCATGCCAGGATGAGAAATCCCAGCTAAAAAATAAGGATAAGGCTTTTAAAATACTAAAGGCTAGACTTTATGATCAAATGATGGAAGAGCAAAATGCAGAAATAGCAGAAAATAGAAGAAGTCAGGTAGGAACAGGAGATAGAAGTGCAAAGATAAGAACATACAACTTCCCACAAGGAAGAATAACAGACCATAGAATAAATCTAACAGTATACAAACTAGAAGCATTTCTTAACGGAGACATAAATGAAATGCTAGACGCATTAGCAACAAGCGCCCAAGCAGAAAAACTAAAACATGTACAATAAAAAAGTCGGGAAACCCCGACTTTTTGCATACCCAAAAAACAATTCTGGAAATACAATAGAAATACTAAGCGAACATTCGCAGGACATGACAATAATTCTTAGTGAATGCAGGTATAAAATCCGTTAAGCAGCCTGCGCTGTCTGAGAGAAGCGAGTTTGCAAGCTGTAGGATTTTTTGCCGGAATGAGCTATAGAATTATTCATGTGAAACAGTGAGTGTGTATTTCTATTGTATTTCCTACCTATATACTCACTGACACCACTATCCCAATAATAAACCCAACAACAACCCCCAAACCTGATGCCCTGCCCTTATGCAAAGACTTAGCATCTGGAATCATCTCTCCACAGGTTATGTAAAGCATAGTGCCACCAGCAAAAGCTAAACAAAGACCAATAAAAAAATCAGACACAACACCTAGGATTGCTCCAATAAAGGCGCCTATACCTGTAGGTAACCCAGCAAGCATAGTGAGGAGGACTACCTTAAGAGCAGAAGAACCACTTAATCTTAAGGGAGCAGCCATGGCTAAGCCCTCAGGGAAATTATGCAAAGCAATAACTATAGCCATTGTCATACCCATTTTAGAAGTAAACATATATCCTGAGCCTATAGCCAATCCCTCAGGCAAGTTATGTATTGCTATTGCTATACCTAAAAGAGCACCAGTTTTAAAAGAATGACCCTTAGACCCAGATGTAATCTTCCTTCCTTTATTTACATTAAAAAATCCCTCTATAATTATTACAGTAGCCACTCCAAGAAGGATTCCAAGTACTTCTGTTCCTAGACCAGCTATGTCATAGGCTTCAGGTAGCAAATCAAAAGAAACTACACTTAACATAATTCCGCTAGTAATTCCCATAAGAAGCCCTAAAAACCTGGAACTAGGCTCAATAATTAACAAAGATATAAGACCACCAAAACCAGTTCCAACAATACCTACTATTGTACCTATAACAGTAATAATTAAAGCTTGAGTCAATAATATCACTCCTTACAAAAACATTAAAATAAATACAAGCTTTCTCCTATGTCATCCTGAGCAAAGTGAGGGATCTCTCTTTTCACCATAAAAGACGGAAATCTGTATTATCTATTGAATTATTTGCTAAGCTAATATAATATATATTTTAAGAAAGCAGATAATAGAATGTATAAGTGAAATAAGAAAAGTGACATGTAGGTAAATTAAGAAGGGAAAAAACAATGAAAGAAAAGAATACTCGAATACTAGCAATAGATCCATCTCATCCAGAGACAGATAAAATCATAGAAGCAGCAGAAATAATAAAAGCTGGTGGAATAGTTGCATTTCCTACTGAAACAGTATATGGTCTAGGAGCAAATGCACTTGATGATAAAGCCATAGAAAAAATATTCTTAGCAAAGGGAAGACCACAGGACAACCCTTTAATAGTACATATCAACCATATATCCCAGCTAGATGATATAGTCAAAGATATACCAAAACATGCATTCAATATAATGGAAAGATTCTGGCCAGGTCCCTTGACCTTAATATTTAAGAAGACCAGCAAAATTCCACATATAATAACAGGAGGATTATCCACAGTAGCTGTTAGAATGCCAAGTCATAAAATAGCCTTAGAACTAATAAAGCATTCAGGCCTTCCTATAGCAGCTCCAAGTGCCAATACTTCAGGGAAACCTAGTCCAACAGCTTCATCACATGTAATAGATGATTTGTCAGGGAAAGTGGACATGATAATAGAAGGAGGAAGCACAGGTGTGGGACTAGAGTCTACAGTGCTAGATATTTCTGGAGACATACCTACGATACTAAGACCAGGTGGCATCACATTAGAGGATTTACTGACTGTCCTTTCAAAGGTAGAATACGACAGCGCAATTGAAACAAATAATACAGATTTAGTGCCAAAATCCCCAGGACAAAAATACAAGCACTATTCTCCAGATGCAAAAATGATAGTAGTCAAGGGAGATATAGACGAAATTGTAGATAAAACCATAGGGCTTTGTGAGGAATATGAGTTTAAAGGCATGCGTGTAGGGATAATGGCAACAAAGCAAACCTACCATAAATATGAAAGCGAAAATATTCTCATAGTCGGAGACAGGGAGCATCCAGAGACTATAGCAGCAAATTTCTTTGGCGCCTTAAGGAAATTTGATGAGGTAAAGGTAGACATAATAATTGCAGAGGGAATAGAAGAAAAAGGCATTGGAAAAGCCATAATGAATAGAATGAAGAAGGCAGCAGGAGGTAATATCATATGAGAATTCTTTTTGTATGTACTGGTAACACCTGCAGAAGTACCATGGCAGAAGGTTTGTTTAGACATATGATTAAAGAAAAAGGATTGGAGGATAGGATAAAGGTAGAATCTGCAGGAGTATTTGCAGCCCTTGGTCAATCCGCATCATATCAGTCTATAGAAGTCATGAAAGGACAATCCATAGATATATCAAATCATAAGTCTAGACAGCTTACTAAAGAGATGATTGAAAATGCAGATATAATCCTTGCAATGACCAATAATCATAAAAGAGCAATAGAATCTATTGATATAAGAGCAATAAAGAAGACGTTTACTTTAACAGAATATGCCTACGGGAATGAAAGAAGCACTGATATCATGGACCCCTTTGGGGCTTCTGTGCAGGTATATGAGCAATGTTCAATAGAGATTAAAAATGCTCTTGTTAATATTGTTGAGAAATTAGTAGAAAAAATCGAGGAGGAAAATAAATGAAAATTGGATTAGGCAGTGACCATGCTGGATATGAGCTAATGGGATACATCAAAGAATATTTAGATAAAAAAGGCATAGAGTATATTGATTTTGGCACAAATTCAAATAAATCTGTAGATTATCCAGAGTTTGGTCAAAAGACTGCAGAGGCAGTAAAAAGTGGTGAGTGTCATAGAGGAATTATTTGCTGTGGAACTGGAATAGGAATATCAATTTCTGCCAACAAGGTTCCAGGAATTAGATGCGCCCTATGTGGTGATTGCTATTCTGCAAGGATGTCAATTGAGCATAATAACGCCAATGTACTTGCCATAGGAGCTAGGGTAACAGGAAAGGATTTAGCCCTTGAAATCATAGATACTTGGCTCAAAGCAGAATTTTTAGGTGGAAAACATGAAAAAAGAATTAATAAAATTAAAGACATAGAAAACAAGTATGTGATATAATACTACAGACCAGAAGAAAGAGAGCATAATATATTGAGAGGAGAGATGAGTGTGAACAGAGTTGTAGTTATGGATCATCCATTGATTAAACACAAGTTAACATTTATTAGGGACAAAAATACTGGGCCTAAAGAGTTTAGGGAATTAGTAAAAGAGGTTGCTACCCTTATGGCATACGAGGTTACTAGAGATTTACCCCTAGAGGACATAGAAGTAGAAACTCCTCTTACAAAAACAACATCCCAAGTAATAGCAGGGAAAAAGCTAGGAATAGTACCTATTCTAAGAGCAGGGCTTGGAATGGTAGAAGGATTACTAAACTTGCTACCAGCTGCCAAGGTTGGACATATAGGACTTTATAGAGATCCTGAAACACTTGAGCCTGTAGAATATTACTGCAAGCTTCCATATGATGCAGTAGAGAGAGAGCTTATACTATTAGACCCTATGCTTGCAACAGGAGGCTCTGCAAGAGCAGCCATTACCTTCCTTAAAGACAGAGGAGTGACAAATATTAAGCTAATGTGCCTAATAGCAGCTCCTGAAGGAATAAAAGCAGTGCATAAAGAGCATCCAGATGTGGATATCTATGTAGCAGGCATAGATGAAAAACTAAATGATCATGCATATATTCTTCCAGGATTAGGAGATGCAGGAGATAGGTTGTTTGGAACAAAATAAGGATGGGGGAACCCATCTTTGTTTTTTTAAGTCAAAAGAAACAGAGGGGGAAAATATATGCGTCCATCATGGGATGAATATTTCATAGAGATAGTAAATGTTGTGAAAAAGAGGGCCACCTGTACAAGAAGACAAGTAGGAGCGCTTATAGTGCTAGATAAGAGAATACTATCAACAGGCTACAACGGAGCCCCTACTGGCTTAAAGCACTGCTCAGAGATAGGCTGTCTGAGAGACGAGCTTGGAGTACCATCAGGTCAAAGGCATGAACTATGCAGAGGATTGCATGCTGAGCAGAATGCCATAGTTCAGGCAGCAAATTCAGGGATTAGTATTAAGGGTGGAACAATATATGTCACAAATCAACCATGTGTATTATGTGCAAAGATGATAATAAACGCAGGTATTCAAAGAGTAGTTTTCAGTGGGGATTATCCTGATGAATTGTCTACAGACATGCTAACAGAAGCTGGAATAGAGTTGATAAAGATTGACTAAATAAACTAATTAGAGTAAAATCTTAAATGAAGACGTGCAAAAATTATTTTAGCTTGACCTGAGAAAGAGGAGTGTTAATTTATGACTGATTATTTTATAGTCTTTCTTATACCTATTATACTATCATATCTACTTACACCATTGGCTAAGTACACAGCAAAGAAAATAGGAGCAATAGATGTCCCTAAGGATGATAGAAGAGTTCACAAGGTGCCTATACCTAGACTAGGTGGACTTGCTATTTATTTAGCAACGATTATATCCATGTTTATATTTTTAGAGGATATTGATAAGTCTATAATTTCTATCATGATAGGTGGTACAATAATCGTAATAACCGGCATAATTGATGATGTGAAGCCAATATCTGCAAGATGGAAACTATTTTTTCAGATATTGTCAGCACTTGTACTGGTCATGGGAGATATTAGAATAGAATATATAGGGAATCCTTTTGTTAAAAATAGCGTTATAAATTTAGGAATGTTTTCTATACCAGTGACTATATTCTGGACAATTGGTATAACTAACACCTTAAACCTAATAGATGGTCTAGATGGACTTTCAGCAGGAGTAGGAGCCATAGCAGCAGTATCTTTATTCTTTGTGGCAGCAAGCATTGATTTTATAGATACGACTATGGTCATGATATTGTGTGCAATAATAGCTGGATCAGCATTTGGATTTCTACCACATAACTTTAATCCAGCCAAGATATTTATGGGAGATACAGGAGCTTTGTTTTTAGGCTTTATGCTTTCAGTAGTAGCCATGGAAGGTGTTATGAAGAGTGTGGCCACTATCACTATAGTAGTACCAATATTAGCACTAGGACTACCAATATTTGATACTACCTTTGCAATAATTAGAAGAGTTATTAACAAAAGACCTATTGGTGAAGCTGACAAAGGACATGTCCACCATAGATTGTTGGATAAGGGACTTAGCCAAAAGCAAGCAGTGTTAATACTTTATATGGTAAGTGCAATATTTGGATCTGCGGCAGTACTTATGGCAGGCTTAAAACCAGGCTATGGAGTAATAGTCGTAGGAATTATACTAACCCTACTATTTTTAGGAGCAGCAAGATTTGGAATCCTTGGAGTAGTTGATATAAAGAAAAAGAACAGAGAAAAAAGATGATAGGAGCAATCTAAATGAATAAGATTAAGGTTCTAACAGTTTTTGGGACAAGACCAGAGGCTACAAAAATGTGTGTAGTAGTTAAAAAGTTAAATGCTAATCCATTTATAGAGCATAAGCTTTGTGTAACTGCTCAGCATAGAGAAATGTTAGACCAAGTTCTAAACATATTTAATGTAGTTCCAGACTATGACCTAGATATATTCCAACCAGGTCAGAGTCTTAGTCAGATTACAACTAGAGCCTTAAATGGACTTGAATCCGTAATAAAGGAGTTTAAACCCGACTTAATTTTAGTTCAAGGAGATACTACTACAGTATTTGCAGGAGCCTTAGCTGCCTTTTATAATAAAGTGAAAATAGGTCATGTAGAAGCAGGACTTAGAAGCAACAACCTATATTCACCATTTCCAGAAGAAGCTAATAGAATGCTCACTGGGGTAATAGCAGATTTTCATTTTTGTCCTACAGAGGAGAGTAAGGAAAATCTTTTAAGAGAAGGATATGCTCCTAATAAAATCTATGTGACAGGAAATACTGCCATAGATGCTCTATTGGAAACAGTATCAGATACTTATATATTTGAAGATGAGCTTTTAAATAATTTAGACTACGAAAACAAAAAAATCATATATATGACTTGTCATAGAAGTGAAAACATAGGCAAACCTATGGAAGATATATTTAATGCACTATTAGATATAATAAATAAAAATCAAGATGCAGAACTGGTTTTTCCAATGCATTTAAATCCAAAGGTAAGAGATATTGCCTATAGAATATTGAAAGATAATCCAAGGATACATCTTATGGAGCCTTTAGATTATGAAGCATCAGTTAATATGCAGGCTAGATCTTATCTAGTAGTTACAGACTCTGGTGGGTTGCAGGAGGAAGCGCCCACACTAGGCAAGCCAGTACTAGTAGTTAGAAAAGAAACAGAAAGACCAGAAGGAATAAAAGCAGGAACAGCAAGACTTGTAGGAGTAGAATACAAAAATGTATTTAACCAAATAGACTTACTGTTAAACAACAAGGAAGAGTACATCAAGATGGCAAATGCCGTAAATCCATACGGAGATGGTCATGCGACTGAAAGAATAGTGGAAATTATAGTCAAGCAATTAAAAATTAATAATTGAGGATTAAGATTTTTATGAGACGGCCTTGGCCGTCTTTTTGTTTAATAGCACGTTCAATTGTGAAGTGTTTTTAATTCTTAATATTTTAATTTTTGACTCTTAACTAGCAATAGAAGGATTTTAGCTATAAAGTGTAGAATATAATAGCAAATAACATTTACCGGAGGTGTGATAATGAGCAAAATTGTATCCATTAACGAAGCTCTAGACCATGTAAAAGATGGCATGAGTGTAATAATAGGAGGCTTTTTAGGAGTAGGAAACCCACACAAGCTTATAGAAGCTCTATTAGAAAAAGGAGTTAAAGACCTTACAATTATAGCAAACGATACAGCCTTCCCAGAGATAGGCATAGGTAAATTAGTAGTAAATAGAAGAGTTAAAAAAGCAATAGTATCACATATAGGAACAAATCCAGAGACAGGTAATCAAATGAATGCAGGAGAACTAGAAGTAAATCTAGTACCACAGGGAACACTCATAGAGCAAATCAGAGCAGGAGGAGCAGGACTAGGAGGATTCCTAACACCAACAGGAATAGGCACAATAGTAGAAGAAGGAAAAACAAAAATAGAAATAGATGGAAAAGAGTATTTACTAGAAAAGCCAATAAAAGCAGACATGGCCTTGATATTTGGCTCAGTAGTAGACAAAAAAGGAAACATATTCTTCAATAAAGCAACAAGAAACTTTAACAAATTTGGAGCAACAGCAGCAGAAGTAGTCATAGTAGAAGCAGAAAAAGTAGTAGAAATAGGAGAAATAGACCCCAACTCAGTAGAAGTACCAGGACTCTTTGTAGATTTCATAGTAAGGGGGGACCAATAATGGATAAAAACATGATAAGAGAAGTAATAGCCAAAAGAGTAGCAAAAGAGCTAAAAGATGGCGACGTAGTAAATCTAGGCATTGGTTTACCAACCCTTGTAGCAAACTATATACCAGAAGGAATGGATGTAACATTCCAATCAGAAAATGGTTTCGTAGGCTTAGGGTCAGCAGCAGAAGCAGGAAAAGAAGATAAAGACCTAGTAAATGCAGGAGGTCAGCCAGTAACAATAAAAGCAGGAGGAGCATTTTTTGACAGCGCAATGTCCTTTGCCATCATAAGAGGTGGTCATGTAGATGCAACAGTACTAGGAGCATTACAAGTAGATCAAAAAGGAAACCTAGCAAACTGGATGATACCAGGCAAGATGGTACCAGGAATGGGTGGAGCAATGGACCTAGTAGTAGGGGCAAAGAAGGTTATAGTAGCAATGGAACACACAGCAAAAGGAAATCCGAAAATACTAAAGGAATGCGTTCTCCCCCTAACAGCAGCAGGGCAGGTTAACCTAATAATATCAGAGATGGCAGTAATAGAAGTAACAGAAAGAGGATTAGTCTTAAAAGAACTAGGACCAGAAGCAACAGTAGAAGAAGTAGTGGCAGCAACAGAAGCTGAATTAATTATTTCTGAAGACTTAAAGAAAATGAATATTTAAGTACATATAAAATCAGGGGACACAAAAAAATCCTCTGTTTTTTAATAGCCTAAAATCTCTTGCAAAAGTACACTTGATTATTATATAGTATCAAATATAGGGCAAAATAATAATGTACAAAATTGTAGTCTTTGTTACTTTTTTATCAAAGATTAGGTTTTTTGCATTGTATAAGGCGAAAAAGGTAGAATTTTCCCGAATTTTAGAATGAAAAATGTGTATTATTCCCTATATGAACTGGAGTGTTTAAGTTGAAACCAAAAGAAAGTTCGAAAATTCTGAGAAATCTAGCTCTCATATCCCAAGTAGGCATATCTATGCTAGTTCCTATCTTAGGAGGGACTTGGTTGGGTATTACTATTGATGAAAAATTAGGTACAGGAGCAATTTTTTTCCTGATTTTTATTGTCCTTGGTGTAGTATCAGCCTTTGTAACTTTGTTTAAAATTACAGTAGGAAGCAATAAAAGGAAGTGATATAATGAGAATGTTAGAAGGAAATTATCAGAGGAAGATAATAATTAGAGCGCTGCTACTTGCTCTGATATTTTCGGGTATTATTCTCTTATTATTTCCAAATCCTAAGGAATACATATATGGTTTAGCATTTGGTACCTCAATAAACGTATTAAACTTCAAGCTTATGGCCATAACAATGGAAAAAGCACTACATATGCCTCAAAGTAGAATAAAGAAGTACGTCATGGGAAACTATTCTATAAGGTATTTAATTTATGGAGTTATGCTATCTATTTCAGCTTTAGCTGATTATATTAACTTTTATGCTGCAGCAGTAGGTATATTGATGATTAAGATTGTTATACAATCTGCTGTATTTTACGATTTGATATCAGATGTTTTTCGTAAAAAGGCTAAATAGTTGTATCAATACATATAAAACACAAAATTTTTAAAACACTTATTTGATTTGCTAATTTTAAGAGAGGAGGGAGAAATAGAAGATGGGGATTAGGTTTTTAATGAATGGTAAAGAGATATATATTCATGATACAGTAGTTAATTCATGGATAATAGTCCTTTTGCTTACAATATTTGCAATTGTAGTAAATAGAAAATTAAAGAATGCAAGTATTGATGAAAAGCCCACTGGCATATTGCATGTTGCTGAGATTATTGTTGAAGTATTAGAAGGTTTAGTAAAGTCTGTAATGGGACCTACTAGGATGAGTTTTACGCCTTATATGGGAACAATAGCCATATATTTAATATGTGCTAACCTATTTGGCTTATTAGGGTTTACACCGCCGACATCTGACTATAACGTAACCTTAGCGTTAGCAATAATGACCTTTGTAATGATGCATTTTAATGGGATTAAGTCAAATGGTATCATGGGCTATTTAAAAGGCTTCTTTGAGCCAATGCCATTTTTGTTTCCAATTAACATACTAGGAGAAATAGCTACACCAATTTCATTATCTTTCCGTCTTTTTGGAAATATATTAAGTGGTACTATCATAATGGCTCTAATTTATTCGGGTCTAAATAGCGTATCAATGTTTATTACTCCATTTGCAGCACCAGTATTTCATGCGTATTTTGATTTGTTCTCAGGATTAATTCAAACCCTAATATTCGTAATGCTTACTATGTTGAATGTAGCGAATAAAATGGGAGATGAACCAAGTGAAGTTATTAAATAAGGCTTTAATTAAAATTAAAATAAATATTTAACAATACAAGGAGGATGTAAAATGTTACAAGGAATATCAAACGAGGCTTTTGTATTAGGATGCTCAGCAATAGGTGCAGGTATTGCACTAATAGCAGGTTTAGGACCTGGAATCGGTCAAGGATATGCTGCAGGTAAAGGTACAGAGGCAGTTGGTAGACAACCAGAGGCAAAAGGAGACATTATGCAAACCATGCTTTTAGGTCAAGCAGTTGCAGAGACAACAGGTATCTACAGTCTAGTTATTGCTATTATTTTGCTATTCGTTCGACCACTATTAGCAGGACTATAGAATGCAGGAGGTGGGTAGATATACCCATCTCTTTATTGCAACTTATTTAAAGAAGAATTATGGGAAGCCATTTTTATATACTTCAGAGCAAGGAAGGGAGGCTTAAAGCATGGATATTCAAGTAAATGTATTACCGGATCCCGTCAATTTTTTGCTGCAAATTTCAGCTACAATAGTATTGTTTTTAATACTAAGACATTTTTTATTCGGACCAGTTTCAAAGTTTTTGGCGGATAGAAAAGAGAAAATAGCTCAAGATTTAGAGGATGCAAAATCTCAAAGAGCAGAAGCAGATGCACTAAGAAAAGAATACGAATCTAGAATAGACGAAGCAAAGCAAGAAGCAAGGGGCATAGTGGATAATGCTAAGAAGAGAGGCGAAGAGCTAAAGGCTGAGATTGTAGTGGCAGCGAAAACAGAGGCGGACAATGTATTAATCAAGGCAAGAAATGATATAGAAAGAGAAAAACAAAGAACCATGGCTGAATTAAAGTCAGAGGTTGTTGATATAGCTTTGATGGCTGCAGAAAAAGTAGTAGAGAAAAGCTTAGACGAAAAGGCTCATAGTGAAATGATTAAAAAGTTTGTCGATGAGGCAGGGGAAGTACAATGGCGGAATTAGTAGGTAAAAGATACGCAGAAGCTCTTTTTGAGGTAGCCCTAGAACTAGACAAACTAGAAGAATTTAATGAAGAAATCAAATCTGTATCAGAAGTGCTTAAAAGTGAGCCAAAGCTAAAAACCATATTTGAGCACCCTAAGCTTTCAAAGAAAGAAAAGAAGGACATAATTGACTCTATTTTTAAAGATAGGGTTTCTCAAGAAATAGTTAATCTTTGCTACATAATCATAGACAAAAATAGAGAAGCTTATTTATCCGATATAAGCTATGAATACACAAGACTTTCTAACGACAAACAGGGAATAGTAGAAGCAAAGGCTATCACTGCAATTCCTATGGATGATGAAGAAATGAAGAAACTAGAAAATCAATTGTCAAAGAGACTAGACAAAAAGGTTATTTTAACAAATGAAGTCCAAAGTGGCATAATAGGTGGAGTTCTTGTGAAAATAGGCGATAAGATAATAGATGCAAGCATAAAGGGTAGGTTTGAAGAGCTTTACAAGGACCTGAAAACCCAAAGAGTAAGAAAAGGATAGGGGTGAAGAACTAAATGAATCTAAGACCTGAAGAAATTAGCTCAATTATAAAAGAGCAGATTAAAAGATATGAGAATAAGCTAGACGTTGTAGACGTAGGCACTGTAATCCAAGTTGGTGACGCCATAGCCAGAATACACGGACTAGAAAGCTGTATGGCTGGAGAGCTTTTAGAGTTTCCAGGTGAAGTATATGGTATGGCACTAAACCTCGAGGAAGACAACGTAGGTTGCGTTCTTTTAGGTTCTGACGAAAATATAAAAGAAGGCGACATAGTAAAGAGAACCCAAAGAATAGTTGAGGTTCCAGTAGGAGATAGCTTAATAGGAAGAGTAGTAAATGCACTTGGCCAGCCAATAGACGGAAAAGGACCAATTAATACAGACAAATTTAGACCTATTGAATCAAGAGCACCAGGTGTAATAGAAAGAAAATCAGTAACAGAACCACTTCAAACAGGTATCAAATCCATAGACTCTATGATACCAATAGGAAGAGGACAGAGAGAGCTTATAATAGGTGACAGACAAACAGGTAAGACAGCCATAGCCATAGATACTATCATAAATCAAAAAGGACAGGACATAATTTGTATTTATGTAGCCATAGGACAAAAGAGATCTACAGTAGCTCAAATAGTAAATACCCTAGAATCAAGGGGAGCTATGGACTATTCAATCATAGTATCAGCTACTGCAAGTGAACTAGCACCGCTTCAATATATGGCGCCTTATGCTGGTGTTGCCATGGCAGAAGAATTCATGTATCAAGGAAAAGATGTATTAATCATATATGATGATTTATCAAAGCACGCAGTTGCATATCGTGCAATGTCATTACTACTTAGGAGACCACCAGGACGTGAAGCATACCCTGGAGACGTATTCTACCTACATTCTAGACTTCTGGAAAGAGCAGCAAGACTAGACGAAAAATACGGTGGTGGATCAATAACTGCACTACCAATAATAGAGACACTAGCAGGAGATATCTCTGCATATATACCAACTAACGTTATATCCATTACAGATGGACAGATATTCCTTGAGACAGAGCTTTTCTTCTCAGGACAAAGACCTGCAGTTAACTCTGGTCTTTCAGTATCACGTGTTGGTGGGGCTGCCCAGATAAAAGCTATGAAAAAGGTTTCAGGAGGACTTAAGCTTGAACTTGCTCAATATAGAGAGCTTTCAGCATTTGCTCAGTTCGGCTCTGACCTAGACAAGGAAACCGAAGAGAGATTATCCCACGGAGAAAGAATAATGCAAATTCTAAAACAGCCTCAATATAGCCCTATATCTGTAGAAAAGCAGGTAATGGTGCTTTATGCTGTAACAAATAAATATATTTCAGACGTACCACTAAATAGAATAAAAGACTTCGAAAGCGAATTCTTAACATTTATGGAAAACAGCTACCCACAAGTAGGAAAGGGTATAGTTGAAAAGAAAGAGCTAACAGAGGAAGTAGAAGCCGAATTAATTAAGGGCCTAGAAGAATTCAAAAAGAGTTTTGTGTAGTAGGGGCGACCATTGGTCGTCGGTCACGATTCAAAGAGAAAAGAGGTGATCTCAAATGGCTCAATCGATGAAGGATATAAAAAGAAGAATTAGAAGTGTTGGTGGTATAAAGCAGATTACAAAAGCAATGGAGCTGGTTTCATCTGCCAAGCTTAGAAAAGCCAGAGAAAGGCTTGAGATGAGCAGACCTTACTATCAAACATTGATTAGAAGTATTCAAGAAATCCTTTCATCTACAAGAGGAACAAAGCATCCACTGCTAGAAAGGCGTGAAGTAAAGAATAGAGCCTTTATAGTAATAACAGGAGATAGAGGCTTGGCCGGTGGATACAACGGCAACGCAATTAGATTAGCGGAAAGCCAAATAGATAACAAAGAGCAGGCTGTAATATTAGCTGTAGGAATCAAAGCTAAAGACTACTTTAGGAGAAGAAATTACAATATAGCAGGGGAGTTTTTAAATATATCAGAGGAACCACATTTTATAGATGCTAGTAGCATAGGGGCCCTTGCCATAGAGCTATATGAAGAAAGCAAAGTAGACGAAGTAAACATAGTATATACAGGATTTAAAAGCGTAATGTCACAGGAGGCAAAAATCCTAAAGCTATTGCCAGCTGAAAGCATAGGAGAGGATAGTGAAGGAGAAGCAAACAGTCCGAAAATACTAATAGAATATGAACCATCACCAGGAGTAGTGCTTGATTATTTGATACCCAAGTATATACATAGTGCCATATATGGAGCATTAATAGAATCCTCTGCCAGCGAGCAGGGAGCCAGAAGAATTGCCATGGAAGCAGCAACAGACAACGCAGAAGAGATGATAGACGAGCTAGAACTTAGATACAATAGAGCCCGACAGGCAACTATAACACAAGAGATATCGGAAATAGTAGGAGGAGCAGAAGCTCTTAAGTAAAATGCAATAGCAAAGGAGTGAAATGTATGGCTGATAAAAACATAGGTAAAATAATTCAAGTAATCGGACCTGTGTTGGATATAAGATTTGAAGAGGATAATCTGCCACGTCTTCTAAACGCAATTAGAGTAAAAGGAAAAGACGTAGAGGTCGTAGCAGAGGTAGCCCAACATATAGGAGATGACATAGTTAGATGTATAGCCATGTCTTCTACAGATGGACTTGTCAGAGGCATGAGTGCCGAAGACACAGGAAAACCTATAACAATACCAGTAGGAAAAGTGACACTAGGCAGACTATTCAATGTTCTTGGTGAAACCATAGATGAAGGTGAGCCAATAAAAGCAGAGGAGAACTTACCTATTCACAGACAAGCACCATCCTTTGAAGAGCAGGAGACAGCAACAGAAATATTTGAAACAGGAATCAAAGTCATAGATTTAATAGCGCCATATGCTAAGGGTGGTAAAATAGGACTTTTCGGTGGAGCAGGAGTTGGAAAGACAGTTCTAATTCAGGAACTTATTAACAACATAGCCATAGAACACGGAGGACTTTCAGTATTCTCAGGAGTTGGAGAGAGAACTAGAGAAGGTAATGACCTATACTATGAAATGAAAGAATCTGGAGTTATAGACAAGACTGCCCTAGTATTTGGTCAGATGAATGAGCCACCAGGAGCAAGAATGAGAGTTGGTCTAACAGGACTGACAATGGCTGAATATTTCAGAGATGTACAAGGACAGGACGTACTTCTATTCATAGATAACATATTTAGGTTTACACAAGCAGGCTCAGAGGTATCTGCCCTACTAGGACGTATGCCAAGTGCCGTTGGGTATCAGCCTACATTGGCTACAGAGATGGGTGTACTACAAGAGAGAATAACATCAACAAAGAAGGGTTCTATTACATCAGTTCAGGCTGTGTATGTACCTGCTGACGACTTAACAGACCCTGCACCAGCGACTACATTTGCTCACTTGGATGCTACAACAGTTCTATCTCGTGCTATATCAGAGTTAGGAATATACCCAGCAGTTGACCCGCTAGATTCATCATCAAGAATTCTTGATCCATTTGTAGTAGGAGAAGAGCACTATAACGTAGCTCGTCAAGTTCAGGAGATACTACAAAGATACAAGGAGCTTCAAGATATTATTGCCATACTAGGTATGGATGAATTATCAGATGATGACAAAATAACAGTAGCACGTGCTAGAAGAATTCAACGTTTCCTATCCCAGCCTTTTAACGTTGCAGAGCAGTTCACAGGTATGGCAGGTAAGTACGTACCTATTAGTGAGACTGTAAGAGGATTCAAGGAAATACTTGAAGGTAAACATGACAAATTACCAGAATCTGCATTCTTATTTGTAGGAACCATAGATGAAGCTATTGAAAAAGCTAAGAAAATGGGATATTAGGAGGTGTCTAAATGGCAGGTTTTATGCTAGAAATAGTAACTCCTGATAGGAAGTTTTTTGAAGAAGAGATAGACATGGTAATAGTAAGAGGAGTAGAAGGAGACCTAGGAGTCCAAAGGGGTCATATACCTTTAGTAACACCACTTGCAATAGGAAAAATAAAAATCAACATGAATGGCACTTCAAGAATAGCAGCACTAGCTGGAGGATATATAGAAGTTGGCAAGGACAAGACAACTATTATCTCAGATGCTGCAGAGTGGCCTGATGAGATAGACCTAGATAGAGCAAAGGAAGCAAAGGAAAGAGCAGAAGAAAGACTAAAAAGAAGAGGCAACATAGACGTAGCTAGAGCAGAGATATCTCTTAGAAAAGCAGTAAATAGAATCAGAATAGCAGAAGAAAAAGAATAAAAATGGCGCTTATTTGGCGTCATTACAGAGGCGGCCATTGGCCGTCTGTTTTTTTTATTCTTTAAAAAATTTTCAAATTTACTGTGTATAAAACCCCCCATTAGATGTTAATACTTGAATATGAGGGAAGGATGGTTTCACAGCAAAAATGTTTTGTCCCCCTTTACATTTTTGCTTTTTTGAGTCCTTTCCTCAACCTGTATTAAATACTTTAAAATATTTTATATGTCATCCTAAGCGTATGCGAAGGAAGTAGTTATTAAAATGGAGGGTAGTCATGAAAACTATAAAAAATATTATTTTAATCGGACTTATAATGATTATTACGCTAATTAATTTTACATATGCAGAAAAAGAAAATCTTAAAGATGAACAGCTTTTTATAAAAGCATTTGAAGAAACTGGTGCTGATTTTTCTAGTCTAAACCTTAATATTAGTGGAACTATTAACGAAATATATAAGGATGACCATCAACTCAAAAATATGAGGGCTCATATAATAGAAGAACTAGGAGTAGAAGAACTAGAAACAAACCCATATAACGAAGAAGAGTATATGAGCACAAATACAGAGAAATTTAAGAGCTCCCATATATTTGCTCATGGGAGAGATAAAAATAATGCTCAGCTAACAATAATACTCTATTCCTATTTCGATAAGGAAATAAATAGTGGAGAAACAAGCATAGTAGTTGACCTAACCATGGACAAAAACTATGATGAAATAGGTAAAATAATAGAGAAAGTTGACGATTTGTATAAAAGTTACAAGATGAAAGCAGAAATTACCTATTGCATTATTGGCTCATTTGATGCAGAATTGAATAAGGGTCAGATGACCAAAAAAATAACAAAAGCCCTTTCTCTAGCAAAGGGCAAAAAAGTGGAAGGCTTGATTGAGGATGATATTGTAAGCATTTCCGCTTATTCACCAAATTTAGACAAAACTATATACACAGGAAATAAAAAGATGAATTTAAACATTGCACTGAGCTATAATGAATATGAGGGGAAAACATACATAACTATGGGTTACCCCATTATTACAATAGGATATTAAAGAAAGTTAAGAAACGTCATCCTGAGCAAAGTGAAAGATCTCGTACTTAGATAGTGGCGTGACAAAAAATCGCCTAGACAAAATCATAAAGGGAGGAAACGACAAGGTGCCAAAGATAATAGTTGAAAAGAGTCCAGCCTTAAAAGGCTCCATAAAAATAAGTGGAGCAAAAAATTCTACATTGCCAATTATTGCAGCCTCGCTTCTTTCTTCAGAGGTATGCACCCTTGAAGATATACCTGCATTAGACGATGTAGATGTTATAAGTGAAGTACTTGCATCCTTAGGTGTTGACATAAATAGACCTAATAAAAATATATTAGAAATTAATTCTTCAAAAATTATAAATGTTGAAGCACCCTACGAGCTAATGAGAAAAATGAGGGCATCTTTTTTAGTGATGGGACCTTTATTGGCCAGGATGGGTAAAGCAAGAGTATCTCTTCCAGGGGGCTGCGCCATAGGAACCAGACCCATTGATTTGCATTTAAAGGGCTTCAAGGCATTAGGAGCAAACATAGAAGTAGGACATGGATATGTAGAGGCTAAAGCAGATCGACTTATAGGAGACAAGATATATCTTGACTTTCCTAGCGTAGGAGCCACAGAAAATATAATGATGGCAGCCACTATGGCAAAGGGAGAGACCATCATAGAAAATGCGGCAATGGAACCAGAGATTGTAGACCTAGCAAATCTGCTTAATAAAATGGGAGCAGATATCAAGGGAGCTGGCACCAACAATATTAGAATTAAAGGTGTGACTGAGCTAGGTAAGGTGAGACACTCAGTGATTCCAGATAGAATAGAAGCTGGAACATACATGGTAGCAGCTGCAATCACAGGAGGAGATGTCTTAATAGAAAATGTAATACCAAGTCATGTTAAGCCAGTAATAGCAAAGCTAATAGAAGCAGGGGTAAAGATAGAAGAAGGTGAAGATAGCCTTAGAGTAATTGCTAAGAATGGAATTAAGGCAGTAGACATCAAGACTCTACCATATCCAGGATTCCCCACAGATATGCAGTCACAGTTTATGGCACTTATGAGTATAGCAGAAGGTACGAGTATAATGATAGAAACAGTATTTGAAAACAGATATATGCATGTAGATGAATTAAAAAGAATGGGTGCAGATATAAAAATAGATGGCAGAAGCGCAATCATACAAGGTACTAATAAAATGATGGGAGCACCAGTGAAGGCCACAGACCTTAGGGCAGGTGCAGCACTTATATTAGCAGGACTAGTATCAGAAGGAGCCACAGAAATCAGCGACATATACCACGTAGATAGAGGGTACACAGATATAGAAGAAAAGCTTGTAAAGTTAGGAGCTAAAATATATAGAGCAGTAGACTAAAGGACGAGAAATCGTCCTTTTTTTATTGAGTCTTCAGAGTTGAGAAATAGTTAATTTTCATCCTGAGCGAAGCGAAGGATCTTTCTTCATAGTTTTAGATAATCTTCTACAAGTTTTCTATATTTTAGCAGGAATTTTCTTTGTTTTGTAGAATAACAATTAATATGTGATATGCAAACATAATTATTTTAAAGGGAGGATTTTAAATGAATTTTAAGAAAACAAGAATTCTTAGCTTACTAGTTATGCTTACAATGGTACTAGGGCTAGTATTTGCTCCTATGACAGGAGTGTATGCAGAGGAAGCAGCAGATAACGCAGTAACAGTTACAATAGTGCATACAAACGATACACATTCAAGAGTAAGCGATGGAGTAGGATTTGCTAAGATAGCAACAAAAGTTAAGGCTCTTAAAGAGGCTAATCCTAACGTTTTAGTAGTTGATGCAGGTGATACACTACACGGACAGACTATCGCTACAATCTCTAAGGGCGAAAGTATAGTTAAGATTATGAATACTGTAGGGTATGATATAATGACTCCAGGAAACCATGACTTTAACTATGGCCAAGAAAGATTATTAGAGCTTAAAGAATTAATGAACTTTGATTTATTATCAGCAAACCTTGTTAAAGAAGATGGCACTACACTTCTTGATGCATATGTAATAAAAGAAGTTGGTGGATTTAAAGTAGGTTTCTTTGGACTTTCAACTCCAGAAACTTCAGTTAAGACTAATCCTAAAAATGTTGAAGGCTTAACATTTGCTGATCCAGTTGAAAAAGCTAAAGAAATGGTTGCTAAGCTACAAGAAGAAAATGTAGATGCTATAGTAGCATTAGTACACTTAGGAATCGATTCAGAAAGCGTAGATACATCTTATAAAGTAAGAGATAATGTAGAAGGTATAGATTTAATCATAGACGGACACAGCCACTCAGCTTTAGATACTATAGACAATGCTGACAAAGCAGTTAAAATAGTATCAACAGGTAACTATAATGATAATTTAGGTATAGTTAACTTAACATTTGTAGATGGTAAATTAACAACTGTAGAACCTACAGTATTTAGTAAAGATGATGCAGCAGAATTAGCAGAAGACGCTGATGTAGCTGCAATAATTGTTGAAGTTGAAGCAGCAAACAGTGAAATTACATCACAGATAGTAGGAAAAACAGATGTAGAGCTTGATGGTGTTAGAGAGAACGTAAGAGGTGGAGAAACTAATCTTTCAAATCTTATAACAAATGCAATGCTATCAGCTTCAGGTGCTGATATGGCTATTACAAATGGCGGTGGAATAAGAGCATCAATAGATGTTGGTGAAATCACTATGGGAGAAATCATTACAGTTCTTCCATTTGGAAACTATGTAATAGTTAATGAGTACACAGGGGCACAAATATTAGCAGCTTTAGAACATGGAACAGCTAGCTATCCAGCAGTAGCAGGTTCATTTGCACAAGTTTCAGGAGCAACATTTACTATTGATTTAAATGCAGAAGCAGGAGCAAGAATTAAGGATGTAAAAATAGGTGGAGCAGACTTAGACTTAGCTAAATCATACAAAGTAGCGACAAACGACTTCATGGCAGTTGGTGGAGACGGATATACTATGTTTGAAGAAGGCACTCTAGTAGTTGAACTACCAGGTCTAGATGAAGTACTTATAGAATATGTTAAAGGCTTAGATTCAATACCAGCAGAAGTAAGCCCAAGAATGACAGTTATAGCTAAAGAAGTAGTAGAAGAACCAGTAGCTACAACACAAAAATATGTAGTAAAAGCAGGAGATGTACTTTGGAAAATAGCAAAACAATTTGGATTTGCATGGGAAAAAGTTTCTGAGTTCAATAACCTAAAGAACCCACATCTAATATTCCCAGGACAAGAAATCCTAATTCCAGCAAACTAATACTGTAGGGGCGGCCAATTTGGTCGCCCTTTTAGCCTAGAAGGATTTTTTGAACTTATATAGAATATAATAACATATGTGTTAAAAATCTTATTAATTAAAGGGAGGATAAAAAAATGAACTTCAGAACAAAAAAACTATTATCTTTGATAGTAATGTTCTCGATGCTACTAGGCATATTTGTAGCACCAGCAATGGCAACTGAAGCTGATACAGTAAAGATTACCATCTTAGGCACAACAGATATTCATGGTAATATTTACGACTGGTCCTATGAAGATGGAGTAGAAAAACCTTTAGGATTGGCAAGAGTATATTCAGTAGTACAAAAAGTTAGAGAGGAAAACCCAAACACTTTGCTTTTGGATAATGGAGACATCTTGCAAGGCACACTACTTACAGATGATGTATACAATAGCATAAAAAAAGAAGATCCTAATCCAATAATAGCAGCAATGAATTTCATGGGCTATGATTCAATGACACTAGGAAATCATGAATTCAACTTTGGTTTAGATTTAATAGAAAAAGCAGTAAAAGAAGCAGATTTTCCAATATTATCAGCAAACATTTACAATAAGGATGGAACAAGCTTTGTAAAACCATATACAGTAAAAGAAGTAGCAGGAGTAAAAGTAGGTATACTTGGAGTTACACATCCAAACGTAAAAGTTTGGGATAAAGCAAAAGTAACAGAATTAGAATTAAATAGTATGGCAGATGAAGCGCAAAAATACATCAAGATATTAAAAGAAGAAGAAAAGGTTGATATAGTCGTAGGTACAGCCCACGCAGGTCTTGAAGGAGACTATCCAGATGGAGGAGACTCTGCAAGAGTATTGATCGAAAAGAACCCAGAAATAGATGCACTAATAATAGGACACGATCATGTTGACTTACAAGAGCTAATAGGAACTACAGCAGTTGGAGCATCTAAAGACACGGGACTAAATGTAATTAGAATAGATATAACACTTCAAAAAGAAGGAGATGCTTGGAAGGTAATAGAAAGAACACCTTCACTAATAGCAGTAGCAGACTATCCATCTTCAGAAGAACTTAAAGAACATACAAAAGAATTCCACCAAGCAACACTAGAATTTTTAGGAGATATAATAGGAATAGCAGCAGAAGATTTTCATCCAGCACCAGAGGTTCCTGGAATTCCAGAAGGTCAAATAAGAGATACAGCAGTAATGGACATAATCAACAAAATACAGCTAGAAGCTACGGGAGCAGATGTAGCAGCAGCAGCATTATTTAAAACAGATTCAAACCTTAGAAAAGGTGACTTGAACTATGCAAATATATTTGATATCTACAAGTACCCAAACACTCTAATAGGAGTAGAGGTATCTGGAACAGAGCTTAAAGCATATATGGAATGGTCAGCAGCATACTATAACACATATAGACCTGGAGATGTGACCATAAGCTTTAGTCCAAATGTAAGAGCATATAACTATGACTTGTTTGCCGGTGTAGAGTTCAACATAGATATATCCAAACCAGCAGGAGAGAGAATAGTAAACCTTAAGTTAAATGGAAACGAAGTAAAAGATGATGATGTAATCAAACTTGCAATAAACAACTATAGAAATGATGGATTAAAAGGTATGGGAATCATTAGTAATGAACCTTACTTTAATTCTGATCCAAAATCAGTGAGAACATTTATCGCAGAATATATATCAGCACAAGGAACCATAACTCCAGAAGTGGACAACAACTGGAGCGTTATAGGTGCAGATTTAGATCATCCATTGAGAGATTATATAATAGAAGAAATAAAAGCAGGCAATATCAGTATAGAGCCTTCAGCTGATGGTAGAACACCAAACGTTAAACCAATAAACGTATTTGACCTAGCAGCAGAAGGTAAGATACCGGCAGAATTATTGAAAGAACATGGAATAGAAGTGCCAGGCACAGAAGAACCAATCATAGAAGAGCCAGTAGTAGAAACTCCAATAGTAGAAGAACCAGTAGTATCTACAACACAAAAATATGTAGTAAAAGCTGGAGACGTACTTTGGAAAATAGCAAAACAATTTGGATTTGCATGGGAAAAAGTTTCTGAGTTCAATAACCTAAAGAACCCACATCTAATATTCCCAGGACAAGAAATCCTAATACCAGCAAATTAATTCTGTAGGGGCGACTATTGGTCGCCCCTAATATATTGTCATCCTGAGACTAGCAGTATTATATTACTATGGAAGGAACTCGTTTTTCTTTCATATAGCTTATCCACCCTGCATACAATTTAATTAGAATAATTTTTGTAAACAGGGGGATAAGCTATATGAAAAACATTGGAGCATACATAATATTCATTCTCTTTATGACCATACTACTGCCATTGGTGGTAGTAAAGGGCTGTAGTCCGGGTAAAGGAGGAGAGCCATCAAAAGACTCTCAACATAAGATAATAGAGGGAAAGGAGCTAGTAAAGGTATATAACACAAAATCAGGTAGTACAGAAGAAATAGATCTAGAAGAATACCTTAAGGGAGTAGTAGCTGCTGAAATGCCAGCGGCCTTTCACATAGAAGCGCTAAAGGCACAGGCTATAGCAGCTAGGACATACGCATTGTCTAGAATAGACAGATTTAAAGATGGAAATCCAGACCATATTACAGCACCATTATGCACAGGAATCCATTGCCAAGCATACCTAACATTAGAAGAGCTTGAGCAAGCACATGGTAAAGGGTGGACAAAGGAGTATTGGCCAAAAATTAATAAAGCAGTAAGTGAAACTAAGGGTATGGTAGCCACATTTGAAGGAGACCTAATAGATGCCCTCTACCATTCAACTAGTGGAGGAATAACAGAGGACTCTGAAAATGTATTTGCCTCAGCCAAGCCCTACTTAAGATCCGTCACCAGTCCAAATGAAGAGGAAGCGCCAAAATTTAAATCCACCATTACCATGTCATTTAATGAGTTTGTCAAGAAGATTCAAGAATTGGTTCCCAATACAAAAATCACAAAGAAAAACATAAGCCAAATCATAAAAGTAGCAGATAAAAGTGAAACAGGCAGAATAATGAAGCTGATGATAGAAGATAAGATAATAGAAGGTAGAGATTTTAGAGCATCCTTCAACCTAAATTCAACTAACTTTAAAATAAATCTAATAGGAGATAATATAGAAATAGAAACCTTAGGAAATGGTCACGGAGTAGGTATGAGCCAATGGGGAGCCAACTCAATGGCCAAAAAAGGCAGCACCTACCAAGAGATACTCAAGCACTATTATCTAGGAGTGGAAATAAGAGAATTCAATTAAGAATTAAGAATTAAAAATTATAAAGGGAGATTCTTCACATACTTTCAGAATGACAGCTATGATTGTCATCCTGAGCAAAGTGAAGTATCTCTATTTTTTTTATAAAAAATTTTTCCAATACATGTATTAATTTTCTATTATTGGTCACAATATGTAATGGAGGTGAGGCGTATGGACGAGTTTAATAAGGGGCCTAAAAAAAACGAGGGCAAAAATAAAATTAAAAATCCAATAATAAATAAAGTAACCCGTAGAACAAAATCTATTACAGATAAGGATGGATTTTATGTAATCCTTTTTATATGCATATGCATAGTGACGACCACAGCAGTATGGGTATCAAAAAATAATTTTGATAAAGCAAATGGTATACAGGATACTGACTATCTTAAATTAGCAAAGGGCTATTATGATGACATTGAAAACCTCGGTGAAGAAAATAAGGATGTCACATTAATAGAAATAGATGGAGTAACAACAGAAGTAAACAAAGATATATCCCAAGATACAAAAGATAAAGGAGTAGCAGCTCCAGAAGAACAAAAGACAAAGGATACTAGATCACAAGACACCTCTGCAAAAGAAGTAGTAGCAGTGGCCACTATGAGTCAACCAACACTAGGAAATCTAGGAATGGATTACGCAGATAGCACACTTGTATATTCAAAGACACTTGACCAGTGGACTACACATTATGGAATAGACATCAAAGCAAAAGAAGGTACAGCAGTAAAGGTAGTATTAGATGGAACAGTCAAGGCAATAGAAAAAGACACAGATCTAGGCATAGTCATTACTATAGACCATGGAAATGGTCTGGAAACTAAATACGGCTGCTTATCCACAGATGAAATGGTAACTCTTGGTCAAAAGCTCAAAAAGGGCGATGCAATTAGTGGAATAGGTAAAGGAGCAGGAATTGAATTAGTAGAAGGATCACATTTACATTTTGAAGTAATAAAAAACGGAAAAAATGTAAACCCAAAAGATTATTTGCCAAAGTTTAAATAATCTTTGAAAAATAAGCAGTCATCACAGTATCAATAGTTCTAATAGTTTGCAAACCTGCATAAGTATTACTTAAAAAGACTCATATATTCAAGAATACCGTCAAGGGGGGTTAACAAAATTTGAAAGATTATATAGAAGAACGAGCGTTAGAAATTGCAAAATATATAATAAGCGAAAATGCTACTGTTAGGCAAACTGCTATGATATTTGGTGTGAGTAAAAGCACAGTACACAAGGACGTTACCGAGCGTCTACCTAAGATAAACCCTCTTGTAGCAACTGATGTAAAAAAAGTACTAGACATGAACAAAGCCGAAAGACATATCAGGGGCGGCAAAGCAACAAAGATGAAGTATAAAGCAATTAACAACTAATGATGATTATATGCTATTTTATATATAATAATCAGACAGAAAATATTATTTCCAATTGGAAGTAATATTTTTTGTTTTATTTAAACAAAAAAAGAGGAATTTTGGAAAACATCTAGAAATAAACTCTATTAGGATAGCTGTGCTTATAAAGACAATTAAACAATGTCATCCTGAGCGTAGCGAAGGATCTCGTATTTGATTATAAAGGGAAAGGGTGTTATATAAAATGGGTTTTTCACTTAGATCTGACATGGGGATAGACTTGGGGACAGCAAGTATACTAGTATTCGTAAAAGGAAAAGGAATAGTGCTTCAAGAACCATCAGTAGTAGCCATAGATAAAAACACAAATAAGCTATTAGCCGTAGGAGAAGAAGCAAGGAGAATGCTTGGTAGGACTCCTGGAAATATAGTAGCCATTAGACCGCTTAGAGATGGTGTAATATCAGACTATGAAGTTACAGAGCGTATGCTTAAATATTTTATAGAAAAAGCCGCTGGAAGAATGCTCTTCAAGCCTAGAATTATAGTATGTGTGCCAAGTGGAGTCACAGAAGTAGAAAAAAGAGCAGTACTAGAGGCGAGCAATCAAGCAGGAGCAAGAAAAACCTATTTAATAGAAGAGCCTATAGCAGCAGCCATAGGAGCAGGACTTGATATAACAGAGCCAACAGGACATATGATAGTAGATATTGGCGGAGGAACTACAGACGTGGCATTAATTTCCCTTGGTGGAATAGTAGTCAGCAAATCCATAAAGGTAGCTGGAGATAAATTTGACGAAGCCATAGTCAGATACATAAGAAAGAAGCACAATGTAATGGTAGGGGAAAGAAGTGCAGAGGACCTAAAGATAAACGTAGGAACTGCCTACCCAAGAAGCAAAGAAGTATCTATGGAAATAAGGGGTAGAAACCTAGTTACAGGATTGCCCAAAACTATATTGGTCACATCAGATGAGATGCTAGAAGCATTAGAAGAAACAGTAACAGCAATAGCAGACACTGTTCATTCAGTTCTAGAAAAAACACCACCAGAATTAGCAGCAGACGTAGGAAACAATGGACTAGTAATGACAGGTGGAGGATCCCTACTTTGGGGAATGGATAAACTAATCAGTAAAAGAACAGGCATACCAGTACATATGGCAGAAGACCCAGTATCATGTGTAGCAGCAGGCACAGGAAAAGCACTAGAATGGATAGATGTCCTAGAAAATAGCGTACTGACCGATGATCAAAGAAAAAGAAATTATGATTAGGAGATGATTAGATGAATAACTCCATGTATATAGCAGCATCTGCCCTAATAGCAAATCAAAAAAACATAGATGTAATATCAAACAATATAGCTAACATAAATACAAGTGGCTTTAAAAAGGATATAGCCATAACCGAATCCTTCCCAGAGGTGCTCTTAAGCAAGATTAACGATAGATTTGATATGGACAATCATAAGCCATTTACAGGAGTAAATGTAGAAAGAAACGGTGAAGTGTTCACATTAAACATAAACTCAGGATACTTTAAGGTAAGTACTCCTGCAGGTATCAGCAACAGTAGAAGTCTAAGATTTATAGTAGATGAAAATGGATACCTAAAAACATACTACAGGAATATAGACAATGAGCTTAAAACAGACGGAGAAAACTATGTTTTAGGCAACAATGGGCCCATAAGAGTAGAAGATAGAAATATAGAAATAGACAACAGAGGCAATGTCATGTCAGGCGGACAAATAATAGACAATCTAATCACATTTCCGCCACTAAATGTAATAGGCACTACAAGTGGCGGAGTTAGATTTGATAAAATAGCCATAGACTATACATCAGGCATCACAACAGATACAGGAGGCAAGTATGACTTTGCAATACAGGGAGATGGCTTTTTCAAAATCCAGACAGCAAATGGTCTAGCCTACACCAGAGATGGTTCCTTTACAACAGATGAAAATGGACAACTATTAACCAAAGAAGGATATCAGGTATTAGGACAAAATGGTCCCATAGTACTAGGGCAAAGTAGTTTCGCAGTTAGTGAAACTGGTGATATAATAGTAGAAGGACAAGTCGAAAACACTCTAGATATAGTGAATATTGGCAACAAAGAATATCTAAGAAAACAAGGCAATAACCTTTACACTATATTAGAAAACATAGAGCCAGAGGAAAGCATCTTTACAGGACATCTACTACATGGCTACTTGGAAAGCTCAAACGTAAACACAATAAAAGAAATGGTAAACCTGATAACAGCCCAAAGAAGCTACGAATCCAGCCAAAAAATAATCCAAGCCCAAGACCAACTACTAGACAAAGTAGTAAACGAACTAGGAAGAATGTAAAATAGAGTTCGGGGATATTCCCCAGGGAGATAGACCCTCTTGCAAGGGGTGTGTCCCCATACCTTTAGAGTAGAAAGGAGTTAAAATATGATTCGTTCATTACACACTGCAGCAACAGGCATGAAATCCCAACAACTTAACATGGATACAATCTCAAACAACTTAGCCAACGTAAACACAAACGGCTATAAAACTCAAAGAGCAGAATTCAAAGATTTACTATATGCAACAATAAAAAGAACAAACTTAAGAGACGACCTAGGTTCACCAGTTAACCTAGAAGTAGGTCATGGAGTCATGCCTACTGCTTCAACCAGGGACTTTAGAAATGGAAGCCTAACAGAAACACAAAATGACTTTGACTTTGCCATAGATGGGGAAGGCTTTTTCTCAGTAGTACTACCTAATGACCAAGTGAGATACACAAGAGATGGAAGCTTTAAACTTAGCATAGACGGTGAAGAGGCCATGCTAGTAACCTCAGAGGGATATATGGTACTAAGCGAAGATGACGATGTAATATTAATAGAAAACGGCATGAGAGACTTAACTGTAGATAATATGGGATACATAACAGCAACAGATGAAGACGGTGAAATCATTGACATAGGAAGACTTAAAATAGTTAACTTTATGAACCCAGCAGGACTACTAAGCGAAGGCCAAAACCTATACAGTACAACAGTTTCATCAGGAGAAGAATTATTATTAGAAGCAGAGGAAATGGATAGCAAAATAGTACAAGGCTATCTAGAAGCTTCAAATGTTCAAGTAGTAGAAGAAATGGTAAAGATGATAACAGCACAAAGAGCCTATGAAATAAGCTCAAAAACAATCCAAGTATCAGACGAAATGCTTCAAATGGCAAATAATCTAAAAAGATAGAATAAGGTGATACTATGTCTATAATAGATACAAGTGCAAATATGTTAATAAACACAAATCAATACAGCGAAAGCAAGCTAAAGCAAATAGCAGAAAATGCAAATATTAAAAAAGATGATAAAGAGCTATTAAAAGCATGTCAAGACTTTGAGGCTATATTTACAAATATCCTCCTAAAATCAATGCGATCAACAATCCCAGAAAGTGGACTAATAGAAAAAACCACAGCCACAGAAATATTCGAAGACATGTACGACCAAGAACTGGCAACAACCATGAGTAAAGGTAGAAACAGCCTAGGCATAGCACAGTTGCTATACAACCAAATGAAAAAAAATCTGTAATTGACACCCTGAGCGCAAGCCCAGGGTCTATTTTTTTATGTCATCCTAAGCAAAACAAAGGATGTTTGGGGACATTCCACTAATAGATAGACCGTCTTGCAAGGGGTGTGTCCCCCTACCTTAATTACTATAAATGTTGTTGAAAAAAGTAGTATTACATAGTATAATTATAATCCTTCATTCAACAAAGGTCTTTCCTGAAAATATACTGGCATGAAGAAATGAACTTGAAATCATGAGAGCGATTCATTTGATGAATCAGGGTCATACGCTAATCATTCCATACAAGCCTACTAAGACACCAATAAAAATCGGCAGAAGTGATCCATGTCCTTGTGGGAGCGGCATGAAATACAAGAAATGCTGCATGGGGAAAGATGAATAAGAGGTGTAAAAATGAAGAAGAAAACAAGCTTCATTCTATGTGCCTATAAAGCAGAAGTTGAATCAATTAATCCAATTGATAAGTATTTCTGTTATGATTGCTCAAATTGTGGAACTTTTTACGTAGTTAGAGCTTTTAAAGAATATGATAAAAGTGATATACTATTAAACTTATTATCTGGTTTTGCATTTAAACAATCAAAATATGGTGGGATGAAAAAATGCAATTACTCTTAATGGTTATCAGGAAATTTAAAAAAATCATTATATGCCTAAAACAAAAGAAGAATGGTTTGAACAGTTGATGCTTTATTATTAGCTGGGGAGAGCAAATGATCTTAAACATACAGTAACGGTAAATTCATATCCTGCCGTTTGTTATAACATTGATAACCAGGAATTAACAGAATTATTTGCAGAAGCGTTAGATAATAAGTATTTAATATGGGCAGATAATAGAAATGAGTTTGTTCAAGTTACATATTGGGTGTTATGAAAATTGAATTATGAAATGATTGAAAGAGTTCTGTTATATGAAAGATTTCATGTGGTGAAGTCTTTTTTGTGTAAATTCTCACAAATATACTTGAAAAAATATGACATAAGAATATAAAAAAACTTAAAATTATGCTATAATAAAGAATGTGAGTATTCTATAACTCAAATAGAAAAGAGGGAGTTGGCAAAAGATGCAGCAACAAGAGATAATACAACAGAATGACTACGACGAAATATCCTTGAGAGAGCTTATAGAGGCTTTACTAAAAGGCTGGAAGTTAATTGCTATCATAACAGCTATATGTGTTTTAGTAGCTGGTGTATATAGCTTTTATATAATAGAACCTACATATGAAGCAAAATCAGTGCTTATGGCATCCTTAGCAACTGACAAGCTAACTAATGTAAATAGAAGTGGAGATAGTGTAGAGGCAATTCTCAGTACTATATCCACATATCCGGTACTGACTATACAGACATATAAAGAGCAGATCAAGACTCCAAAGGTATTACAACAAGTAATAGATGAGTTAAACCTTACTGAAAAGGGAATATCAAGGTCAAGACTAAGAGATATGATAAGTCTCGAATCTATAAAAGACACAAATTTAATCGAAATAAAGGTGGCCAATAGTGATCCAATATTGGCATCAGATATAGCTAATGCAGTAGCTAGTAGGTTTACTGAATTCGTTACAGATATAACAAAAGATCAGGCCTCTAAATCATCTAAATTTCTTAAAACTCAGATTGATTTAGAGAAGCAAAAGCTGGATGAGGCCTCTTTAGAGCTTAAGAAGTTAATGGCTCAGCCAAGAGGAGTAATAGAGTTATCAAGTGAGCAGGATGCAAAACTAAATCTACTAAGCAAATATAAGGTCGAGATAGTAGAAAATGAAGTTGCGTTAAGCAAACTAAATGCAGGGCTAGCAACAGCACAAGATGAGCTAAATAATACTCCTCAGATACTTGTTACAAACAAATCCGTATCTGAAGACCAGATACTAGCAACCATAATATCAGAAAATAACAATATTCCAGCTACTGAAACGGCTGGCATTACAATGCAAAATGAAGAGATAAACACTAACTATTTAGAGCTTTCAGCAAGAGTTGCAGATTATAAGATGACAATATCAGAAGCAACAAAAGAGCTAGAAATGATGAAAAATAAGATAGATGAAACTCAGGAAGAAATAGAGCTCATCCAATCAGAACTTGCAGAAAAGAAGTACCAGCTTAATTTAGTACAAAGAAATGTAGATATAGCACAGGCAACCTATGATTCTTTTCTGAAGAAATACGAAGAGACTAGAGTAGCAGAAACCACAGAAATGGGAGAGTCTACTATTAACATAATATCTCAAGCCATAGTACCGATTAAACCAGTAGCTCCAAGGAAAATGCTCAATGTAGCTATTGCTGGAGTATTAGGTTTGATGGCGGGAATATTTATTGTGTTCTTTAGAGAATATTGGGAAAAATCGGCAGTTCAATCATAGGAGGTAGCTTAATGGCAGCAAAATCTGCGTCTATAAATAAGGGGAAAGATTCTGCAATTGAATATATTATATTTTGGGGACTGTGTATGTTACTTTTCATAGGTCCATATTTTAGAGGATTGTTTTTTGAAGGAGAGCTATTACCAGCCCAGATATTTTCCTTTTCATTAGCCTTGGTTTGGATCATATATAAGTATAGGGATAAAGACTATAAACTTATTAAATCTAGTATAGATATTTTGGTTCTAGGTCTGATGCTAATGTATTTTATCTCTATCGCATACGGTGTAAATACACGACTTGCGATTATAGAGGCATTAAAATATGGCAATTATTTTGCACTATATATACTAGCTAGGGACTTAATAGGAGAAGAAAAACACCAGAAGTATTTGCTCAATACTATAGTTCTGAGCGCTGTAGGCATAGCTTTTGTAGGTATAGGCTCTGCTATTGGAACCTGGGAATATAATGGAGCAGTTATGGGTAACAGAATAAGCTCAACCTTTCAATATCCTAACACATTGGCTTCATATTTAGCAGCAGTATTCATTTTGATATTAGGTTTAACTATTATGTCAGATAATAAGAAACTTAAAGCATTATATGGTGCATGCTCGTCTTTAATGCTTTTTACTTTTATACTTACTTATTCGAGAGGTATGTGGCTGATTTTGCCTTTATTACTTATATTATTATTTTTTATCATACCCAACAGAAGAAAACTAGAGCTTATTGTCTATACAGCCACTAGTATGATAGTTTCTATTCCTTTAGCTTTTATATTCACTTCTATATTAGCAAAGGGAGTTAGTACAGTGCTATGGATGATAGTCCTTGGACTTATAGTAGCTTCAGCTTTACTTACATACTTAGTATCATTAATATCTCATAAGCTTCAGCAGATATCTATCAAGTTACTCTTTGCCTTTGTAATCGCTATATTAGTATTGTTAGGGGCAGGAGTCTTTGCTGCACTCAATACAACTACAGAACTTACGTTAAGTAATAATACAGATAAAGATAAATGGACTGTTGTTACAAGAAGCATAGATGGTATACTTCCAAACCATGAATATGAGTTAAAGGTTAAATATAGGGGAACAAATATTGAGGACAAGTCCTACATAGGAAGAGTAAGGGTAAATGCAGTTGGCTTAGAGGATAATCAAGAAAAAGCAACAAGCTTAAGCGCTACTCAAATAGACGAACTGCAAGGAGAATTGAATATCTTCTTTTCTACGCTAGATAATACAGAAAGTCTTAGGATTTACTTTGACAACTTCTATGTAGGCACAGATATTACCTATGAAGAGGCCATACTTTATGACCAAGTAGGTAATTTAATAAAGGAAGTCCCATTAAGATATAAGTATATACCAGAGAATATATATAGCAGATTTCAAAATATTAGCTTAAGCGAAAATAGTTCCCAAGCCAGAATAGCCTTTTATAAGGATGCCTTTAAAGTAATAAAGGACTATCCTATATTAGGTGCTGGTGGTGGTGGGTGGGTAACACTGTATCAAATGTACCAATCATACTCATATTCGACTACTCAAGCTCACAACTACTTCTTACAGATGTGGATAGAAGTAGGAATTGTAGGATTAGGACTCTTTGTTGCTTCAATGCTAGTTCTAGTTTATAAACTTTTGAAATCATACAGAGCTACAGAATCAGAGAATAAAAGGCTATTAATTTCAACAATATTTATAGCAGTAGTGGGGATACTTGGACATGCATTCATGGACTTTGATTTATCATTAGTTTCTCTTACAAATATATTATGGGTGTTTATCGGTCTATTATCAGCTAGTACAGTAGCAGTGTCTGCTAAGGATGTAATACCTAATAAAACAAAAATCAAAAATCATAGGCCTAAGTACACTTATATGAATATTGGATTTTCTGTTTTATTAGTTTTAGTAATTATAGGCTCATCTTCACTTATACTGAGCGAATCCTATAAAGAAAAAGGTTTAGAAGCCAATAGTAGACAGGATATTACTGAAGCACTTAGAAATTTTGAAAAAGCATCAAAGCTAGACCCATTTATGCCAGAATACAAAATGGATGTAGGGTCGTTTTACAAAGCAATGTATCAGGTGACCGGCACCCGGGATTATCTAGATAAAGCAATTGAATCTGTGGATAAAGGACTAAATCTAGCAAGTTACAACTCAAATCTAAATGCAATAGGAAGCTCATTTTTTATGAGCATAGGCCAGGTAGATAAGTCACTTGAATTAATAGAGAGATCAGTAGATACTCAACCCATGAGAACTGAGATGTATGTTCAAAAAAGTGATGCTTATTTAACTGCATTTTATCATTATATAGATCAAGGGGATATGGACAGGGCTAAAGAAATCGTAGAAAAGGGCTATGGTGTAAAACAACAGATCATAGATATCAATTCTACAGCCCTAAGACCTTTAAAATATAATGAAGACTTATTATATAAAATAGGATATATGCAATTCAATCATGAAAACCTTAGCAGTATGGAATATGCTATAGGCGAAAACTATTCCCTTGACTTTGCATATTACTTTGACTTAGATATAAATAATGATGGCAGGATAGATAAATTAGCAACTAGGAGCGCTGAGGGTGGAAATATAAAGTGCGAGACATTAGAAGAGTTTGATAATACCTATAATAGAATAACTAACGATGAAAGCAAATATGGAATAGTATATACATCTGGATTAAAATTAGAACCAGAGACTGAGTATAAGGTTGTGTTTAAAGCGAGAGGAAATGTAAAGGAAGACACCTTTAGATTCTATGTATATGATGGTAATGCTGAAAAGAAAACACAGGCTGATTTAAGAAACATAGGCCTTAGCCATGATTGGAATATTTATGAACTTAACTTTACAACAGATCCTGACATTGAGCCAGGAACTCAACAGCTAAGGTTTCAGCATAATGGAAATGACGAAGGATTTATTGATGTAGAAGAAGTTATTATATTTAAGATACATTAATATATATCTTGCTTGTTAACTATTGACCTTCTAGCCATATGACTAGAAGGTGCTTTTGAAGGGAGTTTTTGTTATGCAAAAAAAAGCTAGAGTATTCTTCTTGGTTATTTTAGATATTGTTTTAATTAACCTAGCATATTACTTAGCGTTATATTTGAGGTTTGATGGAAAGATAGATTTAAACTATTTGAAAGTATATCTAGACAATGCACTAATAATTACTTTTTTAAAGATAGTAGTATTTTATTACTTTAAATTATATAGAAGTCTATGGAGATATGCTAGTGTTGATGAACTGTTAAATGTTGTAGTAGCCTCTATTGTAGCAAATGCAGGAGTCATTAGCTTTTTACTTGTAAGACAGACTTTTCTTCCTAGAGGTGTATATGCTATCACTACTATATTGGACATGCTATTAATAGGTGGGGTCAGGTTTAGCTATAGGACTCTTAGAAGAGTTAAGGGAAACGGCTTTAGTAAAGGAGATAGCTTTAAGCATATAATGATAATAGGGGCTGGAGATGCAGGGGCCATGGTTATTAGGGAGCTTAAAAACCATACACAGCTTAACAGTAGACCTGTAGCCATAATAGATGATGATTCATTAAAGAAAGGTCAAAGAATAAACGGAGTGCCTATTATGGGACAAAGAGTAGATATAGTAACCATAGCAAATAAAATGGATATTGATGAAATAATAATTGCCATACCTTCTGCTAGTAAAAGTGAGATAAGAGATATTGTAAGCGAATGCAAGAAAACAAAGTGTAAACTAAAAATATTACCAGGAATGTATGAGCTTATAGATGGCAATGTTAGTATAAAAGAAATAAGAGATGTGGAGATAGAGGACCTTTTAGGAAGGGATGAGGTACATCTTTATCTTGAAGATATAAGCGAATATCTAAAGGGGAAACGAGTTTTAGTTACTGGTGGTGGAGGCTCTATTGGTTCGGAGCTTTGCAGACAAATTGCCAAGTTTGAGCCTAATAAACTCTGTATTCTTGACATATATGAGAACAATGTTTACGATTTGCAGATTGAATTAAAGAGAAAATATAAGGATTTAAATCTAAAAGTTTTTATTGCCTCTATAAGAGATAAAAAAAGAATTGATGAAATAATGGAAGACAATAGACCTGATGTTATATTTCATGCTGCAGCTCATAAACATGTGCCTTTGATGGAGGATAACCCTAAGGAGGCTATCAAGAATAATGTGTTTGGTACTTTAAATCTAGCACAAGCTGCTGATACATATGGGGTAAAGCGATTTGTTATGATATCTACGGACAAGGCCGTAAATCCAACAAATATTATGGGTGCTTCTAAGAGGATTTGCGAGATGATTATTCAGTCAATAGATAAAAAAAGCGAAACTGAGTATGTAGCTGTGAGATTCGGCAATGTACTAGGCAGCAATGGAAGTGTTATCCCACTATTTAAAAAGCAAATAATGGAGGGTGGACCTGTTACAGTCACTCATCCAGATATTATTAGATATTTCATGACTATACCTGAAGCTGCTCAGCTAGTGATACAGGCAGGGGCAATGGCAAAGGGTGGAGAAATATTCGTTCTTGATATGGGAGAACCAGTGAAGATAATAGATTTAGCAAGGGATCTAATTAGACTTTCGGGCTTTGAGCCTGATGTAGATGTTCATATTGAATTTACTGGGCTGAGACAGGGCGAAAAGCTCTATGAAGAGTTATTACTTGATGAAGAGGGTATGAGCTCTACTGGACACGATAAGATATTTATTGGGAAGCCAGTATTTACAGACTATAAGCTGATGATAAAATCTTTAGAGACATTAAAGGAATTAATAGATACTAGCGATTGCAGCAGTCTTAGGGACTATGTTCAACAAATAGTACCTACATATCATATAAACAGTACAGAAAGTACACTAGAGGGTTTTAATGGAGCCTGCCAGGTTGGCGCAGGCTTGGATATAGAGTGATTCCATGAAGGAGAGGCTAAAAGCCCCTCTTTTTTTGTTTGGTGCCAGGCACCAAATTTTCGGCACCAAATTTTCCACCAAACTTTCCTTTTCCCTGGTGCCTGGCACCAAACTTTCTGGCACCAAATTTTCTATATTGAGAAATACTTGTCTATGATATAATTAGTATATTATAGGTTTACAGGTATCCTAAAACCTGAATATACTACTTAAGGTGATTACTACATGATATTAGCTATTTATTTTTCTATCTTGTGTATTGTTATATGGTCCTCTAGAAAAGCAAGGGATAAAAATATTGAAAGGCTTGTTCTTTGGTCCTACAATTACATATTTGTTTTTGGTATTTTTTTAGTGCTAGGGTATCTAATGCAGACAAATATGGACTTAAAAGCAATGGTTTTGATCATATTTAATGCTCTATATTTAGCACTTAAGGGAGTTGCTTTTGATTTAAGCTTTCAAAGGTTTAGAGAAGTATATCATATTCTTGGCGATGAGCAACTGATTGAAATACAAATATGGACAATCCTGCTTATTTCATCATTAAATACCGCTGGTACTCTTAGTGTTTTTCTTCTTTCTGACAAGATACACAAATTTAAGCTTTGGTACATATATAATAAACAGCCTAACAAGATATTGATTGTTGGGGACATTGTCAGTGCCCATGCATTGATTGACGATATATCCAGTAAGGCTGATTTTAAGGATAAAGTAATAACATATTATACAAGGGAAGAAGTGGACCATAAAGCTAAGAATTTTGGGAATGTAAGAGTAAAAAAATTGGATGATTTTCTAGCTGATAATCCCATTAACAATGGGAAACCATCTCACCAATACCATATTGTTTTATTACTAGAGGACAAAAACGAGAATATTGAATATTTAGGAAAACTGAATAGTATTGCAAAAAATATTGAAGACAATTCACATGGCACGGAATTTAGCAATATTAACATTACTGTTTTTTGCGACAATGAACAGCTTCGCTTTCAAAACTTGAAGGATATAAAGTTAGATACATATTTAGTATCAGAAGAACAATTAGTAGTAGATAAGTTAAGAGAAAAACACTCACCTCTTGTAGTTTTAGAGAAAAACAATGAGTTCTATGACAAGGATTCATTTAATCTAGTAAAGGAACCATATTCAGCTTGTATAATTGGCTTTGGTGACTTAGGTCAAGAGCTACTCTTAGCGACCTATGAAAACTCAAGATTTTTAAGGGAAGATTTTTCAGAGGCACCTTATAGAGCATTAGTTATAGACGAAAACATGAAAAGGCTAAAGCAGGATTTCCTAACGGATGTTCCTTATTTTGCCCATAAAAACTCCATAGAGTTTTGTGATACTGCTATTGGAACCGAGGAGTTTTACCAAGTAATTGGAGACAAGCTAGCTCAGATTCATCAATTTTTCATAGTAACAGGTGATAGCAATCAAAATGTCAAAACTGCACTTAAGCTAGACCGTTTCATACAGAATAGAGAATTAAAAAAGGACAAGCCTGAAATTATATTCTTCGTTAGAGATAAAGAATATGACCAAGAGGTACTGACTTCACAAAGTCATATGCTCTATGCCATAAATATGTTTAAGGATATATATACATATGATAACTTGATTTTAAGAAAGGCTGATGAGCTAGGTAAACAAGTTCATGAAAACTACAAGAAGAATGTAAAGGACAAAAAAGTGAATCAGTGGAGAGAATTAAGCGTTTTTACTAAGGACTCTAATCGTGCATCTGCTAGAGATACTGTAAACAAACTAGGCTTAATTAACAATAATAACACTGGTGAGGATATATATTGGAAACTAGCTATGTATGAGCACTATAGATGGTGTGGATTTCATTATGCACGTGGATGGACTCCTTTATTGGCAGAGGAGCTTACAGACCAAGAGAAAAGCAACAATATAGCAAAACGAGAGAATGAAAAGAAGCATTTATGTCTAGTTAGCTGGGATGAATTAGCTGAACTACCTTGTCAAAAAAGCAAGACTGCATTTCAAGAATATGATTATGAAGTGGTAGCTCAGTTACTTAAAAACATTAATTAAGGAGGATAAAAATGGGTTTAAAAAAAGAATATGTAATTGATTTCTTTAAGTTAAGGAAGGAAACAAGAAAAGCCAATGATTATGAGATTTATTTGAAAGAGGCAATAGCTAATTTTCTTAAGGATGAGAATAAAGAGACTGCATTTGATGTGTATGTAACTTTTTTTGATAGTTATAAAATTTTGTTGCAGGGGAAAAAGAACTTTATTGACCTATTAGATGTCTTGAAAAGCTATGAAGAAAACGCTGCTACTCTAATTGACAAGCAGAGAGATCATTATGTCCACTCAGTTAATGTATTTGTTTTAGGTTTAGCTATCTATGCCCAAAATAAAAACCTTAGGACTATTATAGAAGAGGATCATGAGAAGAATAGTAAAAGTAGAGAAAAATATGAATCATCTAGGAAGGAGTTTCTATTTAAATGGGGAATTGCCTCTCTTTGTCATGATGTAGGATATCCTGTGGAAATTACCAACAATCAAATCAAAAAATTTATCAAGTTAGTAAGTGATGTTGATGGTGAAAATAAGAGTGCAGATCCTTATTTAGCATTTAAAGACTTTGAGGTGTTAAATAGGGTGCCTACTATTTCTATAGATGATAATTCAATAGCAGATTTAAATCATATTGACCCTAATAAAGCATTAGACTTATTGAGCTATAATATACAAAGCAGGCTTGGGACAGATTTAGAGACTACTAAGAAGTACTTAAGTGACTTCTTAAGCAATATGCAAAAGTTTGGTTTTGTAGACCATGGATTCTATAGTTCAATTATATTATTGAAATGGTATGGTCATATGCTTCAAATGAGTGGGATTAGTTCCGATGTTTTATATAACGAGATAGTAGATGCTGCAGGAGCGATTTTGCTGCATAATTATTATAAAAATGTATTGATGAAGGAGCCATTTTCACTAGGAGCCTTAACTCCAGAGAAGCACCCCTATGCTTATCTATTGATATTATGTGATGAATTACAGGAATGGAATCGTGAAGCCTATGGAATTGAAGACAAAAAGAGGGTTCTTGCTGATGGGTCTAGACTTAATATGACAGAGACTCAGATGGCAATTACATATTTAGCACCAAAGGGAGCCATGGAAAGAGGTTTTGCTGAAAAGAAGGAAGCTCTATTTAACAGTGTTATCGATATTAAGGCTCTATTTAAAGATGGTATTAAGGTGGAATGCTTGGCAGGTTCTGATTTATATATAGAAACAATCCAAGAACAAGATGTCAAGATAGCTCCAAGACCATTACTTATAAATATTGAAAAAATTGCTAAGTCAATTCATGCTGATTATAACAAAAACCAAATTGAAAGAAATCCAGATATTGAACTAAAGCACCCTACTTGGGAAAGCCTACCTGAAGACTTGAAGTATTCTAATATACGTCAGGCAAGAACTATAACTGATAAACTGAGGTATCTAGGATATAGTGCATCTGAGGAGAATGAGGGAGGAACTGAGATTAAGGAATTGGAACCTTCTCAGATAGAGTATTTATCCAAGATTGAGCATGATTCATGGGTAGATGAAAGGAGCAAAAATGGATGGACCTATGGTGAGGCAAAGGATATAGATAATAAGATTAGTCCGCACCTTATACCATATGAGGAGCTTACAGAGGATGTTAAGGAACTTGATAGGGATACAGTGAGGAACATTATTTCATTATTAAATACCATTGGATTAAAGGTGTACAAATAGTTCAAAGGAGGCAGCTTCTAATGGCAGAGCACAAAAATACACTTAAATGGCAAAATGTTTATGTTTTTATAAGCAGTACATTTAATGATATGCATGCAGAACGTGATTATTTGATAAAAAGCGTTTTTCCTAAACTTTCAGAATGGTGCATGGAAAGAAAGCTACGGCTCGTTGATATTGATTTAAGATGGGGAATCACAAGTGAAGAATCGGACAGCTTAAACAATAAGGTAGTTGAAATATGTCTAGATAATATTGATAAATGTAGACCTTTCTTTCTTTGCTTCCTAGGCCAGAGAAGGGGTTGGGTGCCAGAAAAGGAGGACGTTGCTCTTTCTACCTATGAGAAGATTGTAGATATAGACGGATCCATAGGAAAAAGTTCTGTAACAGAGCTTGAAATAATGCATGCACTGATAAACCCATTTGAAATAAAAGATAGCAAAACAGGTAAAGTAACAAAACACAAAAGAGTGAGAAATGCTCTTTTTCTATTTAGAAACTCTAGTTATTTGGATGATATGACTAATTCCTATGGTCCATTATTAAATATTTATACTAATGCTTTAGCTCAGTCTCCAGAAAAAGAAGATCAGATATTGGAGTCATTTAAGAACCAATTAAAGCTAGGTACAATGGAGCAAGTTCATAAATCAATGTATGAATGGAATGAGTATTGCTGTGATTTTGATAAGAATCAGAGGACTCCAGAACTAAAATCGGACAAGCTTGGAGACTCCCTGTGTCAGGGAAGGCTAACTAATTTCAGAATTAAAGATGATGCCTTCACAGACCTTAAGGATTATATATTTGAAGGTTTGACTAAGGCAATTGAAAAGGAGTTTCCTGAGAATTGTAGCGAAAAAATGGATATGAGCGGAGATGATGAATTAGTCCAGCAGGAAGAATTCCTTCACAGAAATCTCCATCAGTTTGTTGGGCGTAATGAAGAGGTAGGACAGTTATTAGAATATGTGGGTGGGGAATCTAAACAACCACTTTTAGTATATGCTAATGCAGGTGTTGGAAAGACAGTCCTAATGGCTAATATTATAAAATTGTTGAGTGAGCGTGGAGAAAGAATCTGCTACCGTTTTTGTGGAGTTGGGGATAAAAGCATTCGCACTCAGGATTTGTTATCAAGTATTGCAGAAGAATTACATGCTGGTAATTGCTTTGATACTGACAAAATAGAAAATGAAATGGATATGTCAATAACTGGTCTCATTAATCAGCCAAAGCAATTAATTAGATTCTGGAAAAAGATAATGAAGTGTCTAAAAAGCAAGATTACTATTGTGATTGATTCTGTAAATGAGCTAGAGGAAACCCTAGACAGTATGGCTTGGATTCCTAATGAACTTAGTGCAGACAGTAAAATGGTCATAAGCTGCAAAGCCCTAGATAATGAAAAAGGATTCCTACGTTTTCAAAACAGATTCAACAATCTAATGGAACTCAATAGTTTTTCTTCATTGGATATAAGAGAGCAATTGATTGACGAGTTCTTAGCTACTTATTTGAAAAAGCTTAGTGATACGGATAAAAATGAATTGTTGAAAATTGATGCAACAGAGAACCCCTTATATCTTAAAATTTTATTATCTGAGCTTAGGATTTATGGATCATTTGATAATTTGAGACAGGAGATATATGATTTTGGGGATACAAGCAAGAGTGCATTTAATAAAGTACTTAGACGGATGGAGGAAGATGCAGACTATATTGAGAAGGGTGTTTATAATGCAGATATAGTTAAGGGTCTATTTGGACTAATGGCTTATTCTAGGAACGGATTAGAGTCTAAGGAGCTCATAGCAGGGATTGGATTTAGTAAAGGTCTAGATCCAGAAAATGAAGCAATTAAAGAGAAGATGTACGAATATATCAGACAGATGAGGGATTATCTTGTATACCATGGCAAGAAATTGAGTTATTTTTATGAAAGTTTTAAGCTGGCAACACAGGAAAGATACCAATCTCAGAAAAAAGAGTTCCATAGTTGTCTAGCAAAGGTATACAGGAACAAGCTAAAATTCAATGAAGAGGATAGGATAAATGCCGAAACTGTAGCTGCCTATAGGGAGCTGACTTATCATCTTCATGCAAGTGGTCAAGACGACGAAATAGAGAGGATTCTTTTAAATTACAGTTTTTTATATAACAAAATTAGAATCTGTGGAATTGATGAGCTACTACTGGATTTTAATTATATAAGTGAGCAGAATGAAGCCATTGTTCAACTTCAGAATGCATTGGAAAGATCTAAGCATGCCATTGATATATCTGTATTGGAGCTACCCACCTTTTTATATCTATGGCTAGGAAAGATTACTAACCAGCAAATCAGTTCTTTGTTAAAGGACCTAGAGGGACAAACGAACTTTCCTTGGCTAAAGCCTTTATCTGAGTATTGTCATAAACCTGAAAATATAAATAAGGTTAGCAATATCCTTATTGATGAGCCTGAGGATGAATATATGGAATATGATATCTGCCATGATTGGCAGGTAATAGAAGATAGCTTATATATACTTATCAACAGATCTGAAGAAGTATCAATTTTAGAAATATGGGATTTGAAACCTTCTATACACCTAAAGGAAAGGATTTGGCTGTCAGAGAGAATATTGTTTAAAAATAATTATCATGACTATGATGGGCGATTTTCACTTGAAGGGAATTACTTAAATTATAGTGTGGGTAGCCATTACGACTTTATTAAGTATCGTATAGATATGGAACTCGGAGAAATAGAATCCCATAAAATTATGCATAGGAAAAACAAATCTGTCAATAAGCAAGCAAAAGATCTAAAATGGGGAATGGAGTTTACTACTGTAAAAGAAGATAAAAAAATTGCACTAGGATGGGATTATTATTTAGAAAAAGATGATAAAAACGACATTACAGTATACGACATGACCAATGGTGAGCTTCTTTGTATATTGAAAGGACATAGGAATCATATTCTCTATATGGAATGCTACAAGGATGTCATTATTTCAGTTAGTGCACTAAGCCAAGAGGTGGATATTAGTGAAGAAGAAAGACAAGACCAATGGAGCTTTATTGGTAAAACCAAGAAAGAAGTGCATGTTGATATACAGCTAATTTTTTGGGATAAGAAGTCTGGGAAAAAGCTAGAAGAGTTGAATGGTGTTAACTATTACTCATATAAGGATGGCTATTTACTTACAATGGCTCCATCTGCTTTAAAAATTTGGGATTTAAACACTATGGAGCTTATCCATGAGTCTGGCTGCACTATTAAAAACACCCATGGCTTAAAAAGATTACATATGGAAGGCACTAAAGAGCTTCTGGTCATCAGTGATAGAGCAGGATTATTGTTAGTATATAATAAGCTTACACATAAAATGACAAAGCCTTACAGAATAATAAAAGAGTATTACAAAGGAAGAGAAGAATCCTTTAACAGTAGAAAAATATGTGGAAATTATCTTTATGTTGAATTAGAGGATAGGGATGGGGCTAGTAAGTATCCTCGTGTTGACATGTGGAATATGCTTACAGAGGAATGTGTCAACTCTATAGAGTTTGATGGTCTAGATTGTGAGATTTATTACAGCACTTGCAAGGATATGGGTATGGTTCAGGTTTTTGAATTTGAAAATTCCTGGAGTATTATTGACAAAGAAGAAGGAATCATAAAAGAGAAAATATATAGGAAGCTGAATTACAATGACTTTATTCCTAAAATAGCTATATCAAAGGATATTGTTATTACGGAAAATGAAAGCAGTAAACTGGAGATTTCCCTTCTTTCTCATACACAGGCCAAGGGATTTTATGCAGTGTCAAGAGTAGAAGTTGATGAAAATATCATATATATAGATGATGATCTTCATAATATGAGAGTTTGGGGAAAGTATCTTAAGGGAGAAGAGTTTTCATGTAGCTTTCCTATTCCATGTAGCTATACTACTGGTGGCAGAGATTCTTCAGATTATTTTAAAGTTGATGATGACTTATTGATAATAGCTAACCTTGAGAAAGACCGAAATAAATTTATTTGCTTAACAGAATCATATGATAAATATGGAATGAGAAGCTGGGAGGAAGGTATACGCACAAAAAATGAAAATTATCAAAAACATGAATGCATAGAAAATGATATTTTTCAACCTTATAGTGCTGAAGAAAATGTTGGTTTTTTCGGATGGCCATTGAGAAATACGTCTAAAGGCAGTACATTCGAGTTTGAGGAAAGATTTTCGATATATTTAGATAATATAATTGTCGAGGTATATAAGAACAGGATAAAGGTATTGCAGCAACCTATGACTCTTAACCCCACAGCTTTGTTTGAAGAAGACTTAGGCAGGGAAATTACTCTGCCACCAAATGGTCAGGCTTTTAGATTAACAAGATTTCATAGCAGACATAATCGTATATATCAAATATTAGATAATGAAGTTTGTATTTTTACACCAGAGGGAGATATTAGGCTACATATTGATAATTTTAAAATTGAGTTCAAAGAACATCCTGATTTTATACCTGCAGGTAAGAATGGCATCATAGGTGAGTATACATATAAAAATTATAAGATATGGGTGTTAAGGGATAAGATACACGTGTGGGATTATGAAAAAAACAGATGTATTTATGAGACTAATCACAACATGTTGGATAATGGAAGCAAAGGCATAGCAATTAGAGGTTATGGAGATGGAAAGATATGGTTTATGAACACTAAGAGCATTTGTGTTCTGGATTTATCTGATGGCAAGTTAAACTGTATGAAAATTGAAATGCCCGAACACATAGAGAGGAAAAAGGAACGCATAACTTATCTAAGATGCTATAAATATGTGTATATCTGGCTATTAGAAGACGATTTATATGCCTGGGACTTCCAGCAGAATTGTCCTATTTTTGATGAAGTAAATATTGAAGGTATTTTAAGAGATGAATGTAGAGCCATCGAAGAAAATCAGGAGTTTATTACCTACAAGTTTTCAGAGTCAGAATTTACGTTAGATATTCTGACAAAATCTATAACTGTGAAGAAATATTATCCTGAACATCTATTGAAAACTAGGACTCCTGTTAAAATATTTGATACTAATTATTCATTTAAAATATGGGTTTTTGAGGATGTACTTCATATCAGAGATGAGATGAGCAAAGAGTGTTTGTTTGAAGGAGAGCATGGGTTAAATCTTGATGAATTAGTAGCAGAAGATATGGAAATTCTAGCGCTTTTAAATGAGATTTGGATATTAACCTATGGAGGAATCATCGTATATAACAGAGTGTCTAGTTCCATTAGAAAATCTATTTCCTATATAAAACCAAAGTATCTAAAGGAAGTTCTAGAACAAAGGCTTGGACACCAGACTATTACTCAAATGAAAGTAGAATTAAAAGAAAAGTTTACAGCCGATAAAATATCTGAAATCACTCAGGATGGGATTATATATATTGATATAAAGACACTAGAAAACCTTATACTTTCTATTCCAGTAAGTTTTCATAATGTATTAGACAATGGAAACCTGCTCATAATGAGCGATGGCAATATCTATGAAATGGAACTGAAGCATGGTGCCGAAAACCTAACTTTTTAAGTCTAAGGCGATGGTGTCAAGTACTACCAAGAAATTCAAACTATGGGGACGGTACCCGTGGTTTAATGAGTGGCTGCAAGAAGAAAATCTGAGCAATAATTAGAAAAATAAGAGGATTTTTGTAGATTGATGAAGAAATAGTTGATACTAAGATAAGATTAAATAAGACAGCTATAAAATGAAAGGTAGGTAAGACAGAATGAAAAGAGTAATACTATTAAGTTTAATGTTAGTGCTATTATTAACAGGTTGTGGTGGTTCGCCAATAACAGAAGAGCAGGCTACTGAAAAAATGATACAGGAGTTAGACAAACAGGTAGACAATGGAGATATTTTAGGATATGAGTTTGAATATTTAGAGGATTCAAGGGATACTGGTAAAGATTATGATAGGCACCATTTTAAAGTAACAACAGAGATGCCAGGATACCCTACAGCTAGAAAAGCACATCAAGAAATAAATACATCAAAATCAAGGTACGAAGAAGTAAAGATTATGTGGACAGCATTTGTTAAAAAAGATGGGAAATGGGTATATAATGGGGTGCTTGGAAGTTCTTCTGACAGAATAACACCATTAGAAACACCATCAGCATATGAAATGTCATTTATACTTGAGGAAGATTATTTAAATGCTCAATATAACAACGGAGAGTTCGTATCCACAGGAGAAAACACAGGTTATATAGAGTATGATGTTGTATTAAACGACATACTAATTAAAGAATCTGGTAAGATAAGATATCACTTTGAGTTTAATGGAGGACGACCACACTGGTTTGAGACAGATAAAGAAATAGTTGGTAAGTGGGATGCAGACTATAGTGGGTTAGTTAAAAATAAAAATTTCAAATATACAAACGATAACGGTGTAACTACATATATGAAAGCCAGATTTAATGAAGAAACTAAAGAATTATACCTAGAAATGGTTCAAAACAGACATGCTATAGTGTGGAGTGATGAGGGAATAACGTGGAGTGGAAAGCTATCTGAAGATAACAATAGGCTGTTCATAGACAATAAGGGTCAAACAAATGTAACAATATCAGTCTACGGTTCTGTTTTACAATTAGGGAGTGTAAAATTCGAAAGATATAAGTAGAGGATTAGTACCGGACACTTGAGTTATTGGATATTGGGAAGAACTGAATTTTGATATGGTTTTAGGACTTCTGTTACATGGAATTATTTCATGGAGCAGGAGTCTTTTGATTTTAAAGCATGGTGCCAGGCACCAATCTTTTGGGAACTTACTATCAAGCCTATATCAGATAGGCATTTAGTATGGGTTTATTGTCAGGAACAGATGATAAGGGTACTTTTGCACCAAAAGTTACTGCAAAGAGGGGAGAAGCTGCAGCCGTAGTAAGAAGAATGATAGAGCCTTCTGCAAGAGCAAGTGTATACTTCTCAACACCAGCACCAGTAATAGACCAAACCCAAGGTGCAATCACAATCACTGAGTATCAAAAATCAGAGAGAAGATTAGCAAAAGCTGGTGATATAGTAGTAAAAGCGGATGGTACTTTCAATTATCAATTATCCAAAGATAATAACTGTTATGGTCTGAAAACAACCAAGAATGGATGGGTTTAGTAAATCAGACTATGACATCACAGGGTATTCAAATGATAAAGGATGCTAATGGAATAAAACAAATAAGATAAAAGAGGCTATGGTGTTTAGGGAAAGAAGTCTTGAACCTAACCATAGTCTCTTTTGTTCATATGGATTGGTGCCAGGCACCTAACTTCTGTGGATTGGCATGGATTGGTGCCAGGCACCTAACTTCGAATGATGTCGTCTCCTTGTATTATTTATAGCGAGCCAAAATACAGGAGGCTCTACGTGATGCTCAGTGCGACTATTTGACTATATTTTTAAACTTTTCAATAGTAGTATTCGGGCTGATAGCCATTCTTTGAAGCTCTAGCTTACTTGAATCTTTACTTACATACCCACTCTTCACAGTAAAACCCATTTCGTATCCCAAATCCTTAATATACTCCAGGGTTTTATTGTTATATCGGCCATAAGGAAAAGCTATGTAATTAGTATTATAAATTTCTTTATTCTTCTTTAAATCTGCTATTACTTCATCCTTTGAAAGTGCAAGTAATAGTGGCATGTTATTTTCATCTTTGTTGTGTAAGTTATAGGTATGACATCCATATTCAAAGACATCCTTATATTTATGATCTTCACTTAAGGATATGACTTGTGTGTTTTCAGGGCTAAATGGTTTTTGTGGATGTATAGACATTCCTGCTCTCATAAATATTGCACCTTTAAATCCGTACTCTTTCATTATCGGATAAGCATAGACTGCATTACTTAGATATCCATCATCGAATGTGATGACCACTGTTTTTTTAGGGAGTTCTATAGTCCCGTCTAAGAAACCTTGTAGCTCGTCAAGGGTAGCTGTGAAGTAGTCATTTTCATAAAGATAATCCATTTGCTCTTTAAAGCTTTCTTCAGATATGACACTTCCGTTATTTTCCCATCCAAATTCCTTTATCTCTTCTTCCTTAAGAATGTGATGATATAAAAGAACAGGAATCCTCTCTGCTTTTTCAGGGCTTAGTATATTAAAGAGTCTCAATATTTCATTTCTTTGTCTTTGGTTCTCTTCATTTTGAAGGGAAAACTTTTCATTTATCTTCGTAAGCTCACTACTAAAGCCTTCATGTCCATAGCTAGTAAGACTAAAAGATAAAACTAGTAAAATAATTAATAAAAAAGTTAGTTTCTTCATGCAATCCTCTCCTTATATCATAATACTACAAATTATAACATATTTCTTCCTTGAGCTCCATAGAAAAATACAGCAGGAAGTGCTGTGGTGCCAGGCACCAAAGTGAGGCACCAAAGTGCTGAGAAATTTTATTTGTATTTAAGATAGAAAAATAGAAGGAAAAGATTGTATTATATAGAATGTATTATGTAATAGAAAGCTGGTGCCAGGCACCTAACATGAGGCACCTAACATGAAGCAAATATGAAGGAGGTTTTCATATGGAAGAAAAAATTATTATGCAAGGTCTTGCCAACAGAATTAAGGGTACATTTAATGTTCAGAATGGTCATGGGATACTAACTAATCAGAGATTTATTTATTCTAAACATAATCTTGCAAAAATAGCCGTTATGGGCGTATTAGTAAACCTTACAGAAGGGGATTATGAGTTCCATATTCCTGTAAGCGAAATAAAAGAAGTAACTAGAGGCAAACAAGGATTAAGTAAAAATGTATTAGTTATTACACAAAATAATGGTGAAGTCTATAAATTTGCTGTAACAAAGTATATGGAATGGGAAATTGCATTTAAAAATCTTTTATAGCAGGGAATTGGTGCCTGGCACCTAACTTTATGGCACCTAACTTTAGCAGGGAATTGGTGCCTGGCACCTAACTTCGTTGGGAAATATGACATCTTTTGGTAAAATAAAACTAGGAGGTGTTTTTATTGGGGAGAAAGCCTAGGATAGAATGCAAGGGCGGTATTTACCATGTTATACAGAGGGGAAACAACAGACTGTACATATTTGAGAAGGAAGAAGATAAAATACACCTGATGAAACTAGTTAAGGATTATAAAGATATTATGGGGTATGAGGTATATGGTTTTGTTGTAATGGACAGCCATTATCACATGGTAATTCGAACACTAGATGCACCACTACAAAATATTATGCACAGAATAAATAACCAATATAGCAAATACTATAACCGAAAGAATAATAGGACAGGCTATGTATATGAAAATAGATATAAAGGAATCTTAGTAAAGGATGATAAATACCTTTTGTCATTAATTCGATATGTGCACCAAAATCCTGTACGTGCAGGAATATGTAATAAAGTAAGAGACTATAAATGGAATAGTGATGTATATTATAGACAGAATATTATAGGGAAAATTGTAAATATTGACTTTATATTAAGCCTTTTCTCCCAAAATAGAAGCGATGCTATTAGGTTATACTCAAATTTTATGGATGATGAAGAAATAAAAGATAAAACATTCTTTGAGGATAAGCTATATATAGGAGAAAAGGAATAGGGACTTGGTGCCTGGCACCTTACTTTCCTTACTTTTGGCACCTTACTTTAATTGTCTTTATCTAAGAAATATGGTACTATATATGGCTGTAAGGAACTAATTATACGAGGAGAGATCGGTATGGACAAATTACCAAATTGCCCAAAATGCAATTCAGAATATACTTATGAAGATAGGAATTTAGTTATTTGCCCAGAATGTGCTTATGAATGGAGCTTAGGCGTGGAAACTGGAGATAATCAGGATGAAAAAATTATCAAAGATGCAAATGGAAATGTTCTAAATGATGGAGATTCTGTAACAGTAATTAAAGATCTTAAAGTAAAAGGAAGTTCATTAGTTATAAAAATAGGTACAAAAGTTAAAAACATACGATTAGTTGACGGAGATCATGACATTGATTGCAAAATTGATGGAGTTGGACCTATGAAATTAAAATCTGAATTTGTTAAAAAGATATAAATTGAAAGCTTCTTGGTGCCAAGCTTCTTGGTGCCTGGCACCAAATTAAAATAGTATAGTAAAGGAAGTGATGAGTATTGATAGAAATTATTAACAATCTATTAATTGGTTACGGGATAAATGAAAGTATCGCTGTATATTTGTCATATATTATAGCAGTGATTTTCATTGTATTGGCTAGCATTGTAGTAGATATAATATCAAAGAAGGTTTTGCTAAAGCTCTTAAAGGTATCCATTAGTAGAAGCAAGACTAAATGGGATGATGTTCTTATAGAGAAAAAGGTATTTGAGAGGATTGCCCGTATACCTTCAGTATTAGTTATTCATTTATTTGCTCCTGTTTTTCCTGATTTTCAGAGCTGGATACAACGTATTGTTTTTGCCTATATTATATTTAATATAATGGTATCTTTAAGCAGGGCATTAGATGCTGTGGATAAAATCTACAGAAACTACGAAGTCTCTAAAGAAAGACCTATTAAGGGATATCTTCAGGTTGTAAAAATATTCATAAGCATTATGGCTACAGTTATTATCATAAGTATTCTAATAGACCGTTCACCTTGGCTTCTATTAAGTGGTATTGGTGCTGCTACTGCAGTACTTCTGTTAATATTCCAAAACTCTATCCTAGGGCTGGTGGCTAGTATTCAGTTAGCTACAAATGATATGCTACAGATAGGAGATTGGATTGAGATGCCTTCACATGGAGCAGATGGTGATGTGATAGATATCTCTTTACATACTGTTAAGGTTCAAAACTGGGATAAGACTATTATCACTATTCCTACCTATGCACTTATATCGAATTCTTTCAAGAACTGGAGAGGTATGCATTCATCAGGTGGTAGAAGAATAAAACGCTCTGTGTATGTAGATATGACTAGTATCAAATTCTGTGACGATGAAATGCTAGAAAGATTTAAAGGAATTCAATACATTAAAGAATATATTGATAAGAAATTAGAGGATATAGATAAATACAATAAAGAACATAGTATTGATTCAACAAATATTGTCAATGGTAGACATTTAACTAATATAGGTACCTTTAGGATATATATAGAAAATTATATAAAAAATCATCCAAGGATAAATGAAAGCATGACTCAAATGGTTAGACAGCTTCAGCCTACTGAGAATGGACTACCTATAGAAATATATGCTTTTACAAAGGGAACTGTATGGGCAGAATACGAGGCAGTACAATCAGATATTTTCGATCATATACTAGCTATTGTTCCTGTATTTGGTTTGAGGTTATACCAAGGACCAACAGGCTTTGATTTAAGACAAACAAGAAGTAACGATTTATCGTAAGAAACGGTGCCTGGCACCAAACTTAAAATCTCAACTACAAAATATTTTGTAGCTGAGATTTTTTATGGCTTTAAGTCATCACTACCATTTTGCTTATAAACAAAAGTTGTGATTATGTTAATGGAGTATTGACAGGTATAGAAGAATTAATTATACTAAAGGTAATGATGATTAAAGAAATGTTGATTAAACAGGACTATGAATGGAAGGAGATATAATATGAAAATTGATAAGGAAAAGGATATTCCGTTATATCATCAGGTAGAAGAGTATATAAAGGAATATATTTCAGAAAAAAAACTAAAACCAGGCGATATGCTACCTACAGAAATAGAACTAGAGGAGATGCTGAAAGTCAGCAGGACTACAATTAGGTCTGCTATCATGGCACTTCAGTATTCGGGCTATGTCATTAAACAACAGGGCAAGGGAACATTTGTAGCTAATACAGCCTATGAACAACAGCTACCACTTTTAAGGAGCTTTACTGAGGATGCTACAGCAAGGGGAAGCTCAACACATTCAATTGTACTGGCAAAGGATATAATTGTGCCTGATGAAAACCTAGAGCAAATTTTGAATATTGACCCTAAAGAAAAGGTTTTCAAGCTATCACGACTAAGATTTGTGGATGATGAGCCTATGCAAATCACAACTAGCTATTTACCTGTTAAGGGATTAAAAAATTATAATTGGGAAGAGATTGATTACCACACTATTTCTCTATATGCTTCTTTAGAAAAGGCTGGGATAATTTTATCCTCTGGAGAGGAAAGGATGGAAGTAGATATAGCCAATTCTCTTGATTCTATGCTATTGAAGGTAGATATAGGATTTCCCATTTTCGTCACCAAAAGAATAGTGTTCAATGATAAAGGAAACATTATAGAATATGCTGACTCTAGAACTAGAGGCGATAGACACAAGGCCGTAATAAATTTAATACGATAATGGCAGAGGAGAATTTATATGGTTGATACTAAAACTTTATTAAAGGACTATGACGAATTACAAAAACTTTCAGTTAATGGGAAAGGTAATAAGAAAGTAGGAAAGATTAGGGATTTGTCTGTTTTAAATTTAATTGGAGATATTAAGCTTATAATAGCATGTGATTCCAATGCTTCAAATGGTGAAAAGCCAAATGATACTCATAAAAACAACTATGGGGAAACTGCAATTAGTGCTCTAAAGGTTCCATTAATGGAGGTACTAGCTACTGGTGCTATGCCTTTAATAATTGCCAACAATTTATGTGTGGAAATGGAACCACATGGAAAGAGAATAATTGAAATAATGAAAAATGAACTAGAAAATGCTGGCTTGTGGGGTTATGTTCAACTAACAGGTAGTACTGAAGACAACATGATAACTACTCAAACAGGAATTGGTGTAACAGTCATTGGTATAGCTTCAAATGATAATTTTAAAGTAGGGAAAACTCAAGCTGGCGATTTTGTCATGTGTATTGGCTTACCTCAAAGTGGGATTGAAAAACCCTACAGTGAAAAGGACTATAATGTAGCTAAAATCTCTACGGTGAAGAAACTAAGAGAATTAGAATATGTTCATGAAATACTTCCCGTAGGCTCAAAGGGTGCACTATTTGAAGCAAATGAACTAGCAAAGACCTGTGGTCAACTGTTTATAAAGGATGAAGACTGTAAAATAGATTTGCTTACTTCAGCTGGTTCTTCTACTGCTGTATTAGCTAGTATTCATCCAAATGATATTGATAGACTTGTTAATGACATGGATATTATTGTATACAAGATTGGAAAAATGGTTAAGTAGACATAAGAAATAACAATTGGAGGAATAAAGATGAAAGTAAAAGATATTGAATTTACATCTAGTGATCATGTAATTGAAGAAATTAGAAACATGAATGTTAAGGGAGGAAGCCCCTTTGGACGTGCAGCAGCTTGGGCTTACAAGCTTGCCTTAGAAAAAGAGAGCCTGAATAGCTTCAATGAAATCACAGAAAGGCTTAAGGAGATTTCTGAACAAATGATATCACTTAAACCTACTATGGCTACTATATTTAATACTAAGAATTTAGTATATGAGTTAATAGATGGCTTTGCTAATAATACAGAAGTTTCATTAATAAAAGATAAGGTTATTAAGTTGTGTGAAAATATAATTAGTCATTCACTTGATTCAGTTACAAAATTAGGTAATGTTGGTAGCAATATTATACAAGATGGCCATGTGGTTATGATGCATAGCTATAGTAGTACCTTAATGAGTATATTTACATCAGCTGCTGAGCAGGGTAAAAGTTTCGAAGTAATCTGTACAGAGTCCAGACCCTTAAGAGAGTCACGCTTAGCTGTTAAGATTCTTCAGAGTCACAATATAAAGGTAACTTATATATCTGATGCTTCTATATGGGAATTCATGCCAAAGGCCGATTACATCATAATGGGTGCAGACACTATAGCTTGGGATGGCAGTGTTGCAAACAAAATGGGAACTGCATTAATTAGTCAGCTTGCACTGGTTTGCAAAAAACCTGTATATATAGCTTCAGAGGTATATAAACTTGATATGAGAACAATGCTTGGTTATCCTGTGCTTCTTGAAAGAAGAACTAAGGATGAGCTAATAATAGAAAAGGATGATTTTGATTCTTTTGAAGGTCTAGACATAATTAATCAATTCTTCGACCTAACTCCTGCAAGAAATATTACAGCTTTAATTACTGAATATGGAGTAATAGCGCCTTCTAATATATCAGGCTCTTGGTCAAGTTTAAGGGAGGAGTTACTTAATATTGAATAGATAAATCCCCATGCAAAAAATGTATAGGAGGAAAATATGGACTATATTGTTGATATGAGACAAATTACAAAAAAATTCGGCTCATTTATTGCCAATAATAGTATTGATTTCAATTTAATGTCTGGAGAGACACATGCATTAGTAGGTGAAAACGGAGCAGGAAAAACTACTTTAATGAGAATGTTATATGGACAATACCAGCCTACTTCTGGTGAAATATATATTAAGGGCAATAAAGAAAGCTATAATATTTCTAGGGCCTTGAGCCTAGGTATAGGTATGGTGCATCAGAATTTTATGCAAATACCAGATATGAGTGTTTTAGAAAATATAATCCTAGGACATGCTCCTATTAAGAATAGTTTTATTGATTATAAGGCAGCTAAAGATAAAGTTCAGCGGCTCTTAGATAGATTTAACATGAAAATATCTCTAAGCAAACCAATTGGCTCTCTTTCTGTAGGAGAACGTCAAAAAATTGAAATCATTAAAACCTTGTATCTAGGAGCAAATATCTTGATTTTAGACGAACCAACTGCTGTGTTAACTCCTCAGGAATCTGATGAATTATTTAATATTATTGAAGAATTAAAGGCTGAGGGTAAATCTGTAATATTTATATCCCACAAGCTAAAGGAAGTTATAACTGTTGCAGATAGAATAACTGTTCTAAGACATGGGAAAGTATCTGCAAATTATCTTAAGGGAGAAGTGACAGAAACTGATATTGCAAGAGCTATGATTGGGAAAAAAGAAGTGGCCCTATTTCAAAATCAAAGTAGAGGTAAGCTTGAAGACCTAGTATGTAAATTTGAAAAATTGAGATTTATTGATGATGATGGCGTCCCCAAGTTGAGAGACCTGAGCTTTGATATTAGAGCAGGTGAGATATTGGGAATAGGCGGAGTCGAAGGAAATGGACAGACAGAGCTTTTAAATTCAATCATTGGAATGAACTACCTATCCTCTGGAAAAATCATATTAGATGGAAAGAATATTACTAACCTATCTATAGCTGAGAGAAGAAAACTAGGGGTTGGATACGTGTCTGAGGATAGAATGACTACTGGACTAGCATTGCAGGCAGATATAGGTGACAATGTTATAAGTGGTATAGAAGATGACTTTACAAGCTACACTTTTTTAAATAAAAGAAAAATAGATGAATTTACAGCTAAACTCATAGAGGATTTTGATATTAGAGGTATTGAAGAAGGTAATCCAGTTAGTAATCTATCTGGCGGCAATATGCAAAAAATTGTATTAGCTAGAGAGATAAGCAGAAAGCCTAAGCTTCTTCTTGCATCTCAACCAACAAGAGGATTAGATATTGGTGCAATCAACTTTGTTAGAAAGATTCTACTAGAGGAAAAAGAAAAAGGGACTGCAATATTATTGATTTCTGCTAATCTTGAAGAGCTAATGTCCCTAAGCGATAGAATGATAATATTGTATGAAGGTCGTATAGCTGGAGAGATTACTTCCTATGATATAGAGAATAAGCTTGTTTCAGAGGCGGATATAGGGTTAATGATGGGTGGAATAAGTGAAAGAAAGGATGGGGAAAATGATACAAACATACAAAGCTAAGCTCCATGACAAAAATCAATTGTTTCAGTTACTAGGACCTGTCTTTTCTATAATCATTGCCTTCATCGTAGCTGGACTGGTGGTCTGGGCTACAGGAGGAGATCCTATTGAAGCATATACTGTACTGGCAAAGGGAGCTTTTGGTTCATTATCTGGTATAAAGAACACCATTAGATATACAATTCCTATTATTATGCTAGGTATATCATTTGCTATTTGTAGTAAATGTGGATATTTTAATATTGGACAGGAAGGGCAGATGTATGCTGCGGCTATTGCTGTTGCAGCTGTTCAAAGAATCTTTGGAGACCTTCCTATGGTTCCACTTATGTTTATCATGATTATTGCAGCTATACTAGCTGGAGGGATTATATGTATAATTCCAGCCATATTCAAGTTTTTATTTAATGTCAATGAAGTTATTACAGCTATGCTAATAAATTATATAATCCTTTTATTCACCAATTATTTATTGCTGTATAGTCCTATTGCAGAAGTAGGTAAGTCCACAGCTATGTCCATAAGAATAAGCCCCGTTATTAGTGGGAGCCTTCTTTTAATAGTTTCTATAATTATTATCTTGGTTTATGGGTTAATAATGAAGAGAACAACACCTGGCTACAGGCTAAAGATAGTTGGATATAATCAAAGGTTTGCTAAGGCAAGCGGGATCAATACCATTAGATTAATCCTAATAGTGGCTTTCTTAGGTGGGGCATTTTCTGGAATATCTGTAGCAGGAGAAATGTTTGGTGTCTATCACAAGGTCTACAATGGTTTTGTAGAAAATCTTGGTTTTTATGGTATGACTGCGGCTTTAATTGGCAGCAAATCAACATTAGGACTTGTTTTAGGAGCTTTGATTCTAGGTAGTCTGCAGAGTGGGGCAGTTACTCTGTCAGTAATGACTGATGTGCCTTCTGAATTGGTGCTTGTTGTACAAGGCTTTGTAATGTTATTTGCTACCATTAATATAATGCAATACTTCACCAAAACATTAGACAAGAAAGGAGTTGAATAATGGACTATTTACAATTACTAAACTCTACCTTGCGTTTAGCAGCCCCCATCACATTAATTGCAATGGGCGGATTATTTGCTCTAAAAGTGGATGTTTTTAATCTAGGTCTTGAAGGATTTGCCCTTATAGGATGCTTTGCCTCTGTAGTAGGAGCGTATTATACAGGAAGCGTTATAGGGGGAATAACTATTGGAGTTCTAGCTACGATTATTATGACCTTAATTTACGCAGTATTTGTCATGGAATTAAAGGTTAATGCTGTAATCTGTGCAGTGGCATTTCTTACTTTATCAAGCGGAATAACACGTTATTTAATGTTACCAATATTTAACATGAGTGGTAAGTATATTTTATCATCAGATTTAGCTTTAAGACCCATCAACATAAGTTGGCTAGGAAACATACCAATCTTAGGACCTATACTAAATAATCAAACAATTTTAGTTTATCTTTCATTGCTGCTTCCATTTGTTATATATATTCTTTTGTATAAAACAAATATAGGATTATCAATGAGAGCTATAGGGCAAAGTAGCGAGTCAGCCAGGTCTGCAGGCATAAACGTAAGAGGAATTAAGTATTTTGCTTTATTGTTAAATGGACTGTTTTGTGGGCTGGCAGGTGCTCAATTAGCTCTTTCTTTAAATATGTTTAATGTGGACATGACAGCAGGTAGGGGATTTACAGCTTTAGCTGCCCTTATATTAACAGCTTCACAACCTATTTTGACATTATTAATTTGTCTATTGTTCGGATTGGCTAATGCTATATCCAATTATTTATCTACAGAAGGGTATCCTTCCCAGATTTTAGGGATGTTGCCTTACGGATTAGCCTTAATAGCTGCTATTCTGCCACAGGTTATTAGGACTATTTCAAAAGCTATGAATCGAGCAAAAGCTAAGAACCTTAATACTAATAATTTATAACTATTTGGAGGGATATTATGTTTAATAAAAAAATATTAAAAATTACAGCTTTGGTTATTTCCTTAACCCTTATAATGTTAACTGGATGTTCTAATACAAACAAGAATAATGGTTCAGATGAAACTGGAGATGTTACTAAAGTAGCATTTGTATCTGACCAACCATTAGATGCTTCTGAATGGCTAGTAAACCTAGTACAAGGTATAAATGAGTATCAAAAAAGCAATGATAATGTTGAGGTCAAGCTAGTTGAAGCAACACAAGCTAGTGAATATGAGCCAAAGATCAGAGCCCTAGCTCAACAAGGCTATGATGTTATCATCACAACATATGCAAGTACTGCTGAAGCAACCATAGCAGTTGCTAATGATTATCCAAATATTAAGTTTGGTAGCCTTGATGGAACAATAGATAATTTAGAAGGCTATAGCAATATTGAAGAATTTGGCTTGAATAGAACTGAAACAGCTTATTTAGCAGGAGTTGTAGCAGCTTCAATGTCAGAGACAGGTGTTGTTGGTATAGTTGGTGGAATGGATGAGCCAGTTATAAACTCAATAATAGCTGGATGGCAACAAGGATTAATAAGTGTAAATGAAGATATTGTTGACTATGTTTCCTATGCAGGTACTTGGACCGACCCAACTACTGGAAAGGATCTAGGATTAGCCTTAGCAGATAAGGGTGCAGATGTAATCGCAGCTGCAGCTGGTGGAACAGGCGCAGGTACTGCACAAGCTGCCGCAGAAACTAGCACATACTTTGTTGCTTGGGATACCCACTATGATGAAGTATTCAAGAATAATAAGGTAGAGCTGGGAAGTGCACTAAACTATTTTGATGTAATGGTTATTCAGTTTATTGAAGATGCTATAAGTGGCAACTTTAAGGGTGGCCAAAGAATAGAATACGGCATGGATAAAGGTGTATGTGCATTTGACATTTATGAAGATGCTCCAGTTTCAGATGAAGCAAGACAAAATGTTGAAGAAGCACTAGAAAAAATTAAAAACGGAGAAATTACAATTTCAACAGAACTACTACACAAATAAATTCCCAAACATGGTGCCAGGCACCAAGCAGAGAGAAGAGAAACGGTGCCAGGCACCAAGCAGAATGGTGCCACAGAATGGTGCCTGGCACCGGAGGAAAAAACAGGGGAAGACTTGGTCAATTCATCCAAGGCTTCCCCTGTTTTTCTATTTGTTTTCACAAAATCACTTTACTTGCCTATATAGAGTGTTATAACAATCGACTTTTTCATAGCCAAATGCTATAATGTATTATTATACAATGGAAAGGAGCCTCATATGTCATTTATGCCTGTATTTAATCAAACAATGATTTTATTTCTTTTAATATTCATAGGCTTCATAATAAAAAAGAAAAATATAATAACTGAGCAGACTACCAAAGATTTATCCGCACTTATACTAAATGTGACACTGCCATTTATGATGATAGCGGCTATGAACCACAGCTTTTCATTAGAAATGCTCAACAACTCTATGCTAACCTTTGTATTTGGAGCTGTTTCATATGGTATAGTCATTATAATTGCAATCATTTTTAATAAAATATTTATGCCTAGTGAAATGCAAAAGGGAGTGTATAGCTTTTTGATAGTATTTCCAAACACTGGTTTCATGGGTTTTCCAGTATTAATGGCCATGTTTGGTGATATAGGAATATTTTATGGAGCCATATACAATCTTTTATTCAATCTATTGACATGGACACTGGGAGTCAGATATATGACTGCACATAAAGCAGCTGAGGGTAAGGGTGGTTCTGGATTGAAAAACTTCATGAATCCTGGGATTATTTCAGTATTTATAGGCTTATTAGTATTTATATTGCCTATTGAACTACCAAATATAATATACAGTCCATTAAAGCTGCTGGGAGATACTACTACACCCCTTGCTATGCTTGTAGCAGGAGCAATGCTGGCTGATATAAAGATATCAGAGGTACTAGGTAATAAAAAGTTGTATATTTTAGCATTTATCAGACTTTTATTAGCACCTATGTCAATGTTGCTTGTATTTTCAATATTCAAAGTGCCAGATATAGTAAAGGGAGTTTTAGTCATATTAACAGGTATGCCATCAGCAGTAAACACAGCTATATTCGCTACAAGATATAACTCGGACTCAAAACTAGCATCTCAGGGAGTATTTATCACCACACTGCTAAACATAATAACAGCACCAATAATAATTTATCTTTTAATGTCTTATTAGGCTGTCATCCTGAGCGCCAGCGTAGGATCTCAATTCTTATTTTTTAATTATTTTTTAAGGGGAGGCAAAAAACATGCTAAATAACATGGAAATTCAACAGATAATCCCCCATAGATATCCCTTTCTTCTAGTGGACAAAATCATTGAATTAGAAGAAGGTAAGAAGGCTGTGGGAATTAAAAATGTAACTATAAATGAGCCCTTTTTCCAAGGACATTTTCCAGATAATCCCTTGATGCCAGGAGTACTTATTGTAGAGGCTATGGCTCAGGTAGGAGCAGTAGCAGTCATGACTCTAGATGAAAACAAGGAAAAGCTTGCGGTGTTTGCTGGTATAGACAAAGTAAGATTTAAGAAGCAAGTAAGGCCTGGGGACACTTTAAGAATGGAAGTTGAACTAGTATCCATGAGAAGGGGAATAGGTAAAGGTGAGGCCGTAGCCTATGTAGACGGCGAGGTAGCTTGTAAGGGCACCTTGATGTTTGGAATTATAGATAATGAATAAAAAGTATGACAGATTTCTTTAAATTGCAACAAAAATCTTTTCTTATTCTCGTTTTTCTGATATTATATACATTGATACGCTTATTGTGCATCATAAATACCTTATTAGTATATATTATATCAGAAAATGTGGAGGGATATCTTTATGTCGTCAGTTACTCGTTACAACAGAGATAAAATAGGCAAGTTAAATCCTATTTTCTCACAAGTAAGGACTACTATTGAAACTGCTTTTTATGGAAACAATGTTTCGAAAATCAGCTCTTTAAGAGAAGCCTACAAGCTAGCAAAGAATTCACCTGGGACAATAGTAACAGATATGCCAGTCTATAAGCCTGAGGAGATTGGTTTAGATGAAGGTAGCAATATATTACTTTTTAATGATGGAGCTGTTACAGGCAGATGTGCAGCTGCTAGAAGGATTCTAGGACAAGCTAATATTGATACAGGAAAAT
>Ga0265293_10000948_pt1 | contig 66384 bp, 62 predicted proteins | sample Munlanlewell138R_FD_192505 | JGI IMG/M metagenome (GOLD analysis project Ga0265293, IMG submission 192505) | Leachate microbial communities from a municipal landfill in Southern Ontario, Canada - Leachate well 138R | ecosystem: Engineered > Solid waste > Landfill > Unclassified | place: Canada... | reverse complement strand
TGTTTGAGTTTATCACCGAGGCCTAAAGCTTTCAATCAGAGTGAAAAGAGATTGAAGGTATCCATCATAACTTCGTATGAGTTATTCGAGTTCTACTTCTTAACACTCAATTCTTTGTACCTATCTCCATCATAGAGCGTTGCTAAAAGTTGAAAGGATGACACATACATAAAGCTAAATTAATTATCGCTCCCCATCTTCAACACACTCGCTGTGTTCATATTAAGAGATGTTAAAGATCTTGAACTGCTAGTAGCCTGTAAAGCCTAATTCTTGAATTCAATGACTGGGTAAATTGACTTAAGTTTTGTTATTGCATCCTGTGTTGTAAATTGCCAATCAATGCCTTTCTGGTTAGCGGTTCTTGATGTTGACCAACTTAAAATCTCCGTTGCCAATTCTTCCATGTTGTTGATTCGCCTGTGCGATAGACATTGGTTAGTTAACGCAGATAGCTCTATTTCTGCCATGTTTAACCAACTTCCATGTTTTGGTGTGTAGTGAATCTCCAGTCTCTGTGAAAGTCTAAAGGCCTCCTGAGGAGCAAACGCTTCGTATAAGGATGAGATATTGTGAGTATTGAGATTATCCATAACAAGAACTACTTTTTTCTGCTTCAGGATATTGCTCATCCAAGAGCCATTTGATTTCTGAAGCCCAATCCTTCTTGGTTCTACGTTCACGTACATGCGCTTCTCTCCAACAACCAAGCGGTTCTGTGAACATGAAGATACTACAAGTTCCGGCTCTGATGTATTCACTGTCCTCTAGCTTGGTGTGATTACACATTGAAAGAGGTATCGGCTCTCTGATCTCACCAAGTAGCTGAACTGGTTTTTCATCCATGCAGATCAGAGGATGCTTCTCATCATAGGGCTTTGCGTATACTGACAGCACATCTTCCATTTTTGCTACAAATTCACCGTTTTGTTGGGGAGGAATGCACCAACAACGCTTTAAATGAGGCTTAAACCGGTTTTTTTTAATGTTTTTCCCACCGCCGTATGGGAAATTGCATCAATGTAATCCAATTCTACCATCCTCTCAGCAATAAGTCTGAGGGTCCATCTCCCATAACCGGCTGGAGGATCTGAGCACGCAAGAGCAATGATATGTGCCTCAACAGAGCCATCAATCTTAGCCGGCACCGGCGGTGTTTCTCGTTTCTTGCGCTTGATTGAATCTTTCAATTCAGGGTTTTGAAGGTAATCTTTCTTCACTCGCCAGATTGTTTGGGCTGTAGTACCTAACATATGTGCTACTACTACATCCTTCATCCGGGTGCGACCTTCAGACTCATCAACGCAAAGAAGGATGTTTGCGCGTCTTATCTCCTTTGCTGGAGCATTTCCAGAACGGACTAACTTCTCAAGCTCTTTGCGCTCTTTTGCTGCTAACGAAATTCGTAAGGATTGGTACTTCATGGCTATCTCCAAATATAAAGCTATTTGAAGCATAACACAAATGGGATAAAGATTAAAGTTTTAGTGTTTACAAACTACTAGGCAAAAGAATAAGGAGAGAACAGATATTGTTATTTTAAACTGGTTAAGGAATAGAAATACTATTGAATTTTTGGGAGTTTGGGAGAAAATGCATAATCCTAATTTTAATCCCATCGAATTCGATGGAATTAAAAGTCAAGCAGGATTTAATTCATTTGTCTTAACTCCTAAGCAATAGATAGAATCAACTAGTGCTATAGGCATTACATCAAAGGCAGGTAGGTATGGAGGAACATATGCACATAAAGATATAGCCTTTGAATTCGCCTCCTGGATTTCACCAGAGTTTAAACTATATATAATTAAAGACTATCAGAGATTAAGAGAAGAAGAACAGTATAGATTATCTTTAGCCTGGGATTTAAGAAGAGAATTATCAAAGACAAATTATCATATCCACACTGATTCCATTAAAGAAAACCTAATCCATAATAAGCTAACCAAGAACCAAATTGGATTTACCTATGCAAATGAAGCAGATATGCTTAATGTCGCCTTATTCGGCTTAACTGCTAAGGAATGGAAAACTAATAATCCTAATAAAGAAGGAAATATGAGAGACTACGCCACCATAGAAGAATTAATAGTAATGGCAAATCTTGAATCTACTAATGCTCAATTCATTGCAGAGAATATACCACAAGCTGAAAGACTAAAAAAAAATTAAATCAAATGGCTAGATTTCAATTAAAATCCCTATTAAACAACTCCACTTTAAAGAAATTAGAAGGGAATAAATCTATTGAAAAATAAATTTACACGCAAAAACACCATAGATTCTTTTAATAAGATTTCTATGGTGTTCCTATTTGCAATCCACTTGATATTATTTCTTGAGTTATTCAAAAAAATTTTTTTACCCAATTTCGTTCCAGTCGAGAACCTTAACCCTCTACAAATATTGGCTTTATCATCTTTCTTGTTTATTTTTAACTACTCCCACTCAATCGTTGCGGGAGGTTTATCTGTGATGTCGTATAACACACGACTGACTAGTGGAACCTCTCGCACAATCTTTTCAGAGAGGTGTTGTAAAAACTGATGGGTAAATGGATAGGTTGTGGCACTCATAGCATCGACACTGGTAATTGCTCTGATGGTACACACCTCTTGGTAATTACGCCTACCATCTCTTAAGCCGACACTTTTTACTGGCAGTAGTGTTGCCAGAGCTTGCCAGATCTGATCATACAAGTTCTCTTTTCGTAACTCTTTTATAAAGATTGCATCAACTTCTCGTAATGTCTCTAAGCGCTCAGGGGTGATAGCACCAATACAACGAACACCTAAACCGGGACCAGGAAAGGGGTGACGATCTACCACTTCCGCGGGGAGACCTAAAGCACGACCCACTAGCCGTACCTCATCTTTAAAGAGTTGCTTCAGTGGTTCGACTAACACCATGTTCATCTTTTCAGGGAGCCCTCCAACATTGTGGTGACTTTTTACAGCAACTGATGAACCATCTTGGTGTTGTAATGATTCAATCACATCGGGGTATAACGTCCCTTGAGCTAAAAAGGTGATGTTATTTAACTTTTTAGCTTCACGTTCAAAGATCTCAATAAACAAAGCTCCAATAATCTTTCGCTTCTTTTCAGGATCAGTGACATCTTTCAAAGAAGAGAGAAACTCTTTTTGTGCATCGATGTAGTGAAAGTTCTCTCCTCCAAATAGAGAGTGAACTTCTTCAACTTCCCCTTTACGAAGAAGTCCGGTATTTACAAACATCAAATGAACTTGTTTCCCAACAGCTTTTTGTAAAAGAGCAGCTGTTACCGATGAGTCCACTCCACCTGATAATCCACATAAGACGTTGTGCTTTCCCAATTGTGTTTGAAGTTGCCTGATCTGATCAGTAATGATGTTCTCTACACTCCATGTTCTTTGAGCTTTACACACCTCAAAGAGAAACTCTTTTACTTGGCTCTCATCAATGTGATGTGGTGATACATTCAAATAAGGGATCGTGATACCCTCTTTTAAGGAGGGGATATCACTTACTTCAATGAGCCCTACAGCATGATCAACTTCTTTGGGGTTAAACACCACTTCGCAATAGACTTCACAACTGCGTATAAAACGAGTCAGTTGCTCGCGTTCATTGCCCTCTGGATTATAGATTAAGATGGTGTCAAATGTAGATTCGCTCATAAGGTTCCTCTTTTAGCGTCGTAAGAGACGAACAGCAGGATAGGCTTTTAATAGTGCCTTCATAACAATAATTCCAAATATAAAGCCGACGGTCGATTGTAACACGTTAAGAGGAATTTCAACTAAAGCTGTTTTAAATCCATACAGTACCCCGCCAGCGAGGTAGTATCCTCCACTCATCACAACAACACCAACAACTCCTGCAAACACCAATCGTATTAACTTTGCATCGATAAACATTCCCACGTTGTCTTTTTTTCGTGCAATAAGACCAATGAGGAGGCCCTGAACACCGTGAATAACAAAAGAGAGCGGAGCCCACTGCGGATATCCACCAATAAAATCGGCTAAGCCGGTTCCTAGTCCTCCAGCGACAAATGCCACCCATGGACCAAATAAATATGCAGAAAATGCGATAATAACATCACATAAACTAATATACCCTTTAATGGGAGTTGGAACTCTCACTATTAAGGTAAATACAACAACAACTGCAGTTAATACAGCTGTTAAGGCAATGTGAGTTGCGCTTAGACTCTTTGATGTAGATACTCTCATATCAACTCTCCTACCAGCAGATTCCCACGAATGCGATACACGCTGGGATTATTAAAGCGATAACAAGGTGTACAACAAGAGACCTTTTTGTTTCAAGTTCTTTATATCGAGAACGCTTCTGATCTCTTCCTAAACCACGATGTTCAAGATTCATTGCAACATACGGAATCGATTTAATCGCTACCACTAAAGCTGCAATGACTGTAGGTAGGACGTCTCTCATCCTCTTTTTTCTCTTCTCAGGGCCCTCTTCACGTAGCTCAAAGGCTTGTTGGATAGTTGTAAACGAGTCGGCTATAGAGGGGACAAAGCGAAACGCAAGACTCATAATAAGTGAACCCTTATACGAGAGACCGTACCATTGGAACGCGAGGTTCATCTCACTTATTGTAGTGGTCCACATCACAATTGTAAATAAATAGGTGATCGTAATTAATCGAGAAGCTAAACGACTTAATGCCTCTAGTGCTTCATTGGTGACGTAGATATTACGGTAGATGACAAAGGCAATAGTTCCACCCCGCTCACTCAATGGGGCAAATATGACCATCAGGATTAATAACAATAGAATTGTTTTTAATGGACGTAAAGAAGAGCGAAATCTCCCTACAACCAAAGCAGTGAGCATCGAAATAACAACACAGAGCCACAACACATGAAGTGAAAGTGGGAGAAACAACACTATTGATAACACAACTAACATCAACAGTTTTGCTCGAGGGTCGAAGCGATACAACACTCCACTTTGATTGATATAGAGGTTTGTGTTCATGATCCCACCTCTGTTTCAATCATCGCACCATCGACAATGGAGTATTGTCGATCAGCAATGTGTTGAGCAAACATCGGATCGTGGGTAATGACCAACAGTGTTGATCCACGACTACGCAATAGTGAGACAATCTCACATGCACGTTGGTATGTTACTCCGCTATCAAGTTCATCCAAGATAATGAAAGGTCGATTCAACAGGTGGTATATAGCAGCTTGTACACCTTTACGGGAGCCGTAACTCATCATCGTAGGATGTGCATCGACATCTAGGTGATACATCGATGCACATGTGTGTACCATCTCTTTTTTTTGTTGAGAAGTGAGATCTTTATTGAATCGATGAGCATAGATAAGCTCTTCTCTTACGGTAGGTAAAAAAAGGCCAAAATCGGGATTTTGAAATAGATACCCTACTTCTCTTTTAAGACGAAATTGATCTATTAATTCATTGTTTATGGTAATGCTTCCCTCTTGTAAAGCTTGGAGACCACAAAGATGACGACTGAAGGTTGTTTTTCCTGATCCATTTGGACCTACTAAAGCAACTACTTCATCTTTATGTAACTCAAAATGGGGAACACTCAGATGAAAAAGGGCTTTAGAGTCAGAAGATGGGGTTGTGTGATCAATGTGTACGTTTTTACACTGTAGAGTCTTCATCTGAATATTCGAAAGATGTGGAACACTCGTTGTTACCTTTGGAAGTGGCATAAGAGGATCCATCTCAGAAAGCTGCTTTGAATCAGAGTGATGTAGTCCCTTCTCATCGAGATAGTAATAAGCGTGAAACAACTCTTCATAGATAGGAAGAAAACGAGAAGCAAACACAATTACTGAACGCTTTTTTGATGTAAGAAGATCTACTAATTTCTCACGCCATTGTGTATCGAGGTTATCAAATGGTTCATCTAAGACCCACAAAGGCGTATCTAACGCATCGGCCACTGCCAAAAGCAATCTTTTTTGTTCCCCTCCTGAGAGTTCTTGAGGGTTACGCTCTTTGTAACGGAGAAGATCCCACGAGTGTAATGCCTCATCGACTCGTCGATGAATCTCTTTTTGTGGGAGAGCTAACGACTCAAGTGGAAAGGCAATCTCTTCGCCACAACTACTCATCATCAGTTGTTCACTGCTATTTTGACTTACTAAGGTAACAATATCGGTGAGATCCCATGGCATAGTTGTAAGAAGATTTGTGTTGAAGATACTCATCTCTCCTGTCACTACTCCCTCGTTATGACGTGTGGCTAAAGAGCATAATATACGTGAGAGAGTCGATTTCCCGCTATCGGGAGGTGAGACAATAAGGGCATTTTCTAAAGAACCTAAAGAGAAATTAAGATCAGAGAACAGAGGTAATGCCTCTTTGCCATCGTAGCGATGGTAACTAAAAGAGATATTTCGTAGATTAACCACCTGTTTAACCTTCAATTTGGTAGTGTTGTTGAATCTGACCGAATACTACCTCGGGGAGATCTTTGAGTTGTTCTTCACTCATAGTGGCTGTGTCGATAGGTTCACTGACGCTAAGGCGAATAGGGGTTTTTCTCACACTGGTTCTATGCTCAAATGCATCTCGAGTTCCATCAATCGTAATGGGGACAATAATTGCTTTAGCCCTGGTAGCTAATTTTAAACTCCCAGTTTTAAACGTACCTAAAGCACCTGTTTTACTTCGAGTCCCTTCAGGGAAGATAAACATAGCAGTCCCCTGTTGAATCTGTTTCACCCCTTGTAAAATGGCTTCAATAGAGGAGCGGGGGCTTTTACGATCGATATAGACACAATTCATAGCTCGAATCCACACATTCAAAATAGGGACTTTCTTCAATTCACTTTTAGCAATAAAGCCGACCCATATTCCTAATTTTGCTAAGACTATAGGAATGTCGAGCATACTTTGGTGGTTTGCGATAAAACACAAAGGGGCCCCCTCTTCGGGAATGAGCTCTTTACCGATGACAGTCACATCAGTATGTAAGACAAACATGATAATCTTTGCAATATTAGTTCCGTTATAACGCATCCACTTATCGGCAGCTTTATGTGCTCCAAAGATGCGGAGGATGAACGCAGGTATCATTGCCACTACGATTGAGAGGACAAACGTAAGTGCAACGATTATTAACGCTAAAGCGATTTGTATCTTTATCATAGCATCATCTCCTTATTTCAATGCGTGGTTGTAATAAAGACGACTGTATGCACCACCTAGTGCAATAAGTTCTTCGTGCTTACCTTGTTCAACAATACGACCGTTCTCTAACACAAAGATGGTGTCAGCCCCTTGGACCGTAGTGAGGCGGTGAGCTATCACAATGGCAGTTCTTCCTGTTGCCAAACGCCCAAATGCTTCTTGAATTTGCGCTTCTGATTCACTATCTAGTGAACTTGTCGCTTCATCAAAGATTAATAATGGAGGATTTTTTAAAAAGACTCGAGCAATACTAATACGTTGTTTTTGACCCCCAGATAGGCGTGTTCCTCTCTCTCCTACTTCGGTGTCTAGCCCATCAGGAAGTGAGCGGATAAAAGCTCCTAAGTTTGCCTTCTCTAAAGCATCGAGCATCTGTTCATCGGTGGCATCACTTTTACCATATTTAAGGTTTTCACGGATGGTTCCATCAAATAAGAAGACGTTTTGTTGAACAAAGCCGATATTTTGGCGTAGTGACTTTTTTTGTACATCCTCAACCGGTTGATTATCGATACACACTTTCCCTTCAATCGGTTCATAAAATCGAGGAATGAGAGACACGAGGGTGCTTTTTCCAGCTCCCGACTCTCCAACAATAGCAACAGTACTTCCACCTCTAATTTCAAAGTTGAGATCGGCTAACACATCTTCAGTTGAAGTGCGGTATTTGAACCGTACATGGTTAAATTGAACTGAACCATTGGTAATCTCTAAAGGTGTAGCTCCTTCGGTATCTTCAATATCACTTTCAATATCCATCACTTCAATAAATCGTTCAAATGCAGTCATTCCCTGTTGCAGTTGTTCCATAAAATTAATGAGACGATCAATGGGGGGTAGTACAACTCCAACATATAAAATAAAGGCGACTAAGTCGTACACTGGCACAAGGCCTTTATAAATCAGGATCGCACCCCCGGCTACGGTAGTGAAGTAATAGAGTTCTCTCAATAAGATCATTGTCGATTCATAACGAGCCATCACTTTGTATTGATTCGACCGTGCATCTTTAAAGATGGTATTTACCTGTTTGAATTTTTGTTTCTCATAACTTTCGCTGGTAAATGATTGAATCTCTCTCACCCCTTGAATTGAGTTTTCTACCATCGAGTTCACATCGGCTACTGTCGATCTCACTGCTCTAAAGCCAGCTTTAAGCCGTTTGCCAAAACGCATCCCATAAAAGAGCATGAACGGAAGAGGGATTAAACTCACCGCTGCTAAATAGACATTATTGGAGAACATCACCGTATACGCTCCAATAATCACCACAGCAGAGATCAGTAAATCCTCAGGTCCATGGTGAGCTGTTTCAGTAATCATAAATAAGTCATTTGTTAAACGACTCATTAAGTGTCCTGTTTTAGTCTCATCAAAATAGCCAAAACTGAGTCGTTGGAGGTGGTTAAAGAGATCTTGACGCATATCACTCTCCATCAACACTCCCAAGTGATGCCCCCATCGTACTCGAATGTACGTGGTAAAGGTTTGGATAATATAGATAGCTAACATCACCACAAAGATCATAATCATCATGCGCCAATCATGATTGGGGATGTAGGTTCGTAGTAACTCACGGGTAAGCTGAGGGAAGATGATGGCTAATAGTGAGCCAATAACCGCTGCACTCATATCGAGGATAAAAAGTTTTTTATATGGTGTGTAGTATGAAATAAATCGTTTAAGCATCCTTTTTCCCTTTGCCTAAGAACTGAGTAAATATTCCTTTCTTTCTTTTTTTCTTTTTGGGTTTGACTTTTGTCTCGGGTAAAACCACTTTCTTTTTTGGTTCAATAGCACCACTATACTCTTGTTTATACAAAGCCATTCGTTGATCTAAATCCATATGTTGGATATCTGAGTAACGCTTTTTTTGTTGAGAACTTACTTTAGCGACCCTCTTACGATCAATGCCTAATGCTTTTGATCTCTTGGGTCGAGGTTTTTGAGGTGTTCGCTCGCGCTTGCGAGAGGGGAAGATTTGACGATACTCGGCATCGTTAAGAAGATTTCTAAAACTAATGTGTTCACTTTTATCTTCTACATCTTTGACTACATCGTCATCTACCCACACCACGGGAATACTCATTTTAATAAACTCTTCAATGGCTTCTAAGCTATACACGTATTGTTCACAAGCTAGTGAAACAGCTTTACCACTTTTTCCTGCCCGTGCTGTACGTCCAATACGGTGAACATAACTCTCATAATCTTCAGGTAGGTCGTAATTCACCACTAACTCTAAATCATCAATCTGCAATCCTCGAGCAGCAACATCGGTTGCTATGAGGAATTTTAACGATCCACTTTTCATCCGGTTAATAATACTCAATCTTTTTTGCTGTGGAAGATCTCCCATTAAATATTGAGTCTTATATCCATTGAGATTCAATCGTTTACTTAACTCAATAGCCATCGCCTTGGTGTTGGTAAACACAAGGGCGTTTTTTGGGTGGTAGTGGTTCATCAGTCGAAGAAAGAGGTGGAACTTATCACTTTTAGCGACATGGTACAACTCTTGGTCAACTGCCTTAACTGTCACCTCTTCAGGTTGAACTTCAAACTCAACTGGCTCATTCATATACTGCCACGCTAAGGTACGTACTTTGGTACTTAAGGTGGCACTAAAGAGCATTGTTTGCCTTTTTTTGCTACTTCCCATCATTGAAAACATTTTTTGAATATCGGGAAAAAAACCTAAATCGAAGAGGCGGTCGGCTTCATCAATCACAAAAGTATCGATGTGTTTAAAGTTTATTTTGCCCATTCGCTGGTAATCTAAGATTCTCCCTGGGGTAGCAATCATCACATCGAGCCCCTTCTCTAAAAGGGCATCTTGTTTTGCATACCCAACTCCTCCGTAAAAACATCCAATTCTATATGAGGGGATAAACTGAGAGAGAAGACGAGCATCTTGTTCTATTTGAACTGCTAATTCACGAGTGGGAGCTATCACTAAGCCAAAGGAGTTATCACGTTGTTTCTTAGAGAGATAGTGTTGTAATAAGGTGATAAGAAAGACAGCCGTCTTCCCTGATCCCGTTTTTGATTGGACCATGACATCTTTGCGTTCTAGCGTTGTAGGAAGCACTTTTTGTTGTACTGGCATGCATGTTTTAAAGCCAGCGGCATCTAAGCCTTTAAGAAGATCGGCGTGTAGGGGTAATTCTGTACATTTCATATACGAACTATACTAGAATTGCTATTTTTAGTGTAGTCTATCCTCTTCCCACTGACGAATCAGGTGGTGGATGTGAGAAGTAATCTCAAATGGAGATGAGAAGATTCGCCCATCAAAGCTACTTATGGGCATAGCCCCCATACTCGTGGAGGAGATAAATAACTCACTATATCTCCCACGGTGGAGATCTTTCAGTTTAGGACTCTCATAGATAACACTATAGCCCAACTGCTGGGCAGCTTCGATGACCTTGTGTCGAGTCACTCCCTCTAAAACCAACTCTGATGGAGCTGTATAGAGGCGATTCTCTTCACAAGCGAAGATATTACTTCGTGTCCCTTCGATAACTTCACCATAACTATTTACTAAAAGAGATTCAAAAGCTCCATGAGAGCCTGCCTCTCTGAGAGCAAGGTAGTTCATCAATAAAGCACATGTTTTATAACGAGGTAAAAACCTCTCTCCGTGATAGCTAATTGCTTTCACCCCTTGGGTGTAAAAACTTTCGGGGTAGATTGTTGGTGCTAAGGCGGTGATAAACAGTCGCTCTTCCATTCCACCAAGCATCACAATACGAAGAGTTGCCTCTTGAAGTGAATCTTTTTCGAGGAGCTGTCTCATCCACAACAGTACATCGTCATGAGTGTAGTGATGGCGTAGCCCAATTCCAGCTGCTGAGAAAAAGAGGCGCTCAATGTGTTGATGAGGATAGACAATCTTCCCTTGGATTACCCTCAGTGACTCATACACTCCAAAGCCATACTGCATCTCACGATCACTAATAGGGAGGGATGCTTCGTGTGCAGCAACGAGATGACCATTTACTATTGCGTGTTTAATCATGATAGAGCTCTCCTTTAATCTGGATAGCGGAGTAACTCTCGTGGCTTACTGCCTCGAGCTGGACCAACAATCCCCTCTTCTTCCATCTGCTCAACGAGTCGAGCAGCTCGGTTATACCCTATTTTTAATCGTCTTTGAAGATAGGAAGCCGACGCACTTTGTCGCTCAGTGACGATCTTTTTTGCTTTTTCATACAACACATCATCACTATCATCACCATCATTTGTATCTAGGTCGTCGTCTTCAACCTCATCATCTTCGAAAAATCCCTCATCAAGATAATCAGGTTCACCTTGTGTTTTAGCATATTCGACAATACGTTCAACTTCTTCATCACTTAAAAATGCCCCCTGAATCCGAATCGAATTAGGATCCCACCCACTGGCAAACAGCATATCTCCTCGCCCTAGAAGTTTTTCAGCTCCAACTTCATCAATAATAATTCGACTATCGACTTGGCTGGCAACCATAAATGCAATTCTTGTTGGAATATTTGACTTAATAATTCCTGTAATAACATTGGCCGAAGGGCGCTGGGTGGCTAACACTAAGTGAATTCCAATAGCTCGAGCCATCGCAGCTAAGCGAGCTAATAACGTTTCGAGTTCTTTTCCTACCGTGGTCATTAAATCGGCAAACTCGTCGATAATCACCACGATATAAGGAAGTTGTTCTCGAGCAAGTTTTAACTCTTTCACTTTCTTATTGTATGCGCTGATGTTACGAACAGCTAACCCATTAAGGAGTTTGTAACGCCTCTCCATCTCATACAAACAAAACTCAAGTGCTTTAATGGTCTTTTTTGGTTCGGTAATTACTGGAGTTAACAGGTGAGGAATGCCGTTATACACTCTCAGTTCAACAATCTTAGGGTCAACTAAAATGAGACGGACCTCTTTGGGAGATCGACGATACAAAATCGTACTAATAAGTGAATTCACACACACAGACTTACCACTACCGGTGGCTCCTGCAATCAGGAGGTGGGGAGTTTGGGTTAGTTCAATAACTTCAGGCTCTCCAGTAATCTTTCGTCCTAGAATCATTGGGATGTTGTATTGTTTTGAATCGACTGTAGAAAGGAGATCTTTAAATCCAATGATTGAGCGATTTTTGTTAGGCACCTCTATTCCTACAGCTTGCTTACCTGGAATAGGGGCGACAATTCTCACCTGTTTTGCAGCAAGCTGTAATGCGATGTTATCTGAAAGACCAATAATTGAACTCACTCTCACCCCAGGGGCGGGAGAGACTTCAAACATAGTCACAGTGGGACCTTTGACAATATTTAAGAGTGTTGCCTCAATTTTAAATTGCTTAAGGGTGTTAATGAGATCTTCCCCTGATGCTCTTACCGATTCATCAACAGCCGTTGAGTGATCAGGGTAGGTATCTAACAACTCTTCAGGAGGATTGTTATAACGAGTTTTATGTCTACTTAGAAGTGCAGAAGAGACTAAGCCTCCTACACCGCTAACACTATCGACATCATCATCCTCTTGAGTGATTTGAATTTCCTCTACTTTTGGTGGTACCGCTACAGGTGCAGGTGGCTCAACTTCAGTGGTAGTATCAGAAGTTGGTGGAACTACAGAGGGAGAACTAACGTGTGGAACATTTACTTGAGGAATAGAAGAGGGGACGACAAAGGTGTCTGCTTGACGCTCTTTTTGTAATCTCTCTCTTAAAGAGGCCGATAAATGAAATGCTTTACTCTCTTGTACAGGCTCAATAACAACTTCCTTCTCTTGTTCTACAGGAGAGCCAAATGTTTTAAATATGGGGGTCTCTTTGACTTCTGGAAACGAGACTTCAGTAGAAGTAGTAGTAGATGGTATGTCAACTGGATCAGTAACCTCTTTATCTCTCTTTTTGTGTGTGTTGGAACTCTTCTCTTTTTTAGTCTTTTGTGCCTCTTTTTTCTCTAACCGTTTTTTCTCTCTTTTTGTGACAACTTTTGGAGTAACTCGTTTATTCTCTAACTCTCGTTGACTCCTTTTTCTCTGTATAGAACGTTGGATCTTCATTGAACCAATTAATAAGAGAGTCCCTATCAGTAACTCAATGAGAATCAATAAGCCAATAAAAATAAGGCCAACCACAGGTTGGTCAACTAAGCGATCTAAGAACCTTTTTGGTTCGTTGTATCCGCCAATCAGTTGAAAGATTAAAAATAGTGAGTAATAGATTAAAGCACTGTAAGGGGCAATCCACCAGTAGAAAAAGTGAGATCGTACAAGTACAAAAAAAAGTGCCACAACACCAAGGTAGATAGAGATGAGGTATAATTGGATAAACTCACCCGCTCCATAAGGGATAACAGCGTTATGTACTAGAGCTAATAGGTGATCTAATTCTCCAGTAAGAGGGATCATGTGGTAGATATCTTCGGGGACAAAGATTGGCAACAGAGCCACAACAGCTAAAACTAGAGACACAATACTAAAAAACAGCGATACTTTTTTCAATCGTACACCCTCTTACATCTTCTATCTTATACGGTAGTGAACACTCCCAACAACCCAATTACGAACAAGTAAAAACTAAACAGATAGAGTTTTTTACTCTTTACAAGTCGGATAAAGAGTTGAATCACCCCCAGTCCAACAATAAAAGCACTCACCATCCCCGCTACAATAGAAGCAGTTCCTACCTGCATGCTTTGACTAGAAGAGTCACTTAATGTAAGAACTAATGCTCCTACGACAGCAATCACAGAGAGTAACAACGAAAACTCAGCAGCCTCACTCTCTTTGATTCCAAGATGGCGGGCACTACTGACGGTAATCCCTAAGCGACTAATTCCGGTAAGACTTCCTAGACCTTGAGCCACACCAATGAGTGCTGAGTTTTTTAAATAGACACCACTGTGACGAGAAGGGGCCCACTTCATCGATCCTACAATGAGGGCACTGACTAATAATAAAGCACTGGCGTGTTTCACATTTCTCACTTCAAGATCGAAGTAGCGGAGAATGAATACCACAATCACCGTCATCACAGTTGCTAACAATAAAGAGAGAATCATCATTAAGTTCTCTTTATCTTGTTCCTTAATAGGGGCACTAAAAAGACGTAACAAAGAACCTAATAAAGAAAGAATCCTTTTTCTAAAGGTAAAAACAATGACCGCTATCGTAGCAAGATGTAAGTAGATATCAAATAAGAGAGGAACGTCTCCTATAGAGAACCAGGAGCGGAACAACAGTAAATGGGCACTACTTGATACAGGTAAAAATTCAGTAACCCCTTGAATCACTCCCAATACGATAGCTTCAAATAGACTCATCATTGGCCTTCTCTCCTTTGTTTGTGTAACACCACTAACGTTCTTTCCCCCTCTAAAAAAGGGACTCTCATATGTTCATATGTAACAGACCACATCGTATCAAATAGCCTCTCTTTGTTCCTCAACTCTTCAACTTCGCGCTCTGCACTCTCTTTGAGCCCTTTATAAGCACAAATCACTCCCCCAGGTTTCACAAGTGAGTCAAAAGCTTTATACAGTTCAATGAAAGGACTCAAAGCTCTGAAGGTGACTACATCAAATGCTTCATCAATATGAAAGAGGTCCTTATTATGAACCACTACGCGGTCGGTGAGGTTACACATTGCAATGGCGTTGTGTAAAAAGTCGACCCTCTTAGATGATCGCTCTATCAGTGTAACATGTACATCTTCTAATACAATGGCTAACGGAATCCCAGGTAAGCCCCCTCCTGAACCTAGATCTGCTAAACTCTTATTCTCTCCTAAAAGTGTTCGTATGTGTGTTGCTGCCACAAGTGAATCAAGTAGGTGTTTTATAACAAATTCTCTTTTGGTAGCTGCCACAAGTTTATACGTTTCGTTAAATAAAGAGATCTCTTCAATGTACGATGTTAGTTGTTGTACTTGAGTATCATTAAGGGAGAGAGAGAGTTGCTCACACCCTTGTAACAGCAAATCGATATCATCCATGGCGAGTCTTTCCTCTCTTATTGAGAGCTATCATCACTAAAGCGATATCACTAGAGCGTACTCCACTAATTCTTTGTGCTTGTCCTACACTGGCAGGAAGTACCGAAAGAAGGAGTTCTCGCCCCTCAGTAGACAATCCATCCACTTTGTTATAATCAAACGTAGAGGGAATCGCTAATCGCTCCATTTTTAAAAATCGATCGACTTGTCTCATTTGCCGTTTGATATACCCATCATATTTCACATCTAACTCTACTTGGTGACGAATGTACAAAGGATAGTTTTCTAACTCAGGAATCTCCTTTGTAAGAGCCTCCATTGAAACAGAGGGCATCTTAAGAGCTTCATATGCTTTTTTACCACCAGATGAGTGTTGTTTTAAGAGCGTTTTTACTAAATCAATGTCATGAAGTTTACTTTCAAGGCGATTCATCGCTTCTTGAGTTTGGAGCCCAAGAGCATACCCTTTGGGTGTGAGACGTTGATCAGCACTATCGTGACGCATATTTAAACGATACTCAGCACGACTGGTAAACATCCGATACGGCTCTTTAGTCCCTTTGGTCACTAAATCATCGATAAGAACACCTATGTACGACTCACTTCTATGTAACATAAAGGGTTTTTCGTTAAACAACTTTTGAGCTGCATTAATCCCTGCTAAGAGCCCTTGAGCAGCTGCCTCTTCGTATCCACTAGTCCCATTTGTTTGACCAGCTACAAAAAGGTTGTTCACCTTTTTTGTCTCTAACGAAGGTCTTAGTTGTAGTGGATCGATATAGTCGTACTCAACTGCATAGGCAGGGCGCATCATCTGTGCCTTTTCAAGACCTTTAATTGAGTGAATCATCTCAAGTTGTACATCTTCAGGAAAAGAGGTACTTAAACCGTTGAGATACATCTCTTGGGTCTCTAGTCCTTCAGGTTCAACAAAGACTTGGTGACGTCCTCGGTCGGTGAATCGGACAACCTTATCTTCAATTGAGGGACAATATCGAGGTCCTTTACTACTAATTTGACCACTATACATCGCAGAGAGATGAATATTGTTTTGAATAATTGAGTGAGTTTTTTCATTAGTATAAGTGATGTAACACGGTAGATGTGGATGATCAATCTCTTCATTTTTAAAAGAGAAACTCATCATAATCTCTTCACCCTCTTGTTTTTCCATCGCATCTAAATCCAATGTAGATTTATCAACACGAGCGGGAGTTCCTGTTTTCATTCTTCCAAGAGTGAAACCTTTAGATCGTAATGCTGTCCCTAAGCCGATGGCAGCAGGTTCACCTAAGCGACCACTACTCGATTCCCACGTTCCAATAAAAATCTTCCCCTCCATGAATGTCCCTGTGGTAAGGACAACTACGTTTGAAGAGATCTTATGTCCCCGCTCAGTAACGACTCCTACAATTGTATCTTGTTGTTTGTTCAGTAAGATATCGATTACGGTGTCTTGATACAAAGAGAGGTTCTTTTGTAACTCGAGAGTCTCTTTTGCTCTGAGGTGGTAGATATATTTATCTGCTTGAGCTCGGGGGGCTTGAACAGCAGGGCCACGGCTTCGATTTAACATTCTAAATTGAATCATAGAAGAGTCGATGATGTTTGCCATCTCTCCCCCAAGAGCATCAATTTCACGCACCATGTTCCCTTTAGCTAATCCACCAACAGCTGGGTTGCATGACAGACGCCCAATAGCGTCGAGGTTTTGAGTAATCATGAGGGTGTTTGCCCCCAATCGTGAGAGAGCTAATGCAGCTTCAATTCCTGCATGCCCTCCTCCTATCACTATCGCTTGATAATCCATCTTATTTACCTACACAAAATTGACTAAACATATGAGTGAGCATCTCAACAGAGGAGACCTCCCCGGTGAGTGCTCCTAGTGCATGAAGAGCTTCTTGTAACTCAACAGCCACAGCATCTAAGGCAAAATTCTCTTTGTGAAGATACAGTGCTTGTTTAAGTGCCTCTTGAGCACGTTCAAGTTCCTCTTTTTGCCGCTGAGACTCAATAATGAGGGCCCCTTCATCGTAAGTGGGGAGATGGGAAGTAAGACGCTTAATCATCGCCTTTTGAAGTTGAATAAACCCCTCCCCCTTTTTCGCACTTAAGACAATACTCCCTTTAATGGGCTCTTTTGTTGCAATATCACTTTTATTGGTCACAACAATAACCCGCTTATCATCCAAAAACTGGTGATACTCTTTAAGTGTAGTCTCATCGTGAACACTTCCATCAAATAACAATACAATCACATCGGCTCGATCAAGTAATTGATAAGTCCGCTTAATCCCCTCTTGTTCGACAACATCGTCACTTAAGCGTAAGCCCGCTGTATCATAAAAGGTGATAGGAATACCCTCAATCTCCCCTTTTGATTCGATGAAATCACGAGTGGTTCCATGAATATCGGTGACAATAGATCTCTCTTGTTTCAGTAAGAGATTAAAGAGAGTCGATTTTCCTACATTCGTCGCTCCAGCTAAGACAACTACGGCTCCATCTGAGTAGAGTCTTCCCACCGAGTACGTAGCAATTAAAGCTGAGAGTTGTTCAACTATCGCCTCAACTTCTGATTGTGGGAAATGAACATCGTCGATAATGTCATCTTCAGCATAATCGAGTTGGATCTCAACTTCTCCTAAGACACTTAAAACCCGTATTTTGATCGATTCAATCAAATCATACAATGAGCCTTGTAAACGATTAAGCGCTAAGTGATGAGCTTTTGAAGATTGAGAGCTAATGATTTCATGTACTGCTTCAGCTTGGGTAAGATCCATTCTCCCATTCATAAAGGCACGATATGTAAACTCCCCTGCACTCGCCTCTCGAAAACCAGAACGCTTTAATAGTGCGAATATGGAAGAAATAGCAATTTGACTTCCATGACAACTTATTTCAACACTCTCTTCTCCTGTATACCCACGCCCATCTTTAAACAGGGAAATTAGAACCTCATCAACACGCTCACCGCTGGTGGGGTCTACGATAAAGCCGTGGACAAGAGTATGACTTTTACCCTCTAAAAGGGCTTTCGGTCGAGAGAACAGATGTGCTAATAACTCTATTGTTTGATTCCCCGAGATTCGAATAACTGCTAAGGGAGAGGTTAAAGAACCTGTTGCCAAAGCAAAGATCGTATCATCGGTATCGTAACTCTGTTTTACCATATACTTCAGTATAAAGAGGTGCATCATATGTGTCTATAAGGCAACTCTTTACAAAGAAGAGCTCTCTTTTGTATAGTCGCCTCATGGATATTAATTCAATCAAGCAACGCTCTTTATTGGCAAAGAACATCCGTTCATGGTTTGAAGATCATAACTACTTAGAAGTAAGTACCCCTGTGTTATCAACACATCTTATTCCAGAGCCTACTATTGCCCATTTTTCCACCCGTTATATCAGCGAGTTTTATCAACAACGAGATCTCTATTTAGTCCCCTCTCCTGAAGTTCATATGAAACACATTATCCGAGAGACTCAATCAAGTATCTTTCAAATTTCTCAGTGTTTTCGTAACCGAGAACAAATTGGTTCCCACCACAATCCTGAGTTCACCATGTTAGAGTATTACACCGTTGGTGCTGATGAAGTCGATTCTATTGCAATCACCGAGCAGTTGATGAAAGAGACGGCTTTAGAGGGGACACAAGAGCACCTTCTTCCCCCTTTTAACACTATGAGCGTCTCTGAGGCGATGTATACGTATGCTCAAGTAGACTTAGAAAAAACACAGTCTCTTCACTCCCTGAAACAAGAAGCACAACGTCTTGGTTTATCTCTTCCCGAACAAAGTGAGAGTTGGGAAGAGACGTTTCACCGTATTTTTTTACAATTTGTTGAACCAAATCTCCCACAAGAGAAACCTCTTGTGTTATACGACTACCCAATGCAAATTGAGTGTTTAGCAAAACAGGTGCCTAACAAACCGTATAAAAAGAGGTGGGAATTGTATGCTGGTGGGATTGAAGTAGCCAATTGTTATGATGAACAAACCGACAAAGAGAAGGTGCGTGAATTTTATACACAACAGTATGCTCAGTTGATTCATCAACGATCAAACAGTGATGAAGTTATCCCAGATATCGATTTAGATTTCATTGAAATCTTTGATGAACACTTTCCTCAATGTTCGGGTGTAGCGCTCGGATTTGATCGACTTTTGATGCTCCAAGGTGGTTATAATCGTGTTGGGGATTTGATGTTATTCAACGTTTCTGATATGATACACCCGATTCGATAAACATAGAGGTATACAATGATTAAAGCAGGACAAATTGAAAAAGGGACCGCCCTACTCTTTAAGGGACAACCATTTATATGTGTAGAGAGGGAGTTTGTAAACCCAGGGAAAGGTTCGGCATTTGTCCGCGTCAGACTCAAAAGTCCCTCCACAGGGCAAGTATTACGAGAGACATTTAAAACACAAGATAACGTTGAGAATATCACCGTTGAAGATCGTGATTGCCAATATTTATACAATGATGGGGAGAACTTCCACTTCATGAATAATGAGACATTTGATCAACTTGAAGTTCCTATGGCATCGTTTGAAGATTACCAATATCTCATTAAAGAGGGAGAGACCTACCGAGTGACATTTTGGGAGAACCAAGTACTCGAAATCCAAATCCCTACAAAAGTCATTTTTGAAGTTGCCGAAGCCGAAGAGGCCATCAAAGGTGATACCGTCACCGGAGCTACAAAGAACGTCACAACCGAAACTGGCCTTGTTGTCCGAGTCCCTATTTTTATTAAACAGGGTGAAAGAATCTTAGTAAATACAGAAACTAAAGAGTATCTGGAACGAATAAACAAGTAATGTTACACACAAGCTGCCTCTTATACGGCAGCTTTTTTATTGATTACTTACATGTGTTACCTTGATTGCTCTTTTTTGTTCTCGCATATACAGAAAAAAAGTTCCTCCACTACCAATCAACGCAGAGACTCCTACACTGAGCCACACAACGTGTAAGTTATAACGAGAACTCAAAAGTCCTCCCACTGCGGGGGCGATGGCATGTCCCACTCCCATCAACAAAGGGAAAAAGGAACTAAATCGACCACGATGACTTAACGGAGTATTATTTGCCACATAAAAATTGTTATTTGTGGCATCAATCACTTCTCCAATCGTATAGACAACACTTAATAAATATAAAAAGAGCGGCGAGTGAGCCCAACCTAAGAGGGTAAAACCAACAGCATAAAATAATCCTGCAATAGCAATATTTCTCAGTGGATGAAATCGCCTAAGAGTAACAACTAACAATGAGTTACTCACAATAACTACCAGTGCATTCACGCTCATCATCCGCCCGTAAAGTGCAGCACCCCCTTTTCCAAAAAGAGAGGTTGTATATAAAGGGAGGGCAAAGAGAGCTTGGCTATAGGCAAAGCTATAAAAGGTGGCACACACTCCATATAAGAGTAAATGAGGACGAGCTAATAGTGCTTTAAGAAGTCCACCCTCTTCTGATTTCTCTGGGCCTTCTTCATTTTTACTTTGTTCAATAACACTTTGAGATGGTTTTGATTCAGGGACAAACATCATCACAAAACCAACAGCAACTGCTGAGGCAATTGCATTTCCAAAGAATATCCACTGAGGATGTGTGTAAAAGAATAACCCCGCTACAATGGGGCCAAAGGCGAATCCGAGATTATGCCCAAGATAATTAAACGAGAAAGAAGCTTGGCGATTTTCTGAGTTTGTCACATCGGTGAGTAGTGCACTACGAGCAGGATCAGTGATGCCATCAAAAAAGAGATTAAAAAGAATATATAGAGGGATAAAAGGAGAATCTCCGATAAACCCACAGATGACAAACATACTTAACGCTACTATTTGGCTTATAACCATGACGGTTTTACGACCATAGTGGTCAGTTAATTTTCCACCAATGAGTGAACCAGGAAGATAGACTACAGCTGTAAGAGTCATAAAAAGGCCAGCCTTCACTTCACTATAACCAAGACGTTGTGTGAGTAAGAGAATGAGAAATGGGTAGACAAAACTTCCCATTGCATTACATACCGTGGCAATGAAAAGGACATATACGCTTTTTCCCAGTCCACGATACAATGAAAATATGTTTTTTTTCTGCAGGGTGTTACTCACACCGATACATATACTCTGTTTTTAAAAAGTGAACAATAAGAACTAAGCTCTCTTTTTTAATTGGTTGCGTTTTACAAAGAACAGGGTTAATTTCAAGATAGGAAGACCTTCATCACTCTTTTTGTCATCATAAGGAGGCTCATATGGTCAAAAGAGTCGTTACTATTGCAATCATTGCTCTTTTATTAGTGGTATGTTCATTCTCTTTAAGTGCTCGACCCACCAAAGGAATCGCTCTTGGGGCCCAAATAGGAGCTATGGCCACTGGTGTGTTGGTGGATGTCCCTGCAGGGCCGCTTGCGATAAGCGGAGGAATCAACTACCCACTATTAGTGAAATACATCGAGTTTCTCGCTGGAGAAAGTTTTATCACAGACGTGATCCCTTTTATGATGGTTAGTGCGGATCTTTCGTATCCCATTGCAATAGGAGAGAACTTTGATCTTAAATTTGGATTAAGTACCTTAGCCGGTACTGATTTCAAAGAGGGGATTATGGGAACTGTAGGGGCTATGATAAAAGGTGAATATTGGCTTCCACAAAAAAAGGTGGGATTATTTTTCCACATGGACGTCCCTTTTTGGGCCTACATGGCTACCAAAGAGACAAGTAATTCAATTATAGATCCAGGACTTCCTCTGCTTGGGATATTTACCACCCGAGCAGGTTTACTGTGGGCACTTTAAATTGAGTTACTCAGGATAAGAGCGTAGCGTTCCATCGAGGGTGCGAAACACCCACATCTTCTTTACAGGATCATAGTGATCAACATATGAGCCACTGAGTGGAACTTTTCCTCCTCCTTCAGGTAAATCAAGAGCATATTGAGGCATTGCTAAACCACTGACTCTTTTTCTTAATTCTCTTTCTAAAGCTAATCCTTTAGAAAGAGGAACTCTAAGGTGGTGCGTTCCTGATACTAAATCACCTTGAAAAAGGTAATATGGTTTTACTTTGTGTGCTATTAAGGTGTTACACAATTCAACTAAGGTTTCAACATCATCGTTTACCCCTTTCAGTAAGACACTTTGGTTCATAAGGGGAAAACCTTTATCTGAAAACATTTGTAAAGCTGCGGTACTTTGAAAAGTGAGTTCTCGGGGGTGGTTAAATTGAACCATGATGTACATAGGAGCTTGTGTACTTAAAGAGTGTAACATCTTGATAAGCTGAGTAGTAATACGCTTTGGATAGGTAGCAACCATCCGAGTTCCTAAGCGGATCACTAATGAAGGAGACGCCTCTCTTAGTGTTGAGATAACTTTATGTAATAGAGTGTCACTGACCATAAGAGGATCTCCACCGGTGATAAGAATTTCGGTAATGGTGGGATGTTCTTTAAGATATGAGGCGACCTCTTGTAATTCAGAGTCACTGATGTGAGAATTCTCCCCTCCCGTAAATCGTCGTCTAAAGCAGTGACGACAATAGGTGGCACACTTATCGGTGAGTAACAGTGCCACTCGGTTGGCATAGCGGTGGATCAGGCGATTGGTGACAGAGTAATTAAGCTCTAAGAGCGGATCATGACTCTCTTTATCTAAGAATTCCAGCTCTCTCATTGATGGAATCACCTGAAGTCGTATCGGATCAAAGGGATCGTTTGTATCGATAAGAGAGAGAAAATACCTACTCACTAAAAATGGGAGTCGTTGTTGAGTGTGCTCAAAGTAAGCCCGCTCTTGCTCTGTCAGGGTGATATATTTTTCAAGTTCTTTGTAATCTGAAATGAGAGTCTCTTTTTCCATCGACTTTTCTTACCACAGATAAGAGTCTATCGTCTAGGACCTCCTTGGTGTTCAATACCACATGACCCATCGATAAGCCTTTTAACAAAACGCTTTAGCCTTAAGGCAATATCATCATCAATCTGAGGTGTAAGAAACAAGAGGTACATTCATGAGACAACTATTAGTATATAAAATCCATCAATGAGGTTTTAGAGCCTTGGACATACAAGAGAAGAAGATCTACTTCAGTCGTCACTGATTATGGTCATTATCGGTGTTTGCTACCATGTGTTTAGCACTTTCACTAACACGGTATCGTTGTTTGCTACTAGTGGGCTTTTCAGGAATTGTCATTTCTATAACTTTGAGTTGAAGAGCCGGATGTAGATAAGATCTTCGGAAATGTTTCTCATCTCGGAGATTCATAGCGTGTTGTAATTCCACTTAACTCATCTCTTTTTTGAGATGGTGCAATAGCATCATCACTTCAGGGGTGACTTCGGGGGTACTTCGGGGGTAGAACATGTTACGGTAACACCTAACGTTGAATCTGACGTAGCAACGAAGCTCTTAGATCTTCCATGCCAAGAGCTTGCTATCAATGAAGAGAAATAACAAATCATGCAATTTCTAGGTCTTCTTTTAGTTGCAATATTGCAAACTCGTAAGAATTGGATACACTTGTAATCAGCAATTTTTCATGAACATAACCTTTCTACTTCATAACAGGAAAAGCTATTCATCAATTATTGCAAACATCTCATTATTCTAGGAGGAAGGAATGAAAAATTTTCGTGTTTTTATTCTAGTCGTGCTTTTAAGTGTTCTTATCTTCGTTTCCTGTGATCAAGAGATTTCAATAATCCCACCTATCATTGGAGTTCGCAACCTAACTCAAAACATTGAATATGAAACAATGAGTGCTGCCTTAGGGGAGGCAAATGAGGGTGACACTATAGGTGTTGGACCAGGAACGTGGAATGAAAGTGTCACACTTTCAAAGCCTATCACCCTTATTGGGTATAACAAGCCTCACATTGGCTCTGTAATCATCGATAGTAGTAATGTCTTCATTGAAGGGTTTTACATCAACACACATGAAAAAGGTATTACCATTACTCACAATAAGACAAAAGGATTTTCAAAAATAACCATTAAAAATAATACCATTGATTCACAAAAACATGGTATAGCTCGAGGCAATGACTCTACCTCTACAAACGAGAGTGATTATATCGAAGATCTTCTTATCTCAGGTAATACCTTTCAAGGTGGAGAGTCTACCGATATAGCAAATCAAGGAATATTCTTGTTTACCGCTTTACGTGGCACCACGACAATCACAAACAATACTTTTGAGAATAAACATGCAGCATTAAATGGAGGAGAAAAGAGAGAGTCAAATTCGCTCTATGCAAGTGGGACAGTGACTATCGAAGATAATGCTGTGTTAGATAACTCTAGAAATAATGGTGAAAGCTCTCCTCCTCCTCAGTTTGCAATGTGGGTTGAAGATTTGAGTGTAAAAACTCACCTTGAGGGTAATACGGTCAATAAACAGAGCGTAGAAGTTACAATCGGAGATATTTCTGATAGTAAATAAGCAAAACACTTAATCAGTGAGCCAGTTACACGGTGAATGTACTGGCTCACACTCTTTTATCAACACACTACAGGTAACACCTTTTTACTTCACTTGTAGTGTTATCTCCACTAAAACCCTCTTTTCAAATCTCCGACATGGTGATTTAGTAGAGATAGTGCTCCTTTAAGACTCTCTTTGATTCCTTTTTTTGTTTTGCATCACCTCTCATTAGCTGATACAATTTTGTCAATTGAAGTGAGGTAGATATGAAAGAGAAAAGAGAACGTAAAAGCATGAAAGGGTATTACCTGACTACCTTTTTAATTGGCCTCGGATTTTTCACAATGGGACTCATGGATCCGTTATATGACACCTATATTCCCATCTTCTTAGGTCGTTATATCTCTTCTAATGCAATTATTGGGGCGATTATGACCCTAGATAATGTCTTTGCCATATTCTTAATTCCAGTGTTTTCAGCCCTCAGTGATCGTACCCGTACTCCCATCGGTAGAAGGATGCCGTATATCATCACCCTCCTTCCGTTAAGTGCATTCACATTCGGTCTTATCCCCTTTGCCGCACTCTCATCACTGGTATTACTCATTATTCTTATCTTTGCATTAAACTTATTTAAACAAGCTGCACGTGGACCTGTTGTGGCTCTGATGCCCGATATGATACCAGGAGAGATACGTTCTGAAGCGAATGGAGTAATTAACACCATGGGTGGTATTGCTGCCATAGTGGGTACTATTGGATTAGCTCGATTAATGGACGTTCATATCACCTTACCTTCACGTGGTCCTACAGATAACATTTTAGCTTTCCCCTTAGCAGGATTATTAGTATTTGTAGCTGCACTACTTCTATTCTTCTTTATTAAAGAGAAGCGTGGTAAAGCAGTAGATTCAGAACAAGAAGAGAAAGTTCCTATCATCCAATCATTAAAACAGATCTTTCAAGAAGAGGATAAAAGTGCCTTTTATATCCTCCTTTCGCTTCTATTTTGGTTTGTCGGCTACCAAGGGGTGCTCCCTTTTATTGGGAAGTACTCAGTTGAGATTCTTCACACATCCAGTGGAAATGCAGCATTAGCTGCTGGAATGGTAGGAGTTGCGTATGCAATATTCGCTATTCCTAGTGGCATTATTGCCCACCACCATGGGCGTAAAAAGACTATTCGAACCTCTTTAATCATTTTAGCTCTGGTATTGACTGCAGTGTTTATCCACAGTGTTACATTTACAGGACCTGCTGTGGGACAAACTGTGAAACTTGTCAGCTTCTGGGCACTGATGTTCCTCTTTGGAACCTTCTGGGTGAGCATTGTCACAAACTCATTTCCAATGCTATGGCAAATGGCTAGTTATGAAAATATGGGTATTTACACGGGGTTGTATTATTTCTTCTCACAGCTCGCTTCTATTATTGCTCCACCAATTACAGGAGGACTTATTGACCTCTTTGGGTATGGATCACTCTTTATCTTTGCTGCACTGTGTATGATTGTTGCTTTTTTCCTTATGGGTAAAGTGACAAGAGGAGAACCCCAAGACGACGCTTTAGAAGCGTAAGAGTATATGAGAAAGCCACCTTCATTGAGGTGGCTTTTTTATTCTTACCATAACAGTTTATCAAAAAGGTCATCGACCGCCTCTTTACGAAGCTGGAATGCTTTCTCATTAAATGTAATGGGGTCAATGAAGTCGAATGCTTCATCCACCACAGGTGGTTCGATGATAATCGACTTTAACTCTTCAACAACTTTTTTCTCTTCTACAGGTGTTACTGTTATCTCTTCTTTTACTACTGGTGGAGGTGTTACGACCTTCACTGGTTCGACTACCACAGGTTTTACAACCTTTACAGGTTCAACCATTACCTCTTCTTTCACCACTGGAGGAGGAGTGATTACCACCTCTTCTTTCACTGCTGGTGTTGGTTTTTCAGTTATTTCAACTTCAGGTGAAACCTCTTTTTCAACAACAACTTCTACTTCAAGTGGGGTGACAACTGGTACCTCTTTTATTGGAGAAGTGATAACCTTCGGTTCATACTCTCCCACTTCATGAAAATAGATAATCCCCGCCATAATAAATATGGTCAGCGAGATTGTGAATCCCAATGTAATAAAAATACCTGTTCGTCTCATAGATTGCGTCTTCCTATGCGTCCATACTAGCCCAAAACTTATCGACTTGTCGATAAATAAATGCCTTAGGCCCCCAATTCGTCACTTTGGTAACACTAAAGGTCCCTTTAAGTCCCTTTTTGGTGATATCTTTTTGTGCTTTCTCTATACGTACAAAAGAGCTACAAGAGATGCTATCTCGTTTTATCGCACGAAAGAGACGCCCAAAGCAAGGGGCATAGAGATAGATAATAGCATCGCACTCTTTGTGTAAATTCATCCGTTGTAACAGGGCAGCGTTTATAACAAGAGCTTTTGTCCCTCTTTGTTTGTGCTCTTTGATCTGCTTTTGTACCATCTTTACCATCTGAGGATGGACAATTGATTCAAGGACTTTAAGGTTCTTTGAATCAGAAAAGACTATTTCTCGTAAAAACGAGCGATCTATTTCAGCAGTGGAAGTGAGAACTTCACTTCCAAAGGCTTCAACTAATCGCTCTTTTGCACTCTCTCGTGCCTCATAGCCATAGGTATCAACATCAATCAGGGTAGCCCCTTTTTGTTCTAAGAGGGAGGCAATATAGTTCTTTCCTGAATTGTATCGACCTGTGAGTCCAATTACTTTCACTTCATCTCTCCCCACGAAGGTCCAACTTCCACACTCACTTTAAGAGGAATTGAAAGTGGGTAAGCTCCTTCCATCGTTGAGACAACGAGATCTCTCATCTGAGAAAGTTCATCTTCAGGAACTTCAAAGATTAATTCGTCGTGGACTTGTAATAAAAGTCTACTGTGAAGGTTCTTTTGTTCCATCTCATCAACAACTTTGATCATCGCTAGTTTCATAATATCGGCAGCAGAACCTTGAATTACTGTATTAACAGCAATACGCTCTCCTTGTGAGCGCTCTACATTATTACGACTATTAATTTCAGGGACAAATCGTTCACGTTGTAACATTGTGTGAACTTTCCCCTCTTTTTGTGCTTTTTCAATAATAGATGCCATAAAGGCTTTCACAGAACTAAAGCGGTTAAAGTAGTCATCGATGAACTGCTGGGCATGTTTGCGTGTAATACCAAGCTCATTTGAGAGTCTAAAGGCACTCATTCCATACATCACCCCAAAGTTGATTGTCTTTGCAATACGACGCTGTTCAGGGGTTACTAACTCTTTCATCATCTCAAAGATGATTGAAGCTGTGTGGGTGTGAATATCTTCTCCATCAACAAAGGCTTGCATCAGTTGTTTATCTTGAGAGAGATGAGCTAAGACAACTAACTCAATTTGAGAGTAGTCTGCTGATAATAATAGCGATCCTTTTGGAGCAACAAATGCTTCACGAATCCTTTTCCCATCTTCGTTACGAACAGGAATATTTTGTAAGTTTGGATTCCGACTTGAAAGGCGTCCTGTTGCAGTTCCTGTTTGGGTATATGAGGTGTGAAGACGATGGGTTTTTTCATCGACAAGAGCGGGAAGTGGTTCGATGTAGGTATTGGCTAATTTAACTAACGTCCTGTTTTGCAAAATAAGGGCAGGAACTGCATCTAGGTGTGCTAACTGCTCTAAGGTATCGGTGTCGGTAGAATACCCCGTTTTAATCTTCTTAATGGGGGTAAGACCTCGCATCTCAAAAAGAACCTCTTGAAGTTGTTTCGTTGAATTAATGTTAAAGGGGAAACCAACCTCGTCGTAGATCTCCTCTTCAATTGCTTTAATACGTGTGTTTACCTCTTGAGAAAACTCCTTTAGACGTTGCGTATCTAATAAGATCCCTTTGAGTTCCATCTCACTGAGAATAGTTACCAATGGCATCTCAATGTCTTGAAACAGTGAAAGGAGGTTACGCTCTTCTAATTGGGAGTGAAAGATCTCATATAACCTAAAGGTGAGATCACTATCTTCTGCTCCATACAATACAGCATCTTCTAGACGGACATCTTTGAATGTCCCCCCTTTGTCTACCAAAGAAGAGAAGGGAACAGTGGTATATCCATCGAGATATTTTTGAGCTAGAAAATCGATATTATATTGAGGAGAGGCAGAGTCGATAATCCAAGCTGCCACCATGGTATCAAAAAAGAGGTTCATCTTTGGAATTCCCCAATTGCGAAGCACCTTATAATCATATTTAAGGTTTTGCCCAATAAGGGGGATATTCTTCTCTACGAGAAGTTCCATTAAAAGAGGTCTTACCTCTTCGGGATCTAACATCTCTTTATGTTGGGCAACAAAAGGGACATACCACGCCTCATACGCTTTGTTGGTAAAAGAGAAACCGACAATATCAGCTTCCATCTCATTGGTGCTGGTAGTCTCTAGATCAAAGGCGATTGCACTACTTTGGGACATCTGGCCAAAGACCTCTTTCAGTGTTGCAATATCATCAATGAGGTGGTACGTCCCCTTCTTTTGTACTGGTTCACTTTGAACAGAGTCAGTAGATGAATGACCTAAGTTTTCAATAGCTGCGATAAGAGATTTTGCTTGTGCTTGTTCAAAAAGAGGTATCGCCTGATCCCACTTGATATCTTCAACTCTATATTCACTTTTTTCAAAAGAATGAACTGGATAGACATCATCTTTGAGTGTGACTAACTCTTTACTTAAAAAAGCCATCTCTTTGGATTCAGTGAGTTTTTTGGCTACCCCCGGAGAGAGCTCTTCAATGTGGTCGTAGATCTCTTGAAGAGTTGGGTATTGCTCAAGGAGCTTCAGTGCCCCTTTGGGTCCTATTCCACTCACTCCTGGCACATTATCTGATGAATCTCCAGTAAGGGCTAAAAAGTCGATAATCTGATCAGGGGAGATGCCAAACTCTTTAATTACTTCATCAGTGCCAACTTCTCGGTAGCGACTTTCTCCTTTTTTAGGAGGTCGTAAGGCTGATACATGTTCATTAACTAATTGAAGAAGGTCTTTATCACCGGTGACCATCACCGTATGAATGCCTTGGTTGGTGGCACTACGGGAGAGTGAAGCGATGATATCATCGGCTTCATTGCCACTGATGCCAATGTGGGCAATGTGTGCTGCATCCAAGATAGCTTGAATTTTAGGGACTTGGTCATGAAGATCTTGAGGAGCTGCATCACGGTTCGCTTTATACTGGCTATACAGCTCATGACGAAACGTTGGCCCTTTAGTATCCATAGCAATAACAAGATAATCGACAGGGTATTCTCGCACGATCATCAACAATGTATTGAAAAATCCAAATAAGGCAGAGACGTTATTTCCTTCCATATCTCGCAAAGGGCGATTCATAAAAGCAAAATAGGAGCGATAGATAAGCGAATAGCCATCTATAATATATAGGTTTTTCTTCTTGTTACTCATAGGATTCTCCATCACTTCATCATACGACACAATGGATAAAGCGACCAGATGTTCCTACAGCGACCACAACAAGCGTCTTAAGGTATTAACCTGGCGGGGAGAAAAAAGGGTTTCATTGCGTAAGTGAGCTTCTAATGCCCTCTCATATTCGCTTCGAGTGAGCTCTTTTTCAAATCCAAATCGTTGCCAATACGAGCCAAACAGTTGTACAACTTCCTCAGTTCCTACTGCATGGCGTAACTCTTCACTCACAAATTCATGTTCAATGCTCTTTTTATACTCTTCTAATACAGAGCCTCTCACATCGATAACATTGGGGGAGGTAGCACTCTCTTTGACTAATGTAAGGTATTGTTCACTCTCATAACTAAAACCAAAGTATCGCTCTGAATACTCGGGAAAGAAAAAGAAGATGAGGAAAAAGAGAACAAGGGCAACAATAATAGCTTTTATAAAAGAGGCTACCGAGCTCATACTTATAAACTCACAATCATTGCAGCCCCAATTTTTCCTTGACTCCAGTCGGGAATAAGGAGTTCGGTTTCAGGCTGCGAATAGGTAAATCCACTAGAGGGAACTTCGTAGTGTAGGCCAAATGAAATCTTCTTAATATTGAGATCGAGTCGTATTCGATAAGCAATCATCATATCGGAGAAAAACTCTTCAGTGCTCTTTTGAGTATACAGGTTTGATTCATCTCCTGCCCAGAACTCAACTCCAAAATCGGGAGAGACATTCATTCCTAACCGAGTTCCAGCTCCAAAGCTTAACGTTGTCAGGGGAGATGATTTGGTCGTAAAGCCGACAGCAACCATCCCAAATAGCTTTTGGGCGACGTCATCGGCATACACAGGCATCCCCCCCTCAGTTACATCAATAATGTCACCTTGTTGAATAAGCATATAAGCTTCAGTGTTCATACCTAACACTGTTGTTCTTACTTCAAACCCAGTTGCCCAGTTATGAACATCGATGATTGAAGCGGGTTGTACATTTGAATCGGTGAGATCAATTTGGAGTTGGCTCATAGAACCAAATCCAACAGAGAACAATCTACCAGCTGTTAATGGGACGAGAAACAAACAAATGATGAACAAAAGAGTCACTAACCGCTTCACAACAACTCCTACTTAAAACAAGTTATACAACAACGAAACTCCAACTCTTCCTTGAGTGTTTTCAAAGTCTGGAAGAAGTTTATCATAATCGGCATCACTAAAAGTAAAGCCATTACTGTCAATCATGTAGGTAAGACCCATAAGAAATTTCCCCAACTTCAGATCAGCAGTAGCTCTAAAGGTCATCGGTGCATTCATAAATGCATCACCAAATCCCTCTAATGTGCTAGTAGGTCCTAAAGGGGTTATCACTTGTGGATTTCCGAAATCTTTATCAAAAGAGACGCCCATCCTTGGCCCCATTCCTAAACCTACTCGTAAAAATCCAAGGACATCTAATGAGACTCCACCGGTAAGAATTCCGCTAATCTTATGGCCGTCATCTTCGGTTCCACTATATAATCCTGCAGCAACCACTTCGGCAAAAAGGAATCTAAAACGAAGTTCGGGTCCAAAATCCCAGTTCTCTAATTCAGAGAGTCGGTCTGCTTCCACCTCTCCAGTAGCAAGCTTAAATTGTGCTGTTGCTCCAACATTCAATGAAGCTATGCTTGCAAATAGAACACTTGGAAGGATGAAAAACAAGACAATCGCTAGTATAACTACCCTTTTCATGAACATTTCTCCTTACGGAGGCCCGAGGGCCTCACTTATATAGAAACAGTAGTAAACCTAAAAGGTTTCATTAATTAAATATTAAAACAAAGCTAACTGAATTCCTATGCCAATTTTATCCTTTTTTGAGGACCTTAACAGGTTTAACCACCCTCCTGCATCAGTTACGTGTGATAACGTAGTGGCACTGTTCATGATATAGTACATACCAATTTTGGCTTTCCCCAATAAAAAGTCGATGGCAAATTTCAGATGGAGTGTGGAAGAATTCATAGCATCTTCAAAAGTGATCGAATCAGCTTCTACTCCATTAATAAAGGTTTGAGGTGAGTCATCAGAGTAGGAAAACTCGGTTGTGAGTCCCCCTCCTATATTCATATAGAGTGTATCGGTTATAAGTGGGAAACTAAGAGCTGCACTTGTTAATAGCGATACTATTTCTCCATCACCTCCGTTACTGTACGGAAGGAGTGCCTCAAATGAGGTCTCTAACAGTGAAACTCGAGTGTGCAAGCCAACGCCTAATGTCCAATGAGAACTCTCACCAAGTCCCTCAATAAGGGGGTAGTCTCTTACGTCGTACACACCACTGACTCCTAAGCTCACTTCAAAGAGGTCTCGAGCTGAAAGAGTTGTTACTGTAAGCAACAATAGGCATATAAGAATGAATATTCTACGAAAATGGGTCAAAGTTATCTCCTTTGATGTAATACTATCATCCACGTAGGTAAACAACTCTTAACACAAAAAGATACATTTAAGAGAGTGCTTTTAACTCCTCAAGCCATAATGAGACATCACTATCACTCGCCATATTCCATATTCCTCTGGGACTGAGAGAAACAACTCCCACTTTTGGTCCATCGGGGAGGGCAGAGCGCTTAAATTGCTGAGAGAAAAATCTCTTATAAAATAAGGTGAGGTACTGTACGATCGTCTCTTTTGTATAAGAGCCTTTAAAAGCATGTTCTGCTACTCGTACAATCTTTGTTGGACTATCACCTCGTTCCACCATCCGGTATAAGAAAAAATCGTGTAACTCATAAGGCCCAATGAGTTTTTCGGTCTCTTGAGAGTCGGGAAGTAATTCAGGACTCACTGGAGTGGCAATAATGTCTTCTAATAATTCACGTAATTCGTCATCTTGTAAGATGCCTGCTTCATGACGAATAAGATGTGGAATTAATGTTTTAGCAACTGAGGTGTTCACCGCATACATCGACATGTGATCGCCGTTGTATGTAGCCCACCCTAAGGCTAGCTCACTGAGATCTCCAGTACCGAGAACTAACGCATCTTCACTATTTGCTATATCCATGAGAACTTGGGTCCGTTCTCGTGCCTGGGCATTCTCGTATGTCGCATTTAAGAGTTTTGGGTCGTGCCCAATATCTTTAAAGTGGAGGCGCACACTTTCTGTGATATCAATCTCTTTAAGGGTAATACCCAAGAGCTTTGCTAGACGGTGTGAATTTTCGTATGTTCGTTTACTTGTTCCAAAGCAGGGCATCGTTATCCCAATAATCCCACTTAAAGGTAATTTCAAGGTATTAAAAGCTCGAACGGCTACCAAGGCTGCTAAGGTAGAATCTAAGCCTCCTGAAATTCCTATCACAATCTTTTTCATCGACAGATGCTGTAATCTTTTTACCAAACCTAAACTTTGAATTGTTAAAGCTGTTTCTAACTCTTGTTCTTTGTTGTGTGATGGGACAAAAGGGTGAGACTCAATTACTCGAGTTAACGAAGTCTCTTTGGGTGGTTGGTCAAATACTATTGTGTGATACTCTTGATCTTCGGACGAAGCAAATAGTGAAATAAGGGCTCGTTTATGAAGAAGATACTCAGTATCTATTTCACTACTAATCAACCCTTCAAAAGGGAAAGGAGATTCCGCTAGTAAGTTTCCATGTTCAACAATGAGGTTGTGACCACCAAATACTGCATCGGTTGTAGACTCCCCTATGCCACTACTGGCAAAGAGGTAGCCGCTGATTGTTTTATATGAGAGGTTTGTCACCAACGAGCGTCGAAGTTCCTTTTTCCCAATAAGTTCATTACTTGCAGATAAGTTAGCTATGATGGTAGCTCCATGTAGAGCATGGGTCGTTGAAGGAGTCGATGGTGCCCACATATCGGCACAGATCTCTACTGCAAAGGTGAAAGAGTGGACATGTTTTGATTGAAACAGCAACTTTGTCCCAAAGGGGATACGTTTGTCGTTGATCATCACTGTGGTATGTTCTTGTGGCGCTTTTTGGTAGTAACGACTTTCTTGGTACTCTTGGTAATCACTGATGTAAGTTTTAGGGATAATTCCTAGAATCTCCCCTTTATGAATTACAGCTGCACAGTTATATAATTTTTGGCGATGTAAGAGAGGAAGACCAACAACCGAGATAACTTCTACACTCTTTGAAGCCTCTACAATAACTAATAACTCTTGTAAAGCTCCTTGAATAAGGGTGCTTTGAAGAATAAGATCTCCCGCTGTGTAGGATGTTAATCCTAATTCAGGAAATACCACTAAAGCGAGATCCTCTTTATCGGCTTGATTCATCAAGCCAATAGTTTGTTGGCTATTGTAAGATGGAGAAGCTACTTTCAGTGATGGGGTGGCAACCCCAACTCTTATAAACCCGTTAGTCATCAATTGACTCCTTGTGCGAAAGAGAACGACAACTCTTACTTTCGTGCGATATATCCACCACTAATAACTTTCGAATCAGACACAACCATCACTGCATCAGGGGAGTTCTCTTTAATAAAGTGTTCAGCATCTAAAATCTGTTTCCTTTTTACATGTAGAAGGAGAATCTCTCTTGGCCCATTGCGTCCAGTGCCCATCAATACAGTCACAGCATACCCTCGAGATCGAAGAAGTGTTGCTAGTGATTCTTGCTCTTCTACCACTGGTACAATAACTTGCATCGAACTGAGCCCAAAGGCAAGTTTATCTTCAAACCAAGAGCCAGTGTAATTTCCAACAGCAAAAGCAAAGGCAAAGATAAAGATTCTCAAAGGATCTTCTTGATACCCTTGTAAGACAGTTCCTGTAATTATCAACCAAAGAAGAATGTCAAAAAAGGCGATAATCGTCCCTTTCATACGCTCTCCACGGTTGATTAAGACCATTCGAAGCGTGGACACTGTTACCTCTAATATTTTACCAAAAAAGATAACGACATAAATCCAAGGTCCCATATTTTGAAGAAAATCCACTTACATGCCTCCGACATTGATAATACTGGTCAAAAGTATAACAAATAATGGGTCCTCTGCATATCTTAGCGGCGTTTGAAAAGGAAAAGAGAACCAAGGGTAATAAGGACAAAAGCTGAAAAGGAGATAATGAACTCTAATGAGGTGGGATTTGAGAGGTGAACTCCCGCATAGGTAGCTGTAGCCATCGTTGGGAGTAAGCCTAATAACCCGCCGCTTATATAAGCGGCGTATGGAACTTTGAGAGATCCTAAAAACAAGTTGGTAATCTCATGGGGAATTTTAGCAATAAATTTCACCATGAAAGAAAAAGTAAAAGCCGACTCATGGCTAAAGCGCTCAATATACTGTAACTTAGGAAATCTCACAATCACTTTTTGTACCACAGCTTGACCCGCATAACGGCCAAAGAGATAAGGGATTTGCATATTAATTAGAATGCCACATATGTTAATTAATAGTGCCCACCCAAGGGGAAAGAGAGCTCCAACAGCTGCATATAGCACCATAAATGGTAAGCCAAAAGAGACCGACTTCAACAAGTACAACCCCCAAAACGCCACTACTGTCACTATGGGGTGGTTTTGATGAAGTTCTTCTAACATGGAGATGCTTGATTTACTGTGAAACACCACAAAATAAGAGACAGTTACGACAAGGACAATGGGTATAAGGTATTGAAATAGTCGTATGATGTTGAGACTTCTCTCTTTTTCCATAGAAGACAATCTATCTAATCAATAGCTAAACAACAAGAGAGAGAGCCTCCATCTGGTGCTTGCTCGCTTTAAGATACATCTGTGGTGCTTGACAACTCTCATCTCTCAAGTACAATCTACAAGGCACTGTGTACACACACTCTTAGACCAACGAAGATGATTGTTGGTGCGTTTGTGTTATACCAAGACTCTCAAAAAGGATTGTTTTTAATGGAACTAACAATAGATATACACAAAAAACTCTATTATAGAATGGTGCTCACTCGCCAATTCGAACTTGCTGCTGATGAGTTGTTTCGTGCTAAAAAAATGCATGGGACAAGTCATTTTTGCGTCGGAGAAGAGGCAACAGGTGTTGGAGTTGGTGTAGCACTTAGTGATTCAGATTACATTACCCAAACACACCGAGGTCATGCTCAATCAATTGGCAAAGGGATGAGTGTAAAAAGGATGATGGCCGAGTTCTTCGGAAAGGCAGATGGCTATTGTAAAGGGAAAGGGGGAAGCATGCATATGGCTGACTTTGCCTTAGGCTCTTTAGGAGCCAACGGTATTGTTGGTGGAGGAATCCCCATTGCCACAGGAGCAGCCATCACACAACAGTATCGCCAAACTGGTAATATTGTTGTCTCTTATTTTGGAGATGGTGCTTCTAATACAGGAGCCTTTCATGAAGCATTAAACTTAGCTTCAGTGAAAAAGCTTCCTATCATCTTTGTGTGTACAAACAACTTATACGGAATGAGTACCCCTCAACACGAGTCGATGAATATCGATGATATCTCAAAGCGTGCAATCAGCTACGGAATCAAAGGACTCACCATCGACGGCAATGACGTTATTCGGGTCTATCAAGAGACTCTCAAAGCAAAAGAGTATGTCTTAGAACATGGTCCTATGTTGATGGTCCTTGAAACCTACCGATGGTTAGGTCACTCAAAAAGTGATGCTCAAGTGTACCGCTCTCAAGATGAAGTTAAGCAGTGGAAACTCAAATGTCCCATCGATCGACATCGTAAGTACCTCCTTGAACACTCCATTTTGACGACACAAGAGCTTCAAGAGATCGATTCCCTTGTTGCACAAGAGATTCAAGACTCTCTTGAATTTGCACAAATGAGCCCCGAACCTACCTTTGAATCTATTTTCGAAGATGTGTATGCCGACTAAAGAGAGAAATTATGCGTGAAATAACTTTTAAAGAAGCAATAAACGAAGCGATACGAGAAGAGATGAGAAGAGATGACTCTGTGATCTTTCTCGGTGAAGATATTGGTATATACGGGGGAGGCTTTGGAGTCCCTCTTGGTCTTATTGAAGAATTTGGTCCAAGTCGAATTATCGAAACCCCCATTAGTGAACTCACTTTCACAGGAGCTGCTGTTGGATCAGCGATGACAGGTCTTAGACCCATTGTGGAAGTGATGTTTAGTGACTTCATTACCTTAGCGATGGATCCTCTGGTCAACCAAGCTGCAAAGAACCGGTATCAATTTGGTGGACAAACATCGGTCCCTATGGTTTTCAGAGGAGCTAGTGGATCAGGTACTGGAGCTGCAGCTCAACACAGCCAATCACTTGAAGCGTGGGTAGCCCATGTTCCTGGCTTAAAAGTAGTGATTCCTTCTACCCCGTATGATGCAAAAGGGTTAATGAAAACAGCAATTCGAGATAACAACCCCGTTATCTTCTACGAACAAAAGTTACTGTATGCCACCAAAGGGGAAGTCCCCCCACTTGATGAGGAGTATACGATCCCCTTTGGACAAGCCGACATTAAAAAAGGTGGCGAGGATGTCACGCTCATTACCTACGGAAGAATGGTCCAACGCTCATTAGATGTTGCTTACTCTTTAAAACAAGAGAAGAATATCGATGTTGAAGTCATCGACATTCGTACGCTTGTTCCACTTGATGTCACTACGATTCTTCAATCAGCTACAAAGACAGGACGAGTCATTGTTGTTCACGAAGCTGTTAAAACTGGTGGTTTTGGCGCTGAGATTGTCTCTACTATTGTCGAAAGTGATGCGTTTTTCACCCTCAAAGGACCAATTCTTCGAGTTGCGGGTTTAGATGTACCTATCCCCTTTAACAAAACATTAGAATCTTTGGTCGTCCCAACACCAGAAAAAATAAGAGAAGCTATTATCCAAGTGGCAGCATATTAACCAAGTTTGTCTCCTGGTGAGACAACTTGTTCTGGTTGGATTAATACTACTCCTTGATCTGAGTAGGTTCCTAGCACTAATACTTCAGAGTGAAAGTTGGCTATCTGTCGAACAGGGAAGTTGACGATAGCCAAAATCTGTCGCCCTACCAAAGTTTGAGGTGTATAACACTCAGTTAATTGAGCACTCGATTGCTTTATACCCACTTCAGGGCCAAAGTCTATCGTCACGATATAAGCTGGTTTTTTCGCCTCTTTAAACTCTTTTGCTTCAAGAATCTCCCCTACCCTGATATCGAGTTTTTCAAAATCTGAGAATTGAGCCATGTTAGATCTCTAACTCCTCTTTGGGAGATAACGCATCTAAGAACTCTTGAGGAGCTGCAACAAATTGCATTCGGTTAATACTCTTAAGAGGTAATACCTTCATCAATGCTGGAACATTTTCAAATACACCATTTTCTTTATTTCCCAGATACTGATCTTTAATAAATTTCCCACCAAAATCTAAAAAGAGGTTCACTGCTTGAAAGTGGGTTAATCTACTGTGGAAATAGAGGGGCATATCTTTCTCACTAAGTTGTTTCACAACGTGTGAAAAAAGAGAGCGTGCTAGACCCTTCTCTCGATACGCTCGCTCAACTGAGAACCATTGAATCGAATGAAAAACGTTATACGCTTTCCATAAGGCAATAGAGCCAATGACTTGAGAGCTCTGATCATCACGGAGTAAGTAACACTGAGAGAAGAATTGTTTCTCATCTTTACGAAAGACTCGATCATAATAGAAGTGAGCCTCTTCGTCTTGCACTAAAGCACGATTTCTTGTCACTAAGTCAAACAATAAAGGTAACTCATCTTTTTGTAACAAGGAGATACTATAACCCTCATCTAAAGAGGAGGCGACTTCCAAATCGAGACTCTCACACATCATAAACATATGTGGGTCTAATACATCGTCCATAACCATGTGTATATAGTAGCACACCTTTTTAAAAAAAAGGATGTGTTATTCTTTTGTTCTTTCACCGAAGTGTCTCTTTTATGTTACACTTGGTGGTATGAAAGAGACATATTTACCCGTAGACGAAATTTTAGCGTTCCGAGATAAGCGTTCTTGGAAACAGTTCCATAACCCTAAAGATCTTGCTATCTCCTTAAGTTTAGAAGCATCTGAACTCCTTGAGTGCTTTCAGTGGTCTTCAGATGATTTAATAGTCAAAGAGAAACAACAGCAGATGGCTCAAGAGCTTGCCGATGTGTTCATCTATGCTGTTCAGTTTGCCGATGCTCTTGGACTCGATATCCCAACGATCATCAAAGAGAAGTTACAGACCAATGAAGAGCATTACGCAGTAGAGAAGACCTACGGTAGTAGTAAAAAATATACTGAGCTGGAGTAAGATAGGGATGCTTGTATACACCGCTGATAAAAAACAGTTTCTCAAAGATGTTGAAGATAGCTCAATCGATAAAAAAATTGAACAACAGCTGTTAAAGAAACTTGCTAAAAAAGTGAGTGCTAGTGAAAGACGATCATGGATGAACTCTCAGAACTTTATGTTTCATCTACTCAACGATCAAGAAATCCCATCCAATACTGGAGTGGCTATTGAATTTAATATTCCTCACACATCAAAACGGATCGATTTTATCCTCAGTGGCTTAGATGAACATGATAACAAACGAGCTTTGATCATTGAGTTAAAACAGTGGGAGAAAGTACAACCTCTTAAAGGGGTTGAGCAACTACTTCAATATAATCCCGAACATGAAGTGACCGAGATTGAAACAGCTATGGGTGGTTCTTTAGTAAAGACACCTCACCCCTCGTACCAAGTCTCTTCGTATCGCTCTTTTTTAAGTGATTTTAACACCCACATTGCCACTATCCCAATTCACTTATCAAGTTGTGCCTATTTACATAACTACCGACCCGTTAAAAACGATCCGCTGTTTCAACCCTATTTTGAAGAACTTTTAGAAGACTCCCCTTTATATACCCGTGATGATCGAAAGAAACTTCAAGATTTTATCAAACGATATATCCGTAAAGGTGATGACAAGCACACTCTCTACCTTATTGAAAACGGAGAGATTCGTCCCTCTAAGAGTTTACAAGATAGCCTTATGGCAATGTTACAAGGGAAAGAGGAGTTTCGCCTCATTGATGAACAAAAGATTGTGTATGAACAGATGCTCGCTTTAAGTGAGCAAAGTGCTCTCGATAACAAAAAGAGGGTCTTTATTGTCAAAGGGGGACCGGGGACAGGAAAGACTGTTGTAGCAATCAATCTTCTTGTTCAGTTAACAAAACGAGATCAAGTGGTGGCCTATGTGACAAAAAATAGTGCACCTCGCAATGTCTTTGAAGCGAAATTAAAAGAGGGGTATACCAAAAAACATATCTCTACCCTCTTTAAAAGTTCAGGAGCTTTTATCGATGCTGAAAGTGGTGATTATGGCACACTGATTGTTGATGAAGCTCACCGGTTAAATGAACGATCTCAATACGGTCCACGTATTGTAGGAGAGAACCAAATTAAAGAGATTATCAACGCAGCAACGTGTAGCTTTTTCTTTTTAGATGAAGATCAAAAAGTGACAGCAAAAGATTATGGAAGACGTGACTCTATTATCCACTGGGCACATTACTTTGATGCTGAAGTCACAGAAGGAGAACTCCCTTCTCAATTCAGATGTAACGGTTCAGATGGGTATCTGATGTGGTTAGATGATGTATTGGGAATCAGAGATCAGACAGCTCATCCTTTTTTACACACCAACGAGTACGACTTTAAGATTTTTGACAACCCCACAAAAATGCAACAACAGATCTTTGAGAAAAATAGAGAAGATAACAAATCTCGCGTAGTTGCTGGGTATTGTTGGCCATGGATTAGCAAAAAGGATTCCCCAGATGAAGCAGATATTGTGATCGATGATTTTGCGATGCAGTGGAATTTATCAAATGATAGCACCTATGCAATAAGTGCAGGCTCTATTAACCAAGTAGGGTGTATCCATACAACTCAAGGGCTCGAGTTTAACTACGTTGGTGTGATTATTGGAGATGATTTAAGATACGAAGATAACAAAGTGATTACCGATTTCACCAAACGAGCTAAAACAGACACATCACTTCATGGTCTTATTGGACCAATAAGAAATGGGGATCAACAGGCTCTTAAAGAAGCTGATGAGATTATTCGTAATACCTATAAGACATTGATGAGTCGTGGCTTAAAGGGGTGTTATATCTACTGTACTGATCAAAATCTTGCCGACTTTTTAGCAAGTCGTCTTATACAAAAATGATACTACCTCATCTCCTACATATAGTTCTTCAGTGTCTATATAGACAAGAGTTCCCCCAATGTCATAGAAATGAGCCTCTATTCATTCCATACCACTTTTTCCACTACATTGCGCTCTCAAGAAAAGTGATGACATTCGCCCCCATATTGTCTACAATGTTTCACATATGTTCTGTATGATGAACAAAATACTCTAAAGGAGAGAAAAGAACATGAGCAAAAAACTATTAGTTCTATTACTCATTACTGTTGTGTTCTTATCTGGTGCATTTGCTAAAGGTGCACAAGAGGCGGCTCCTCAAGTTGAATCTCAAGTAATCTTGGGATCTTCAACTCAATTGAATGCCGACTTCTTTGATGGATGGACAAACAGTGCAACTAACCACTACCTCAAATTATTGATGAGTGGCTATGAAACAGTATCGTGGACCAAAGAAGGTCGCTATGAGATTAACCCTATAGCAGTAAAGTCTTGGGATGCAGTGGACAACGCTGACGGTTCGAAGACATACACATTCAACATCGCAAATAATCTCGTCTACAACGATGGATCCAAAATCACTGCTAAAGATTACGTCTTTGGACTTTTATACATGGCATCCCCTGAGGCAACTGAAATTGGTGCCCAATATGGTGTAGGTCCAGAATATGTCGGTTATGACGCTTTCCACAAAGGAGAGAGCAATGTCTTCAGTGGCGTCAGACTTCTCGGAGATTACTCATTCTCCATTACCATTGAAGCTGAAGAGCTCCCCTACTTCTTTGACCTCTCATTAGTCTCAGTTGGACCACTTCCCTTAGCAGTTCTTGCTCCTGGAGTCGATGTTGTCGATTCAGGTCGTGGTGCTTCTCTCACCTCTGGTTATAATGTTGATCTTTTAAGAAAGACCATCTTAGATACCAACACTGGCTATCGTTACAAACCAATGGTAACAAGTGGCCCTTACCAATTTGAAAACTTCAACCCAGCAGACTCAACTGCTAGTGTTGTGTTAAACCCTAACTTCTTAGGCTCATATGATGGTGCAAAAGGATCAATTTACCGAATCATCATCAAACTGACCAACACAGCCACTCAAATGGACGAACTGAGAACCGGCGCTATTGATATGCTTCAAGGTATCAGTGGTGGCGATCAAATTACCCGTGGTTTAGACCTTCATGATGAAGGGCGTGTTGATTATGCTTCATACCCACGTTATGGATATGGAAAAATTGCTTTTGCTTGTGACTTTGGACCAACTCAATATGACGCAGTTCGTCGAGCTATCGCATACAGCCTTGATCGAAACGAATTTGCACGACAGTACACCGGTGGTTATGGAATCATCGTCAACGGTTACTACGGCGCTTCAATGTGGGAATATATGGAAAATGCAGATCTCTTAGACAAAGAGCTTAATGCTTATCCATACAACTTACAGAAAGCTGAGCAAGAGCTCATCGATGATGGTTGGATTTATAACAAAGATGGTAGAAACTACCAAAAAGGTGTTGATACCCTCCGTTACAAACGAGTTGATGGCCAATTAATGCCACTGATTATTGAGTGGGCAAACACAGCTAATAACCCTGTTAGTGATCTTATCTCAGCTATGCTCGTTCCTGAAGTACGAAAGATTGGAATGCAAATCAACGGAACAACTGTCGACTTTGCAGTTCTTCTCGATCACCTCTACAAAGAGAATATCGATAAGCCTGTCTACGGTATGTTTAACTTAGGAACCGGTTTTGCTACCACACAGGCATACTGGTACTACTACTCAACAGATCCAGAGTACTTTGGTGATTACAACTCCAACTTCATCTCAGACGTTGAACTTGAGAGGATTTCTTTAGATATGAAACGAACTGATCCTCAAGACCTTCAAGGCTGGGTGAACAAATGGATCGGATTCCAAAAGAGATGGAACTACTTACTTCCAGATATTCCACTGTATTCAGACATCTACCACGACTTCTTTAACCCAAAGATTGTCAACTACGATTCGTCTTCAACGTGGGATTTCCCATATGCTATCGTTCGAGCTGACGTAAAATAGTCACATACGAACTTTTGATGCATATACTCAACTTAGGGCAACACTTGTGTTGCCCTAGATATATCTCACCAAAGGAATCATGACCATGTTAAAGTATGTCTTAAGGCGCCTCTTATACATAGTGGTTGTCTTTTTAATTGCATCGGTACTACTTTTCACACTCTATAAATCAGTACCTGGTGATCCTGCCAGAATGATGTTAGAGGGGAGTAAAACTAGTATGAAACCCGAAGAGTATGAAGCTCGCTACCAAGATGCTGTAAAAAAACTCGGTTTAGATAAACCAATTGTTGTCCAATATTTCACCTGGTTGCTCAACACGCTCAAAGGCGATTTTGGTTACTCTCTGACGTATAAGATGCCCGTCAGGCAGATGATAGGTGTTCCTATGAAAAACACCATCATGCTCAATGTGTGGTCGCTAATTCCTGTCTTTGCTATCACCATACCACTTGGTATAGCTACTGCAGTGAGGCGAAACACTAAATTTGATTCAACTGTTCAAGTGGTAACAATTATCGGCTATAGTCTCCCATTTTTTGTTATTGCACTTCTGTTTATTTTCCTCTTTGCGGTTAAGTTACCAATCTTTCCCATCAGTGGAGTGCAAACTCCCGCTTTAAGGGGAACTCCTATGAGGATGTTCTTCGATAAGATGTACCACATGGCCCTTCCTTTATTGGTGATGGTCTTTACTTCACTTGGCGGATTAACTCGGTATGTAAGAGCGACGATGATTGAAGCTCTTTCGATGGATTATATTCGGACAGCTCGAGCTAAAGGATTAAATGAGAAAGTAGTCATCTACTCTCATGCTTTTCGTAATGCGTTGATTCCTTTTATTACAATTATGACTGGCTGGTTCATCTCTATATTCAGCGGTTCAGTTGTTATTGAACGGACCTTCTTATGGAATGGGATGGGGAAAGTCATCATTGACGCTCTGAATCAACAAGACTTTGCCGTCTCGTTGGCAATGGTGATGTTCTATCTTGTTCTGAGCTTAATTGGCAACCTTTTGATGGATCTCTCCTATGGGTTTGCCGACCCTCGTGTCAAATTAGATTAGGAGTAGATTCAATGGCAAAACGTACCTACGGTTCACATTTCTTTGATGTCCTTAAAAGTCTCTTTTTTGGTCGTCGTACAGCAACTCTCTCAATTTTTGAAGAGGAGCAAGTTCAAAGTCCTTATCGGACGATGCTACGTAATTTTCGACAAAACTGGAGTGCCATGTTAGGCCTTTATGTGTTTTTCGCAATTTTCTTAGCAGTCTTTATCTTACCGCTCTTTTTCCCCTTGGACCTTCAATTCCAAGACCCAACTCAGAAAAACACGAAACCCACGTTATCATATATGAAGTATGCCAAAGAGATTTCAGGCAATGTCGTCTCAATTGATCAAGGCTCTGTATACGGCCTCGGTGTTGGTAGTGATGGAGTGATTCGTCAGTGGGGAACTCTCACTCCTAAGTTACAAAATCTTCCTCAAATTAATGCTAAAGTGATTCAAGTCTCAGCAGGATTGGACCATGCCTTGGCATTAGATGAGAATGGTAAAGTCTACACCTGGGGAAATGATCGATTTATGTTAAGTAACATTCCTCCCCAAGTACAAAGCTCTCGAGTGAAACAAGTCTTAGCTGGTCATCAGATCTCTTTAGCACTAACAGAGGATGGAAGAATCTTCTTTTGGGGAAATACAAACCTTATAAATATCCCCATTCCTGAAGAGAGACAAGGCTCTTTTAGTAAAATAAGTGCTAATACAACCTTGGCGGTTGCCCTCACAACTCAAGGAGAGGCCGTAACACTCTCTTCGCGTGAGACCCCCTTTAGTTATATCCCACAAGAGATTCAAGGCTCTATTGTTGATGTTGCTATCACCGAGCGATCAGCTGCTGCCGTCACTGATGATGGTGTTATTCATGTATGGGGTGGAGATGATTATGGCGTGCAACAAGTCCCTTCCCTTGCTCAAGGAAACGCTATTGCCGTAAGTGCAGGAAGAGGACACTTCACAGCACTGCTTTCAGATGGGAGTGTTGTTTCATGGGGGAGAAATAATTACAAACAAAGTAAAGCTCCTAAGTTGAATAACATTGTGGGTATTACTTCTTCATATTTTCAAAACTACGCAATTGATGCAGACGGCAAGATTCATAGCTGGGGATTAAAAGGGTACCTGATGGGAACTGACCAATATGGTCGAGACTTGTTAACTCGATTACTCAGTGGTGGACGAGTCACCTTAACCATCGGAGCGATTGCTGTCATCATCAGTGCCTTTATAGGAATTATCTTAGGGGCATTTTCTGGATATTACGGAGGAAAGCCCGATATGCTGATTATGAGGATTGCTGAAGTGGTAAATGCGATTCCGTTTCTACCTTTAGCGATGATTCTTTCGGCTATTATAGGAAGTAGAATTAGTGAGACGGGACGAATTTCGATGATCATGGTGATCTTAGGTCTCCTCTCTTGGCCCCCCTTAGCACGCTTGGTACGTGGTCAGATGTTGGCAGCTCGAGAACAAGAGTTTGTTACAGCTGCGAAAGCGATGGGAATTACTGAACTTAAAATTATCTTTAAACACATTCTACCGAATGTGATAACGGTAATATTAGTGAACCTCACTCTCAGTTTTGCGCTATGTATGTTGTATGAGTCTTCACTTAGTTACTTAGGTTTTGGGGTGAATGAACCAAATGCAACATGGGGAAATATGTTATATGGGTGTAACGATTCGACTGTCATGGCGAACTACGCATGGAGATGGATCTTCCCAGCTATTGCTTTGAGTTTAGCTACAGTGAGTATCAACATGGTGGGTGATGGAATGCGTGATGCAATCGACCCAAAAACAAACGATAGGTAAGGAGATTTAGTGTGGCAATATTATTAGAACTACGAGATCTACATACCTACTTTACAACCAAAAGAGGTACTGTAAAGGCTGTAAACGGAGTCTCCTACGCTGTTGAAGAGGGACGCACGTTGGGAGTTGTAGGTGAAAGCGGTTGTGGTAAATCGGTATCGGCTATGTCGATCTTACAGCTTCTTGATGGCAATGGGTACATTGCTCAAGGATCGGTCATATTCAAAGGTCAAGAACTTACTACTCTTTCTGAAAGCGAATTATATCATATTCGTGGTAATGCTATTTCGGTCATCTTCCAAGAACCGATGACAAGCTTAAACCCTGTGTTTACTATTGAACGACAAATTAGTGAAGCCTTTATGGTTCACCAAGAGATGACTAAAAAAGAGGCAGCTCTTCAATCGGTAAAGATGCTCGCTGATGTAAAGATTCCTAATCCAAAACAAGTAGCAAAGCAGTACCCTCACCAACTCTCTGGCGGGATGCGCCAACGAGTGATGATTGCTATGGCTTTAGCATGTAAGCCCGATTTACTCATTGCTGATGAGCCTACGACAGCATTGGATGTTACCATTCAAGCTCAGATTCTCAAGTTAATGAATGATCTACAAAAAGAGAAAGGGACCGCTATTTTATTTATCACCCATGATCTTGGCGTGATCAACCAAATGGCTGATGATGTCGCTGTGATGTATAGTGGCGAAGTTGTAGAGATGGCTCCTGTTGAAGTTATTTTCTCAGATGGGAGATACAGCCATCCCTACACCGAAGGGTTAATGCTCTCAATTCCCCGATTAGATACACAAGGGGGAACCAAACTAGAAGTCATTCCAGGGAGCGTCCCCCACCCGCTCGATTTACCTAAAGGGTGTTTTTTCTCTCCTCGATGTAAGTATGCAACTGATAAGTGTCACAATGAACATCCACAATTAGAACAAGTTGGAGAAAAGCATACCATTCGCTGTTTCTATCCCGATAAGGTGGCCCGTAATGCGTAACGATCAAGCACTATTTAAGATAACAAACCTCAAACAACACTTTCCTTTAAAAACCAAAGGGTTAAGTGTCAAAGCTGTCGATGGTGTTAATGTCGATATTATACAAGGTGAAACTCTTGGGTTAGTTGGTGAAAGTGGATGTGGAAAATCGACTTTTGGAAGAGTGTTATTACAACTGTATCGTCAAACTGACGGTAAGACGATGTACTATGGACGCAAGTTAGAAGACCTTGCCCCTGCGTATGTACGAGAGACGTATCAACGTTTAGTGAAACACAAAGAGCATCTTCACTCTTTAGAAAAAGAGTACCACGAAGCAGTAAAAGAGTTTGAGCGACTGAAAGATGACCCTGCACAACTCTCTGAAACAATCTTTATTGCTCAAAACACATCACTTGAAAAAGAGAAAGAGTATCGTAATGCCTACTTAGATATCGTTCAATTAGTGGGAGGATTTATCACCGTTGAAGATCTTTCATCGGTAATACCACTACTTATCAACTGGTACAGTTTAAGTAGAGAGCGACACTCTGTCGATGAAGAGATAAAAGATCTTGAATTACATATTGCTGAATTAGAGCGTTCTCTTGCACGAACTCAAAAAAAAGAACGTCGTAGTGATGCAAAGCAAAAGCGTCTTACTTCACTGCTTTTTATGAAACAACAAAAAGAGGAAGCCTTAGAGAAGGTAACAGAAAAACTTATACAGGCACATGAGAAACTTGAAGCTAAAAGAGTTGAATATATCGATGATGAAGAGTTTCAAAAACATGAAAAGTTGAGAGATAGTGGTATAGACCTCAGTCGTCTCACCTTTAATGAGATGCGGCTCCTCCGACGAGATATCCAATTGATCTTCCAAGACCCCTACTCTTCACTGAATCCACGAATGACTGTTGGACAAATCATTGGAGAAGGGCTCTTAGCCCACAGGTTCTTTAAACAAGATGGGCCAGAGATGCAAGAGTATGTAATGCAGGTGATGAAAGAGTGTGGCCTAGCTCCATATATGATTCACCGCTATCCTCACCAATTCTCAGGTGGTCAGCGTCAACGTATTGGGATTGCCCGCTCTTTAGCACTACGACCTCAGTTCATCGTGTGTGATGAGGCTGTCAGTGCACTGGATGTCTCCATTCAGGCTCAAATTATTAACTTATTAAAAGATTTAAAAGAGAAGCTTAATCTCACATACCTCTTTATTAGTCACGATTTAGCTGTGGTGAAATACATCAGTGATCGTATTGGAGTGATGTATTTAGGAAACATTGTAGAACTTGCTCCCACTGAGAAGATCTTCACTCGAACAATGCACCCATACACTGAAGCGTTATTAGCTGCAATTCCGACCACCGATCGAAGCCAAAAAAGTGAAGAAGTATTATTAGAAGGAGATATACCATCTCCAATTGATCCACCTAAGGGGTGTAAGTTCCACACCCGTTGTCGTTATAAAACAGAGATATGTACTGTTGTTGAACCACAATGGAGAGAACTTGAAAAAGACCACTTTGTGGCGTGTCACCACCCACTACTAGGGGATGATAAGGAGAGGAGCGATGCTCTTTCCACGGAAAATTAAACGTGTTCTCGATGTCGATGAGATTGAGAAAAAAGAGAAAGACTCAATCAAAAAAGAGGAGTTAGAGAAGGGAGACATATTAGCGATGATTATCAGCGCATTTATTGTCTTTACCCCTGTCATTCTTCTACTTATTGGGATTGTTTGGTTCTTATACTGGTTCTTTACCCACTAAAGAGCCAGAACTACCACCTCACACTCTAGGTGGCCCGACACGTCCATGTGATCTCTTCTACCATCGACGTTCGCTGAAATAAATTCATATGTTTAGAAGCCCGCATAACATGGGACTTTTTCAAGAGGCGAGACTTTCATCGTCTCAAATCTTATGCAATATGAATCTGTACTTTCCTTTTCCGTGTCCAGTTACCGGTTCGACAAATCCTTTCTCTGCCATCTCTTTCACTAGCGCACTACTTCTGGTCGGTTTCAGATCGAGGATTTCCTGAACATTCGATCTTCCAAAGATCGTCTGAAAGCCGTATTCCTCTAGCAATGTGCACACATGAGAAGCCGTCTTAGCTGTAAAGGAGGCCTGAATGTTCGCTTTTCCTCTCTCAATGTTCACTTTTCTCGGTGCCATATAGGTTTCGCTGATATGTAATGTCTGGTTATGGAGTTGATGTTTTTCGTTTAGCAGTAAATTTCTTAAGAACAGCTTAAGAAACTTCGTTGTCTTGTGGATCCCGTTTTGTAAGTCGTTATAGTTTGCCCTGACAAGGGAATTGCGGAAATACCACGCATTCTCAGCAAAGATGTCGTTTGTTACATCAAAGCCAAGGGTGCAAAGATATGTGATAAAGAACACTGCAGTCGCTCTGGTATTGCCTTCACCGAAGACGTGGATTTGCCACAACCTGGATATAAAGACTGCAAGGTGATGAATAATATCATCCATTGAAAGATTCTTGTAGGAGAACTTTTTCTCCTCGGAGAAATCGTAATTCAGTGTCGCTTTTAGCTCCGTGGCAGTTCCGTAAAGCACTGTAGCTCCGTTGAGCACCCACTCTTTTTTGGTAATGTTATAATCCCTGGCGCGCCCGCATGGGAATAGATGCCGGTGAATAGCTTTCTGTGAATGGAAAAGTACTCATTGGGAGTAAAGCTGAAGGCTTTCTCTGAAAGAAGTGCAGCAATTCTGGCCGAAACTTTATCCGCCTCCTCAGTACGATCATCTGCTTCGCGGGCAGGGTTCTCCTCATAATAGCTCTGCAAAAGGGTATTAGCTTGCTCAAAGGAAATTTCACCTTCGATGTTGCGAATTGCAGTGTGTACCAAGTATTCTGACGTCTTAAGTCCGTCAACCGCCTGCAGAACAATGGCCGTATGCCATGCATAACCTTTGTCCCGCTTGTCCGGTTCAGACTCTTTAACATATTCCTTAAAGGGATCGCTATTCACTGGGTATCACCTCCCTTATACTCATTTTTCATTACTCGATAACTCCATCCGTCTCAAAGATGTGATAGTTCTCGTCTGTATGTATCAGTGAGAGACCTTGTAACAGATAGCTGTCCAGTACATATCCAATAAGTCTCGTTCAGGAGTGTAAAAACACTCGGACACTTGGTGGCCCATGTACCTAGACTATACTATGGATTTATTGGTTTACTCTATCTTCTTTTCATTGGAACTGCGCTAGCAGCTTCCACATCCTCTGTCAAGAAATACTAACGATGGAGTGTGCAACCTATGACGAAGGCCAATCTCATAAAGAGAGGTTGCTATTACCGAAGCCACCGTACCAGTCTCTAAGCAGGCAGGCTCATACAATGACAAAACCTCTCGTAGCTAATCCAGGCAGCACTCATCCTGATAAATGACACGCAGTTTTATGTTTAAGATTTTAACGCCTATCAGGTCTTAACCCTCGACATCAATACTATCGTCTCCACATGTGTTGTCTGAGGATACAGATCAAACAGTTGTACTATCTCTGTAACATAACCGTACGTTCTGAGGCGATGAATATCACGAGCGAGAGTGGCACTGTTACATGAGACGTAGATAATCTTTTTAGGTTGTAACTTCCCAATAGCTTGAATCACTTTGTTATCTATTCCCACCCGTGGAGGGTCAACAATAAGGGTATCGCACTGTGCTAGTGAGTGTGAACGAGCCCATGATTCACTTTTTTGAGTAAAAAAGGTGGTGTATGAGAGGTTCTTTTTCGCAACATTAAGAGCCTTTTTGTCTCGCTCCACAGCTACGACATTGTTATCTGCTGATTCAACAAAGGCGGCAAACATTCCTACTCCACTGTATAAATCAACAATGTGATCACCTTCTGTGTGTCTTTGAACAAAGTCAATCATCGGCTCAATAAGTGAAGCGTGAGATTGGAAAAAGAGATTTCCACTACCGTAGATTGTCTTTCCATTCAGGTAAAATGGGATTGTTGTATCATCAAAAGAGAGTTCTCTTTGATTTGATAACACCTCAATGGTTGAACTACTTTGCTGTTGTAAGATCTCCCGTTTTTCAGATAACAACCTATTGAGGTTCTCTACTAATATTGGACAAGATGCGATATCGATTACCGTGTGACTTTTTCTCCCTAAAAATCCTATAGCTCCGCTTTGTTCATCTCTATGAAATTTAACTCTATGACGATAAGCCCATGGATGATCAACTTCTGAGGGGAGAAAGGTGTATCTGTAATCGACTTTTCCAATCCGTTTGAGGTTCTCTTTAACAATCTCCTCTTTGAGCTCTACTTGGTAAGAACTCTCTACATATTGAAAGTCACACCCACCACACACCCCATAGTAAGGGCATGGAGGTGTTACTCTGTGTGATGAAGGCTTATCAATAGAGAGAAGAGTCCCTCGGTATAACCCTTTTTTCTCCTCACGTAGTTCTACAGTGATGTGCTCGCCGGGAAGCACATCACTGATAAAGACCACTTCGTTATTATAACGAGCTAAGCCCTCACCGTGGGAGACTACTTTTTCAACAACTAACTCTACAATCATGCACTTTTACTCAGAGTAGCCAACGAGGTTACAAAATTGATCGACATATGAACTAATGAGATCAATTCCTTGTTGCCAAAAAGAGGCCTTAGTAATATCTATACCAACAGTTGAAGCAACATCTTGGGCACTAGAGCGTCCTGTGTGACGAAGTAGTTCATCATATCGAGAGCCAAAGCTATCTCCCTCTTGTTGTGCTAGATGGTACACCCCAAGACCAAAGAGTTGGCCAAAGGCATACGGATAGTTGTAAAAGGAGAGATCACTACGGTAGTAGTGTCCTTTTACTGCCCACATGTATGGGTGTAAGGCACTCTCATCTAAAGCTTCACCATATGAGGCTTTTTGAGCATCAATCATTAATTGAGATAACTCTTTTGCAAGGAGTTCCCCTTTCTCACGCTTTTCAAAAAGATTTTTTTCAAAGTAGTAACGTGAGAGGATATCGACACACACTTGAGTCGAGTCTTGTAAGAAACTCTCAATGAGTGATAAAGAGGCATCGACATCGGCATCTTGTAAGGCACCTTGAAAGATAACTACTTGGCTAAAAATTGAAGCGGTCTCAGCAAGAGTCATTGGGTATTGGCGTAATAAGTAGGGTAATGAGTTTGTCACATGATCATGATATGCATGCCCTAGTTCATGAGCTATTGTCGATAACCCATCAAATGTGTAATCGTAATTCGCTAAGATACGACTCTCTTGCCGTAAAGGAAATGAGGTACAATACGCTCCCCCTACTTTACCACTACGAGGCTCACTATCAATCCAATTGCGATCAAACGCCTCTTGAGCAAAAGATCCCATCGGTGGATGAAAGCGGGTGAATTCTTTAACGATAAAAGTTTGAGCTTGGGCATAACTATATGTTGTTGTATGTTTCCCCACTGGAGCAAAGAGATCGTAAAAAGCGAGAGAAGGAACACCTAAATAGTTCGCTTTTGCCCGAAGGTATCTTCTAAACACTTCAAGATTTTGTTCAATCGTTCCAATAAGAGCATCTAAAATGGTTTGATCAATTCGTGAATCTATCATAGAGCGCTCTAAAGGCGATGCGTAGCCTCTTTTGCCATCTAATGTAATAGTTGTCCCTTTTACCCCATTAAGAGCTGAGGCGAACGCTATTTCGTGTTGCTTCCATATTGAGAGCTCTTTCTCAAACGCTTTTTTGCGAATTGAGCGATCAGGATCAAAAGCGAGAGATCTCAGTTGAATCACTGTTTTTTCAATCCCTTTTTTCTCATCCCATATGGTAGAGGCATTTGAACTAATAGCCTCTTGTAAGCGAGACCATGCTTCGGTGCCACTTCTATTTAAATCAGCAGCAAGAGACTCTTCTTTTTCACTGAGGGTGTGACTTTGTTCTTGGAGTAATTCTTCAAGAGCATAGCGATAATCGTGTACATCTCCCCCTTTTTTGATGAGGGGCTGAATCTCTTTTTGATGATGAGCTAAAAAAGAGAGAAGTTTTACATGTTTCGCTCGCACATCTAAGAGTGCTTTTTCGACATCTCCAAGTTTTCGTAGAGCGAACTCATCGTTTGTGTTTACTGTCACAATCGCTTGAGTGTAAGCATACAGTGTTGAAGCAGTATCAAAAAGCTTTTGGTATGTCTCTAAAATCTCTTGTAATGAAGAGGCGTCTAAAAGCTCCACTTGTGAAAGTTGCTTCTCTAGCTGTGTGGCTAAGGTCTCTAAGTTTTTCATATCTGCAATAAATAACTCACTTTCAAGTGAGGGGTAAATGGAACTGAGGTCCCAATGTGGTAATGCACTCATATTCATCTCCAATTGATGGTTTAAATTTCAGTGTATCACACACCTTTTGCCTAAGCCAATTGAGTAAAGGTCCTCTTCTTTAGTATTCTCTTGTTATTGTATTGTATAGGAGGAGAGATGAAAAAAATTATTCACTCAGTAGAGGCTCCAAAAGCTGTGGGGCCCTATTCACAAGCCGTTATAGCCAATGGCTTACTATTTGTCTCAGGACAACTACCCATTGACCCAGTCACTGGAGAGTTTGCCTCATCAGATATTGAAGGACAGACACACCAGGTGATGAAGAATATTAAAGCGGTGTTAGATGAAGCGGGTTTAACACTCGATTCAGTGGTGAAATCGACCTGTTTTTTAGAGGATATGAACAACTTTTCCCTCTTTAACAGTGTGTACGGGACCTATTTTACCCAAGACCCTCCAGCTCGTGAGTGCGTCGAAGTTGCTCGTTTACCCAAAGATGCGTTAGTTGAGATTTCAGTTATCTGTTCATTTTAAAGATCGAGTTCATAATCGGCAATTTTATTAATCAACGTTCTACGTGAGATACCCAACTCTTGTGCTGCATGGGTGCGATTTCCTTCCCACCTGTGCAAGCTTCTAATAATTGCTTCTACTTCTAACTCTTTAAGACTCTTCGCCTCTTGGTCATCCCCTACTAAAGGAGTGTGAGAATGACTTTGTTGTTGGTGAAATGAGGAGACACTCTCTCTGAGATCTACATCAGAGAGAGTTAACGTTGTCCCTTGGGCAAAGATCACAGCCCTCTCTAACATATTTTCCAACTCACGAACATTTCCATAAAATGAGTGATTTTGTAGCGCTTCTAAGGCCTCAGGGGAAATACGTTCAATTTTATGACCCATCTGGCGATGGAGTTTTCCTAAAATTACTCCAGCTAAGGAGGGGATATCCTCTCTCCGTTCACGCAGGGGAGGTAGTTCAATACGAACCACATTTAAACGATAAAAAAGGTCTTCTCGAAATAATCCTTCTCGAACTCGTTGTTCAATATCTTTATTGGTAGCAGCGACAATACGGGCATTGATGGGAATTGGATCGGTACCGCCTAATCTCATAATCTTCCGCTCTTGTAGCACTCGAAGAAGTTTCACCTGTAGTGCAATGGGCATATCTCCAATCTCATCTAAAAAAAGTGTCCCCCCACTAGAGAGTTCGAACATCCCAATTTTACGACCAACGGCTCCAGTGAAAGCCCCTTTCTCATATCCAAACAGTTCACTCTCTAAAAGAGTTTCAGGGACTCCTCCAATATTAATCGCAACAAAAGGACCCTCACTCATTTGTGATTGAGCGTGGATCTGACGAGCAACGACTTCTTTACCTGTTCCACTTTCACCAGTGATTAACACTGTTGCCTGGGTGTGGGCAATACGAGAGATCACCTCTTTGATCTTTTTCATACTTGGAGTTTCACCTACAAGTTCATCTTCATCTTGAGATTTTGCACTTTCGGAGCGAGCCCATAGTTTATGGGCATCTAAGAGGGTACGTAATCGTATTGTCAGTTCCTCAGGATCAAATGGTTTGACAACATAATCTTGAGCCCCCTCTTTAAGAGCTGTGACAGCATCCCGAATCTCTCCATGGGCACTCATCATAATAAGAGGCATCATAAAGCCTTCTGATCGAATCCATTTAATTAAAGAGATGCCATCCATTCCTGGCATTTTTAAGTCGATGAGACATGCGTCGTACGAGTGTTCTCTTAAAAGGCGCTGTGCTGATAATCCATTTTCAGCGGCATCACTTTGTAGATCTTCCAGCTGAAGATACTTAGCCATTAACTCACGAATGTTTTGTTCATCATCAACTATTAAAATTCTCATAATCTTTCCTACTGGTGATGAAGAGGTAAAATAACTTCAACAATCGTTCCACCACCTTCACGATGATACAATTTCAGATTTCCCCCTCGTGCTTGGATAAATTGTCTACTTATTGAAAGACCAATACCCGAGCCGTGAATCTTTGTTGTATAAAATGGGTCAAATATCTTTGACATCTCTGCTTCAACGATGCCATCTCCTCTATCACGAATAAATATGTGGATATGTTTTCTTTTCCCTTTGATGAGTTCAACCTCGACGTGCGGATCACGTTCTTGGGTGCTCTCTATGGCATTTTTAATGAGGTTCTCAAATACCGATCGAGCTCGATCAGGGTCAAAGAGGATAGATACTGATTGCATCTTAGGGGGAAGAAAGTGAACTTCGCTACTAAAGACTTTTATAATACTCTCTAACAAGGCAATGACATCGACAACCTCAGGTTGTCCGATGGGATTACGGAGAAAGTCAGAGACTTTGTTTGTTAATTGGGTAAGACGATCAACTTCTTGATTAATCACAGAGAGATCTTCAACTGACTCTTTGGGAAGGGTTTTCTTTAAAAGAGCTAATTGAAGAGTGATAGCACTTAAGGGGTTTTTAATTTCATGAGCGAGTGTTCGTGCCGCTTCTCCTAAATTGACCAAGTTCTCTTGTTTTGCCAACCGCTCACGGTAGATACGGTTACTTCGGTAGATATGAAATACCATAAGGTGAAAAAAGAATAATAAGAAGATAGCAACGACTCTAAAGAATCGTACCATTACAATTTTTTGATGGTATTGCTTCCCATCAAAAAGGATATATAACAAATCGGGGAAATAAAGAGGAGAAGGTAAATACCCACTCTCTTCTAATAAGAAGTTTCCTGTTTCAACTTGAACACTTACTCGACTGAAACGAAAATACTCAATAAGACCACTCTCTTTGTTATAAAGTGCTACCCCTTGAGTTGATTGGCTTGCTCCTCTTTGATGAAGAGCTTCATGAAACTTCTCTAAAGGGAGAATATTAGGAATAGAACCTAAACCCAATCGAAGACGCCCTTCGCTTGTATAAACGCCTATTCCTCTAATGGATAACTCTTCCATGGCACTGAGGGCCTGAGAGTGTTCTTGTTGAAGAAGCATTAATGTCGATGAGGCAAAGCCCCGCTCTGCCTCAAATTGCATTAATGTATTTTCTTTATCGATAATTGATTGTGAAAGAAACAACACTAAGGTTACTAACAGTACAAAAAGGAAGAGAAGTCCTAAGATGACAAAAAGCGGCTCTTTGCCATCAACGAACATCCACCTTCTTTTGTTATTCATAGTTCAATGCCTCAATGGGGTCTAACTTTGATGCTTTCATAGCTGGATACCATCCAAAGAATATACCAACGAGCATGGAGAATCCTGTAGCAAAGACAAAAGCACTATATTTAATATAAAGCCCCCACTCAAGTAAGTTAGCTACAGCATAACTAAGCGCTGTTCCTAGTGCTATACCAATGATACCACCGGTGATGGTTAACACAATAGCTTCGGTAATAAACTGTCCCATGATCGTCCATGGAGAAGCTCCCATCGCTTTACGAATCCCAATTTCTCGAGTCCTCTCGGCAACTGAGACTAACATGATGTTCATAATCCCAATACCACCAACGAGCAGTGAGATAGCAGCAATAGCTGCTAAAAAACTACTAAAGGTTCCAGTAATTTGTTCAGCCATCTCAGCTAAGGTAGCTGGTGAGAATAACATATAGGCATCACTACCAATTGAGGAGTCTAAATAATCGGTAATGGCATCACTGACTACAAGTGAGTCAGCCCCATCTGCTACTCGTACCACATACGAACCAACAATGGTTGGTTTAATAAACCGTTGAGCATACGTGTTATAAGGGATGTAGACACTGTTATTAAACTGAAGGTTAAAAGAGGCATCTTTACTCTCCATCACTCCTACAACTAAATAACTTTTTGCTTGGTTTCTAAAAATAGAGAGGTATTGTCCAATAGCATCTCCATTGGGGAATAACTCATCGGCAACATCACTACCTAACACAACAACCTGTCGAGAAGCGAGGTTATCACTTAAGGTGAAAAACTCTCCATCTTCCACATGGTAATCGAGAATATTGGCATAGATGCTTTGAACACCTGAAACATTCGCTGAGTAACTCTTTTGACCAATTCTTAATCGAGCTGTGGAAGAGTTCACAGGAAGCACTGTTTTGATGTGATCGACATTAGCCATCAGACGATCACCAAAGTCTTCGGTAAACTCATTAGCAGCCTTCTCTGATCGAACAGGGAAGATGGTCACCATCTCTAATCCCCCTTCGACAATGGTTTGGGTGATACTTTTAGTAGCACTCTCACCAAGGGTGAGAATGGCAATAACCGACCCCACTCCAATGACAATGCCTAAGAGACTTAACAGTGTTCTCATTTTACTTGCCATCATGCTTTTGAAGGCTAATTTAATATTTTCCCAAATCATTTAAGCCTCCAATTTCCCATCTCGAACTAAAATCTCTCTTTTAGCACGAGAAGCAACATCATGGTCGTGAGTGACAATAACGACAGTTCTCCCCTCACTATTAAGCTCTTCAAATAACTCCATAATCTGATTGCCTGTTTGTGTATCTAAGGCACCAGTGGGTTCATCTGCTAATAAGATTGAGGGGTTATTCACTAAAGCTCGAGCAATAGCAACACGTTGTTTTTGTCCACCAGATAACTCATTCGGTCGGTGACGCATCCGATCAGCTAAGCCAACTCGCTCTAAAGCAGTTTTAGCTCGCTCTCGTCGTTCCCGTACCCCCACTCCACCATACAACAAGGGAGTCATGACGTTATCTAAAGCACTCATTTTTCCAAGGAGGTTAAATTGTTGGAAGACAAATCCCACTTTTTGGTTCCTGATATACGCTAATTCGGCCTCACTCATCCCACCGGTGTGCTCCCCATCGATGGAGATAATTCCATCGGTAGGGGTGTCCAAACACCCTATGAGGTTCATCAGTGTCGATTTACCAGAGCCCGATGGTCCCATAATGGCAGTGAATTCTCCTTCGCTAATGGTCAGATCAATCCCATCTAACGCTTTAACGACAAATTCACCCATCACAAAGTAGCGTCTTACACCCACTAAGGTAATAACTTCACGTCCCATCAAAAGCCCATCCTCATCATGCCACCACTGCTTGGAATCCCAAGACTTCTAAATGGGTTGTTATCTCCACCGTAAACAACAATGTCTCCCTCTTTAAGGTCTCCTGAGACAATCTCACTCATCCCCTCGCCAAGGTAGTGTGTGGTAACTTGAATTGTTTGTATTGATCCATCAGTAGCTTTTTTACGAACTGAATCGGGTCCTCTTCGTGAAGAGGTCACAGCTGCAGAGGGAATGACAAGCATCTTTTTTACTTCATCAGCTCTAATTTCACCCGCAAAGGTAAACCCTGGTACTAAAGCACTAGGAGGATCATCAATCACAATTTCAACATCCAACACTCCAATACCTTGGTTAGTAGTTCTTCCAAGCATCGGGATATAAGAGACGTAGGCTTCAACAGTTCTACCAGGAAGAGCATCAAAGGTGAGTTCTGCTTTCATCCCTGTATGCACTGATTGAATATCTATTTCATCAATTTCTACAGTTGCTTTTAATTTACTACGATCGATTACAATGATAGCGGCAGTTCCTGCCTCAAAGTAATCTCCCTCATCGACATTCACTACAGCAACCACTCCATCAAAGTTAGCATATGCTCGAGTGTAGTCTAAGTTGCTTTCTGCCTCTTTACGTTGTCGCTCTAATAACTCTAAAGCTCTTTTAGAGCCTTGTAATTCGGCCTCTTCAATAGAGCTCTCAATGTTAGCTAAAGCATATGATTGACGAGTATCGTCAATGGTGGCTAATAGATCCCCTTTATTGACATAATCACCCTCTTTCACAAAGACGTTGGTGACAGCACCGGTGGATCTAAATACGACGTTTTGTCGATTATAGGCTTCGACATCACCGCTGATATCGATTGTTTGAGTAAATTCAATGAGTCGTACTGGCTCTTCCACCATTCTCACAGCAGTAGCTGCTTCTAAGACCTCTTGATCTATAAAAGGGAGATGTCCGTTTTGTTTATAAAACTGGTATGTATACATACCCGTCATGATAATACCGAGAATAATAATCCAGGTAATAAAGTTCTTAATTCTCTTTCTTCTTAATTTTTTTCTTAATGAGGCTCTTACTCGTTGTTCAGTATCTTGTCTTTTCTCAGCCATGGTAATTATTATCTCCTTGTTACAGTTGAAGAGCTTTCACTCGGTTTTCTAATATAAGGGCATTCAAGCTTTGAATCTTTTTATCGTATGAGAGTAACTCAACTTCTAATCGAGCTAAATCGACATCAGTTTGTCTTACTAGTCCTCGATCAAAAGCTTCTATTGTTTTAGCTAATGAGTCGTTCACATACACTTCCTGCTCTTTTAATTGAGCAATATCATTGGTAAAACTTAACACATCAGATTCCAACTTTTGAGAACTGAGTTGGTAATCTAACATGGCGTTTTGGTATTGTAAGGTAGCAGTAGCTACATCATTACTTGCTGATTGGAGTTTGAGAGTATCACTTTTTGTTCCAACACCGTTATTCCACTCTCCTTTAATAGTGAAAGTAGGTCTTTTCACATCCCAATCTTTTGTGAGTCCTACATTCACAGACCCAGTTGTTGTAAAGTTTTTCCCATAGTAGCTCACACTTCCACCAAAACTTGAACCCTTCTTGCTATCATAATTAAAGGATAAACCAGATCCAAAACTCTTATCTTCGTATGCTACACCAGCTTCAGCTTTATATGAGTAGGACGAACTATTTGCTCCGGTTTGTTTATATCCCAAACCTCCCCCACCACTTATGTTCAACTGAGGAACTTGTGGGCGAGTAGAGTATTGAGATGTGTGTTGTTGCTGTTTTAATTGTTCTTTAGCAATCTCTAAATCCAATGAGGCAATCACAACTGAGGTATCTCCTAAAGGGGAAACTCTATATGCCAAAGAGGCCTCTTTGATTGTATCGACTCCATCCCACTCTAATGAGGTAAGTTGGAAGTATTGTCTTTTTTGTAATTCATATTGTTGAAGGGTCCGTTCTTTTGCCAATTTCAGAGATGCTAAATCGAGTTCTTGTTTTTGGTATGCAACTGAACCAATTGCTGTTTTACCTAACTTTCGATCGTTATCGATATCTGTTTGTTTTACATAGAGGTTCTTCTCATTAATAAGCATTGTTTTCTCAGTGGAGAGAAGTTCAATAATTTTTGTATAGAGTGAATCTTCAAACCCTAAAAGACTCTTTTGATATGCTTGTTCAAACGAGAGTTTGTTTCTTGCAAGAGTTAAGTCACTTAACACATCTTTGACATCACCAAAATGGAGTGTGTGACTCACACTCACATCTGGATATACTTCCCAACTATTCGCTTGAGATGTATCAACTGTAAGATCTCCTGTGGAGAGTGTAATCGTTGTATCTCCATCATTAGGGAGTACAATAGTAACAGATGGATTGGTCTTAATTTCTTGTTCTTCCATTGAGTAAGAGGTCTCTCCCTCAACACCGACAAACAACTCATCATCTAATTCTCTAAGAGCAATAGTCACATTATTTTGACTTCTACTGAGTTCAATAAGTTGCATAGAGCTACTGTTGTGTTTTGCCTCTTTCATAATACTCTCAAGTGGCATTGATGAAAGGGGGACTAATATGAGGAACATGAGCACAAGAAGTAATATAATTTGGCGTAATTTCATTCAGGTTTCCTTTTATGTACCTTTTGTTTTTATCAAAGCATATTGCGTGCCAAGGAAGGCTTATACGCTATGTGTGTAAATATAACAATAAAAACAAGAAATGGTTAGATGTTTAACGAATTTATTGTTACTTTTAGTGTGAAATATTTTCACACCACCTTCGTTTAATTTACAAGAGGTGTTCCCCTGCGTCAACAGGTATAACAACTCCGGTAATGCTTTGATTACAGATAAGAAAGTCTACAGCTTGTACGACATCTTCTACTTTCGCTAAGTGGTGAAGTGGATTAAGTTCTTCTCTTTTGTTGAAATAAGGGAGATCTTTCTCACTCATTGGGATAATAGGACCAGGAGCTACTCCATTCACTCTCACATAAGGAGCACATGTTTTAGCTAATAAGGAGACTTGGTATGAGAGATCAGCTTTAGAGAGATAGTACGATGGTCTACTTATCGTAGGTCTTTGTACTTGTGTATCGGTGATGTTAATGACAACTCCACTCTCTTTGTAGGAGTGTTCTTTACGATGAGTATATAATGCTTGAGTGAGGAAAAAAGGTGCTTTTGCATGAATAGCATAATCATAATCCCACTTTTGATCATCCACATCTTCAAAGCCAGTAGAGTGAAACACTGAAGCATTGTTTATAAGAACATCCCACCTACCCCATGCTTTTAACGTAGCATCAACAAGGTGTTGCACATCTTGAGATTTTGAGAGATCTGCTTTCACGCTGATAGCTTCACCACCACGATTAGTAATACTTTTAACCGTTTTTTGAGCTTCGATATCATCAGAGACATAGTGGACAACTATGTGATAGCCTCCCTTACTTAAAAGATAAGCAAGCTCTCTTCCCAGTCGTTCACTACTACCAGTAATAACGGCAACTTTGTTGGTGTTCATACGGTGAATATAATTGAAGTAGAAACTTTTGTCACTGTTCGCTCTCTTGAAAATTTCCCTCTTAGTGCATACATTGAAGACCTATGATTCGTAAACCAATTGAAGATGAACAACTAAAAAAACATCTAGCAACATTAAGTGATGATTCTCGAGATGTTTTTTTATTATATGATGGGCAAGTTCGTGCCACTATTATCCAGGGAACTCACACTATTAACCAAATGAGGGCGAACTTCGATCTTGGCATCTTAGAGACCTTAGTATTAGGACATGCCTACTTAGCTGCTGGAGTGCTTGCGTCCACAGTGAAAGGTGATGATCGAGTCCAACTGAACATTGAGTGTGGTGGACCTATTAAAGGTGTCTATGTTGAAGCATGGGCTGTTGGAGCTGTAAGAGGATACTTACAAGAAGTACCAATTCCAATTCATGAACCGCTAGAGAGTTTTGATCTCTCGCCGTTCTTTGGACCAGGATTTCTAACAGTAACCAAACTACTTGAAGGTAAAAAGTCTCCGTTCACAGGACAAGTAATGCTTGAGTATGGTGAAATTGGACAAGATTTGGCCAACTACTTTTTAAAGAGCGAACAAACAGAAACTGCAGTAACTCTCTCTATCCAATTTGATACACAAGGAAACGTTGTCGGTTCGGGTGCTCTATTTTTACAAAAACTCCCAGGTGAAAAAAGTGATCACATTGAAGAGTTAGAGAAAAAGTTACACTCCATGCCCTCTATTGGTAAGTATCTTTCAGAGGGGAAAACTGGTAAAGAGTTCATGGAAGAAATCTTTAGTGACGCTCAACCTGAGTTTCTCGACTCGTTATTATATGGTTTTAGTTGTCCCTGTGATCGTAATCGCTTTGCCCAATATCTGGAGTCTTTACCAATAAAAGAGAAGCAAGAGATTTTAGAACACGGTCCATTTCCTTTAGAGTTACACTGCTTTAACTGTAATTCCATCTACCCATTTGAGAAAGACGAATTAGAAGTACTTTTACAAGGATAAATATATGATCTTTTTTGCAGCAACAGCTGCTAATATGAATGACTTAGTAGCAACAGAAGCACGATTAGCAGGAGCTGAGGAAGTTCAACTTGTCAGTTCTGGTGTCGAGTTCACCTCCGATTTAGCAAGTGCGTATCGCTTTTGTCTCCATAGTAGAATAGCCTCACGATTATTACTTGGTCTTGCCCAAGATGAAGGTATTTATACCAGTGATGACTTTTATGCCTCTTCTATGCAAATCCCTTGGGAAGAGTATGTAAATCCCGAGAAAACCTTCAGTGTCACCGTGACTACTATTCAGTGTCCTTGGATCAAAAAAAGCACCTATGCTGCTATTCGATTAAAAGACGCTATCGTTGATCGAGTGAAACAACACTACGACCAAGAGCGCCCTTCAGTCGAATTTGATAACCCTGATGTGACGTTCCACCTCCACATTGATCGTGATGAGGTCTCTTGGTATCTCGATTTTTCAGGTCGCTCTTTACACCAACGTGGGTATCGAGTCGACTCAACTGATGCTATCTTAAAAGAGAACCTCGCTTCGGCCATCTTAATGCGAAGTGAATGGTATAAAAGTATTACCCAAGAGAGTGTAGCTCCACTACTTGATCCTTTTTGTGGAGCAGGTACTATTGCTGTAGAGGCTGCTTTTATGGCAACAGATAAAGCACCTTTATTAGATAACCATGAAGACTTTGCTTTTTTAAAACTCGATCTTCATGATCAAGAGATCTGGGAAGAAGTACTTAAAGAGGCACATGATCGACATGAGAAAGGGAAACAAAAAGAGGTCAGTATCACCTGTTGGGATATTGATCCTGATGCTGTTGAACTTGCTCATAGGCATGCTATAGAGGCCAAAGTTGATCATCTTATAACATTCGAAGTAAAAGACTTTACCCAAATCACTAAAGAGGACGTCCCTCACACCATAGGGTATGTCGTAACCGACCCACCTTATGGGATTAGAATGGAAGAGAGTGCCTCTTTATATAAACTGTATACCAGTATGGGAAAACAGTTTAACACCCTCTTTGAGGGGTGGAATGTTGCCATTCTTACTGGTAGTAGTGAACTCCTGAGTTTTGTTGATATGAAACCAGAGAGGACTAACTCCTTTTATAATGGTCCTATTGAAGCCCAATTAGCTCACTACCGAGTATTCACTCAACAAGAGAAAGACGAACGCATTCAAAAGAAGATAAGAGAGCGAGAAGAGCGCTTATCTAAACCATTAAGTGAAGGTGGTCAAATGGTCTTCAATAGGTTGAAAAAGAACCTAGAAAGACTCACCCCTTTAATGGAAAAAGAGGGAGTCTCTTCCTATCGATTGTATGATGCCGATATGCCAGAGTATGCTGCCGCTATCGACTTTTATGAAGGACGATATATTCACCTTCAAGAGTATGCTCCCCCTTCTTCAATAGATCCAGAAGATGCACAAAGACGCTTAGATGAACTCATTGATGCAACTGAACGTGTTACCTTAGTTGATCGTGATCTCATCTTTGTAAAACAAAGACGAGAACAAAAAGGGCTCAGTCAATACGAAAAGTTAAGTGATCGTGGTAAATTTTATATCATACGCGAGCATGATTTGATGTTCAGTGTGAATTTCAGTGATTACTTAGATACTGGTATCTTTTTAGATCACCGCCCTGTGAGAAAGATGATTCAAGAGCAAGCCAACGAGAAGCGCTTTTTAAACCTCTTTTGTTACACAGGTACTGCAACAGTACATGCTGCTCAAGGCGGTGCTCTTAGTACTGTCAGTGTAGATGCTTCAGCAACCTATCTCGATTGGGCAATGAAGAACATGGAGATGAATAACTTCAGAACCATGAATCATTTCTACTATAAAGATGATGCTATTCAATGGCTTAAAAACAGTAATGATACCTTTGACCTTATCTTCTGTGACCCTCCCACCTTTAGTAACTCAAAGATGAGAGAAACCTTTGATGTATACAGAGATCAAAGAATCCTTATTCATCTATGTATGAATCGTCTCTCTAAAGGTGGAAAGCTTATCTTTTCAACAAACTTTAGAAAGTTCACTCTCCACCCTGAGTTAGAAGAGACCTACTCTATTAAAGAGATTACCGATTCAACTATTGGTGAAGACTTCAAACGAAATCTAAAGATCCACTACTGTTGGGAAATAACTCACCCTAAGGCAATAGTTAAAGCACCAACAAAAGAACTCACTAAGAAGATAGTGAGAAGGAAGTAACACTAACTACCAATTACAATACCAACATACCAAACAAAAAGGTCGCCCCGAAGGACGACCTTTTGTATTAACCGATAAAGGTTAGATTAGAATTCAATTTTTGCTCCAACGGTGAATTTACCAATTTTGGAATCAAGAAGGTTTCCTGATTTCCATTTTGCATAAAGATTAGCACCATCAACAAGAGCATCAGAAGCAATAGAAGCTTCCATCTCAAGTTTAGCGTCAGAAGCATCTACGTTATCACTGTATTTTCCTTTAAGAGCAGCAGTGAATTCGTCAACTTTGTATGTAACACCAGCACCAGCATAGTAGGCTTTAGAAGCAATGGTATAACCACCGTTTACGTTAGCTGTGAGTTCGTCTGTGGCGTCCCAATCAACTGATAAGCCAAGAGCTTGTGCATTAACAAGGTCTTTACCTGTTACAACAACTTTAAATGCGTCGATTGTTGCAGCGGCTTTCACTGAAAGAAGATTTTCAACAGGCTCGGTGCCATCACCAACAAGTGCATCTTTTGCATAGTAGGCATCAACAGCAACAAAATCATAGACAGCACCAAGTGCCACTTCTACATTAAGCTCCTCTGTATATTGTACGTCTGTGGCAAAAGTAACTGCTAAGTCATCTTGTTCGTAAGCAGCTTTAGCAGAAGCGCCAACTTTTTTACCAGCATTATTAAGGAGACCTGCTGCACCAAAAGCAACTGTAAGACCATCAGCTAACTCAATATCAGGGGTAAGAACTGATGCGAAAATCTTGTAATTTTCGTTTTTGAAGTTGTTATCATTTGTAGGGGTATCAGCTTCTAAGTCACCATATGGCATAGCTAAGCTAACTTGATAATCCATATAGCTAACTGCTAAACCACCACCAATTTTACCTATCTTTCTGATTACATCAACTGCATCATCTTCTTCCCAAAGGTCATCATCGGAAACGGTTTCATCTTCTGCATAAGTATCGATGGCAGAAGAGGCAAAGTTTGGTCCATCAACTGCACCAAGGATGCTTACTGACCAGTCGCCAGAAACGATTTTAGCATAGTCAAAATCAACTT
>Ga0265293_10000947_pt1 | contig 66433 bp, 62 predicted proteins | sample Munlanlewell138R_FD_192505 | JGI IMG/M metagenome (GOLD analysis project Ga0265293, IMG submission 192505) | Leachate microbial communities from a municipal landfill in Southern Ontario, Canada - Leachate well 138R | ecosystem: Engineered > Solid waste > Landfill > Unclassified | place: Canada... | reverse complement strand
ATTTTCTCTAAAACATAAAGAGGGCTGTGCAAAATGTAATAAATGCCTAGAGAAATGTCCAGTAGGCTTAAATTTTTCTAATGAAAGCAATACAATTTCTCCCGAATGTATTAGATGCTTAGAATGTATAGATAGTTGTAAGGTTAATTTGGATAATAGGGTTCAGATTGGATTCTTAAATAAAAAGGTAGATAGACAATACTATATACCTTTGATGCTAATATTATTTCTATTAATTTGGATTGGAATTCCACAGATATGGAGTGGACAAGCTAGTATTGAGGACGTATCACTTGGGGCATTAAAGGATGGAAGCTACAGAGGTGAATCCAAGGGGTTTGCTACAAAAATCACAACTGAAGTAAAAATAACTAATGGTAAAATTACTGAAATCAAAGTAATAAACCATAAAGAAAGCAAGGGTTGGTATGAGGAAGTTTTCATGGTAATACCGGAAAAAATCATAGAAAAACAAAGACTTAATGTAGATGTAATTAGTGGAGCGACGAAATCTAGTAAAGGCTTGATTAATAGTATAGATAATGCTGTAAGAAAATCACTTAAAAATAATTAAATTTTCCATAAGGAGCATACAGGACTGGGAAATATAGACGCAATATGTCGAAATTCTTGCAATTATGTAACAATTGGTATAAACTATCATAAATAGTAAGATTTTGGACACGCAAGCTGAATATTATTTTTGGGGGGATGAACTTGGTTAGTATATTTAAAGAGAGACATAAGAAGAAGTCAGAAATCTCAGTTCGACCAATAAAACAAGAAGAAAACGCCTCAATACCTAAGATTAACTTTATTAAACAGAACGAAGAGAATTTACTTAATAGGCTGGATAGGAGAATAGAAAATGCAAACAGTCAGGTAGAGAATTTAGTTAATGTCATTGAAGCAATATCCAAAAGAGTAGAGGAGCAAACAAAGGCAATTTCAGAGGTTGTGTCTGAAATAAGTAATTATTCAGCTATGGCAGAAGAGCTAAATGCCAGTTCTAGCATGTCATACCAAACGGCTCAAGATACATTAGGAGTTGTAGAAGAAGGTAGTAGTGCTGTACATAATACAATTGAATCAATGAAGGATATTAACGAATCCACTTCATCTGTAATGGCAGAAATAAACGGACTTAAAGTCAGTACTGCAAAAATAGATAATATTCTGAACATCATAAAGGAGATAGCAAGTCAAACAAATCTATTAGCATTAAATGCTGCTATAGAAGCAGCAAGAGCAGGGGATGCAGGTAGAGGATTTGCTGTTGTAGCAAATGAGGTCAAAGAATTAGCAAACAGAAGTGCAAAATCAGCCAATGAGATTTCTGAAATTACAGAGAATATAAATACTAATGTAAATAAAACAATTATTGCTATTGAAAAAAGCAATGAGAAGATAATAGAAGGTTCCAACATTGCAGAGCAATCTAATGCTTCATTTATGAAAATTGAAGATGCTATTAGAGCTATGATTGAAACCATTAATGAAATAAATAAAGCAATTACTGTCCAAACAACTAGCCTTGAAACAATAGTTATTTCTACAGATGATATGTCTAAAATCTCTGACAAGGCCATGTCTATGGTAGAGAATGCTCTAATGAATACTCAGTCTACAAAGGCTGCACTAGCTGCATTAGGGCGAGTTTCTAGCTTGCTTAATAGTACAACCATGGAGCTAATCAAAGAAACAAGCCATACAAAGAATGAGGAAATATCATTAAGATGTACAGTTGGTGAAATAGCTACTATGGATCCTGCAGTAGGAAATGCAGTGGAAACCATTAGATTCCTAACTAATATTCACGCTAGTTTACTCACTACCAGTGATTCAGGTGATGTATTGCCGCTATTGGCGAAAAATTGGTATGTGGAAGACGATAACTTAACTTGGATATTTAATCTTAGAAATGATGCTAGCTTCCATAACGGAAAAAAGGTTAGAGCTAGAGATGTAAAATATTCTTTAGAGAGAATGCTATCACCACAATTAAAATCCCCAAATACTTGGTTTATTGATTACATAGAAGGTGCTAAGGAATTCATGGCAGGACAAGCTAGAGAAATAAGCGGAATTAAAATATTAAACGATAATTGTATGTCAATTAAATTAACCATTCCATTTAATGGTTTTCTACTATCCATATCACAATATTGCTGTGCAGTTATGGACTCAGAAGAGCTAGAAAAGGGAAATATTGTAGGATGTGGTCCCTTTAAGCTAGCTGAAACCAAGGATAATGTCTATAGATTAGAAGCTTTTGATGGTTATGTAGGGGGAAGACCCTATTGTGATGTGCTAGAGGTAGTAGGTGAAGACAAGAATGCTGTAGAGAGTTTTATTGAAGGAAAATATGACTTGTTAATAGTACAGAATAAAAAAAGCTTGGAAGCTATTAAAAACACTGAATACTATAAGAACTTCAAATCTACTGAAATGTTATCTGTTTTCTATTTAGGCTTTAAAACAAAAAATATGGATTCACCTTATACAAGAAAAAATGCAAGACAAGCACTTAACTATGCTGTGAATAAGAAAAGAATAATAACAGAAATACTAGGTGGATTTGCCTCTGAAGCAAAATGTGTCATACCTCAAGGCTTGGTACCTACTGATCATGTGAGAGGTTATGATTACAATCCTGAAAAGGCCAAAGAAATTCTCAGAAGAGAGAAGATAAATTTAAACCAACCATTAAACATTCTTTGTGGGGAAAACATTAATCCTGTTCTAAAGTTTATAGAGGAAGATTTTAAAGCTATCGGAATTACATGTAAGTATACTCAAGTATCTAATAAGGAATTTGCTGAGTCAACAAAGCTTCACAAGGGTTATGACGTATTTATTTATGGTTGGATTGCAGATGCTATGGAACCATCTTCATTTATTGAACCCTTATTTTCACCAGACAGTGTTTCTAATTATTCTGGTTACGAGAATCAGGAGATGATGAAACTTCTTGAAGCAGCTAAATTCACCATAAATCCTAATAGGAGATTAGAGCTGTATAAGGAAATACAGACTATATTATCTGAGGATGCTCCATGTATTCCTTTATATCATTCTCATAATGGCATTTGTACAAGAGATGGAATTATTAGCAATAAACTAACACCTTTAGGAATGATTAAATACGATAATATAATTAAAGAGAAATAAAGAGAAGTGTCATCTTTTTTAAAAATGTTACATTTGAAAGGTGACACTTTTGCTTTGCTTTAAAAAACCTATAATAAAATTGGAATATTTATATGAATTTAGTATAGTAAAGTAGTAGGTTATTGGAAGATGAGCTGAGGAATTGATAATATTAGAGTAAGCATTAGTTTAATAGCACATGAAAATAGAAAAGAAGGTGAAATATGAAGGGTAAAAGTAAAAAATATATAGTTATTTCATCAATTATAGCTTGTATATTACTTTATTTAATAGACCAGGTATTTGTTTTGACTTATTTGGTAAAAACTCTAAGTAAGATAATTTTATTTATAGCCCTACCTTATATATATATCCTATTCATAAATAAGAGGTCTATAAGAAAAAAAATTAAATTTAATAAAAAGGATTTATATATAGGAACTGGTTTAGGTATAGGGTGCTTTATTATCCTTATGGCAGCATATATCATACTTAAGGATATTATAGACTTAAATACCATTGCAAATGAACTGCAAACTAAATCAAAGGTAAGTCCAAGCAACTTTATTTTTGTGGCCTTTTATATAAGCTTTGTAAATTCATTTTTAGAGGAATTCTTTTTCAGAGGCTTTATTTTCTTGAATTTATTTGAGCTAGGTTATATAAAGCTGGCATATGTGTTTTCATCATTTCTATTTGCTATATATCATATAAGTGTTTTTAAGAACTGGTTTAATCCATGGCTCATAGGGCTGTCCATATTTGGACTTGTATCTGTTGGTTTTATCTTTAACTATATAGATACTAAGTCTAAGAATTTCATTAATTCATGGATAGTACATATATTAGCAGATGCAGCTATTATGCTAATTGGAATGAGAATGTTTGGAATAATCTAATCCTGAATGGGAACTTGAATTGAATCATCTGAAAGGATTTAAGAAAAAAATATTGGGAAATAGGGGTAAAGATTTTTAGTAGTTTTTTTTATTATTTGCAACAATAGGGGAACCTTTCATAATACAATACGTCTTAAAGATAATCATTAGAATAAATAGGAGGGTTTACTGTGAAAAGGAGTATAAGTCTAATTCTAACATTATTGATGCTATTTACTTTTGTAATGCCTGCCAGTGCACTTGAAGGGTATGACAAAGAGCTAGAAATTGCTATTAAAAAAGTAAAATCCATATTTAGCATTACAAATGATTTTGACAAGTTTGAATACCATATCAATAGCTATTCATCAACTACTGAATACTATTTAAGATGGTATGATAGTACTGAAAAATTAGGAGGCTTAGAAGTTACCATTGACTCTGACGGGATGGTAAAGAATTACTATAAGTTTAACTATAATTATGAAAGAGAGAACAATGCTCTTCCAAAGGTAAGTAAGGAAGAAGGCCTAGAGAAAGCAAATGATTTCTTGAAGCTGGTAAATCCTGAATTATTTGAAAAGGTAATGTATGCAGAGAGTAATGATCCGTTAAATGTCTACGACAGAGTATATTATTATAATTATTATAGAGTAGAAAATGGTGTTCCATTCTATCAAAACAACATGTATGTAAATGTAGATAACATGACAGGCGAAGTACAAAGCTTCAACTGCTATTGGGATAAAAATATTGAATTTGACAGCAAAGACGATATTATAGGTTTAGATGAGGCAAAAAAAGCTTATAAAGAAAAAATAGGATTAGAGTTAGTATATAAGCTTGATTATAGTAAAAATGAAATGACTCCTTATGTAGTCTATACAAGCTTATACAGGGGCAAATCCATAGATGCAAAAACTGGAGAACCAGTAAACTTTAATGACTATATTAGATACGGAGTAAATGAAGAAGCTACTAAAGTTATGGGATCATCTAATGCTTCAGATGGAGTAACACTTTCTCCTGAAGAACTAGATGCAATTTCAAAAGCAAAGGATATAATCAGCAAAGAAGAAGCAGAAAAGACTGCAAGACAGCTTATTCAAATAAGCAGTGAATATAAATTAAGCAGCATTAATTTATACTCTGCATGGAATGACAAAGATAGTTTTATATGGAATATGTATCTTATCAATAAGGATGAAAGCAGTGTTAGTGTATCCATAGATGCTAAAAACAAAGAACTTCTAAACTTTTACAAGTATCTCCCTTATTCAGAAAAAGAAGAAGTGAAATATGATAGAGAACAGCTTCAAAAGAAGGCAGAGGATTTTATTAAGAAGGTTCAAAAAGATAAGTCTAATTTTGTAGAGCTAGTGGATGTAAACGAGCCAATAGTTAGACCATTAGAAGAAGAGAAGCCAAGACAGCAGTATTTTACATTTACTAGAAAAGTAGGAGATGCTTATTTCCAAGGAAATGGTTTTAGCTTAAATGTAAACGCAATAACAGGAGAAGTTATAAGCTATGACTACAACTGGTATAAGGGTCAACTTCCATCAATTGAAAAAGCAATCAGCTCAGATAGGTCATATGATATTTTATTCAATAAAATAGGCATGGAGCTTCAGTATACAAGGGATAACACCATACCATATGATCAGCTAGAGCAAAGCACAAAGCTCATTTATTCAATAAAAAACGATAAACCACTAAACATAGATGCTTTTACAGGAGAGCTTCTATATGGATTAAACAGACCATACAAGGACAATACTGTTTCCCAATATACTGACATAGACAATAGTCCAGCAAAGACTCAAATAGAGACGCTAGCCAGGTATGGAATAGGATTCTCAGGAGACAAATTCAGCCCTGAAGCAGATATTAATCAAAAAGATTTTCTATATCTGGTATTAAAGGCTAAGAACAATTATTATGATATTTCAGACCAAGACAAGGATTTTGTTGATAAACTATATAATTACTTAATCAATGAGAAGATAATAAAGGAAAATGAAAAATCACCTGAATCAATAATTTCAAAGGAAGCAGCAGCAAAATACATTGTAAGAGTATTAGGCTATGAAAAAGTAGCGAATATAGAAGGTATTTATAAGCTAGAATTTAATGATGCTGACAAGGTATCTAAGGAGCTTATAGGATATGTAGCCATAGCAACAGGCTTAGGGGTAATAGAAGTTGAAGACCATAGACTTGCACCTAAAGCTAACATGACAAGGGAAGAGGCAGCAGTTGTGATATATAACCTTCTAAGTACAAAGTAGCTTAAATAGTAGTTTAGCATGTATTCAATGAGACAGCATATCATCAGCTGTCTCTTTTTTTACAGCATTTTTTACATATTTTTGTTACCCAATAAGAAAAAAAGGTGTATAATAGGTTATGTGTTTAATCTTAAAAAAGGAACATATCTAGTTTGGAGGACTTACTTATGATTAAAAAATTTTTTCAATTTAAAAATAAACGCCTAGAAAAGCTATTTACAGTATTTATTTTGCTTTCATTAAGTTTTTTGATAATGTCCATAACATTTGTGTTTTCCAGTTCTCATTTAAATATGCCAATGTTTTTAAGCTATTTTAAAAGCATAATGCTCATGATGATGAACTTCATTCCAATTGTATTATTCATGACCATTATATATTTTATTTCAAACAGGTTATGGGTGGGGTTTCTTTCAACTTGGCTACTATTTGTTACAATGTCCTTAGTAAATAAGATTAAGCTTACCTTTAGAGATGACCCTTTCACATTTTTAGACATTACACTAATCAAAGAATCAATTGAGATGAAAACTAAATACCAGATTCACTTAACTGGAAATATGCTTATATTAATTATTGGATTAATTATAATAACAGTAATACTAAAAATGTTCATGGATTATAAAATCAGGTCGCGAAAAACAAGATGGTCTCTTTTAGCATCTATCTGTCTATTGAGTGTAGTTATTTTTGGGAAAGCTTATTTTGATCAAAACACATATAAAAGTGTTGGAGATAAGTCTCTCATAAATATATGGTCAGAAACCCAGCAATACCAATCAAAGGGCTTTGTCTATCCCTTCATCTATAGTATAAAAAGCGTTAGGGATGTAAAACTTGAGGGATATGATGAAAATAAGGCCAAGGAACTGTTAAGAGAGTATAGTTATGATGATATACCAGAAGAGAAAAAGGTAAATGTTGTAGCTATTATGCTAGAGGCATATAATGATTTTTCAAAATTTGATGGCGTAGAGTTTGAAATTGACCCATATAAGCACTTCCATGAGCTTCAAAAGGAGTCTCTATATGGAACTTTAGTAACTAATATTTTTGCAGGTGGAACAGTTGATACAGAAAGAGCCTTTGTGACAGGATTCAGTACTCATCCTAGATACTTAAAGAATACTAATTCATTTGTAAGATACTTTAAGGAACAAGGATACAGGACAGAAGCAATGCATCCTATATATGGGTGGTTTTATAATAGACGTAATATAAATGAATTTCTAGGATTCGATTCCTTTGACTACTATGAAAATAAATATCAAGCTATACAGGAAGCTTTTTATGATGATATGGAGTTTTTTGACTTTATTTTAGAAGGATATGAAAATAGCAAAAAAAGCAATCATCCATATTTTAATTTTACTGTAACATACCAGAATCATGGACCTTATTCTAATGGAAAGCACTCAGATAATCAGTATTTAGCTAGAAAGAGTCATTATGATGAAGAAAATTATAATATTATAAACAACTATCTAGCTGGTATATATAAGACTGACCTTGCAATGAAAAAGCTTGTAGATTATTTTAGAAATGAAGATGAGCCAACTGTAGTTATATTTTTTGGAGATCACAACCCATGGCTTGGAGAAGGGTCCTCGGGCTACAGCATGTTAGATATAAGTCTAGATATGTCAAGTAAAGAAGGTTTTTTAAATTATTTTGAAACACCATATATAATTTGGGGAAATGACCTAGCAAAAGAAGTTCTCAACAAGGACTTTACAGGTCAGGGTAATACCATAAGTCCAGTGTTTCTAATGCCAGAGTTATTCCAGTACTTTGAATGGGAAGGCAATGAATATATGCAGTTTCTAATGGAACTTAAGGCTAATGTTGATGTAATCAATAAAGTGTATTATAAGGAAAATGGAGAATATACTCCAGAACTATCATCTGAATTACAAAAAAAATACGAAGATTTTAGAAACCTAGAGTTCTATTATAGTCGTAATTTTCTTCAGAATAGTGTCAAGTAAAATAATGCAAATAAATAATGCCATGGATATCTTTATGCCATGGCATATATTATTTGGCAAAATGAGCCTATTAGTTCATCTGACTTAGTGAAGTTATGGGGAAAGTATTTTTTTTGTATATCTAGTGTAAACCAAAGTAATCGGGTATAATTAAATGCATAGGAATTTAATTGAAAGGGGAGAGTTTGATGAAGTTTAGAATAAACATGGAAGTTAAATTTATTATATCCTTAATATTTGCAGTGCTAGTTGCAGTGTTTGCTATTCAAAATGCAGGAAATGTAGAAATTAATTTTCTATTTACTAAGTTCACTATTTCTCAGGCGGTGGTTATATTATCCTCTGCTATTGTAGGAGCTTTTATAGTAGTGTTATTAAGTCTTGTAAAACAAATAAAGCAAAACATGAAAATTAAGCAATTAAATAAGGAAATGGGAGTGGTCTTAGAAGAAAAGGAAAAGCTTCAAACACAGGTAGATGAACTTGCTTTAATCAGTACAAAAAAAGAAGAAATAGTAGATGACAGAATAGAAGTAGCTGAAGCAGAAACAATAGATGAGAGTTTAGATAAGCTTGAAGAAAAATAACTAATAGGGTTATTAATGATTATCTAAACCTTGTATAGTGAGTTTGGCGTTTTTATTCATTATGGCAGACCTATGAGATAAAAAGAGAAAAGAATACATATTATTGACAAAAGACTATTGATGAAATATACTAAAATGCATAAGACAATTTAATAGTTTCAGGGTGCTTTCGCAAGAAAGTTAAAAGGGAAAGAGGTGTAATTCCTCTACAGCCCCCGCTACTGTAAACAGGGATGAAATCTTCTATAATCCACTAGGAAACTGGGAAGGAGAAGAGAGTAAAGTGATCTGTAAGTCAGGAAACCTGCCATGAAACGAGGTAACAACTGTTCCGGAGGGGAGCATGTGGATTTCATTGTATGAATATAAACACATAGGGCGCCCTATGTGTTTTGTTTTTTTTATGACCTAACCCGATTTCCTGAACACTTTTATATTCCTCCCCTTTGAATTGTTTTATTTAATTGATCTATATTAGATCTTTTGAGGGAGGTGACTAAATGACAAAAAATATTATGCTTCAAGGAACGGCTTCATCTGTCGGCAAAAGTATATTGACTGCAGCGCTATGTAGAATATTAAAACAAGACGGCTATAATGTAGCTCCTTTTAAATCTCAGAATATGTCTTCTAAATCTATTCTCACAAAAGACAATAAAGAAATATCTATAGCTCAGGCTTTTCAAGCAGAAGCTGCAATGATAGAGCCTACTGAAAGCATGAATCCTATACTATTAAAGCCTACCAGTGATATTGGAAGCATAGTCGTATTAAATGGTGAGCCTTATTTAAAAATGAGTGCTTCAGAATACCATAAAATAAAAACAAGTTTAAAGAGTCTAATAAAAGAATCCTATCATAGGTTAGCTTCATCATCTGATGTAATTGTCATCGAAGGGGCAGGAAGTCCAGCTGAAATTAATCTAAGAGAAAATGACATTGTCAATATGGGGCTGGCAGAATTAGTTGATGCTCCTGTAATTCTTATTGGCGATATTGACAGAGGCGGGGTATTTGCTTCAATATATGGAACTATCATGCTAATGTCAGAAAGTGAAAGAAATAGAATAAAGGGTTTTATAATCAACAAGTTCAGAGGCGATGTGGAGCTGCTAAAACCAGGGATTAAAATGATTGAAGAATTGGTGAACAAGCCTTGTTTGGGGATTGTCCCTTACATGTACATTGATTTGGAAGAAGAGGACAGCTTAGTTATAAAGAATGTGCAAGATGTGAAGCGAGACACAAATAAGACATTAGGGAATAAACAAGAAAATACTTGCCTAAATCTCCATCAAGAATTTAAAGAGCTAAGAAATAAAGAGTTTGAAAAACTAGCAGACATAGTAAGAAAAAATGTTGATATAGAAAAGATTAAAGAAATAATGGAGTTAAAATATGACAAATAACATTACTCTCATTTTAGCAATAGCTTTAGATTATATTTTAGGGGACCCGCCTAACTGGCCACATCCTGTACGTTTTATAGGAACAGTTATAAAAAAATATGAAAAGCTTGTTAGAAGCTTAAAGGGACTAGATTTAAAAGTAGGAGGATTTATATTAACGATAGCTACCTTAGCTACAGTATTAGGTTTTTTCACTGTAGTATTAGCTCTTGCAGACGTTATGCATCCAATTTTAAGAACTGCCCTCGAAATATACCTCATATATTCGTTACTAGCTGCTAAGTGTTTAGAAGTTGAGGCTATGAAGGTATATAGGGCCTTAGAAGCAAAGGATATAGCTAAAAGCAGACATATGTTGTCTTACCTAGTAGGCAGAGATACTAATGAATTAAATACTGATGAAATAATTAGGGGCACTGTTGAAACTGTGGCAGAAAATACAGTAGATGGAGTACTTGCTCCACTATTATATTTAGGAATAGGGTTCTGCTTTAATGCTCCTGTTCAAGGGATTCTCTTATATAAAATAATAAATACTCTAGATTCTATGGTTGGCTACATACAGGAGCCTTATACCAAGATAGGCTTTGCATCTGCTAAGCTTGATGATTTTGCAAACTTTATACCAGCTAGGCTAGGAAGCATACTAATGATATTGGCTGGAACGGTGATAGGATATAAGGGCAAAAAGGGAATGCAAATACTTGTAAGAGATAGAAAGAATCACAAAAGCCCTAACTGTGGATATCCAGAATCAGTAGTCGCAGGTTTACTTGAAATACAGCTCGGTGGTACAAATACATATTTTGGGCAAAAAGCATATAAGCCGACTATTGGAGATGCCCATAAAGATTTAAATCAAATACACATAAAAGATACCATAAAGATAATGTATGGTTCAGAGGTTGCTATGGTGCTTTTTATGATATTAGTATTTAACATTATCTAATAACATCTAAATAAGGAGAAATTTAGCATGAATAAGCATGGTGGATATTACGGAGATAATCATGGAGAAATAATGGATTTTAGTGTCAATATAAACCCGCTTGGAGTACCTGAAAAACTAATTGAAGTACTTAAAAAAGAACTTGAAAAAATGGCAAGGTATCCTGAAATAGATGGAGCAAGTGGAAAGGAAGCCCTAGGTCATTACTTAGGTATTCAAAGTCAAAATCTCATACTTGGAAATGGTGCTACCGAGCTCATATATTTATTTGCTAGAAGCCTAAAGCCTGAAAGAGTACTTATTGTAAAACCAACATTTACTGAATACAATAAAGCTTTTAGGCTAGAGAGTAGCAGTATATACGAGCATTTTACCAAAGAGGAGAATGACTTCTCAATTCAAATAGATGAGCTTATTAGCGAAATAGAAAATATTAAGCCAAATGTATTGGTTATCTGTAATCCTAACAATCCTACAGGAGTTTTTACTGAAGTCAATGAACTTGTTTTGGTATTAGATAAGCTTAAAGAAACAGATGCGTATTTATTTATAGATGAATCCTTCGTAGATTTCACTGATAAGGACTCGTTAATATCACTCATCCAGAGATATGACATATTTATACTTAGATCTATGACTAAAATATTCGCGATACCAGGATTAAGATTGGGATATGGTATTGGAAAGCCAGATATTATATATAAGTTAGCTCAAATAAAGGAGCCGTGGACTATTAACAGTCTGGCACTTAAAAGTATAGAAGTACTTCTAGAGGACAACCAATATCTGAAGAAAACAAAACACTGGTATTCTAAGGAAAAACAATTTCTATACTATGGGTTAATAAGTATACCTAATATCAGGGTGATCAAAAGTGAAGCTAATTTTTTTCTAATTGAGCTTCTTAAGAGCGATGCAACTCAAACAAAAAGCCACCTATTAGATAAAAAAATATTCATACGAAGCTGTAATGATTTCCAAGGACTATCAGATAAGTATATAAGGATAGCTGTGAGAAAGAGAGAAGAAAATGCTAAGCTCATAACAGAGCTAAAACAATACATGGAAGGCTAAAAACAGGAGGTTAACATAATGAAAAAAGCATCAAGATTATTACTAATTTTAGTTTTAATTACTACATTATTTTCGAGTTCAGTATTTGCTTATTCAACTAATTTGAAGATAGACGGAAACACAAAATCCTTAACCACAGAATTAAAGGAAGGAAGAAATTTTGTAGCGGGCAGTAATTTAAAAAGTTTTGGATTAGACTATACACTAAACCAAAGCATTGCAACAGTAAAAAACAAAGAAGTAGAATTTAAATTTACATTAAACACAAATAAGGTTAAAGTAAACAATACAGATTTTTCTCTGGATTCAAAAACATTTAAAAGTGGAGCAGAAGCATACTTGCCCCTTAGATTTATACTTGAAACATTAGGCTATGATATTGCATGGGATAAAAACACTAACGGAATAAAAGCGAACAAGCAAAGTAAAATATCTTATCCTGTAACAATAGAAAACAATGGGGTCAAATACACAGTATCAAAGGAGCCAAGCACTATAGTATCATTAGCTCCAGATGTGACTGAGACATTATTTGCTATAGGAGCAGGAAATAAAGTAGTGGGTAGAACTCAATACTGTAACTATCCAACAGCGGTTTCAGATATAAAGAATGTAGGCAGTATGACTGAACCAAGCATTGAAACTATAGTAGATATAAATCCAGAACTTATAATAGCAGCTACTCACTATAAGGAAGAAGTGTTGAAAAAGTTACAAACAGCTAAAATAGCAATAGTTGTTAAAGATTCGCCAAAAATATTAGAAGATATGTATGCAGACACATTAAAATTAGGAGCTATAGTAAATAGGGAATATGAAGCCAGAGCTCTAATTTCCAGCATGAAATCAAAGTTAGAGACAGTAAAGATGTATACCAATAATATTAAGAATAGACCAACAGCTTATTATGTTGTAGGAACAGGACAATATGGAGAGTACACAGCAGGAAAGGATACTTTTGTTGCTGAGTTAATAAGAGTAGCTGGCGGGAAAAATGCAGCAGATGATGTAACAGGCTGGAACTATAGCTTAGAAAAGCTTACAGATAAAAATCCAGATATAATATTTGGGCCATCATGGGACTATGATACTATGACTACAAACCCTAACTACAAAGGATTAAAGGCTATTAAAAACAATAACTTCAAAGTAGTGAATATAGATTTATTCAGTAGACCTTCAGCAAGGGCAACAAATGAAGGATTAAGGCTACTGGTTGAAATGTTCTTTAAAGATATAGCTAAAAAGTTAAGCTTCTAAATATTTTAAGGTATGTGATAAGACATGAAGAAAAATAACAAGATAAAAATTTTAATATTGTTAGTCATACTAGTTTTTTCAATACTCTTTTCTATTACCCTAGGTTCAGTAAAGATACCTTTAAAGGACACGTTGAGAATATTACTTAGTAAGATTAAATATCTAAGTTCTATAATTGATATTAGCGATGTTAAAGAGTCAAATATGTTTATTGTATTAAATATTAGACTTCCTAGAATATTACTTGCTACTATAGTAGGCAGTGTTTTAGCAGTTGTCGGAAGCTCTTATCAGGCAATATTTAAAAATCCAATGGCAGACCCCTATGTAATGGGAGTATCATCAGGGGCTGCCTTTGGAGCAACCATTGGAATTCTGCTAAAGCTTAATGTGGGATTCCTTGGTTTTGGAGCTACTTCCATATTGGCTTTTACTGGTGCGCTAATTACTACATTTATAGTTTATGGCTTAGCTAGAATAGGGAGCAAGATATCCACTACATCCCTACTTCTTGCAGGTATTGTAATGAGCTCTATTTTAACCTCAGGAATATCTATAATGATGATTTTCAATCATGATGAGCTGGCTAGGATAGTAAATTGGACCATGGGAAGCTTTAATGGTGCTAGCTGGGACCAGATAGCAGTAATAATTGTCCCTGTGATAATAGGTCTCGGGTTTCTTATATCCCTTTCAAGGGAAATGAATGCAATAGTCTTAGGTGAGGAAGACGCTCAAAATATAGGTGTAAATGTGGAGAGAGTAAAAAAAGTAATATTAGTATGTGCATCATTACTATCTGCTTGCGTTGTATCAGTAAGTGGAATAATAGGCTTTGTTGGTATAATAGTACCACATTTATTCAGGCTAATATTTGGTGCAGATCATAAAGTGATTTTACCTGTATCAGCTATTGGTGGAGGAATATTTTTGCTAGTTAGCGATACCTTAGCTAGATCCATAGTGCCAGGAGTTGAGATGCCTGTAGGCGTTATTACATCATTATTTGGAGGACCATTCTTCTTATATTTATTGAAAAAATCTAAAAGAAAAAAGCTAATATGAGGTGGTTAAATGGCTGAAATTATTGTAGTTACAGGTGGGGCTAGAAGTGGGAAAAGTAGTTTAGCAGAGGAAAAAGCCAAAGAGCTTGGCAATAAAGTAGTGTATATAGCCACAGCCATTGCCTTTGACGATGGAATGAAGGACAGAATATCTAAACATAAAGCGTCAAGACCTAGTACCTGGGCTACTATCGAAAGATATAAGAAGTTCAATGAATTAGAGCGAAGCCAAGATTTTAACGAATCTGATTTGATTTTATTAGATTGCATGACACTAATGGTCTCAAATAATCTTTTAGAAAGTGACGTAGATTTGGACACATGCTCTATGAAAGATATAGAACATATAGAAAAGAATATACTTAATGAAGTTAAAGAGCTATTGGAAATAGTCACTAGAAATGAAAAGAAGCTGATTATAGTAACTAATGAAGTAGGGATGGGCTTAGTACCTTCCTATAGATTAGGAAATATATTTAGAGATATTGCTGGCAGAGTGAATCAGTATCTAGCAAACCAGGCTCAAGAAGTGTATTATACAGTATCAGGTATACCTTTAAAGATTAAGTAGGGCAAGCCTTCAACAAGCTGTCGTCCTGAGAGAGCGAAGGATCTCTAAACAAAGTGAGGTTTAATATGAAAAGCATGTTGTTGATGATAACCTTTTTTACAAGGATACCTATAAGGTATAACTATGAATACGATGAAAAGGACTTTATTAAGGGAATAAAGTTTCTTCCTATGATTGGATTGATTATAGGGGCGGCCATGTATATTCCTGCACTTTTCAAAGATTTTATTCATATGCCTGTCATATCCTTATTATCTTGGATTATTTATTTATGTATGACTGGAGGCCTTCATATAGATGGTTTAGCAGATACTTTTGATGGGCTATTCAGCAATAGAGGTAAGGATCAGATTTTAGAAATAATGAGAGATAGTAGAATTGGTGCCTTTGGAGTTCTTAGTATATTATTTTTGGTAATATGGAATTTAATATTTACAAGTTATATAGATACAAGATTCATTATCCTAGTTCCTGTAGTAGGCCGTAGTGCAGCAATTTTATCAGCATCAATCAGCAAATATGCTAGAGAAGGGCAAGGAATGGGAAAAGCATTTGTTGAGAAATGTGGAGCAAAAGAAGCAATCTTTGCAGTTATATTTAGCTCTATTCTTACTATTTTATTTCTTAATCCGAAGGCTATTATCATTCTGACTATTACATGCTTAGTTGTACTTATACTAACTAAAAATATATGTCGGAAAATTGGTGGCATGACGGGTGACACAATAGGAGCTGTAATAGAACTATCACAAGGTATATTCATTTTTGTAATGTATATTTTCAATAGGATATTTTAATAAGGGTGAATTAAATATTAGTATAAAAATTGGAGGGTTAAGAATGAGAACAACTAATGTTTTTCGCAATAAAAGCAGCGTTGTTAGATTAACTTATTGTGGAATGCTTATTGCTTTATCAGCAGTTGGGGCTATGATAAAAATAAGCGGAAGTATTGCGTTTGACTCTATGCCAGGATTTTTTGCTGCATTGTTTTTAGGTCCTATGGAGGGTGCTATTGTAGCAGCCCTTGGGCATTTACTTACAGCAGCAACCAGTGGTTTTCCGATGACATTACCTATGCATATATTTTTAATCATAGAGATGGGTTTAATAGCTTATGTGTTTGGTCATATATATAAAAAAAGAGGCGGGGGCATTGTCGCTTCCATTGTTGCAATAGTACTAAATGGACCAATAGGAACTTTAATTGCAGTACCTTTGTCAGTTGTTATTGGGCTTCCGCTCAATGGTTGGCCTCTGTTTAGTGCCCTCATTGTGCCACTTACTTTAGCTTCAGTAGCTAATGTGCTTTTGGCACTATTAGTCTTCAAAGCACTAAATAATAGGATTAATTAGGACTGATATTGTGAAGATAAGTAAATTTAGAGATTTGACTTTTATTGATATAAATCAGGAGCAAACCCTTGTTATAGCTTGTGATTCATCAGGAGCTATAGGAAACAAAGAAAGGGATTTAGTCCAAGTAGCTCCAGAGATTGTAGGTAATTTAATTACTCAAGTAGCTCTTAAGGAAGTATTAGCCATAGGAGCAAAACCTATAACCGTAGTAAATAATCTGTCAGTAGAGATGAATGATACTGGAGAAAAAATAATTAAAGGAATTAAGAAAGCTATTGAGCCCTTGGCTATACCTGATGCTCATATAATTACAGGTAGTACAGAAGAAAACTTCCCAGTATGTCAAACGGGTATAGGGATTACTATTGTCGGGATAATTGACAAAAATAATTGGAAGCAGCCAAGAGCATTTGTAGAGTCATTAGCCGTAGTAGTTGGAATTCCAAAGGTAGGTTATGAGGTGTTAGAGGATGAAGGAGAAATATTGGATATTCAACATTTACTAGAACTAAAAAACAATCCTAATATTTATGAAATTCTACCAGTAGGCTCAAAAGGTGTGTTGTATGAGCTGAAAGAAATGGCAAGAACTAATGCTATGACCTTTTGTTTGGAGGAGAATATAAAACTAGACTTAAATAAATCAGCAGGACCTGCAACATGTGCTATAATTGCTATAGATGAAAGTGAATATAGAAAATTAGAAACCTGCTTTCCTATTCCTGTTGAGAGAATTGGAAGATTTAAATAAAATTTACCTTTGAGGTGTACACCATGAATACTGCAGTGCTTATAGAAAATCTAACTTTTAAATATGATATAGATGAAGTTTTGAAATGTATTGATGTAGAAATTCCAAGAGGCAGCTTCGTCAGTATATTAGGACCAAATGGCTCAGGGAAAACTACACTTTTGAAAAATATATGTAATATATTAAAGCCTGACAATGGGAAGATATTTATAAACAATAGAAATGTAAATAGTATTAAATATAAGGAGCTAGCAAGAATTATTGCAGTTGTTCACCAAAGCTCAGATATTCAATTTGATTTTTCTGTTTTTGATATAGTTCTTATGGGGAGATTTCCCTATGTAGGCAGGTTTAAAAGCGAAAGCAAGAAAGATATAGATATTGCTAAAGAGGCTATGATGAACACGGGGATTTGGGAGCTTAGGGACAAAGGTATCAACGAAATAAGTGGCGGAGAAAGGCAAAGAGTAATGATAGCCAGAGCCCTTGCTCAAGAGCCGGAAATACTTATACTAGATGAGCCAATATCTAACCTAGACATCAAATATCAAATAGGTATACTTGAATTGTGTAAGAAGCTGAACAAAGAAAAAAGCCTTACTATATTAATGACCCTACACGACATAAACTTGGCAGGCAGGTATAGCGATTATCTAATTCTTTTAGATAAAGGCGAAGTAAATATAATGGACACACCAGAAAAGGTCCTAACCCAAGAAAACATATCAAATGTATACGACATTAAAGTAGATATACTAAAAAGAAACGGAGATAAAACCCCCTACATCATCCCAACCTAGAACAAGGGGTCATAGAACAAGGGGTCAGGCTTGAATAATTGAATAACTCAGCAAGAAGACAAGAGACAAGGGGATGTTTCACATGTCTTCCTCTTCTCCCTTGCATTACCCCTGTCTAGTAGGATAAAATAGATTTACAAAGAATAAAGAGGAGCTGGAGTTATGAAGCTTATACTAGTCAGACATGGAGAAACCGAAGCTAATATTGGAGGAATATACAGTGGCTGGACTGACTTTCCCCTAACTGAAAAAGGGAATAAGGACATATTAACCACTGCAGTGACCTTAAAAAGATATAAAAACGTAGACATAATATATTCAAGCCCTTTAAATAGAACATTAACTACAGCAAATGCCATATCAGCAGAACTAAAAAAGGATATTCAAATAGTGGACATTTTAAAGGAAATGAACTTTGGAATATTTGATGGAAAGAAAAATGAATACATTAAAGAAAATTATCCTGAAGAATGGAAGACTTGGCTTGAGGACTATGTAAATTATAGAATACCAGAGGGAGAGAATCTGTTAGATGTACTAGACAGAATAAAGGATTTCATAGATAAAACTATAGAAAAAGATAAGGATTGTATAATAATAACCCACGGAGGTATTATTCAGGTTATGATTACCTATCTTTTGGATTTGGGACTAGATAAAATGTGGCATTTTAAATGTTCACCAGCTGGATATGTTGAAATAGAGTATGTAGATAATTTTGGATATATGAGAAGATTATCTGATGGAAAAGAGTTCACTGAATAGTATTTAGTGACCTTTTTTTAATAATTGTTAACAAAATAGCAATTAGGGTATATAATAAGGGTAACCAGAAAGGGGGAAATTAAATGCAATTTATTATTGTAATTGTTTTAGTGGCTGTTGCTTTGGCTGCAGAGAAGTTAATATTACAAAGAAAGAAAAAGAAATATGATGATAATGTAATTGAGATTAATCCTAATGAAAATAAGAAGATGAATCTTAAATTTAATACAAAGATTATTTGGGGCGTAGTTATAGCCGCTATAGTTGTATTTGCTTTATCTTCTAGTTTTTATACTGTTGATCAAACTGAATATGCAGTACTTACAACCTTTGGAAGACCAAGCAATGAAATAGTTGAATCAGGACTTAAGTTCAAATTACCTTATCCAATACAAAAGGTGCATAAGCTATCCAAGGAAACCTTCTCATTAACATTGGGATATATGGAAAGTGGGGAAAAGATGCAGATAAATGAAGCTGAATCTAAGATGATAACTGGTGACGAAAACATTGTACTAGCTGACTTAGAGGTTCAGTGGAAAATAGTTGACCCTATAGCATTTATGTTTAATACTAGCGACCCGAAAACTATACTATATAATGCAACATCTTCTTCTTTAAGATCCGTAATAGGAAGTTCCACAGTAGATGATGCATTAACAGATGGTAGAACTAAGATAATAAACGATATACGAGAGAATTTAATTGAATTAACTAATCATTATGCTCTAGGGATATCAATAATAAACGTAAACCTTCAAGACGTAGATTTACCAACACAAGAGGTAGATGCTGCATTTAAATCAGTAACAGATGCTAGAGAAGAAAGAATAACAAAAATAAACGAGGCAAATAAATACCGTAATGAAAAAATTAATCAAGTTGAAGGTGAACAAGCAGCTATAACTAGCAAGGCAGAGGGAGAAAAAATTAGCAAGGTTGAAAAGGCTAAGGGAGATGTAGCACAATTTAATGCTATTTATTCTGAGTATAAAAATAATCCCGATACTACCAGACATAGATTAATTATTGAGGCACTAGAAATAGCCTTTAGAGATGCAAAAGTCATAATTGTAGATGACGGTGGTAATACGGTAAAATACGTACCTCTAGAAGAACTATTGAGAAAGGGGGGCAATTAAATGGGAGCAGTTAAGAAGAAGAGTATAGTTAAAAAGTCATTATTAATTTATGTACCCATCGTGATTATTGCTATTCTTTTGATAAGCAACCTTTTTGTAATAAAACCAAATGAATATGGTATAATTAAACAGTTTGGAAAAATAGTGAAGGTAATTGATGAAGATGGACTAAAGGTAAAACTACCTTTTGTTCAATCAGTATCTAAATTGCCAAAGCACATACTATTCTATGATGTGCCTGCTACAGAAATTAATACCTTTGATAAAAAAAGGATAATGGTTGACTATTATACATTATGGAAAATAACAGACCCTGTACAAATGCTAGAAACTCTAAAAACAATAGATGGTGCTGAAGCTAGACTTAGTGATATCATGTATTCATCTGTTAGAAATGAGCTAGGAAAACTAGAGTATGGTGAAATCATAAATCCAGCTGACAATAATAGAGGGAATATAGATTTGGTAGTTCAAGATAATATAAATATTACACTTAAGAATAATTTAAATGGAATAGAAATAGTAGACATTCAAATTAAAAGAATAGATTTGCCAGAGAGTAATGAACTATCTGTATATAAGAGAATGATATCTGAAAGAGCAAGTAAAGCACAAGAATATCTATCTCAGGGAGATGCAGAGAAAACAAAGATTATGGCGAATGTAGATAGAGAAGTGGCTGAGATCATTGCTAAAACTAGCTCACAAGCTAAACAGGTAGTTGCAGAAGGTGAAAAGGAAGCTGCTAGGATTTACAATGACTCATATGGGCAGAATGTGGAGTTCTTTAAGCTATATACTACACTAAACTCATACAAGACCTCTATAGATGGAGAAACAGTCGTAATGATACCTATAAATTCTCCATATTTACAATATTTAATGGGGCAGTAGGATAGCAGAAAAGATTTAGTTTTAAATGTTGACATATTTGGAAATATATCGTATATTATATATTAATATAGAGAGTGTACCTAGGGTTCCGGCTAAAAAGCGCAGGTCCAAGCGGTACAGGATTTTTATCTACACTTCTAGGAGAAAAGCCTGGAGGACGAGTCTCATAAAGACTTGTCCCCGGGCTTATTTTTATGACTTAACCCGATTTGTGAAAAATTTTATCATAAATCCATGGTAGGTCAAACGCAATGAGAATCAAATTTGCACGAACGAATGGGAGTGAACAAATTTGTGTTTCGAAACTGCCATATCTGAGGGGAGGGGAGCAAATGAGTATAATACAAGTATCAAATCTACAAAAGACCTTTAAAGTAAAGACTAAAAAAGCAGGATTACAGGGGAGTATTAAGTCAATTTTTTCTCCAGAATACAAAGAAATTCAGGCAGTAAAGAGCATTTCCTTTGATGTAGAGAAGGGAGAAGTGCTTGCATTTATTGGTCCTAATGGTGCAGGTAAGTCTACAACCATTAAAATGCTTACTGGGATACTCTATCCGACCTCAGGAGATCTTAGCGTACTTGGACTAAATCCTTCTAAAGACAGAAAGAAATTATCCTATAGAATAGGTACAGTTTTTGGACAGAAATCACAGCTATGGTTTCATCTACCGCCTATTGACAGCTTTAATCTCTTAGGGAGGATTTATGAGTTAGAGGATGAATATTTGAAAAAAAGAATTTCATATCTTACAGAGTTATTTGAAATAGATGAGCTACTAGAAATCCCTGTTCGTAAGCTTTCGCTGGGTCAGAGAATACGTTGTGAAATAGCAGCATCTATTTTACACAACCCTGAGATAATATTCTTAGATGAGCCTACTATTGGCTTAGATGTTGTAGTAAAGCATAAGATAAGGGAGCTAATTACAAGGCTAAACAAGGAAGAAGAAACAACTATTTTCCTTACATCTCATGATGCTGGTGATATAGAGCAAATGTGTAAGAGAGTCATGATTATCAACCATGGCGAGGTAGTCCTTGATGAATCAGTTAAAAATCTTAAATATAACTATTTGAATCAAAAGATAATTGAAATTAAGTATATGGAGCCTGTTGAAATAAATATCCCAAACATCAAAGTGCTAAAGCACAAGGAATACGCAGCAAAGGTAGAGGTAGATAGTTCAATATGTGATATAGATAATGTCATAGGAGAATTAATGAAGATTGGTAAAGTAGCTGATATTACTATTTCTGAGCCACCAATGGAAGACATAATATCTAACATCTATCAGCAAAACGCGAAGGTAGGTGGTACTGTTGAAGAAAATTAGTAAATACTCTTATATTACTAAAATCAGTTTATCAAATAATCTTGTGTATTTTGGTGATTTCTTAGTTCGTAACTTCTTCTTTGTATTTATTATTTACATATACATGATGCTATGGACTAATATTTACGGGAGTAAGGGTGGCAATATTGCTGGATTTACCTTAAACCAGATGATATGGTATTTAGTTGTAACAGAAATAGTTACTCTATCTCGCTCAAACATATTCTTTGAGGCAACTCAGGATGTAAAGAACGGCAACATAGCATATATGCTAAATAAGCCTTATAACTATATTCTTTACTGCTTTTCAAATTCGTTAGGAGAAATGGGAGTCAAGCTCTTAACTAATGCACTAGTTGGGCTTATTATAGGAGCTATATGTGTTGGACCTCTCAGTGGTTTCAATATTATGCATATGCCTTTTATTGTGGCTTCCATATTACTAGGTATATTTATTAACTTTTTTATTCATATTTCACTTTCACTTACATCATTTTGGCTTGAAGAAAACAGTGCTTTTTTCTGGATATATGGTAAGCTAGTATTTACATTGGGCGGCATGCTGATACCATTGGAGTTGTTTCCAGAGTGGCTTAGGAACATTGCTGTAAACCTTCCTTTTGCATATGTGACCTATGCACCAGCAAAGCTAGCTGTAGATTTTTCTTTAAATAGATTTGTAAATACAATAGCTTTTCAATTAGTATATTTGGGAATTTTCTTCTTGCTTTCTTTAGGTATATTTAGAAAGGGGGCGCGTGCATTAAATGTTAATGGAGGTTAGGAAAAACTTAAGACTTATTGCAATGTATTTTAAATTTAATCTTTCTGCATCTATGGAATATCGAGCAAGCTTTTTGACTCAAACCTTTGGAATGATAATAAATAATGGCTCATTCATATTTTTCTGGTGGATACTATTTGAGAATGTTGGAAGCATTGGCGGGTATGGATTTAAGCAAGTTATGATGCTGTGGGCCCTTTCATCATCTTCATTTGGAATTGCATTTATATTATTTGGAAATGCAAGAAATATATCTCGAATGATAATTAATGGAGAACTAGACACATATTTACTACAGCCTAAGGATGTTCTAATAAATATTATCTCATCTAGTACAGTGGTATCTGCTTGGGGAGACTTTTTCTATGGAATCATCCTATTTATTGGAGTAAGTGGTTTTCATCTTGGGGAATTTATCTTATTCTTAATATTTTGTATAACTGCATCCTTAGTATTTTCTAGTGTAATAGTTTTTGCAAATTCATTGACCTTTTATATGGGCAATTCACAGGGAATAAGCAGTCTTGTTATGGAGTTTATGATAACCTTTAGTATTTATCCAGAAGGGGTGTATAAGGGAGTAGTGAAATTTATTATATATACTTTAGTACCTGCGGCCTTTGTTTCATTTGTTCCAGTGAAGATATTAACTGCATTTTCGTGGAAATGGGTTATCATATTATTATTAGCTGTAGTAGTGTGGACTACCTTTTCATATTGGTTTTTCTATAGAGGGCTAAAAAAATATGAGTCTGGGAACTTGATAATAAGCAAATTATAAAATCGTTGCAAATTACCTAGACAAGGTGATATTATTTATAGAAGTGAAGTAATTAATAACATTTGCTAGTCATAAATTTATTAGGAGATGTAGTAAAACTTAAACACTTTGGAGGTAATATTTCATGGAATTATTGAAAGCGGTCATTTTAGGAATCGTTGAAGGGATAACTGAATGGCTTCCTATTAGTAGTACAGGTCATATGATTTTAGTTGAAGAGTTCGTTCGTTTAAATGTTTCGGAAAGCTTCATGGAAATGTTTCGTGTAGTCATTCAGCTGGGAGCCATTTTAGCAGTAGTATTTCTTTACTTTCGTAAGCTAAATCCTTTTTCCCCTAAGAAATCTCTTAAAGAAAAGAGAGATACAATGTCAATCTGGTATAAAGTAATAGTAGGTGTTATTCCAGCAGGAGTACTAGGTTTTTTGTTTGATGACTGGCTAGATGAGCATTTATATAATTATCAAACAGTTGCTATTATGTTAGTTGTTTATGGAATCTTGTTTATTATTATAGAGAGTAGAAATAATAAACGTAGAAGCAAAGTCAATTCCTTTGAGGAATTAAGTTATGGGACTGTATTCTTAATTGGAATATTTCAAGTTTTGTCTTTAATACCAGGAACTTCGCGTTCTGGAGCGACTATTCTTGGAGCTATTTTACTAGGTTCATCACGTTATATTGCAGCAGAATTCTCGTTTTTTATGGCAATTCCAATAATGTTTGGAGCAAGTGCATTAAAGCTAGTTAAATTTGGACTTGATTTTACAGGAACAGAAATCAGTATATTACTTACAGGTATGATAGTTGCCTTCGTAGTTTCAATTTTAGCTATTAAATTCCTTGTAGGATATATTAAAAACAATGATTTTAGAGCTTTTGGCTGGTACCGTATAGTTTTAGGTTTATTAGTAATTGGGTATTTTACTTTAGTTTCTTAAGGCTATGTATGATAAAGAATCATTGTAGAGAAAAAGATTATAATCATGCTAATGCTAAAAATTCATAATAACCAAAATTCAAATTTATTTGGGTTAGTATTGAAAATTTTAATACAAGAATACAATCCTATAGATTATAGCAATTTGTTATTGGACACGCTTTATTGTAAAATTGAATGTGGAAAATAAATATTACATGGAGGAATTAATATGACAAAAAACAAAGCGCTTAAATTTATACCTATTTTAATGATATTATCACTTTTATTAGTAGCATGTACACCAGCTAATGATTCTAAAGAAGCATTATCTAACCCAATGCAATATGTTGGAGCAGAAGCTATAAAAGAAGCCATAGTGTCAGAATCAAATGAGTTTATTATTCTAGATGTAAGAAAAGTAGAAGATTATAATACAAGTCACATCGTTGGTTCTTATGGAGCAGATCAAGACGCTGCTAATAAAGGTGGAGATGATGAAACAGGTATAGCAAATCTTAAAAATGCACTTAAAGAAGCAACAGGTAGTGAAGTTGGAAATTCTGGAGAAAAATATGCATTAGTTTGTTATTCTGGTAAATCATATGCACAAAAAGCAACAGATTTAATGATACAAATGGGAATTTCAGCAGGTCAAATATTTACATTAGAAGGCGGCATGACAGCTTGGTCAGAAGGCGGAGATGATTACAAAGGCCTTTTAGAATAATTAATATAGATAGCTATTCATTTGAAGTGATTTAAGTGGATAGCTATTTGTTTGAGAAAGCACTTTTTAGTTGAGGTGAATTATGAAAAATATACTATTAAAGCATAAGTCAAAAATAATTCTTGTAAGTATAATTCTAATATTTGCTTTATTATATTTTTTTAACCCAAGTATAAACGAATTAGTGAATACTATATCAGCAATGTTTGCAACAGGAGATTTTGAAATAGTTAGAGATTTTATTGATGAATATGGCACATATGCAATGCTAGTCTCAGCAATTTTAATGGTCTTTCAATCAGTAATGGCACCATTACCAGCATTTTTAATTACATTTGCTAATGCAAATTTATTTGGATGGTGGCAAGGGGCTATATTATCTTGGTCAAGTGCAATGCTAGGAGCTTCATTATGTTTCTTTATATCCCGTATTTTAGGTAGAGATATAGTAGGGAAATTGACTAGTAAAGCAGGGCTAGATAGTATTGACAACTTTTTTGAAAAGCATGGGAAACATTCTATAATAATCGCAAGACTACTTCCTTTTATTTCCTTTGACCTTGTAAGCTATGCTGCAGGTCTTACTTCTATGAAGTTTATACCATTTTTTATAGCAACTGGTATAGGTCAATTGCCTGCAACTATTATTTATTCATATGTTGGGGGTATGCTTACTGGTGGAGCACAATTATTAGTGACTGCACTACTTATTTTATTTGCATTGTCAATATTAGTTGTCTTAATAAGAAACATATTTTATACAAAAAAGAGTAAAACAAGTAAGGAAAACTAAAATGAAAAAATATGGAAAAGTTTTTGTTTTTATTTTGATTATAGTCGTGGGATTATTTTTAAATAGGGAGCTACAATGGAGTACTTATTTAAAAGATTCTGGCAATTTAAAAATAATTGTTAGCTATGTCCATAACAATTATCTATTAGCGGTATTCTTATATTTAATCTTCACAATAGTTGGTTCTTCTATTCTAGCTTTGCCAGGAGTCACTTTTGCTGTAGTAGCAAGTGGGTTATTCGGGCCGTGGATAGGAAGCTTTATTTGTTTAATAGGAACAACTATAGGATCAGTCCTATCGTTTGTTTTAAGTAGGTATCTATTGAAGGATTCTATAGAAAAGCTGGTTAAGAAAAGTAAAAGATTATATAGTATAATTTTTCAAACTGATTCAGAGAAAGAAATGTTAATTCTTATGATAACTAGAATACTACCTATATTTCCATTTAATCTTCAAAACTTCGCATATGGTATTACAAATATCTCTATAGTAAAATATACTGTGGGAACTTTTTTATTTATGATTCCAGGAATACTTCTTTTTAGCATTGGGACAGAAGGAATCATAAATAGTGGAGATAGAGCTAATATGTTAATAATAGCACTGTTGATAGTATTAATGATGATAATTATAGGAGTACACCTATATAAAAAATACAAGATGTTAACAAAGAAGGAGCAAAATGAAGGATAAAGTAATTATTTTTTTTACACGAATACCTACACTAGGTAAAACTAAAACAAGATTGGAACCATTTTTAGATAAAGAGTTATGTGTAAGGCTTCAAACGGCATTTATAAAAGATATATACAACAATATTAAAGATATTGGAATAGATATAATCATTAATTATTCAGAGGATGGAGAGCTGGGAGTTTTAAAAAGCATTACTCATAATAATGAATGTTTCCTAAAACAAGAAGGAAAAGACTTAGGAGAGAAGATGCATAATTCCATAGTTTTTTCTTTGGAAAAATATAGAAACGTGATACTTATTGGAAGTGATCTTCCTTTAATAAATAGAAAAGACATAGAAGTGGCCTTTAAAGTATTAGAAACTAAAGATATAGTGATTTCCCCAACTTACGATGGAGGGTATTATTTAATTGGAATGAAGGAAGAAAACAAAGATATCTTCAATATAAAATATAGTACAAGTTCAGTGTTTGAAGAGACTTTAGATAGAATAAAAAGCACGGGAAGATCCTATGGAAAAGGGAATACCCAATTAGATGTAGATGATATGACTGATTTCCTAATGTTATATAAAATATTAAAAGAGGATAAAAGTTTTTCTTGTGACAATACAAGGAAGCTAGTAAATGAAGTAATGGGAAAGTTTGATTATAATGACTAGGATTAATTTAGATAATTTAAAAAAAGACAAAGACTTTAAAGAAATATTTGGAATAGATGATAGAGAGCAGTTTTCTATGTTAGGCCAGGGAGAATATAATATTAACTATCTTTTTAATTCAAAAACTTATAATAAAAAATTGGTATTGAGGATAGCAACAGATAGCCAGATGGATCTAGAAAATCAAATTAAATATGAGTATGAAGCTTTAGAGCTATTAAACAAGACTAGTAGAACCCCGAAGCCTATTTATTATGATGATAGAAAAGAACTTATACCTTATGGTTTTTTAGTTATGGAGTATCTTTCAGGAAGGCACTTGGATTACAAAAAAGACTTGAAATTAGCAGCAGAAGCCTTGGCAGATATTCACAATGAGCCTATTTCAAAAACTAATCATTTAATAAAACCCCAAAACCCCATAGAAGCCATATACGAAGAAAGTTTAAGGATGTTTGAGAAATACAGACTTTCAAAATATATGGATATAGATACTAAAGACAGTATAGAATACTTACTTGAAAAAGGAAAAAATATAAAGACTATAGATATTGGAAATAGAACCATAATAAACACGGAGCTAAACTCAGGTAATTTTCTTATAAATGGGGATAGAGATAATAACTATATAGTTGATTGGGAAAAGCCTTTATATGGATATCCAGCACAGGATCTTGGACATTTTTTAACACCTACAACAACATTTTGGAAGACAGATATTATTCTATCTAAAGAAGAAATATCTTTTTTTCTAAAAGAGTATTGCAAGAACTCTAATCAGTACAAAGAGGAAGAAAAACTTTGGGCTTCTGTAAGGAATTATCTATCCATAAACTGTCTAAGAGGTATAGCCTGGTGTACAATGGCCTATGTAGAATATCAGAATGAAGACAAGCTCATATCTAATGATTATACCTACAAAAAGATTAATTCCTATTTGTCTAGGGACTTTTTAAATATGATAAAGGAAGAGTATTTGAATGAATATTAAAGCAGATAAGAAGATTTCAATTATTATCCCAGTATACAATGAAGCCTTAATAATACACAAAATAATGGATAATTTAGAGCAATTTAAGACTCTATGTGAAATTATATTTGTAGATGGTGGCAGTAGTGATGGAACAAATAGAATAATACATGAAAAGTATAGAACTGAGTATTCTCCTAAAAAAGGTAGGTCCCATCAAATGAACTATGGAGCGTCACTATCAAAAGGGGATATACTTTTATTTTTACATGCAGATAGTTGTTTGCCTAGTGATGCTCTTGGTCAAATCCACAAAACTATTTGCCGAGGATACAAAGTAGGCTGTTTTAAAATAAGATTTAATAGTAGAAATATTCTAATGAAAATATGTGGATTTATGTCTAATTTAAGAGTGAGGCTAAGAAATATAGCTTTTGGAGATCAAGGAATATTTATAACTAGAGATTATTTTTATAAACTGGGAGGATATGAAGAGATTCCTCTTATGGAAGACTATCAATTATCAATGGATATAAAAGCTGATGGAGAAAAAATAGCACTAGCAAATACCAAAATAGAGACTTCAGAAAGACGATTTGTGGAAAATGGCAGGTTTAAGACAATGGCAAGGATGCAAAGACTTCAATATATTTACAGAAAGAGAAAAGATATTGGAATGATTACAAATCTATATAGATAGAAGGTGATAGATTTGACAGCGGACTACGAAAAATGTATTGATTGTGGAGAATGTAAGGGAGTTTAATATCAAAAAATCTATCTAAGAGAATAGAAGTATCACTGTTTTTCAGGTATGAAAATAAGCCTATCCATATCTAATTCTATATTAACTCTATCTCCTTCTACAATATCTACAGAGTCTGAGATAATACTTTCTAATTTTAAATCCTTACTATTATGGATTTTAAGTAAAAAATTATCACCTTGATATATTTTGCTCGCTACTTTAAAATCACCCTTATAATATTTATTTACCTTTACTGCCAAGGGTCTTATGAGGCATTTGTACTTTCCATTATGTTTATTTGCATTACTAGTAAATAATTCACTAACAAATCTATTATTTGTAATTTCGCCATTAACATATATTCCTTTCGAAAAATAATCAGCTACTATGGTGTTCACTGGATGTTTAAATATATTCTCTGGTGTATCATATTGTTCTATTTGACCACTATGCATAAAAGCTATTCTATTAGACATAGTCAATGCTTCTTCCTGATCATGGGTAACTAGTATGGTGGTTATTTTATATTCTTTTTGTAGCTCTGAAACTAGCTCTCTCATATCTTTTCGAAGATTCATATCAAGACTGGAAAAAGGTTCATCTAAAAGTAATACTATTGGCTCAGCTGCAAGTGCACGAGCTAAAGCAACCCTTTGCATTTGACCACCAGACAATTCATCTACGCTTCTATTCTCATAGCCTTCTAATTTAACTTTCTTAAGTAATTCTAGTGCTTTTTCTCTAGCTTGTTTTTTTTCAACACCAAGTATCTTCAGTGGAAAACTTACATTTTCCCAGACTGTCATATTAGGAAACAATCTAAAATTTTGAAAAACAATGATGGTTCTTCTTTTGTGAGCCGGTATTTTATCAGCAATATTCCCATCTAGTATGACTGAGCCTTCACTTTGATTTATTAAACCTGCTATTGTTTTTAGCATAGTGCTTTTCCCACATCCTGAAGCGCCTAAAAGTGATATGAACTCTCCATCTTCAACCATTAAGTTTATGGATTTTAATATTTTTTTATCAGATAATGTTACAGATAAGTTTTTCAATTCTAGCTTCAATTAGATTTCCCCCATTACTTTGATATGGTGATTTTTTTAATAATTTTATCTATAATTATAAAAACTAAAAGTGTAGATATTGCAAATACTAATGCATAGGCAGAACCTATATTACGATCTCCTTTTGTTATAAAGGGCACCATAAGTAAACTAATTGTTTTAACCTTTCCTCCACCAATTAATAATGTAATAAAATATTGGCTAAAAGAAGTGATATAAGCCATGCTAACACTTGCCATTATCCCTGGTGTAAGAAGGGGCAAGGTAATATACATAAATGCCTTCAAAGGGGATGCACCTAATACATAAGCTTGCATCTCCATTTGATCTCCTATAGATTTTGTTAAATCTCTCATAATATTTATCGAATAAGGTAGAGTATACATTAAATGTACTATTATTACTCCTAATACAGTATCAGCTAAGGAAATCTTTATAAATACTACATGTATTCCCATAGCAAATATAGCTCCTGGCACTATATTTGGTGCCAGGCCTAAAAAATCTATGAAGCCCTTTCCCTTAAATTCATATAGAACTAATGCTCTAGCAGTCATAGTACCCACTATTGCTGATAAAATTGCCACAGATAATGATAATATTATACTTGAAAACAGTGTTGATACCACTTTTGTATGAGGTGCCAATACTTCTTTGATAGCCCTAAGAGAATAAGTATCTGGAAGCAGACTTGGCCAAGGCCATCTACTGGCAAAAGCCAAAAGCAAAAGTATTATCATAGGTGTTAGTATTGCAAACAAAACAAGATATAAGAAAAGCTTCAATAGTTTATTTGAGTTAATATCTTTCATGAATATCACCTTTTATTTTCTTCTTTTTAGTAATTAAATAATATATTCCTGCTATTGTCCAAGTTATTATTAATATTAGTCCATTTATGGCCATGGCATAAGGTCTATGACGCAAGTCAGGATGTATATATTCAATATGAGATTGTACAGGCAGTGCTTTTGGAACAGTAGCTCCCAATAAAAATGGCAAATCATAAGCTCCAAAGGAAAAGGTTAAAATAATCAAAAAAGCTTTTCTGATGGCAGGCATACTCAGGGGCAATGTTATATGAAAAAAGGTTTTTAGTTTAGATGCGCCTAAGTTTTCTGAGGCCTCTCCTAAGGTATTATTTATACTAGACATTAAAGCTAGACTAAAGTATGCAACAAAGGGTACTTCCTTCCATATGTATCCTAAGATAATACCAAGATTATTTTTTGTATACAATAGTAAGGGGAAATCCCCTTGCCCATTTATTAGTCCCAGTTGGTAAAAAAGTCTGGCTATCAAACCATTCTGAGAAAGCATACTTATTGAAAACAGTGCTACTATAGTATGAGGTATTAGGATAGCAAGCTTGATTACTTGAATTACTTTACCTTCCGTATGCCCCGTATATACTAGTGCAGCCGTAAGCATAGTACCTAAAAGCACTGATATTATAGAGGATGTAACAGATATTTGTAAACTTATCTTTAATGAATCTAGGAAAGTATCGCTATTAAGAATTTCGATATAATAATCTAAAGTTATATGCCTCAGATTAAAAGCTGGGATGTATCCAAAGCCTTGAACTATTCCATTTATAACACCATACATAAAAAGAACACCCAATAATACTATGGGCATTATAAGTATAAAGGGTATTTTTTTATTCATAATGTGCCACTCCTAACAATTTATAAAACTTCCTAATCCTATTTTCCTACTACTTCTTCTAGCCAAATGTCTTCTATTATAGGAATGATATTAGCAGGCATCTCTGGTAAACGCTTATTAAGAAGCTGGTCCTGTGATATAACTCCCTCTCCTATATCTACATTGTCAAATCTAGCTTTTTCCTCAGCCCTTAATTTGTCATAAGAGACTACTGGTAATGTCCTTAATTCTTCAAATTGAGCTGCTTGTATCTCAGCAGAGATAATTTCATTAATTGCAACCATAGCAGCAGCCTTATTTGAAGAATTATTAGCTATAGCAATATAATTAGTATTACCTACTGTACCCTTGTCAAATAGAAATGTTCGTGTAGTATGAGTGTACTTGTCCTTTTCTATACCTATTGCAGCTGCATAGGGCTCATAACTCATAGTCATTACTAATTCACTATCTTGAAACATGTTGTCAACTTCCCCTGAGGTTGCAGGGAAGGTTTTTCCTTGATTCCATAAGTATTTGTTTAATTCTCTTAAATACTCTAGGGCTGGCTCTATAGCTTCTTTAACAACTTTTTTATCTGCTTCCATATTTAAAAACTGTTCATGACCAACTATATCATAGATTAATGTCCTCACAAAAGCACTTCCTGTGAAATCAGGCAAAGCAGGATAAGTAACCTTGCCATCATACTTTTTGCAATACTCCATAAATTCTTCAGTATTTCTTGGTGTTTCACTCGTAATAGCACTATCATTAATAAATACCATTTGTGCCTTCCCATATGGTACTTCATAGCCTTCTATAGGAAATCCAAAGTCATTTTTTACTTCTTTGTCTTCACCATCTATGTGTTTATTAAAATTAGGTAACTGCTCTGCAAAAGGGCCAAAGAGCAACTCGTTTTCTTTAGCTGAATAGAAATTCTCTCCGTTTATCCATATCATATCGATGGTTCCCTGTTTAGAATTTGCCTGCTTTTCACCAGCTAATTTGGCCAATATATTGTCGATATCCATACCAACTATCTCTAGGGTAATATCGTATTTTTCTTTCAATGCTGGAGCAACAGTTAGATTTAACCACTTATTTCTGTTTTCATCTCCACCCCAGCCATAGAATCTAACAGTTTTTCTTTTAGCTTGCTCAATAATAGCATCAAAATCTGCTTTTGGATCAAATTCTTGAGAGATTGTGCTAAATCCATTATCCTTAGATGAATCTGTTATGCCTTTCTCCACGCTACAACCTGTAACGAAGAATAAGACCATAACAATTGCTAGAATTGAGGGTAATCTTTTGACTTTCATTATATCCTCCTTATGTTAAGTAATTTTGTACATAACAATTATAACATATAGGATTTAGTAAAATATTAAACATAGAATAACACTTATCTATAGTTGATATTTGACTTATCAGTTATTTTTATAGTTTTAATACTTTTTTATATAACTAACATAATAATCTCTTGAAAAATATATATGAGCACTCTTTTTAGAGAAAAACACTTAAGGACTGCTTTTATTTTTCCTAATATATTGTTATAATGAGTTTGACAAAAAAGGAACAATATTCAATTTTAAACGTCTACATATTATGGGAGGTTTTTTATGATAAGAATATATAAAAGAGGTGCAAGTATTTGTGCTAAATAAAAAAAGAATAGGTTTAATTTTAGCTATAATTGCTATTATTTTAGGAATAATCTTTATAAAACTTATTAAAGAAAATATGCACTATAGCTTAGAACTAGCACCAAATCAAAAGTTAATAGATTATGGACGAAATCAACAGTGGCTATTTGCAATCATTGAAGAAAAAAAAGGGATAGATGTAGAGAGAAAGATTTATGTTTACAGTTCAGGGGATCCTGGTAAGGCAGTAAATTCTGATAAAAAGGTTAATTGGAGAAAGGTAAGGGAATATGATTTTACTCTTGTTTTACCTTGGAAGATAGAGTTGGGTGATTTAGATTACACAGATGGCCCTCAAGTAGTTATGGGGGTAAATAAGTCCACTCATTTTGATAGAGAAGCAAATGATAGGCTTTTCGTATATAATTGGGATGGAGAGAAGCTCTATAAGAAATGGACAGGTACAAGACTAGGCTATTACTTAAAGGATTTTTACATAATGGACTTTCTGGATATGATAGGGGAAGAGCTAATAGTAGTAGATAAAGACCAAGAAGGAAAGGATAGACTATTAGTATATTACTGGCTAGATTTTGGTTTCCAGCTTTTGGCCGAAAGCAAGTTTTATGATAGGATAGATAAAGTAAAATACATAGACAATAATCTATTAGGGTTAGTTTATATAGATAATGGCAATGAAATAACTACAAAGGTAATGGTAGAAGAGGGATGGGTTGTTGAGGTAGATTAATTTGGGAGGGGATAGAATGAGAAAAATAGCTAAATTTATGGCAATAACCATTATTCTAAACAGCATTTTGTTTGGCTGTACAGAGGCTAACAATAAGACTGAGGTAGAGGAAAACCCTACCAATACACAGGAGGAAGCAAATAAAGCCGTAGATAATGAAACAAATGAAACAATCGATGTAGTGAATTTCAATATAAACTGGACCATACCAGAGGAAATTGAAAACATTCAAATGCCATATGTTCCTACATCCTATACTGCAAAGGTGAAGCCATATGCTGTCAATGATGAGCTATCTAATATAGAAAACATCAGTCAAATTTCTGGTCTTATAGATGAGCAGAAAGAAATGCTTTCTAAGAATGGCTTTGTTGTATTACCAAGCAGAAGGACGAAGTTGCAATACATATATGAAGACAATGAATATACGGATATACCTAGCTTTGTTACAGCAGATGTGGCATTACATCTTTATCATCAGTTTTATGGGAAATCACTTATGTATGTTGAAACAGAACTTTTATCTAAGGATTTAGAAAAATTAACAGAGAGGATGCTGAAAAAATCCATTACTTTGTTAGGAAAAATAGATAATGATGAATTAAGGGATTTACAGAAAAAAAATATAGCCTATTTTTTAGTTGCTAAAATGCTTGTATCAGAAGACGAAAATATTGAAGTAAGTGTAGATAATGATATTCTTAATTTAGCAAAGGGAGAATATGAGCTTATTAAAAATGCATCAGGCATTGAGGCATCAGTTCTATTTGAGGATGAAAATTTAGACTATTCTCAGTTTACAGTAAGAGGCCATTACACCAGAAGTGAAAGGCTTGAAAGCTTCTTCAAGGCTATGATGTGGTATGGATTTACACCTGTTAATTTAATGAATTTGCAAACAGAAGAATTATACTATCAAGATACCTTGAAGGCACTTCTAATTACTTATACAGCATTTATTGACTATGAGGGGACTAATGATCTTAAGTCATGGAATAATATTTATGAGCCTACTGGTTTTTATGTAGGTCAATCAGATGATATAAATATTTTAGATATAAGGGACTTAATGGTATCAGTATTTGGTGAGGATATAGATGTAAATAGCTTTAGCGACATCAACTATTATGATAGAATTCATCAAGGAGTAAAGGAGCTAAGAGAGCCCAAAATAACTGGGAAATTTGTATCAAAACCTGTAAACAAAAGCTTTAAGTTTATGGGGCAGAGATATATATTAGATGGTTACATAATGCAAGAGCTAATGGAACCGCGTAAAAGACCTATACCAAATGGGTTAGATGTAATGGGAGTGCTAGGGAGTAAGCGTGGAGAGGAACTATTATTTAAGGTCTATGAACCACAAAAATTATGGCCAGAATATAAAGGAATATATAATGAGTTAAAGGAAGAAGTAGAAGACTATAATGATGAGCTTTGGCAGAACAACCTATATAACGGCTGGCTATGGTCAATAAAAAAACAGTTAAAAGAATTTGATAAAAACTCTGGAATGCCTATATTCATGACTAATGACGGCTGGAGAAGCAAATCACTAAATGCAGCATTATCTAGCTATGCTGAGTTAAAGCACGACACTGTACTATATGGAAAGCAACCAGTTGCTGAAGCTGGTGGGGCAATGGCAGTCCATGACCAGCATTATGTAGAGCCAAATATAGAACTATATGATACATTGCTATGGTTAATGAAGTATACAGTAGAAAACCTAAAAGCAAGAAATCTATTAAATGATAGGATGTTAGAGGGAACTGAAGATCACATTAGGCTATTGGAGCTTTTAAGATCTGTCTCATTAAAGGAATTAAACAATGAGCCACTTACAGAAGATGAGAAACTAAGACTCCTATATATTGGAGGAAGTATTGAATATATTATTGATTGCTATGTATCTGGAAGTACTTCTAAAGAAGATTTGAATAGTGGGGGATGGTCAATTGAGCAAAGCGCTATGGTGGTATCAGATGTAGCTACTTTGCCAGGAGAGCATTACCTATGTATGGGCACAGGATATTTTGATGAAATTTATGTAGTGGTTCCTGTGGAAGATAAGCTATACCTAACTAGGGGAGCAGTATATTCTTATTATGAGTTTACCAATAATAAAAGGCTAACTGATGAAGAATGGTGGGAGCTTAATGGACTTAAGACTATAAAGGAAGACACCTATGAGTACCTAGAATATGGAGAGCCATCTAAACAGCTACCAGCACAACCATTCTGGGTGAATACATTCAAATCTAAGACAAACAATGTTAAGATAGATCCACGAGAAGTAGATTGGGATAACTCAAATGATTAGTATAGGAGGAGAGAATATGCCAATTCAAAAAGTAAAATTTAACCAACATTCAAGGGAAGCTTTAGAGCAAATAATTAAGGGAGCATTTCTTACAGCAAAAGATGGTGATAGAGTAAATACTATGACCATAGGGTGGGGGAATATAGGTATAGTATGGGGCAAGCCAATATTTATGGTTGCAGTTAGATATTCCAGATATACATATGATCTTATAGAAAGCTCGAAAGAATTTACTGTAAGTATACCCATAAATAAGGACTTAAAAAAGGAATTAGCCTATTGTGGAAGATATTCAGGAAAAGATGTAGATAAATTTAAAGAGTGCAATATAACTATAGTAGATGGACAGAAGGTTTCAGCACCAATAATAGGGGAATGTGACCTCCATTATGAATGTAAGGTAGTCTACCAGCAAGCAATGGAGCCTGTTGCTTTATCTAAAGATATTAAAGAGAAGTATTATACAAAAAATGATTATCATGTATTGTATTTTGGAGAGATAGTGGATAGTTATTTGAAGGAATAAGAAATTTGCTAGTCAATTAAGAAGGAAGCATATAGCTTTAGGAAGAAGCTAGAGCTAACAAAATAAAAGAGATTTCACATAAAGAACAAGAGATAGGAAATTGACCTATCTCTTGTTTTTATATTTGAAATACTTGATAAATATAGTTAACAAAGTATCAAAATAATTTAAGTAAATAAATACTTAAATATATATCTAAAAAAGCAAAAAAGTTATTGACATATGCCATAAATTAGGTAAAATAATAATATACGGCATATGCCATAAACTTAAAAAAAGTTAGATTTAGAAGAAGAAGGAATAGAAGGACATAGTTAAAGCTCTAATTACTTCTGATTAGAATGGAGGTGATAAATTATGGCAAGACCGATGAAATGGAGAAAAGTATGTTGCTTACCTGAGAGGAATAGATTTGGGCCACTGGATTTACCTGCAGATGCAAATAACCATGTAAAGATGACTGTTGACGAGTATGAGACCATAAGGCTTATTGATTTAGAGGGTTTTACACAAGAAGAGTGTGCCAAAAAGATGAATGTAGCTCGTAGTACAGTTCAAGGTATTTATATTGAGGCCAGAAAAAAGTTGGCAGAATCATTAGTTAATGGAAAGTTACTGTGGATTGAGGGTGGTGAATACCAGCTTTGTGAAGGCTTGGGAAGCGGTTGTGGTCACGGTTGTCATAGACACAGGAGCAAGTCCATTGCAGAAGGCACTTAATAACTATTTAGAAATCAAAAGAATGGAGGATTGATGCTGCATTCTAATGAGGAAAAGATGTTTTCCACTATAGGTGATAATTATGATTATCTGGTCCAGACAGTACAATTATAATCTAAAATACGAGGAGAAATATTATGAGTGAAAAGTGTAATAACAGCTGCATTAGCTGTTCGGAGGACTGCTCAGAAAGAAAAGAACAAAAAAGTGATTTTTTTGACAAACTTCATGAGATGAGCAAAGTAAAGAAGGTTATAGGTATTATGAGTGGAAAAGGGGGTGTGGGCAAGTCGCTTGTTACTTCTATGCTGGCAGTTGCTATGAACAAGATGGGCTATAATACTGCAATTCTTGATGCAGATATTACTGGACCTTCTATTCCTAAAGCATTTGGCATCAATGAAAAAGCAAAAGTCAATGAACTTGGTCTATTCCCTATTAAAACTAAGACAGGTATTGATATTATGTCTGTCAATTTACTTTTAGAGAATGATACTGATCCAGTCGTATGGAGAGGGCCTATAATTGCCGGGACAGTCAAGCAATTTTGGACAGATGTTATATGGAAAGATGTGGATTTTATGTTCATTGATATGCCTCCTGGTACAGGAGATGTTCCCCTTACTGTATTTCAATCTATTGCTATTGACGGGATTATAGTAGTGACTTCACCACAAGAACTGGTATCAATGATTGTTTCAAAAGCGGTCAAGATGGCAGAAATGATGAATATTCCTATTATAGGTCTGGTAGAAAACATGTCCTATTTTAAATGCCCTGATAATAACAAGGATTATCAAATATTTGGGGAGAGCCATATTGAAAAAGTTGCTGATAAATATAATTTAGAGCTTCTTGCTAAACTACCTATTGACCCAAGGGTTTCAGCAGCATGTGACAAAGGGACAATAGAATTTTTTAATGGTAATTGGCTTGAGTCTGTTGCAAAAATATTAGGGAATATGGGGGAAAAATAAAACTATGAAAATTGCTGTAGCAAGTGGTGATTCCAAAGTGGCAGTAGAAGCATACCTAAAAGGCTCCTTAAAATCAACTGGTTCAGTTTGCCATGAGCATAAGCATCATGACGAATGTGGCCAATAAAGGATATCATAAGTATTGAAAAACAGTACTTGCACTTAATAATAAGTGCAAGTACTGTTTGAATAGGATTTTCTTGTCCTCAATATAGTATATCCACACTATCTTAACAATAGTTAACAAGTCTTGTAAGCAAACTAGTTAAAGAATAAACAATCTAAGTTAGTGAGAGCAAGAAATCTCTAATAATTATTTATCAATATCCAGATTAATAATAAGAAGGTATATTTTAAAGGTATTTAGTAAAGATGCCTTGCAAATATAGAAGAGAATTAGTGAGGAGGTAATGAAGTGACAAAATACATATGTTCAGTATGCGGCTACATCTATGACGAATCAAGGGGTGTACTTGAAGCAGACATTGCCCCAGGTACAAAATGGGAGGATCTTCCGGAAGACTGGCTTTGTCCTCTCTGTGGTGCAACAAAATCTGAATTTGAGAAACAGGGTGAAACACATGCATCTCCGGAAAAGAAGCCTATATCAGTGATTGAGTCTACTACAGATATGAAAGAGATGTCTCCATTGGAGATTAGTGCACTTTGTACAAATCTTTCTCGTGGCTGTGAAAAACAATATAAAGAGGAAGAAGCAGCTCTCTTTAGTGAATTATCCAGATATTTTAAATCGGCATCTGCGCCAGCTAAGGAACCAGATTTTAGCAAGTTGATTGAATTAATTGAAAAAGATCTAGAAGAAGGCTTTCCAAAGGCTAATGCTGTATCATCTGATGCAAAGGATAGAGGTGCTCTTCGTGCTTTGGTCTGGAGTGAGAAGGTTACACGTATTCTAAAGTCTCTATTGACTAGATATCAAAAAGAGGGCGATGCCATGCTTGAAAATACAGGCGTTTATGTTTGTACTATCTGTGGTTTTATTTACATAGGGGACAAGCTTCCAAAAATTTGCCCTGTCTGTAAGGTTCCAAATTGGAAATTTGAAAAGATTGAAGGGAGGCAATAATGATGGCGAATAAATATGCTGTAAGAAATATAAGACTGTGCACAAAGGACTGTCTATGCCTATATGTCTGCCCTACAGGGGCGACAGATACAGAGAACAGTATTATTGATATTGACAAATGCATGGGTTGTGGGGACTGTGCAGACGCCTGCCCATCTGGTGCAATTTCTATGGTGCCTAAGGAATATCCTAAACAGCAGGAGAAAACTGAACCTGTTATCAATGCACTTAAAGCACTTTTGAGTAGCAAATCAGAGCAGGAGAACATTGCTTCTGGATTACATGGAAAGCTAGCTTTAGCAATTGAAAAATCCAATCATATTATGTCAGAGGATATTATTCGTGAAGCAGGATATATGCTACCTCAAAGTGAAAATGCTAAGGAATTTTTACATTCACTTCTTGCTCAAAGCCAAGCAGAAGGCTTTCCTAAAGAAAGTTTGGAAAAATTATTAGACTTTTAATCTCTTCTCATGCTTTTTCTAGCATTACTCATTTAAAAATGATAATATAAAGTGTAACAGTAAAATCTGTCGGAAAATGTAATATAGGAGGACAGGTATGTATACTATAAGAAATGTAATAAATGTGGTAGGTGCAATATACAAAGATGATAAGTGGCTCATGATAAAGAGAAGTGAAAAAGAAGAGTATGCACCTGGTATAATTGCTATGATTGGTGGAAAGGTAGAGAATGAGGGAGAAGAATATAGTATTCTTGAAAATACATTGAGAAGAGAAGTAATGGAAGAAGTAGACATTGAATTAAGTGAAAACATAACCTATATAGAAAGCATAGGTTTCATATCAAAAAAATGGGGACCGGTTGTAGATGTAGTATTCTTATGTGAGCATAAAAGTGGTGTACCCTATCCAGCATCACCAAATGAGGTTGAAGAAGTCTACTGGATGACAAGAGAGGAAGTTGCAGAAAATGAAGAAGTCCCGCAGTGGGTGAAGAACTGCATCAATAAGGCAGAGAAACTAAGACTTTGTTTAAAGAGCAATTGCTCTTAATAAAAAATAAAAGGAATGATGCAATGCTTCAATTTTTACCTATAAATAAAGAGGAAATGAAGGAAAGAGGTTGGGAACAGCTGGACTTTATACTGATAACAGGAGATGCATATGTAGACCATCCCTCCTTTGGTGCAGCCATAATCGGGAGATTATTAGAAAACGAGGGCTTTAAAGTAGGAATTATTTCACAGCCCACTTGGAAAAACACTAAGGATTTTAGAAGACTAGGAAAGCCAAGACTTGGCTTTCTAATAACTGGTGGCAATATCGATTCTATGGTAAATCATTATTCTGTTGCTAAGAGAAGAAGAAAAAAGGATGCTTATTCTCCTGGCGGGAAGATGGGACTTCGTCCAGATAGGGCGACTATAGTCTATGGAAATAGGGCAAAGGAAGCCTACAGTGATGTGCCAATTATACTAGGAGGTATAGAGGCAAGTCTAAGAAGATTAGGTCATTATGATTATTGGGATGATAAGGTTAGACGCTCTATACTATTAGATTCAAAAGCAGATTTATTAGTCTATGGTATGGGAGAAAAGCAAATAGTTGATCTAGCCCATGGACTTAATAATGGAATAGATATTCAATATCTAAACTTTATAAAGGGGACTGCATACAAAACAAAGACAATAGACCATATAAATGATGGGATAATACTGCCATCATACGATGATATAATAGAATCAAAGAAAAAATATGCGGAAAGTTTTATGGCTCAGCACAATAATATGGATGCCATATGGGGCAAGACTCTAATAGAGCCTTATAGAGATATGTATGTAGTAGAAAATCCACCGGCTAATCCATTAGAACAATCTGAGTTAGACAGAACATATTCACTACAATACATGAGGAATTATCATCCAATATATGAGGAATCAGGTGGAATTCCTGCCATAGAGGAAGTCAAATTTAGTATCATAAGCAATAGAGGCTGTTTTGGAAGCTGTAGTTTTTGCGCTCTTACTTTTCATCAGGGGAGAGTTGTACAGGCGAGGAGTCATATATCCATAATGACAGAGGCGGAGAAAATGGTATGGGAACCTGACTTTAAGGGATATATACATGATGTAGGTGGACCTACAGCCAATTTTAGACATAGGGCCTGTGATAAACAGGTTAAGCATGGAGTATGCAAAAGCAAGCAATGTCTTTTTCCAAATCCATGTAGTCAATTAAATATTGACCATCAAGACTATCTAAGGCTTTTAAGAAAGCTTAGACAGCTGCCAAATGTAAAAAAGGTATTTATACGTTCTGGATTAAGATATGATTATTTAATTCATGACAAGGATGATGAGTTCTTCAACGAGCTTTGCCAGCATCATATAAGCGGTCAATTAAAGGTGGCTCCTGAGCACATATCCCCAAATGTCTTAGAAAAAATGGGTAAGCCTAGTAGAAAAGTATATGATAAATTTGTTGCAAAATACAAGAAAATTAATGAAGACCTAGGCTTAAAGCAATTTATAGTGCCGTATTTAATGTCCAGTCATCCAGGCTCAACATTAAAGGAAGCCATAGAACTAGCAGAATATCTTAGAGATTTAGGTTATATGCCTGAACAGGTACAAGACTTTTATCCAACTCCAGGAACATTATCTACATGTATGTATTATACAGGATTAGATCCTAGAACAATGCAAGAAGTATATGTGCCTAAAAATCCCCATGAAAAAGCAATGCAAAGAGCATTGATACAATATAGGAATCCAAAGAACTATGATTTAGTTCATGAGGCACTTACAAAAGCAGGAAGAACAGATTTAATAGGTTTTGTAGAAAAGTGCTTAATATGGCCTAGGAAAAAGGAAGGAAGCGCTAAAAATATTAGCTACAAAAAAACATATAAAGGTAGCAATAAGGAGAAAAAAGAAAAAGGTCCAAGAAGAAAAAATAAAAATGAAAATAAAAGTCAAGACTCAAGTATCAAAAAATCCTTTAGAAAAAGTTAGTAAAAAGCTAATAAAAATCAAATAAGGAACAAACAAAAGGAATAAGAAGATATTTTTCTTTTTCCTTTTTTGTTTACTTGTATTTAATATCTACAGAGTTAGCTAAATGGTCAGCAATAAAAATGTGTATAAAATTGTAAAAAATATTGAAAAATAAGACTTTTTGTCATATAATATGGGTAAGTATTAATAAATATACAAAGTAGGCAAGATAAGGAGATCTAATATACATTATATGAAATTGACTAATGAGCAAAGTTCAATATTAGAAAGGAGTATAGGATGTTTATTATGAAGCCATTGGACTTTTAGAATGTAATTATGATTGATAGGAGGCTATAAATATGTTCAAGTTAAATAAAAATAAAGAGAAGCCTTTAAGAAGAGACTTGTCTCTTGATAAGTTAAATAAAGATACTATTCTTTTAGCTATGGCAAAATTCATAGATGGAAAACCAAGCTACCTTACAGAGGAAGATGTAGGTTCTATAGAAATAGCTCAAAAATGGAATGAGCTAATAGATCATATAGTTGCTGAAAAGAAACAAACCACAATGGATGTTAACCGAATAGTGGAAGAAATCACTAGAATGGATTCCATGAGAGATATGATAAAGAGTGCTGATCTACAGAGGGATTCACTACATACAATGGTTGCCAATAGTGAAGAGTTGACTGCATCAATTGAAGACGTAACTAACATCATTCAAGAAGCTGCCTCCTATACTAACAATACTCACAACAATGCAAAAACAGGTGTAACTAACACCGAAAAATCAATAGATTTTGTTATCCATTCTTTTGAAGAAATGAATGCAGTCAATACTGAAATGGGACAAGTAAAAGAGAGAACAAGTGCAATTAACCAAATTATTGATATTGTAAAAGGGATAGCAGATCAAACTAATTTGTTAGCTTTAAATGCTGCTATAGAGGCTGCAAGAGCGGGTGAGCATGGAAGAGGTTTTGCTGTAGTTGCAGATGAAGTAAGAAAGTTAGCTGAGCATACAAAAGTATCAGTTGAACAAGTACAAAGCAATATTATAGAGTTACAGAAAGCTATTGATTTATCAGTGAACAGAGTGGATAGTATAACATCTACCCTTAATACAGGAAAAGTTCTTGTAAATGAAACATTGACCATAATTAACAATATAAGCAAATCCGTTGAGGAACTTGATTGTACTGTAACTCAGGTGGCTGCCAACTCAGAACAACAGGCTGCAGCAACTGAAACCTTTGCAGAAACCATTGAGAATATATCTAATGAAGCAGACTTTATTGGGAAGAGCTCTCAAGATACGGGTTTAACAATATACAAATTAAGTAAAAAACTTGATGATATTCGATTGGACCTATTAAAAAATAAAGACATTTTAGAAGAAAAAGACATGATAGATATCTATAAAACAGACCATTTGCTTTGGAGATGGCGTGTATATAATATGCTATTAGATTATGAAAAAATAGATACAAATGTAGTTGGAGATTATAAAAATTGTCGTCTAGGTCAGTGGTATTACAATGAAGGGTGTACACAGTTTAGTGATGTAAAGGCTTTTGTAAATATGGAAAAATATCATATAGATCTCCATAGTATTGCAAAAGAAGCAGTTGAAGCTTATAATAGGAGAGACATTGCAAGAGCAGAGGAAAATTTGCATAGAATGGACGAGTGTTCTAAAGTTGTTTTTGATTATTTAGATGATATAAAAAGCGAAATTTGATTTAAAATAAAGATAGAGTAAATAGCAAATGTTTTTTATGGACTACTAGAGGGTATTTTTGGATTAATATTAGTACTTAAATAGGAAAAAACTAAGCATATAGTAGTTTAGTGAAAATAAATCCCATTAGTAATTTAACCTAGATAAATTAAATTATTGATTTTTATACTAAGTATGATAGAATAGCTTTTGTTGGAATTTTAATTGGAAAGAGGAATAATAGTGAAAACAAAAAGAGATGATGTACGAAACTTAGCTATAATCGCCCACGTTGATCATGGTAAAACTACATTAGTAGACCAGCTTTTGAGACAAAGTGGTACATTTAGGGCAAACCAAGCCCTTACAGAAAGAGTTATGGATTCAAATGACCTGGAGAAAGAACGCGGTATCACAATACTATCTAAAAATACTGCGGTACACTACAAAGATACAAAAATAAATATTATAGATACCCCTGGCCATGCAGATTTTGGTGGAGAAGTAGAGCGTGTTCTTAAGATGGTAAACGGTGTAATTTTAGTAGTTGATGCCTTTGAAGGAGCTATGCCACAGACAAAATTTGTACTTAAAAAGGCACTAGAGCTAAACCTACCAGTTATAGTTTGTATTAATAAGGTGGATAGACCAGAAGCAAGACCAAATGAAGTAATAGACGAAGTATTAGATTTATTTATAGAGCTAGGTGGAGATGACAGCCAGCTAGAATGCCCATTCGTTTTTGCATCTGCAAAAAGTGGAACTGCTTCCTTGGATATGAATAAGCAAAAAGAAAATATGGAAGATTTGTTTGAAACCATATTAGAGTATATTCCTGCTCCTGAAGGAGAAAAGGATGAGCCTCTACAGGTCCTCATATCTACAATAGACTATAATGAGTACGTAGGTAGAATAGGCATTGGAAAGGTTGAAAGAGGAAGTATTAAAGTAAATGAACAAGCAGTTATGGTAAATTATTTAGAGCCAGACGTTCTAAAGAAAGTTAAGATTACAAAGGTGTATGAATTTGAAGGGCTTAATAGAGTAGAAGTAGAGAGAGCTGATATAGGAAGTATAATAGCAGTATCTGGTGTTGAAGGAATACATATAGGAGATACCATATGTTCACCAGAAAGACCAGAACCATTGACCTTTGTTAAAATATCAGAGCCAACTATTGCCATGACATTCTCAGTAAATAACAGCCCCTTCGCTGGACAGGAAGGAAAGTTTATTACAACAAGACAGATTAGAGAGCGATTATTTAAAGAGCTTAATACTGATGTAAGCCTAAGAATAGAAGAAACTGATTCAACTGATTCATTTAAGGTATCGGGCAGAGGAGAACTTCACCTTTCAATATTAATAGAAACCATGAGAAGAGAAGGCTATGAATTTCAAGTTTCCAAACCAGAGGTTTTATTTAGGACTATAGATGGAATGAAGCATGAGCCTATAGAAAAGGTAACTATAGATGTGCCTGAGGAATATGTAGGTTCTGTCATTGAAAAGCTGGGACAGAGAAAAGGCGAACTAGTTACTATGGCTCAACCTAATGGAGGCTATACTAGATTAGAGCTTATGATACCAGCGAGAGGCCTTATTGGCTATCGTTCAGAGTTTATGACAGACACTAGAGGTAATGGAATATTAAACTCTGTATTTGAAGGATATCAGCCATATAAAGGAGATATTCCTAGAAGACCTCAGGGGTCATTAGTAGCCTTTGAATCAGGAGACTCTGTAACATACGGATTATATGCAGCCCAAGAAAGAGGGATTCTCTTTATCTCTGCAGGAACTAGAGTATATGAAGGTATGGTAGTAGGGCAAAATGCCAAGTCAGGGGATATTGAAGTTAATGTGTGTAAAAGAAAACAGCTTACAAATACTAGAGCATCAGGTTCAGATGATTCATTAAGACTTTCACCTCCTAAGTTGATGAGTCTTGAGGAAGCATTAGAATTTATAGAAGACGATGAATTACTAGAGATTACTCCTGAAAATATAAGAGTAAGAAAGAGCATATTAGATACTAATTTAAGATATAAATCTAAGAAGAAACAGTGATAAGCCTTTTATTATAGTAGGCACAAGAGCACTTGTTACAATATAAGTCATGGAAAGAATTAAAGAGTCAAGAGGATAGGTTATTGAATAATCAAGGGACCTGGTCTCTTGATTATTTTATTGTATAGTTTATTTGCATTTCTAGGTAATTTTAAATTTACTTATGAATATATTAAAGGAAAATGAACTTATATATAGAAATGTATTATATGACTTATTTTTAGCTATACATTTAAGCTGATTATTAAAATTTAATATATAAGAGGAGGGTATTCATGGTACTAACAAAAATGATTAGTGAAGGTTTTTCTGAGGCAATGGTGCTATCATATTACGAGGGTTTCACAGATATAAATACACCAGTAAAAGAAGCTGAAGACATGATAAAGCATTTACTAAGTGAGGAAGAGTTTACAGGAAAATATAATGAGATTCAAAGCTTTAAATTAACTAGAAAAGATAACCCTAAGAAGGTTGTCCTCATAGGATTAGGGAAAAAAGAAGAATTAGACTTAGAAAAGGTTAGGAAAATATTTGCAAAGGCTATTAAGGAAGTAATAGGACTAAAGGCAAATGATGTAGACATTTACCCTATAAAGAGTAGCAATGGATTATCATTAAGCCAAATTGCAAGAGCAATGACAGAGGGACTAGTACTAGCTAGCTATAAGTTTGATAAATATATACAAGATAAAAAGGAAAACCCAGTTAAAAAAATATACATGGTAGGCGCTAATGCTGATGAAATTGTAGATATAGATAATGGAGTAGATGAAGGTAATCTTCTAAGTAAATCTACTATATTAGCTAGAGACATGGTAAATGAACCTGCAAATGTATTGACACCTGCAAGATTAGCTGCCATTGCAGAAAAAACAAGTAAAGAAAGTGGCTTTGAGGTGGAGATATTAAAGGAAGATAAAATACAAGAGCTTGGAATGGACGCTTTTTTAGCTGTTGCTAGAGCTTCTGAAAATAGACCTAGACTTATTGTTATGAGATATTTTGGAGATAAGAAAAATAAGAAGGAAGTTATTGGACTTGTAGGAAAAGGGCTTACTTATGACAGTGGTGGGCTTTGCATCAAATCAAAAGATGGTATGGTAAACATGAAATGCGACATGGGTGGAGCAGCTTCTGTTGTAGGAGCTATGGAAGTCATTGCAAAGAGAAAGCTAAAGATAAATGTAATAGCAGTAGTTGCAGCATGTGAAAACTCAATTAGTGGAAACAGCTTTAGAACAGGGGATATAATTGGCTCTATGGCTGGGAAAACAATATTTATTGCTAGTACAGATGCAGAAGGAAGACTAACACTAGCAGATGCAGTACACTATATAATTGAAAAAGAAAAGGTTACAAGGGTCTTAGATATAGCTACACTAACAGGAGGAGCTGTAGTTACATTAGGCTCAACAGCTACAGTAGTAGTATCTAATGATGACGAGTTTTATAAGACATTAGAGGATGCATCAAAGGTAACAGGAGAAAAAATATGGAGAATGCCACATTTCGATGATTATAAGGAGCTTCTGAAATCCAAAGTAGCAGACCTAACAAACTCTGCTGGAAATCCTCAAGCTATTACAGCTGCATTATTTGTAGGTGAATTCATTCAAGATAAATCTTGGATACACATGGACATAGCAGGTACAGCCTTTACAGGTAAAAGCAGTGAATATATAGCAGAAGGCGGCACAGGAGTAGGGGTCAGGACTATTTATGAAATGGTGAAAACCCTATCTAAATAATATAATTTAGGTTTATAGAGAAAAAAATAGCACCTTTATTTTGAGATAAGTAGACATATCTTGGGATAAAGGTGTGTTTTTATGATTTAACCTGACTTTCACAATGCTTTGTCGGAAAATCCATGGTAACTTAAACTGAGGTGAGGACCAAATTTGTTGAGGCTAGTAAAGTAGATAAATTTGTCTGGAGATTAAAATAGTATTTACTCCATGCCAATTAATTGAAGCAATTAATAAATTAAATTAATTAATAAATTAAATTAATTAATATATATATTGACAATATTAATTATTGGTACTATAATTTTAATTAGGAAATATTGTATAGGGGTGATGATATTGGACAAAAAGAATGACTTGGGAAAACTTCTAAGACTACTAAAAACTTTTCCCAAGAAATCCTACTTTATTATTGGTCTAATTTGCACAGTTTTTATAGCAATAACGAGCATAGCCACATCTTATATTATAAAAGAATTTTTAGATGCAGCTACTAATAGGGATATGACCCTTTTTAAGCAAACTGTGTATCTGGGGATAGGGGTTTTTATAGTTGATACTGTATTAGTTTATATTAAAAATAAGCTATTCGGAATATATACTGAATCTGGAATAAGAAAACTAAGAAAGTTGTTAGCAGAAAAGATAGTTGGTATTCCTATTAGTAAGCTAGAAGAAAAGCATTCAGGGGACTATATTTCAAGGTCAACCAATGATATTAACAAAATTAAGACATTTTTATCAACTACAGTATCAGAAATGATTTCAATTCCTCTTACTGCAATTGGAGCTTTAATTTATTTATGTATCTTGAACTGGAAGCTGACAATTATTAGCTTGGTATTAACTCCTATATTGATATTAGGTGCTAGTATTCTAAGCGCTCCAATAGGTAAAATTAGCAAAGAGCTTCAAGAAAAGCTAGGAAAAGTAAACTCCATAGTCCAAGATGTAATCGGGGGAGTAGAGATTTTCAAGGCATATAATCTGGAAGAAACCTTAGGGAAAAAGCACCATGATGCAGTTAATGATAGTGTAGAAAGTGGAAAACGTCTAGCAAAGACAATGTCAGTTCTAAGCAGTTTTTCTTTATTTCTGGGAATAATACCCTTTTTCACAACATTTATTATAGGTGGATATTGGGCAATTGAAGGAACTATGACTGTAGGAAGCTTACTAGCATTTATAAACTTATTAAACTATTTGACTCACCCAGTAAGCTATTTTCCTAGACTAATGGGAGAATTAAAGAGTAGTTTAGCAGCTGTAGACAGGGTTTTTGATATAATTGATACTGAGGAAGAGAGAAAAGATGGATCTAATTTTGAAATAAATGGGACTTTAGATATGATTAGTTTCAATAATGTAGGATTTTCTTATCCAGATAGCGAGGATACAGTATTTAATGGTCTTAGCTTTACTATAAAAAATGGAGAATCAGTTGCTTTAGTAGGTCCTAGTGGTGGGGGGAAAAGCACAATTATCAATCTATTGCTTGGATATTATGATAATTATGATGGTGATATAAAAGTAGGGGATAAGGAACTTAAAAAATGGAATTTAAATAGTCTTAGAAATTGCTTTGCATTAGTTTCTCAAGACACATTTCTTTTCCCAGAATCAATAAAGGAAAATATTAGTTATGGTAAAATATATGCCAAGAATGAGGATATCATCAATGTTGCAAAAAGTGCAAATGCAGATGGCTTCATAAATGAATTTGAAAAGGGATATGAAACAGTTGTAGGTCAATTAGGCAACACTATTTCAGGAGGACAGAAGCAAAGATTATCTATAGCTAGAGCAATAATAAAGGATGCACCAATACTTTTACTAGATGAAGCTACCTCTGCCCTGGATACAGAATCAGAGGCCCTAGTTCAAGAAGCACTAGAGGATTTTGTAAAAAATAGAACTAGCTTAGTCATAGCCCATAGACTATCAACTATTAAAAATGTAGATAGAATTTTAGTGCTAAAGGATGGGAAGATCGCGGAAGAAGGAAATCATAATGAGCTAATTGAATTGAATGGATTTTATACTGAGCTTTATAACAAGCAACTTAAAAATCAAGAGTTGACTCTAAAAAAAGAGGTGGTGTAAGTGAAGAAGAATAGTAGTTTCTTAAGAATCTTTAAATTTATGGGAAAGTCACTTATGCCATATATATTAGGATTACTAGTGATTGCAATATTTGGACTTTTGATTGAAGTATTCTTTTCTTTGACCTTCAAGGGTATGTTTGATGCCATAGCAATGAAAGAATGGTCAACAATGCTAGATTCAATAAAAGAATACGCAATATACCTAGCATTTATTTTTGTTACTTTTCCGCTATTTATTTATATAGCACAATATTCTGCTACAGTGACAACCGGTAATATCAGAAAGAGTGTATTCAATAAACTGAAGGTTCTTCCTTTAAGCTATATAAAGGGAAAACACAGTGGTGAGCTAGTTTCTAGGTTTACAAATGATATAAATGAAGTTGAAAAGGCATATGCAAGCTATTTTATTGATTTCTCTTCTAGGATACTAACTGGTATAGGGACCTTGATATTTACTTTCGTATTAGAATGGCGTTTAGGTGTTATATCTGTAATCATTGGAGTTTTAAGCCTTCTAGTAAATATCTACTATGCAAAGATTCTTAAAAATATGAGCATAAAGGTACAAGAGAGTTTATCTAATCTAAACGAAAGACTGACAGATTTATTAGAAGGTATTTACCTTATCAAAAGCTTTAATATCAGTAATGTAATACTAGACAAATATAATAAAAGAAATACAGAAGCATACCAGCTTTCAAAGGATAGAGTAAACCAAAAATCCATAGTATCAGCAATGAATAATATTATTGGAATAATTACTTTTGGAGGAATTGTTGGAGTTGGTTCATACTTAGTAATTAAAGGTGAAACATCTGTAGGCGTTATTGTTGCAGTAGTTCAACTCCAAAATGGAGTAAGTTCACTAGCCAGAGGGCTGGGGGATTTTATATCTGAGCTCCAAGGTTCCCTTGCAGCTGCGGATAGACTATTTGAAGTATTAGATGAAGAAGAAGAGCCCGAAAGCTTTGAATTAACTGGAGATTATGAGGCAGATAAAGATTTTGGGATTAGTTTTAACAATGTCGGCTTTGAATATGATAGGGAAAAGGTCTTGCGGGAGCTTACATTTAATGTACCAAAGGGCAAGGTTTATGCACTGGCTGGCCCTAGTGGTGGAGGGAAAACTACTATTTTCAAGCTATTACTAAATCTTTATCCACCAAAGGAAGGGAATATAGCAATAGGTGGGAAGCCAATTTCTAATCAGAATATAAAGGATATAAGAAAGAAAATTGCCTATGTTCCACAGGATGCCTACCTCTTTTCAGGAACAATAATGGATAATATAAGACATGGAAAGAAAAATGCTACATTTGATGAGCTAGTAAATGCAGCTAAAATGGCTAATGCCCATGATTTCATAGTGAATATGGAGGACGGCTATGATACACTTGTAGGAGAAAAAGGTAGCAAGCTTTCAGGAGGGCAAAGACAAAGAATAGCCATAGCAAGGGCCATACTAAAGGATGCCCCAATACTCTTATTAGATGAAGCAACTTCTTCATTAGATACTGAATCAGAGAAGCTAGTTCAAGAAGCACTAAATAAGCTAATGATAGGTAGAACAACTTTGGTCATAGCTCATAGATTATCTACTATTGAGGATGCAGATGAAATATTAGTACTAAAGGAAGGAAATATTGCCGAAAGAGGAAGGCATAGTGAGTTGTTAGAGCTAAATGGTATATATGAAGGTTTATATGCCCAGCAGTTTGGCAACGGCATACCTCTGGCCAAAGAATTAGCAGATTAAAGATATAGTTTTTAAGCTTTAATTAATTTTCAAATAGCTTCATATTTCCTTCATATTTTTTTATTATAATAAAAGTACCAAATACATAAGGAGGTGTTTTATTATGAAAAAGAAAATAATAGTTTTATCACTAGTAGCTATCCTTGTACTCTCAATAGGAGCTATAGCATTTGCAGAAACTACAACTGATATTCCAAGCTGGTTTAAGGAAATGATTAGCTGGAAAAAGGAAAGAGTTAATGAGGCTGTAAAATCAGGCCAGATAAATGAGGAAGAGGCAAAGGCACTAAATGAGAGAATTGAATACATGGAAAAGTCCCACGAGGAAAATGGCTTTAATTACCCAGGAGATTGCTTAAATGATAATACTAGAGGAATGGGAAGAGGCTTTGGAAGAGGAAAGATGAAGAACCAAGGTCAAAGACAGGGCATGATGAATAGATTTGGATGGAATAACAAATAATAAAAACAAAAAACTGCTTAGAAATAGGCAGTTTTTTTATGACCTAACTTGATTTTATCTACACTTTTTGTACATAATCTGATAAAGTAATATTTAGAGACTCAAACAAAAAGAAGAGGTGAAATGATGAATAAATACTTAGAAATGTTCTCAGTTTTTTTCAAAATAGGAGCTTTTACAATAGGTGGAGGATATGCCATGGTGCCGCTTATTGAAGCTGAAGTTGTAGATAAGAAAAAGTGGATTGAAAAGAATGAGTTCGTAGATACTCTTGCCCTGGCTCAATCTTCTCCCGGACCTATAGCTGTAAACACAGCTGTATTTGTGGGCTTTAAAATGGATAGATATAAGGGTGCTTTTTTCACTACATTAGGTGCAATATTGCCATCCTTTTTAATTATTTTAGCTATTGCAATGTTTTTTAGAGAAATAAAGGACTTAGAAGCAGTAGAAAGCGCATTTAAAGCTATAAGACCTGCAGTAGTAGCATTAATAGCTACATCTGTTATTAGCTTATCCAAAAACTCAAAGCTAAAAGGAATGGCTTTTATTATACCTATAGCAGTGGCAGCATGTGTTGCTTTCTTAAAAATAACTCCTATTTTATTCATTATATTAGCAGCAATTGGTGGAAACATTTACATGGCTAAAAAAGGAGGCACAAAACAATGATATACTTAGAACTTTTCATAACATTTTTTAAGATTGGCCTCTTTAGTTTTGGCGGAGGATATGCTATGCTCCCATTAATTCAGACTGAAGTAGTAGATATAAACCAGTGGCTTAGTGTCAGCGAGTTTACAGATATAGTTGCCATATCACAGGTTACACCTGGACCTATAGCAGTAAATAGTGCTACCTATATCGGATATACAGTTACAAATACAGTTTTCGGTTCTTTTTTCGCGACTTTAGGAGTTGTATTACCATCAGTGATAATAATGCTAATAATATGTAATTTCTTTTTCAAATTTAAGAACAACAAATTTGTGGAAAATGCATTTGTAGGGCTTAGGCCAGTAGTAGTAGGCCTTGTATTATCTGCCATGCTACTACTTATCAACAAAGAGACCTTTATAGATTACAAGAGTATTATATTTTTTGCATTAGCTTTCTTTGCTACTTATAAATATAAGATACATCCAATATTGCTTACTTTAGTTGCAGGAATTTTAGGATATATTATTTATTGAGGAGGAGTGTATTTTGGATTTTAGATTTGATCCTTTAACCTATAGTTATCCGTCCAAAAGAAATGTAGTTTATGGAAAAAAAGGGATGGTAGCAACAGGTAACCCATTAGCAGCACAGGCAGGACTAGAGATACTAAAAAAAGGTGGCAATGCCATAGATGCAGCTATTGCAACAGCAGCTACATTAACTGTTGTAGAGCCTACAGCCAATGGAATAGGTGGAGATGCCTTTGCATTAGTGTGGACAGGAAACAAGCTTCATGGCTTAAATAGTAGTGGGCCGTCACCTAAATCAATAAGTGCAAAAATATTAAAAGAATTAGGATATACAGAGATGCCTAAATATGGTTTAATACCAGTCAATGTGCCAGGCACACCAGCTGCATGGGCAGACCTATCTAAGAAGTTTGGAAAGTTACCATTTGAAGAAGTACTAGAGCCAGCCATTAAATATGCAGAGGAAGGCTTTACTATTCAGCCAGGTGTAGGAGTTGGATGGGCAGCCGCATTTAGGAATTATGCTAAAGAAAGAGAAAAAAAAGAGGAGTTCCAGACTTGGTTTGATACCTTTGCACCAAATGATAATTGCCCAAGGATTGGTGACTATATTACATTAAAGGACCATGGAAGAACCCTAAGAGAAATAGCTAAGACCATGGCAGAAAGCTTTTATCGTGGAGAATTAGCAGAGAAAATAGATGGATTTTCTAAGAAATACGGTGGATATATTACTAAAGAGGATTTAGCCGAGTATAATCCAGAATGGGTTGAGCCAATAAGCACCGACTACAAAGGATATGAAGTATATGAAATACCTCCAAATGGTCATGGAATAACTGTACTTATGGCATTAAATATATTAAAAGAAATGAAGCTAGGCTCTAAAGATTCCTTTAGTAGTACACATTTACAAATAGAAGCTTTAAAGTTGGCCTTTGTAGATGCTCAGAAATATATTGCAGATCCCAAAACAATGAAAGTAAAAACAGAGGAATTACTTACACAAGAATATGCTAGAGAAAGAAGAAAACTAATAACAGACAAAGCAATAATGCCTGAAGCTGGTCAGCCTTCTAAAGGAGGAACTGTTTATCTTTGCACAGCAGACGAAGAAGGAAATATGGTTTCTTATATTCAAAGTAATTACATGGGATTTGGCTCTGGACTAGTAGTTCCTAATACAGGAATTTCTCTACATAATAGGGGAGCAAACTTTAACTTAGACCAAGAATCAGACAATTGTATCGGAGGATGTAAGAGGCCATATCATACAATTATTCCAGGATTTTTATCAAAGGATGGAAAACCAGTAGGGCCTTTTGGAATTATGGGAGGATTTATGCAACCACAGGCTCACCTTCAGGTTATGATAGACACAATAGATTATCAAATGAATCCTCAAGAGGCATTAGATAGACCTAGATGGCAATGGGTTGGAGATAAGACTATAGAGGTGGAGCAAAGCTTTGATAATAGGCTGGCCTTAGAGTTAATTAGAGCAGGACATAATATTGTAGTGAAAGCTAATAGTGTGGGCTTTGGGAGAGGTCAGATAATTTGGAGAAATGATGACGGTGTCCTATGTGGAGCGACAGAACCACGAACAGACGGACAGGTAGCAGTTTGGTAAATATTCAAAGTAAAAATCATTAGAAAAACAAAAAATAAAAAATAAAAAATAAAAAATCACAAATCACAAATAAATTAAAAGCAATTATCTTGGATATACTAAATCTGAGGTGATTGCTTTGTTTAATTTGAAGAAAAATACAGCCTTAGAGGTTATAGTCTTGTTAGGTATAATCATATTTTTGACAATAGGATGTACAAAGAAATCTGAAAAGCCTAATATAAAAAACAAAGAAGAAAAAATACCTGAAAGACTAAGCGCAATGAAAGATAAGAATGAAGCCATAATAGATCAAATAGAAAGAATACTTGAAGAGATGAAAAAACCAGAAGAAGCAAAAAAACCAGAAAAGGATCAAAAACAAGACCAGGACTCTCAGCAAGGTAGAGTAGATGAACAAAGTGAGGGTAGTAACTCAAGCACAGAAGGAGGAAATGATCAAAACCAGCAAAAAACTTCTGAAAAAGCTGGTAGAGAGAAAGAGTCTGAATCAAAAGAGGAAAAAATAGCAATTATGTGGGATGACGTGAAAAAAACTTCCCAAGAAATACACACTTCTTGGGGGGATTATGAAATAGCAGCAATAGAAAATGGTGTCAAAAAACAAGAATTATCAAAATTTGAAGATACAATCAATAATCTAACAGTATCAGTCGAAGAAAGAAATATAATTAACTCCCTATCTTATTCTAATGAAGCAACATATAATATGGCCCCATTTTTTGATGCATATAAAGAAAATCGCGAAGGTGAATTGATGAGAATCAAATATTATACGAGGCAGGCTCATTTATACGGAAGAACGGGCAACTGGGAGAAGAGCGAAGAAAGTATAAAGCTAGCAGAAGAAGCTATGAACATAGCTAGAACAAGGATTAAACTTGATAAAGATGATCAGCAAATTATGGAAAAGCTAAATCTATCCTTGGCAAATATGAAAACTACTATTCCAAAGAAAAATATTGAATTGATAAAGATAAAGAGAGACATTGTATTGAAGAATGTTGATGAAATAGGGGGAAAACTATAAAACTATATAAATATACCAAAATAATTGACATATTTTGCAAGGATTTATTTTGGGAACAAAAGCCACTTATTACCGTCTAATATAAAAAAGACACGGAGGTGGCTATTGTGTTTTTAAAGAATAAAAAAAGATTATTAAACTTTGTTTTAGTTATTCTATTATTTACACTAATTATTTCAGGCTGTTCATCAAAAGGTGTTTCTGAATCAAAAAGTATGGAATCGCCATCAATATCAACTCCTCCTTCAGGCAGTGGAATACAAAGTAAGTATACAAATGATATGTCAGACACAGTTAAAGATGAAGGAGGCTTCAATTTTGGTGAGGCTAATGGTGAACCGGAACAGAGTATAGAAAATACAAGAACTCAATCCAGTTTAGGAAGAAAGATAATAAGGTCAGCAAATGTAGAACTAGAAACAAAGGAATTTGATAAAACAGTTAATATAATCACAGAGAAAACAAACTTTCTTGGAGGATATATAGAAGGTTCTAGTATAACAGGAGGACGACCAGTTAATAAAGAGGATTTTAGAAATAGAGTAGCTTCATTTAAGCTAAGAATTCCTGAAGAAAGCTTTGATAAGCTTTTACTAGATTTTAATGATATTGGAAATGTAATAAATATTCGACGTGGTGGAGATGACATAACAAGTCAATATTTTGATTCTGAAGCTAGATTAAAATCACTAACTATTCAAGAAGAAAGACTACTAGATATATTAAGAAAAGCAGATAAGATAGAGGATATCATAAATCTTGAAAGAGAACTTTCTAATGTCAGATATCAAATAGAAAGCTATACAGGCACCCTTAGAAAATGGGATAATCTAGTGAGTTATTCAACCATAGATCTAATAGTTTATGAAGTAAGAGAAATAAGCGAACCAGATCCTGTTACACTAGGAGACAGAATTGTTGATGGATTTAAAAAATCAATCAAAGTAATGGTTAATCTTGGAAAAGAGCTTTTAGTTTCTGTAGCTGTATTACTTCCTGTATTATTTATTCTAGCAATCATAGGATTAGTAGCTTATTACATCTTTAAGAAGGTTGTAAAAAAAAGAGTTAAGAAAATAGATAAAGATGAAGAATAAAAAACACTATATTTTTTCCTCTAATGAGCTATAATGTATATGTAGAACATAACAATATTCTAGAGGTGAAATAAAATGGATAAGGAAGCATTATTAAAATACTATATGTATAATGGTGAAATAGTGCCTACATCAAAGGATGACGGCTTTAAGGAAGCAACTTCACCATTGATATATGAAGTGATTAGAATTATAGATGGTATCCCCATATTTTTAGAGGGACATATAGAGAGAATGCGAAAATCTGCTGAACTCATAGGTAAGACCATAAATAAATCTGCTGAAAAGATTACAGAGGAAATATATAAGCTAATAGATGCTAATAAAGAGAATAACATGAACATAAAGCTTTTATTTACTAACATAGATAGCCCAAATCAAACATTCATGATTTATTATAATAAAAGCAGCTATCCGGAAAAAGAAGTATATGAAAAAGGAATTCACACTATTTTATTCGACTCAGAAAGAGAAAATCCAAATGCTAAAATTGTTAATGCTGATTTGAGACAGAGAATAAATGATGAAATAAAAGCACAAGATGCCTATGAAGCTTTATTAGTAAATAGAAAGGGATACATTACAGAGGGTAGTAGATCTAATATGTTCTTTGTAAAGGGTGACAAGGTCTATACAGCACCAGCAGGAGATGTGCTTTTAGGAATAACAAGAAGTGAAATTATGAATGTATGTAAAGACCAGGGCATAGAAGTAGTAGAGGAAGAAGTTCATAAGGATTCTTTAAAGGACCTTGATGGAGCAATTATGACAGGTACATCAGTCAATGCTCTTCCTATTGCTACTATAGACCATATCAAGCTAGATTCAACAAACAATCATATTATCAAAAGAATATCAGAAGGCTATTTACAAAAGATGCAAAATTATATAGAAATGAATATGAAAAAATAGAAATTTCTCAAAAGGTATTAGAATTTATAAAAATTAATGGTTATTTGAAAATAAGTCGTAGGCTATTTTTACGACTTTTTTATTTTCCCCTAGTAAAGATTTCAAATGACTTGGCAGAATGTAAAATAAACAGATCTATACATTTTAGTGGATATGATAGTAGAATCGGTGGAGAAAGGGATGAACTAGAGAATAGTAGTATTATAGATTATTTGATTTTTAGTAATCAAAGTGATAAATTAGTAATATATGTTATTGGTAACAATTTTTTGAGGGGGTGCAATATGCAGGTTATTATGTCAAGATATTTGCATGATAAAAAACAGCTATTAAAGGAACTAGTTTCAGAATTATCCAAAGCTTTTAAATATGCTTCAATTTTAGGTACAGATATCTGTGGGAAAACATATTCAGTTTATAAAACAGGAGCCAGCATAAATGATTCAGAATGGACTGAAAGAGGTTTTGTAGTAAGGGTTCATAACGGATACAATTATACAGAGTATTCCTTTAACTCATTATCAGAAGAAGGGATAGATTCACTAGTCGAAAGTATAAAGAATAAGGTTAATGATGATATTAGCAGATTAAAAAACTCAACAGTAAATATAGGTACTTATCCAGTTATTGATGAAGATAAGATTATAGGAGAGGTCTTCAAAGAAGTGGAGATACTTCCTGAAGAAGTAAGTGCAGAAGAAAAAATTAAGAAAATGACTAGAATAAAAGATGAGGCCTTCACGTACTCAGCTTTACTAGTAGACTTTAGGATAGTCTATGGAGAGTGCCATGTATCAAAAATATTTATTTCACAAAACAAAGATTTAGAGCAATCCTACATATGGAGTCAGGGAAGTCTTTCGGCCGTAGTTAGGAGAGACCATAATACAAAGTTTTACTATGATAGTGCAGCAGGCCTAAGGGGTGTTGAACTACTTGATGAACTACAGCATAAGATAAAAGAAGTAGTATCCTATGCTGAGAAACTTCTAGATGCAAAGAAAATCGTTCCAGGACAGTATGATGTTATCTGTTCGCCAGGAATATCAGGCTTAATAGCACATGAAGCCTTCGGTCATGGTGTTGAAATGGATATGTTTGTTAAGAATAGGGCAAAGGCTGCTGAATTTATTAATAAAGAAGTGGCTTCAGAGCTAGTAATTATGCATGATGGAGCAGCGGCAGCAGAAAATGTATCCTCATACTACTTTGATGATGAAGGCATCCTTGGAACAGATACTAAAATAATAGATAGAGGAATTCTTAAAACTGGAATATCAGATTTGCTTTCAGCACTGAGACTAGGCACAAAACCTACAGGCAATGGTAAAAGAGAATCCTTTGAAAGAAAAGCCTATGCTAGAATGACTAATACCTTCTTTGAAGGTGGTAAAGACAGACTTGAAGATATGATTTCTTCTATAAAGGAAGGCTATCTGCTTGATGTTATGTTAAGTGGTATGGAAGACCCTAAAAACTGGGGGATTCAGTGCATGATTCTTATAGCAAAGGAAATAAAAAATGGAGAGCTTACAGGTAATATTATGTCTCCTGTTATTATGACTGGATATGTGCCAGATGTACTAAAATCCATTTCTATGTTATCTGAGAAAGTTGAGATATCTGGTTCAGGAGCTTGTGGAAAAGGCTACAAGGAATGGGTGAAAGCAGCTGAAGGAGGACCATATATTAAAGCAAGAGTGAGGTTGGGATAATGATAGAGAGAATAAAAGAAATATTATCAAGCATTGAAGGTTTAAATGGTTGGAAGCTCAATGAAAAAAGAACTGAGTCAAAGGAACTATTCTTTATAAAAAAAGAGCTTGATATGAATAGGGGCAAGAATGTACATCATATAATGTTAACTGTTTACAAGGATTTTGACCAAGATGGTAAAAAATATAGGGGCTCATCAGCAACTGCAATACATCCTACTATGAATGAAGAGGAAATAAAAAAAGCAATAAGTGATGCATTATATGCTGCAGGATTTGTGAAAAATGAATACTATCCATTAGTGGAGCCTAAGGTAGAGATTCAACCCATAATGGAAAACAGGTTTAGGTTGGAGTCCATGTCAAGTTGGATGCCTAAGCTTACAGATGAGATTTTTATAGGGGATAAATACAATAAGGGCTGGATTAACTCAGCTGAACTTTTCCTAGATAATGTAAAGATAAGAATACTTAACTCTCAAGGAGTAGACGCATCATATGAAACCTATAGAGGAGAGCTTGAGTTTATAACAAATTGGAAAGAAGATGAAAGCGAAGAAGTAGAGCTTTACCAGGACATTCTTTTTTCTGATTATGATGAAAAATTAATAAGTGAATCTGTAGATGAAATGCTTAAAATATGTAGGGATAAAGCTATAGCAAAGCCTACACCAATGCTAGAAAACATACCAGTAATACTATCAGGTGAACCAGTAAAGGAATTCTTTTATTACTATTATGATCAAGCAGCAGCACGTTCAGTTTATGAACAGACTTCAACTGCTAAGATAGACCAAAATATACAGGGAGAAGATGTAAAGGGAGACAAGGTAAACATTGCCATTGACCCCTATCTAGACAATTCCACATCTTCATCACCTTATGATGAGGACGGTATAAGACTGGCTAAAGCTACATTATATGAGGACGGTATATTAAAAAGATATTGGGGTAATACAAGATTTTCTTATTACTTAGGTATTAAGCCTACGGGTAATATTAGAAACATTATAGTAGAGGGTGGAAATAAAACCCTAGAAGAGATGAAAGATGGACCTTATCTAGAGCTTAAAGTTTTTTCTGATTTTCAAATGGATTCATTAACAGGTGATTTTGCAGGAGAAATTAGGCTAGGTTGGTACAATGACGGAGAGAAAATAGTTCCAATAACAGGAGGTTCAATTTCAGGGAATATAAAAGAAGTCCATAAGGAAATGTATTTATCTAAAGAAACTCAGAAAACAAATAACTTTAGGGGACCAAAATCAATTAAGCTATTAAATGTAAGTATAGCAGGAGTTGAGTAAGCAAATAGTCAGAATCTTAGATTCTCTGCACTAGCTTCAGCAGAGACTTAATAAAAAACACCGTTAGATTTAGATTAAGTCTAACGGTGTTTTATTATCCTATTTTATTGAATCAGCCAACTCAACAAATTTTTCAATATCTTCTTGAACAAGCTTCAATGAACTTCTCCAGAAATCTACAGAACGCACATCTATACCAACCATCTTAGTTACATCAGCAATATTATTTCTTCCTGTAGCAACTAATAGCTTATTGTATTCAGGTACGAAGTCACTGCCACGCTTTAGATATTCTGCATAAATTCCCTTAGCAAATAGTAGACCAAATGCATATGGGAAGTTGTAGAAGTTTCTACCAGCAGAATAATAATGGGTTTTATTAATCCACATATAAGGATGTAGATGTTCAGGATCTAATCCTTCACCATAAGCTTCTTTTTGTGCATTTATCATTAATTCCTTAAATTCTTTTACAGACAGTGCACTGTCCTTTCTTTTCTCAAATAGATTAGTTTCAAATATATAACGGCTTAGTATATCTACAATAACCTGACCAGCATCTGAAATAGAAGACTCTAATATTCCAAAGGCTTCTTCTTTAGAGGCTTCCTTTAGAGCAGCATTTACTACTATGGTTTCACAGAAAATAGAAGCAGTTTCAGCTAAAGGCATAGGATAGCTGCAATTTAGCATTGGCTCATTTTTTAGACAATGTCCATGGTATCCATGACCTAGCTCATGAGCTAAAGTAGTCATATTGCTAAAACTACCATTGAAGTTAGACATTATACGGCTTTCCTGTATGGAACGAAGATTAGAGCAGAATGCTCCTCCACGTTTTCCTTCTCTTGGCTCTGCATCAATCCAGTTCTTTTCAAATGCATTAGCAGTAAAGTCTGCAAGCTCATTACTAAAGCTTCTAAAGTTTTTAACAATATAGTCTCTAGCTTCTTCATATGTGAATGTAATATTCACTTCTCCCATTGGAGCAAACATATCATAAAAAGGAAGTCCATTAGAATGACCTAGAAGCTCAGCTTTCTTTTTAAAATACTTGTGGAAAGCAGGTAGACTTTCTTTCATAGCAGCAAGCATGGCATCAAGAGTTTCCTTATCCATTCTTGATTTGAATAGAGTTTCTTCTAAAGGAGAAGAATATCCTCTAAGCTCAGATGTTGTAATAACCTCACCCTTTATACCATTTAAGCATGCAGCAGATGATTCTTCAATTTTTTTGTAGGCTTCTAGCTCAGCATAGTATGCTGTTTTTCTTGTTTCAGGATTCTTTTCATAGGCTAGGTTTCTAACTGCTGGTAGGGGAAGCTGTTTTTTCTCTCCATTTAGGTCTATATCTACTAGTAGAGTCGAAGTAATCATGTTTTGAAGATTAGACCAAGCAGTAGAACCTGTATTTCTCAATTTGGAAATTATAATTTCTTCCTTTTCACCCAGTAGATATTTTGCATTATTTGCAGCTTCTGTAATTATAAATTCATGTTCTTTTAATAGGTCTGATGAAGCAAATAATTCATCAAGGTTTTCTATATTACCAATCCATTTTTGATAGCTAACAAAAGCTTTAGTCAGCTCTGAATATTTAATGCTTAATCTATCAGAAATCTTCAGTGCTTGCTCATTTTTTGCATCTACACTAGCTGTGAGGTGTGCAAATGAGGCTAATTTAGAAAATAATGCTCCAAACTCAGACATTTGTTTTATGTATTTCTCCAATTTTTCTACTGCTTTTTCATTAGAACTAAAGTTTGCTTCAGTCCATTCCTTAAATTCATCAATTTTCTTGTAGAGTTTATCCATATCAGATTTAAATTCCTCTGATTCAAAGGATGGATATAGCTCTTTTAAACTCCATCTCATATCCATATTATCCCTCCATGTTTTATATTTTTATCTATATACTTATAATACATTCAAAGCATAATATTTTCAATAAAAATATTTAGACACTCGAAATACAGATAATTGTAAAAATCTTATATACTTATAAATTGACTTTTCTGCTAATATATCTATATGACGAAAAAATGGAGGTATACTTATGCTAAAAAATTTACTAATAAAAGGATATGGGAAAGAACAGAAATACAATTGTGCTGAAAAAATCCTATATGGAGCTAACGAAATTTATAACTTAGGTCTAGGAAAAGAAACCATGAAGCTAGCTGCTGGATTTGGTGGAGGAATGGGTGTAGAGTCTACATGTGGTACTTTATCAGCATCTGTAATGGTCCTGAGTAAGATTTTTGTTAAAGATACAGCTTATGAAAGCAATATAAAAGAAATTACTAGGGAGTTTATAAATAGATTTAAGAATGAGATGAAAAGCATTGATTGTGCTCCATTGAAGGTAGAGTATAGAAATGAAGAAAAGGGTTGCGATGATGTAATTATAAAAGCTGCTGAGATATTAGATGATATAGTTGCTGAGCGCATGAAATAGAATTATTCGTGCTAACCGTGAGTGTATATGCCTATATTATAAGCTATGATTAGCGAAAGAGACTAGAATTTATTATTCTAGTCTCTTTCGCTTCCTATGCGAATCACTTCTTCCATTTTATCCATTATATACTCATATCCTCCAGGACTGTGAGGGATAGTACATTTTGAACAATCCTTTATTCCACTACTATAAACAAAGTTTCCTCCGCACTTATCCTTTAGCATATAGAGTGGGCAATAGCAAAACAGACAATTGAATCTTTCAGTATCATTAACATCATGGCAGGGAAAGAACTCACATTTTGAATTCTGTACGAACTTATAGTTTTGACTCATATTAAAATCTCCTTATTTTCTTATTATTTTACAAGAGCATGTGTTATTACCACATAAAAAATCGAATAATTTTTTATCTTATCCAGTATATTATATAATAAAAACAATTATTTTTAAAGAAAATGAACAATTGAAATACTTCTATTTTAACTAGCATGGGATTAAGGGAGCCTTTACATAAGCAATTAGGTAGTTTTTATAAAGCTCTTTTAATAGGAAATTTAGGAACATCAATAATATATAGACCTAAGGTAGCTGTTACAGAAATTCTTAAGACAAAGATTCCATATTCATTATATTTCGGATTAGCAGCCATGATAATATCTCTCTTCTTTGGAGTTTCATTAGGTATTGTTATGGCATTAAGTAAAAGCAAAATATGGGATAAGCTTGGCACAGCATCCTATGCCATGTGGATGAGACGCTACATGGTAGATGAGATAAACAAGGATTATGTAAAATCAGCAAGGGCTAAGGGTCTGAAAGACAAGAGAATTATGGTCAAGCATGTTCTAAGAAATTCCTTTGTTCCTATGTCGCAATATTTGCCTACATCATTACTATTTACCATATCAGGCTCAGGAAAAACTACCATAGGCAGAGAATAGGAGTTGCCAGAGCATTAGTTATGGAGCCAGAATTAATCATAGCAGATGAGCCTATATCCGCGTTAGATGTGTCTATAAGGGCACAGGTTTTAAATCTATTGTCTGAGCTTCAAAAAAAGAAAGGCTTAACTTATCTCTTCATAGCCCATGACTTATCTGTTGTACGGTTCATAACAGATAGATTAGGAGTTATTCATAAAGGGAAAATATTAGAGCTAGCAGAAACAGAAAAGCTTTTTAAAAACCCACTGCATCCTTATACACGTGCGCTTTTATCTGCCATACCACTTCCAGACCCTAGAGCAGAAAAGAAAAAGATTCTAGAGATATATGACCCTAGTATTCACGATTACACAAATAATCCACCAAAGTGGGTGGAAATAGATAGAGGACACTTTGTCCTAGGAAACGATACTGAGCTAGAAGAATATAATATGATATTGGAGAGAAGTAAATATGCTGAGACCAAGGCCACTTAAAATAGGTGATACAATAGGCTTAGTAGGAGCTTCAAGTCCAACTCCTTATGAAAGAATAAGTCCAGCAATTATGGCTATGGAAAACCTAGGCTTTAAAGTAATTGCTGGTGAAAGCTGTTATGCTTCACATGGCTTTCTTTCTGGAAAGGATGAACTAAGGGCAAGAGACATCAATAACATGTTTAGAAATCCATGCATCTCAGGAGTATTCTGTATTAGAGGAGGATATGGAGCAGCAAGGTTATTAGATCTAATAGATTATGATACAATAAAATTGAATCCAAAAATTTTCATAGGATATAGCGATGTTACAGCACTACATATTGCTATTAATCAAATCTGCAATATAATTACTTTTCACGGACCAATGCCTTCTACGGAGCTTTATAAGGATGTAGATTGCTATACAATGGAATACTATTTCAATAATATCTTTACAAATAAACCTTTAGACTTGATACAAAACCCAGAAGGCATGAAAATGAAGGTCCTAGTAGATGGCTATTGTGAAGGTAGATTAATAGGAGGCAATTTATCACTGGTGGCTGCTTCAATAGGTACAAAATATGAAATAGATACAAGGAAAAAGGTGCTTTTTCTAGAAGAAGTAGACGAGGAGCCTTATAGGATAGATAGAATGCTTTTGCAGCTTAAGCAATCAGGAAAATTAGAGAGTGTTGCAGGAATAATATTAGGCTACTTCACAAACTGTAAAGCAGAAGAA
>Ga0265293_10000946_pt1 | contig 66439 bp, 62 predicted proteins | sample Munlanlewell138R_FD_192505 | JGI IMG/M metagenome (GOLD analysis project Ga0265293, IMG submission 192505) | Leachate microbial communities from a municipal landfill in Southern Ontario, Canada - Leachate well 138R | ecosystem: Engineered > Solid waste > Landfill > Unclassified | place: Canada... | reverse complement strand
TGCCGCAGCTTGACCAGTTCCGGCGCGCCCGGCCCGGCCGCCGCGCGGGCGCGGGCGATGTCCTCGGTGTACTGGGTGCAACCCGAGTAACCACCCCAGGCCGAGGTGGCGAACACCGCCGCGCGCCGAACACCGTTGTCGCGCATGGCGATCACGGTGTCCTCGAGGTAGGGCTCCCAGTTCCGGTTGCCGAAGTAGATCGGCAGGTCGGTCTGGGTGCGCAGCCGTTCGATCAGCGCCCGGTTGATGCCGTTGATGGGTGATACGCCGCCGAAGTGGAAGTAGTGTTCGGCGACGTCCTCGAGACGCTCGGGCGGGATGTTGCGGCCGCGGGTGACGTTCTCCAGGAAGGGCCGCACCTGCTCGGGACCCTCCGGTCCGCCGAAGGACAGCACCAGGATGGCGTCAAACTCCATGGCAGCCCATCAGAGCAGCTGGGTGTGAGCGCCGCCGTCGGCGTAGATGATCGTGCCGGTGGTGGCGGGCAGCCAATCCGACAGCAGGGCGCACACCGTCTTCGCGACCGGCGTCGGATCCTTCATGTTCCAGCCCACCGGGGCGCGCTGGTCCCAGCCCTCCTCGAGCAGTCGCATCTGATCGCCGGCCTCGGCGCCCAGGGCGCCGCCGACGATGGCGCTCATCGCCAGGGTCCGGATCGGGCCGGCCGCAACGAGATTCGAACGCACACCGAACGGTCCGGCCTCACGGGCGACGAACCGGTTCACCGACTCCAGAGCGCTCTTGGCGACGGTCATCCAGTTGTAGGCGGGCATGGCGCGGGTCGGATCGAAATCCATGCCGACGATGCTGCCGCCGGAGTTGAGCACCGGCAGGGTGGCCTTGGCCAGCGAGGCGTACGAGTACGCCGAGATGTGGATGCCCTTGGCGACGTCCTCGTAGGGCGCATCGAAGAAGGGATTGACGCCCATGCCGGTCTGGGGCATGAAGCCGATCGAGTGCACCACGCCGTCGAGCTTGTTGCCCTCGCCGATCACCTCGGTGATGCGGCCGGCCAGCGAGTCCAGATGCTCTTGGTTCTGCACGTCGAGTTCGAGCAGCGGCGCCGGATTGGGCAGCCGATCGGCGATGCGCTGGATCAGCTTGAGCCGGTCGAAGCCGGTCAGCACCAGTTCGGCGCCGGCCTCCTGGGCCTGCTTGGCGATGTGGAACGCGATGGACGAGTCGGTGATGATCCCCGTGACGAGGATGCGCTTGCCCTCGAGAAACCCTGTCATGTCTGCAATCCTCTTCTGTTCTAGTGGCCCATGCCCATGCCGCCGTCGACGGGAATGACCGCGCCGGCGATGTAGCTCGCGTCTTCTGATGCCAGGAAGCTGACCGCCCCGGCGACCTCCTCGGCGGTGCCGACCCGCTTGGCCGGGATGAACTCCAGCGCACCTTCCTGGATGCGCTCGTCGAGCGCCCGGGTCATCTCGGTGTCGATGTAGCCCGGCGCCACGACGTTCGCGGTGACGCCGGCCTTCGACAGCTCCCGGGAGATCGAGCGCGCCATGCCGATCAGGCCGGCCTTGGCGGCCGCGTAGTTGGCCTGGTTGCCGATCCCCCACGTGCCCGAAACCGATCCGATGTAGATGATTCGGCCGAAGCGCTTGCGCTGCATGCTGCGTGAGGCGCGCTGGGTCACCCGGAACGCACCGGTGAGGTTGGCGTTGATGACCTCTTCGAAGCGCTCCTCGGTCATCCGCATCAGGAACGCGTCCTTGGAGATCCCGGCGTTGGCCACCAGCACCTCGACCGGACCCTGGTGTTCCTCGACCTCCTTGAACGCGCGGTCGACCGCCTCGTTGTCGGTGACGTCGCACACCACGCCGAAGAGCCCGTCCGGCGCCCCGGAGCCGCGGTGGGTGACCGCCACCTTGTGGCCGTCGGCGGCCAGCCGCTGCGCGATGGCCAGGCCGATCCCCCGGTTACCCCCGGTGACCAGCACGGAGCGCGGAACGAACGGCGGCTTGACGCCGGCGGGTGCGGCGGTGTTGTCTCCTGCGGCAGTATCGGTCATGGTCGTCAACTTATCGTCTCGTTGTCTGTTCGCCGAAATCGACGCGACGGGCCTCAGCCCGGCAACCGGCGGTTGATCAGCAGGGCGGCCAGCGCCGCGGCGGCCAACACCAGCGCACCCAATCGCAGCCAGCCCGTGCTGGCGTCACCCTTGATGGTTTCGTAGCCGATCTGCTCCTGCAGCGAGGTGAACACCTCCTTGAGCTGTTCGAGGCTCGAGGCCGTGTAGGCGTTGCCGCCGGAGAGGTCCGCGATGCGCTTGAGCATCTCGTCGTCCACCGGGACGGGCTGGCGCTGCTCGTTGATCTCGACGTAGCCGTAGGCCGTGCCGAAGGACACCGTGGAGATCGGCACGCCCTGGTCCTTGGCCGTGCGCGCGGCGGTGAACGCGCCCTTGGGGTTGTCCGGGTTCGACGGCACGGTCTCCTTGCCGTCGGACATCAGCACGATGCGGGCCGGCGGGGGCTCGTCGCCGCCGCCGATCACCGCGCCCACCGTGGCGATGGACTGCAGCGAGGTGAAGATCGCCTCGCCGGTCGCGGTGCGGTCGGCGAGCTGCAGCTTGTCGATCGCGTTCTTGGTGGACTCGCGGTTGGTGGTCGGCGAGACCAGCACCGTGGCGGTGCCGGCATAGGAGATCAGACCCAGGTTGATCCCGGGGGTGAGCTGGTCGGCGAACTGCTTGGCGGCCTCCTGGGCCGCGGCCAACCGACTGGGGGCGACGTCGGTGGCGCGCATCGACTGGGACACGTCGATGACGAGCATCACCACGGCCCGGTTGCGCGGGATCCGCACGTCGTGGGTGGGGCCGGCCATCGCCACGGTCAGCAGGCTCAACGAGCACACCATCAGGATCGCCGGCAGGTGCCGCCAACGCGACGGACGTTTGGGCGCAACGCTTTCCAGCAGCTCCATGTTGGCGAACCGCAGCACCCGCTGGTGGCGGGCCAGTTGCACGACGATGTAGAGCGCGATGATGCCGAGGACGGCGAAGAAGAACAGCAGGAACCACGGGTGTTCGAAGCCGCTCAGCGACATCGGCCCGAGCAACGGCAAGGTCATAAACGCTCAGTCTTCTCTCTCGCTGTCATTGCCGGCCCGCCAGCGCGCCGCGGCGCCGGGACGCGACGAACCGCACGATGTCGGCGATCCAGTCCCGGTCGGTGCGCAGCGTCAGCAGCGGGGCGCCGCACCGCCGCAGCGTGCGGGCCACCTCCTGGCGGTGCGCGGCCGCGGCCTGCTCGAAGTCGTCGCGCAGGCGGGCGTCGATGGTGAATTCCCGGGTGACACCGGACTCGGTGTCCTGCAGCACCACATCGCCGACGTCGGGCAGTTCCACGTCCCGGGGGTCGAGCACCTCGATGCCCAGCACCTCGTGTCGCGCGGAGATGGCGCGCAGCGGCCGCATCCAGTTGATGGGGCCGAGGAAATCGCTGATCACCACCGCCATCCCGCGGCGACGCTCGGGGCGGCGCAGCGCGTCGATGGCCTCGCCCAGGTTGCCGCGTACCCCCTGCGGGGCGCGCGGCATGGTGGCGATGGTGCGCAGCAGGGTCTGCTCGTGCTGACGGCCCGACAGCGCAGGGACGCGGATCATGTTGTCGCCATTGGCGATCAGCGCGCCGAGCCGGTTCCCGCCGCCGCTGTTCAGATAGGTGATCGCCGCGGCCGCGGCCACCGCGAGGTCGCGCTTCTCGCAGCCGGTGGTGCCGAAGTCGAGGCTGGCCGACATGTCAACCACCAGCCAGGTCTCGAGCTCCCGGTCGGCGATCATCTGCCGGACGTGCGGATGGGTGGTCCGCGCGGTCACCGACCAGTCCATCCGCCGCACGTCGTCGCCGGGCTGATACATCCGGGACTCCCCCGGCTCCGAGCCGGGTCCCGGGATCAGACCGAGGTGATCGCCATGCAGGACACCGTCGAGCTTGCGCTTGACGGTGAGTTCCAGCGTGCGCAGCGCCGCCGACAGTTTCGGATCGCCGATCTCGCCGCGTTGGAACGACGGCGGATGGACGGACTGCGAGTCACTCACCGACCGTTGGCCGCCGCAGCCGGCACCCCGGCGGGTACCGAATTGCCTTGCTGAGCAACGGCATTGACCTGCGGCAACGCCACCGTCTGCAGCACCCGGTTGATCACCGTCTCGGCGGCGATGTCGTCGGCCAGCGCGTCATAGGTCAGCACCAACCGGTGCCGCAGCACGTCCGGGATGACCTCGATGACGTCCTGCGGGATCACATAGTCGCGACCGCGCACCAGCGCCAGCGCGCGGGCCGCGGCGATCACGCCGAGCGAGGCGCGCGGCGAGGCGCCGAAGGCCACCCACGCCTTGACGTCGTTGAGGCCGAACTGTTCGGGCTGGCGGGTCGCGGTGATGACCCGGACCACGTAGTCGACCAGGGCGTGGTGGACGAAGTTGTTGGCGGCCAGATCCTGCAACCGCAGCAAATCCCCGGGGTTGAGGATCTGCTTGGGCTCCGGGGGCGTCACGCCCATCCGGTAGATGATCTCGCGCTCTTCCTCGGGGCTCGGGTAGTCCACGTTGATCTTGAACAGGAAGCGGTCGCGCTGGGCTTCCGGCAGCGGGTAGACACCCTCGTTCTCGATCGGGTTCTGGGTGGCCATCACCAGGAACGGCTTGGGCAGCGGGTAGGTCTTGCCACCGATGGAGATCTTGCGCTCGGCCATCACCTCGAGCAGTGCGGACTGCACCTTGGCCGGCGCCCGGTTGATCTCGTCGGCCAGCAGGAAGTTGACCACCACGGGGCCGAGTTCGATGTCGAACTCCTCGCGGCCCTGGCGGTAGATCCGGGTGCCGACGATGTCGGTGGGCACCAGGTCCGGGGTGAACTGGATGCGCGCGAAGGTCCCGCCGACGACTTTGGCGAAGGTCTCCACGGCCAGCGTCTTGGCGACGCCCGGGACGCCCTCGAGCAGCACGTGGCCCTTGGCCAGCAGCCCGACCAGGATGCGCTCGACCAGCTGGTCCTGGCCGACGATGATGCGCTTGACCTCGAAGATCGCCCGCTCCAGGGTGTGTACCTCAGCGGCCAGGCCGTTGGACCCGCCCGCCGGAGCGGATGTCGACGGCGGGGCCGCGTGAGCGCCGGATCCCGGCGTGTAGTTGGGCGCCCCACCTGGTGATGTCATCGACTACGTCCTCCAGACTCCTGCGTTTTCCTGGGTTTACCAGACTCAACTATTCCAGGCAGTTCGGAATCCGTCGACGTGCCCCACCGGCTCTGAAGGAATTGCCTGGGTTGGTTCAGGACTCGATGATGCGGGCCACATAGGGCTGCAGCCCGGCCGTGCGCACCTGGCTGACCGTCACCTTGCCGGCACTGCCGGAGGCCTCGAGCATGCGTCCGGCACCCAGGAAGATCGCCACGTGTTGGCTGCCGCCGGGACCCCAGAACAGCAGATCCCCGCGCTTGGCCTGCGAGACCGGGACCTTGCGCCCGGTGTCGTACTGGTCGCCGGAGTACTTGGGGATCAGCACGCCGACCCCGGCGTAGGAGAACTGGGTGAAGCCCGAGCAGTCGAAGCCGACGGTGCCCGCCCCGGACTCGATGCCGGTCGACGGCCCGGTGGGTTTGCCCCCGCCCCAGGAGTACGGCACGCCCATCTGCGTACCGCCGCGGCGGATGACGTACTCGATGGCCTGCGGGCCGCGCACCCGGCCGGGCGCGACCCCGGCGGGCGCCCCGCCGATGCCGATGCTCGACAGGAACTTGCGGCCGAGGTCCATGGTCGCCTGGGTGGCCTGCGCGGTGGCCGCCAGCGACGCGTTGGCGATGGCCAGCGGGTCGCCGGGGGCGCCGGCGCTGAGCACCTGGGGCAGGGTGGGATCCCACTGCCCGCCGTCGGGTTCGGCGTGGGCCGGGATGGCCAGCCCGATCGCCAGCAGGATCGACACCAACGCGGTCAACAGGGTGCGCTGGTACCGAAACAGCTTGTGACGCATATATTTACATCTTCCGTCAGTATTCGATGTAGCGGACGACGTGCGGGGTCATGCCGCTGGTGCGAACCGGCGAGATCTTGACGTGGGAACCGGTGTAGGGCGCTTCGAGCATCTGCCCGTCGCCCAGGTAGATCGCGACGTGCTGGCTGCCGCCGGGGCCGTAGAAGATGACGTCGCCGCGACGCATCTGCGACGACGGGATCTTGCGGCCCATGTTGTACTGCGAACCGGAGTAGTGCGGCAGCTTGATGCCGACACCGGCGAACGCGTAGAGCACCAGGCCCGAGCAGTCGAAGCCCACGGTGTTGGCCCCGGAGTCGATACCCCGGCTCGGGCCGGCGGCATTCCCGCCGCCCCAGGAGTACGGGACGCCCATCTGCGACATGCCGCGCCGGATGACGTACTCGGCGGCCTGCCGGCCGTAGACCCGCGGGATCGCGCCGTTGGTGATCCCGGAGTCGGCGGGCTTGAGGATGCCGATCTTCTCCAGGAACTTGCGGCCCAGGTCGGCGGTGACCTGCGCGGAGGTCGCCGAGATCTGCAGCACGGTGTTGACGATGGCGATCGGATCACCGGAGATGAACGCGCTCGGCACCATCGGCAGGGTGGTGTCCCATTGGCTGATGTCGCCGTAGGGCACCGCACCCGCGGCCGCGGCGGGGCTGCGGTCCCAGTCCCCCGCCGGATCCGTCGCGCCGGCCGGTGCCGGTGCCGCCGGGGAGCCCTGGGCCGCCGGGGCGGGCGGTCCCGCCGGTGCGGCCGGTGCCGGTCGCGCCGCGGCCAGGCGGGCCTTGGCGGCCTCGCGCTCGGCGGCCAACGCGTCGACCTGCGCCTGCTGCTCGCCGAAGGTGTGCTGGGCGGACTGGAGCGCCTGAACCGCGGCATCCTGGCTGGCCTGCGCGTCGTCCGCGGCCTGGTCGGCCTTCTGCTTGGCCGCCCGCGCCAGGGATTCCCTGTTCACCTGTTCGGTGCGGGCGCGCTCGAGGTTGGTCATCACCTGCTCGGAGCCGACCGACAGGGTCTTGCTCGCCGAGGCGGTGGCGATGATCTCGTCGGGCGTGCCGGCCGACAGGTAGGAACCGGACGGTCCCGCGATGTAGGTCGCCGCGGCGAATTTGTCGAACCGCTGCTGCGCGTCGGCGATCGCGGCATTGGCGGCCTCGACCGCCCCGGCGCTGGCCTCGACCTCGCGCTGGGCGAGTTCGGCGTTGTCGCGCGCGGTCTGCACCTCGACGAGGGCCTTGTTGACGCTCTCCTGCTGCAGCTGGATCTGCGCCCCGAGATCGTCGAGGCGCTGATTGGCCTCGGCGACATCGGCGATCAGGGCGGCGACGCTGTTGGGGTTCGGCTCCGGGTCCGCGGCCGCGACGCCCGCGTTGACGAGGCCCGGCGTCGCCGCGAGCAACGCCAACGCCGCAATCTGAGAAATGGCCCGGACGGGCACCATGCGTCTCATTCGACTCGGTCTCCTCATGGCTTCGCTCAACCCGATGGCCCCCGCCCACTGCAGTCACAGGAGGCACACCTACATCAATAGGCTTAGTTTGCACCGTACGTCACGCGTGTCGCTAAAGAAACTTTAGTCACAAATTACAGGATTGTAATTAAATGAATGTAACCAAATGGTGACCTTGCACCATTTGTCGAATAAGGCCCCAGCGGCTCAATGCGGAGCGGCAGAAGCGGTGTCTGCCTGCGACTTTGGCTCCTCGACCGACTTTGCCCGGACTTGCAGCATTCGAGTGGCTACGGCGGCCAGTAATACGCCGACGGTAAGCACGATCGTCAGTCCGGTCCACGGGAAATCCGGTGTGTTCAACTGATCGACGAAATTCTGCGCCGACTGCACCGGATTACCGGTCTTGGCAAGGTCCTCGCCCGCCTCGAGGGTGACCCGGTCGAAGGCCTGACTGTGGGTCCCGGCGAACGACGGGCTCAACACCAGGACGGTGGCATCGGGGTGGGATTGCGCCACCACGGTCGCGATATCGCGCAGTGGGGTGTCGATCGGCGGATTGCTGTCGATCACCACGACCTTGAGGTCGATCCCCTGTTCCCGGGCGCCGGCGACCACCTGCTGCAGGCCGGCCTCGTCGGCCGGATCCGCGCTGACCCCGTCGGCGGCCACCTCGATGAGCACCGCATCCATGTCGACATCGGCCGGAATATAGGCCGGGAACACCGGGGTCTGGGGACCAAGCATGGGAAGCACGGTACGCGACGAGTGCGGTGCCGGGTTGGCACCGCGCCCCGGCAGGGGGAAGATTTGAGGTCGGGGCCGGTGCGTATCACGCACCCGCACCCCCGCTCTTGCAGTACGGGCGTACTGTTAAAGTAGTGGACATCGCCGGCACAGCCCGTCGGCGAGACAACTAAACGCCGGGAGTTGATGTGACCAGCAAGAATTCGTTTGGAGCGCGCGCCACGCTCAACGTCGGAGACAACAGCTACGAGATCTACCGCCTCGATGCGGTCCCGGGCACCGAAAAGCTTCCCTACAGCCTCAAAGTGCTCGCCGAGAACCTGCTGCGCACCGAGGACGGCGCCAATATCACCAAGGAGCACGTCGAGGCGCTCGCCAACTGGGATCCCAGTGCCGAACCCAGCGTCGAGATCCAGTTCACCCCCGCCCGCGTGGTCATGCAGGACTTCACCGGGGTGCCGTGCATCGTGGACCTGGCGACCATGCGTGAGGCGATCGGTGCGCTCGGCGGCGACCCCGAGAAGGTCAACCCGCTGGCGCCGGCCGACCTGGTGATCGACCACTCGGTGATCGCCGACCTGTTCGGTCGCGCCGACGCGTTCGAGCGCAACGTGGAGATCGAATACGAGCGCAACGGTGAGCGCTACCAGTTCCTGCGCTGGGGCCAGGGCGCGTTCGACGACTTCAAGGTCGTCCCCCCGGGCACCGGCATCGTCCACCAGGTCAACATCGAGTACCTGGCGCCGGTCGTCATGCAGCGCGACGGGGTCGCCTACCCGGACACCTGCGTGGGCACCGACAGCCACACCACCATGGTCAACGGCCTGGGCGTGCTGGGCTGGGGTGTCGGCGGCATCGAGGCCGAGGCCGCGATGCTCGGCCAGCCCGTGTCGATGCTCATCCCCCGCGTCGTCGGGTTCAAGCTGACCGGCGAGCGTCAGACCGGCGTGACCGCCACCGACATCGTGCTCACCGCCACCGAAATGCTGCGCCAGCACGGCGTGGTCGGCAAGTTCGTCGAGTTCTACGGCGAGGGCGTCGCCGAGATCCCGCTGGCCAACCGCGCCACGCTGGGCAACATGAGCCCCGAATTCGGTTCCACCGCAGCGATTTTCCCGATCGACGACGAGACGCTGAGCTATCTGCGGTTCACCGGTCGCAGCGAGGAGCAGCTGGCGCTGGTCGAGGCCTACGCCAAGGAACAGGGCCTGTGGCACGACCCGTCGCGCGAGCCCAAGTACTCCGAGTACATCGAGCTGGACCTGTCCACCGTGGTGCCCTCGATCGCCGGCCCGAAGCGGCCGCAGGACCGCATCGCGCTCGACGACGCGAAGAGCGCCTGGCGGCGCGACATCGCCGACTACGTCGAGGACGGCGAGTTCAACGGTGAATACACCAAGCTCGACGAGGCCATCGACGAGACGTTCCCGGCCAGCGACCCGGTGCGCAACACCTCGTTCCTGAACAACAAGAAGCCCCCGGCCCACGAGGAGCACCACGCCGCGGCCGGCGCCGGTCGCCCGTCCAAGCGCGTGGCCGTCAAGTCCAGCGAACTCGGCGAGTTCGAGATCGACCACGGCGCCGTGGTGATCGCGGCCATCACCTCTTGCACCAACACCTCCAACCCGGAGGTCATGCTCGGTGCGGCGCTGCTGGCCCGCAACGCGGTCGAGAAGGGCCTGGCCACCAAGCCCTGGGTGAAGACCACCATGGCCCCGGGCTCGCAGGTCGTCAGCGATTACTACGACAAGGCCGGCCTGTGGCCGTATCTGGAGAAGCTGGGCTTCTTCCTGGTGGGTTACGGCTGCACCACCTGCATCGGCAACAGCGGTCCGCTGCCGGAGGAGATCTCCAAGGCGATCAACGACAACGACCTCGCCGCGGCGGCCGTGCTGTCGGGCAACCGCAACTTCGAGGGCCGGATCAACCCGGACGTCAAGATGAACTACCTGGCCTCGCCCCCGCTGGTGATCGCCTACGCGCTGGCCGGGTCGATGGACTTCGACTTCGAGGCCGACCCGCTGGGGCAGGACTCCGACGGCAACGACGTCTTCCTGAAGGACATCTGGCCCACGCAGCAGGACATCTCCGACACGATCGCCTCATCGATCAGCCGGGAGATGTTCCTCAAGAACTACGCCGACGTCTTCAAGGGCGACGAGCGCTGGCAGAACCTGCCCACCCCGGACGGCAAGACCTTCGAGTGGGATCCGCAGTCGACCTACGTGCGTAAGCCTCCGTACTTCGACGGGATGCCGGCCGAGCCCACCCCGGTGTCGGACATCACCGGCGCCAGAGTCCTTGCGCTGCTGGGTGACTCGGTGACCACCGACCACATCAGCCCGGCGGGCAACATCAAGGAGGGCACGCCGGCGGCGCAGTACCTCGTGGACAACGGTGTCGAGCGCAAGAACTTCAACTCGTTCGGGTCGCGGCGCGGCAACCACGAGGTGATGATCCGCGGCACCTTCGCCAACATCCGGCTGCGCAACCAGCTGCTCGACGACGTCTCCGGTGGCTACACCCGCGACTTCACCCAGGAGGGCGCGCCGCAGGCGTTCATCTACGACGCCTCGCAGAACTACCAGCGGGCCGGCATTCCGCTGGTGGTCCTGGGCGGCAAGGAGTACGGCTCCGGCTCGTCGCGGGACTGGGCGGCCAAGGGCACCAGCCTGCTGGGCGTGCGCGCGGTCATCACCGAGTCCTTCGAGCGCATCCACCGCTCGAATCTCATTGGCATGGGCGTCATCCCGCTGCAGTTCCCCGCGGGTGAGTCGGCCGGATCGCTGGGGCTCGACGGCACCGAGACCTACGACATCACCGGTATCGAGGAACTCAACAACGGCCGCACTCCGGAGACCGTGCACGTGACGGCCACCAAGGAGGACGGTTCGAAGGTGGAGTTCGACGCGGTGGTCCGCATCGACACCCCGGGCGAGGCCGACTACTTCCGCAACGGCGGCATCCTGCAGTACGTCCTGCGGAACATGCTGAAGGCCTGAGCGGGGCCGAGGGTAGTCGGGACCACCGTCCATGCCCAAAGTCAGTGAGGACCATCTGGCCGCTCGCCGCCGCCAGATTCTCGACGGCGCCCGTCGCTGCTTTGCCGAACACGGCTACGACAGAGCGACGGTGCGCCGCCTCGAGCAGTCCATCGGCTTGTCGCGGGGGGCGATCTTCCATCACTTCCGCGACAAGGATTCACTGTTCTTCGAACTCGCGCGCGAGGACGCCGAGCGGATGGCCGATGTCGCCTCCCGCGAGGGCCTGATCCAGGTGATGCGGGACATGCTGGCCGCGCCGGAGGAGTTCGACTGGCTGGCCACCCGGCTGGAGATCGCCCGAAAGCTCCGCAACGACCCGGTATTTCATCAGGGTTGGGCGGAGCGGTCGGCCGAACTGTCGGCGGCGACCAGCGAGCGGTTGCGCCGCCAGAAGCAGGCCGGCCGGCTGCGCGACGACGTGCCCGGCGAGGTGCTGCAGACCTATCTGGATCTCGTGCTCGACGGGTTGGTGGCGCGGTTGGCCTCCGGCGACGACCCGACCGAGCTCAGCGCGGTCCTCGATCTGGTCGAGGATTCGGTGCGCCAACCGAATTGACGCCTGCGCGAATCAGCCGACGCGGCGGGTCCGATGGTTGGGCCCGCCGCGGCTGCGCATCGTGGTGCCCGATTCGCGCAGCATCGAGTGGATGGACCCATAGGAACGACCCGTGCTCGCGACCAGTGTTCGGATGCTCGCGCCGCCCTCGTAGGCCCGGCGCAGTTCCTCGATCAGCTGATCGCGTGCCTTGTTCGGCTTCTTCATTGAGGCCTCCCGCAGTTAACCGATCCCCGGCACCATCCAGGGTAGAACCGCCGCGGGCGAATGCGGCCGGAATCGGTGAAACCTGCTGCGCGGGAACTACGCCCCCGTCAGGCGAGCTCGATCAGATCCCGGTACTCGTCGGACCAGAAGTCCTCGGTGCCGTCGGGCAGCAGAACCACCCGCTGCGGGTCGAGGGCCTCGGCCGCACCCGGGTCGTGAGTCACCAGCACCACCGCGCCCTGATAGCTGCGCAGCGCGTCGAGGACCTGCTCGCGCGAGGCCGGGTCCAGGTTGTTGGTGGGCTCGTCGAGCAGCAGCACGTTGGCCGTCGAGGCCACCAGACCGGCCAGCGCCAGGCGGGTCTTCTCGCCGCCGGACAGCGTGCCGGCCGGCTGGTCGAGTTGGGCGCCGGTGAACATGAACGCGCCGAGGAGCCCGCGTAGGTCCTGCTCGCCGGTGTCCGGCGCGGCGTGGCGGATGTTCTCCCAGACGGTGGCGTGGTCGTCGAGGGTGTCGTGTTCCTGGGCGAAGTAGCCGATCTTGAGCCCGTGGCCCGGTTCGATCGCGCCGGCGTCGAGGGTCTCCACCCCGGCCAGCTGCCGCAGCAGGGTGGTCTTGCCCGCGCCGTTGAGACCGAGCACCACGACGCGGGAGCCCCGGTCGATGGCCAGGTCCACGCCGGTGAAGACCTCCAGCGAGCCGTAGTTCTTGGTCAGGCCCTTGGCGACCAGCGGGGTGCGGCCACACGCGGCCGGCGTCGGGAACTTGATCCGGGCCACCTTGTCGGCGACCCGTTCCTCGTCCAGCGCCGCCATCATCCGGTCCGCACGGCGCAACATGTTCTGTGCCGCAACGGCTTTGGTGGCCTTGGCGCCCATCTTGGCGGCCTGGGTGCGCAGCGCGGACGCCTTGCGCTCGGCGTTGGCGCGCTCACGCCGCCGGCGTTGCTCATCGGTCGCACGGGCGTCGAGATATTTCTGCCAACCCATGTTGTACACGTCAACCTCGCCGCGCACGGCGTCGAGGAACCACACCCGGTTGACCACGTCGGCGAGCAGTTCGACGTTGTGACTGATCATCACCAGCCCGCCGGTGTGGTTCTTCAGGAAGTCGCGCAGCCAGCCGATCGAGTCCGCGTCGAGGTGGTTGGTCGGCTCGTCGAGCAGCAGGGTGGTGGCCGAACCCGAGCCACTGTCGGAGGCGGCGAACAGGATCCGGGACAGCTCCACCCGGCGTCGCTGACCGCCCGACAGTGTGCGCAGCGGCTGGGTCAGCACCCGTTCGGGCAGCCCCAGGCTCGCGCAGATCCGGCCGGCCTCGCTCTCGGCGGCATAGCCGCCGAGCGCGGAGAACCGCTCCTCGAGTTGGCCGTAGCGGCGGACGGCCTGATCCCGGGCCTTCTCGTCGACGACCTCGGCCATCAGCGCCTGCTGCTTCTCCAGATCGGCCAGCAGCGTGTCGAGGCCGCGGGCGGACAGCACCCGGTCGCGCGCCAGGATGTCGAGGTCGCCCTCCTTGGGGTCCTGGGGCAGGTAGCCGATCTCGCCGGCGCGGGTGACCTCGCCGGCGTAGGGCTCCCCCTCGCCGGCCAGGATGCGCATGGTCGTGGTCTTGCCGGCGCCGTTGCGCCCGACCAGGCCGATGCGGTCGCCGGGCTGGACCCGCAGCGCGGGGCCGTCGGCAAGGAGCAGCGTGCGGGCCCCGGCGCGGACCTCCAGGTCCGTTGCGGTGATCACGAACTGCGCTCCTGTTACTCGTCTACTTGTCGTCGGTGAAGACGGGGTCTCTGTTCTCCGCGCGCGCGGCCACCGCTTCTTCGAAATTTCCGGTGAGTAGGCGCAGATAAAGCTGCCCCAGGCCTTCAGCCTGCATGTGCCCTTCCAGGGTAGCGGCGTCCAGTCCACTCCATAGCGTGCGCTTCGTCAACTCGATTCCCGGCCGCGAGAACGACGCGATGCGCTGCGCCATCGCCAGACAGGTCGGCAGCAGGTCGGCGTCGGGGACCTGCTGGGACACCAATCCGATCCGCTCGGCCTCCACGGCGTCGACGTCGCGGCCGGTGAGCATGATCTCGAAGGCCCGCGACGTGCCGATGGCGCGCGGCAACAGGAAGCTCAGCCCCAGCTCGCTGGCGGTCAGCCCGTTGTTGATCCCGGCCGCGCGGAAATACGCCGCTGCGCCGGCCACCCGGATGTCGCAGGCCAGCGCCAGGCACAGGCCGCCGCCGATGGCGGCGCCGTTGACCGCCGCGATCACCGGCTGGTGCAGCCGGCGCAGACCCAGGATGACGTCGTCGAGCAGCTGCATCGAGCGCAGGCCGAAGGCGGGTCGGGTCAGGCCCTCGACATGCGGCACGGCACCGGCGGACTTGTGGTCGGCCCCGGAGGAGAAGCCGCTGCCCGCACCCGTGAGGATCACCGCGCGAACGTCATTGTCATGCTTGACGTCGTCGAGGACCCGGCGCAGCGGGACCATCACGTCGAAGGCCATCGAGTTCATCCGCTCGGGCCGGTTCAGGGTGATCACCGCAACCCCGGGGCGCGGGCGGTCGACGAGGACGAATTCCGAGACGAAGTCAGCACTCACGACAGCACGCTATCGCGTGCTGTCGTCGGACAGGCCGAAGTCCTCAGGCCTCCTTGGTATCGGCCTGCTCCTGGACGGCCGCGTCCACGTCGAACTCCTTGACCTGCTGGATCAGCTGCTCCAGGGCCGCGGGCGGCAGCGCCCCCGCCTGGTTGAACACCAGCTTGCCCTTCTTGAAGGCCATCAGCGTGGGGATGGAGCGAATCTCGGCGGCCGCGGCGAGTTCCTGCTCGGCCTCGGTGTCCACCTTGGCGAACACCACGTCCGGGTGCTGGTCGGAGGAGGCCTCGTAGGTCGGCGCGAAGGCGCGACACGGTCCACACCACGACGCCCAGAAGTCGATCAACACGATGTCGTTGCCGGTGACCGTTTCGTTGAAGCGATCCGCGGTGAGGTCGGTGGTAGCCACGTGACTCCTAACGTCGGCATGGCGGGCGATGTTCCCCACCGACCCTGTCACACCGCATCGAGCTGGTAAACCCGCACCCAGTCGACCTGCATCTGCTGCGGGGCGAACGGCTCGTCGGGGTCCGGGTCGCCGGTCCACGGGTTGCCGATCGCCACGTTCATGATCAGGTAGTGCGGCCAGGCGCCGGAGAACGGCGTCCAGTCCCCGCCCATCGCCTCGTATTCGGCGCGGGTGATCTGCCCGGTCTGCACGCCGTCGACGTGCCAGATGATCTTGTCGGAATACCAGTCGATGCCGTACTCGTGGAAGTCCGCCGACAGGTCCACGCCGAGATCCTGCTCGACGCCCTGCAGCTGGATGTCGGTGGTGTTGTCGGTCTGCGCCGGGCCGTGGATGTTGCCGTGCCACATGCGTCGGCCTTCCGCGGTCCCGAGTCCGGGCACCTCGACGATGTCGATCTCGCCCTGCCGCGGCCAGTCGAAGTGGTGGCCCGGCTCCTCCCCGACCATCCAGAACGCCGGCAACGTGCCCTCGGTGTAGGGCATCTTGATGCGGGCCACGATCCGCGAATTCACCTCGACGGAGACCTTCTCGTAGGTCACCACCCGCGCCGAGGTGTAGTCGTCCGGGGCGCCGCGGCCGTCCGGGGGCGTCTCGCGGCGCGCCTCGATCACCAGGACGCCGTCCTCGTTGACCCAGACGTTCGAACCGTCCGGCGTGTAGTACTGATTCTCGCCACCCGGCTCACCCCAGCGGCCGCTCTGCAGTCGCCAGTGCCGCTGCGCGTCGTCGAGGTTGTCGAAATTCGACTCCCAGATCAGCGTCGGCGGCTTCGGTGTCACCACCTCGGGCGGCGACGACACCGGCGGTGCGGACACGGGCGGCGTGACCACGGGCGGCACCGGCACGGGTTTCACGGGTGTGAAGATGCCCGCGCGCAACCGCTCGCGCAAGTTCACCAGGTGTGCGCGCAACTGCTCACCGAGTCGGACGCGCTGGGCCTGCAGGCGGCTCTGCAGGACCGTGGCCGGACGGGGTTGCACCTGGGCCTGGAGCCTCTCCTGCACTTGGGCCTGAACCTTGTCCTTGAGCGTGGCCTGGACCCGTTCCTGGAGCCCCTGCCCGAACTTTGTCGGCGCCGCCGGGTCCGTGGCCGTTGCCGCCTCGACGTCGACCTTTTCGATGGCCCGCGACTCGACGGACCTCGGCTCGACGGACCTCGGCTCCACAGTCCTTGCCTCGACCGCCCGGGCCTGGCGGGGACGCACCGATCTCGGCACCTCGTTCGGCGCCTCGGCGGCCACCTCCCGGGTGTTGACCCACTGCCGGCGCGATTCCCGACGCGGCGCAGTGCGTTCGATGTCGCGTGCCACATCGCGGTCGACCTTCGCCGCCGACAGCTTCTGCCGGAGCCGCTCGGTGGGTCGTTCCTCGGTCCCGCGTCCGGCCCGACGGTCGGTCCGCACCCGCGGCCCACGCTCGCGGGCCGACTGGCGGGACTCGGATTTGACCGCGCGGTCGGCCTTGCTCGGCCGCGCCGACGACGAGTCCGAACGTGCACCGGTGGAGGATTCCGACTCGGCCGCGGCCACGCCCGCGCCGACGGTGATGGCGGCACTGAGGCCGCCCGCCAACAGGCCGACGCCGAGCCAGTACCGATAGGCGTCCTTGTGCACCGCTCGATGCTTCTTCTGAATTTGCGCACGACTGACCATCTACCGTTCCTCCAATTTCCTCGGGCTGCTGAGGTAAATCAAAAGCACAAAATGGGTATTGCCGAATCAGCTGCAGCTGTGTGAATTCATGGGTAATTTGAATTCAAACTAATCAACGGACGGATTGCGAAAACATCCGAAGTCGCTCTGCTACAAGGCTTCTGCCCTTTCGACGGCGTGACGAGCTCCTGCGCAGGACTGTAACCGACAGTCACCGACAGCACATTCGGAATGCGCGATAATGGCGCTATATATCAGGAATGGTAATTCCGTCGCACTGTGCCGACAATTTGCCAGAATTGCGCTCTCGGAACACATTGGCCACCGGACGCGATTCCGCCGCGCACCGCGTCACCGGTTTTCGTGCTGGCAGCCCGCATCGGGCCGCCCCGATCGTCAGCTTCGGTAACGATCCCGCAGCCGGCCCTTCACCAATTTGCCGGTCGGGGTGCGGGGCAGGTCGGTGTCGAACTCGTAGCGCCGCGGCAACTTGTAGTGCGCGATGCGCTCGCGCAGGAATCCGTCCAGCGTTGCGGCCAGGTCCGGTTCGGCACCCTCGACCGGGTGCACCACCGCCACAACGGATTCGCCCATCTCCGCATCGGGCACGCCGATCACCGCGACGTCGAAGACGGACGGGTGCAGCGCCAGCGCGTTCTCGATCTCCTGCGGATAGATGTTGACCCCGCCGGAGATGATCGTGAATGACTTGCGGTCGGTCAGGAACAGGAAACCGTCCCCGTCCAGATAGCCGATGTCGCCGTTGGTGGTCCAGTTCGGATGCTCGGGATGCCGGGTGTCCGACGTGCGGCCGGGATCGTTGTGATACTCGAACGGCGCGGTGTCCCGCTCGAAGTAGACCGTTCCGATCTCCCCCGTCGCCAACTCCCGGCCATCGTCGTCACAGACCCGCACGACGCCAAGCCGTGACTGCCCCACCGAGCCCGGACGTTCCAGCCACTGATCGCTGTCGATCATCGTGACGCCGTTCATCTCGGTGGCGGAGTAGTACTCCAGCAGGATCGGTCCCCACCAGTCGATCATCGCGCGCTTGACGTCCACCGGGCAGGGCGCCGCGGCGTGCACGGCCGACCGCAGCGAGGACACGTCATAGGAGGCGCGCACCGACGCGTCGAGCTTGAGCATCCGCACGAACATCGTTGGCACCCACTGGCTGTGGGTGGCACGGTGCCGCTCGATCTGGCGGAGCGCATCCTCGGCATCGAATTTGCGCATCATCACGACGGTGGCACCGGTGCGGTGGGCCATCGCCATGAAGCGCAGCGGCGCGGCGTGGTAGACCGGCGCCGGCGACAGGTACACCGACTCGGCGTCGAGCCCGATGGCCGGGCCGAACAGCGCGGTCACCGCATCGCCCGCCTCGTCCACGGCGCGGTCGGGCAGCGGAACCTTGATGCCCTTCGGGAAACCGGTGGTCCCCGACGAGTAGAGCATGTCCACCCCGCACGGCTGCGCGGGCAGCGGCTGCGAGGACGCCGCGGCGATGATCGCCTCGTAATCCTCGAACCCGTCGATGCCCCCGGTGCCGTCGGGGCCGGCCAGTGCAACCCTGCGCTGAACGCCCGGGGTCTGTGCCACCACCGCGGGCGCGATCGCGGCGTAGCGCTGCGCGACGACGAGGGTCTGGGCGCCGCAGTCGTTGACGATGTAGGCGACCTCGTCGGCGCTGAGCTGCGAGTTGACGAATGTGATGTAGAGTCCGGATCGCATTGCGGCCCAGTAGATCTCCAGCGCACGCGGCTGGTTGTCGGTCAGGATCGCGACGTGCTCACCGGACCGGACCCCCTGGTCGTAGAGGTGTCGCGCGAACCGCAGCGATCGGGTGTCGAGCTCACGATAGGTGACGGTGTCGCCGGTGTCGGCCATGATGATCGCCGGCTTGTCGGGGGCGCTCTGCGCATAGGTGCCCGGATACATGGATTCCCTCTCAGCTTCCCGGCAGCAGCACGGGTTTGATGATCTCACCGGCCAGCGCGCGCTGTTCGGCGGTGTTGATCTCCGACAGCGGGAAGGTCTCGACGAGCCGGTCGAACGGGAATCGACCGCTGCGCCACAGTTCGATCAGGGTCGGGATGAACGTCCGCGGGTCCGCGTCGCCCTCCAGGATGCCGGTGATGGTGCGGCCAACGGTGAGGGTGAGCGGACCGATCGCCAGATCCCCCTGCTGGACCCCGACGGTGCCCAGGGTGCCGCGCGCGGCCAGGGACTCCAGGGCGGCCGCGATGACCGTCGGCAGTCCCGTGGTGTCCAGGCCGTACTGCGGCCCGGCCGGGACGATCTCGCGGATCTGTGCGGTCAGGTCGCCCTGGCCGGCGGTGATGGTGTCGGTGGCGCCCAGTTCCCGGGCCAGCGCCAGCCGTTCGGGGTTGAGGTCAACGGCGATGATCCGGCCCGCGCCGGCCACCTTCGCGGCCATCACGGCCGAGAGTCCGACGGCACCGGTGCCGGTGATGACGATGTGCTCCCCCGGCCGGATCCGCAACACCTCGAGCACCGCACCGGCGCCGGTCTGCACGCCGCAGCCGAGCGGCCCGAGCAGTTCCAACGGCAGTTCCTTGTCGACCACGACGGCATTGCGCGCATCGACCACCGCGTGCGAGGCGAACGAGGACTGGCCGAACCACCGGCCCGCCACCGGTGCTCCCGCCGAGTCGGTCAGCGGTGCGGCTCCCCCGACACCCTGACCGACGAGGTTGCGTTCCAAAAACGTGTCACAGTAGGCCGGATGGGCCGCGCGGCAGTTGACGCAGTGGCCGCACGAATCGAAGCTGAGCACCACGTGGTCGCCCACCGCGACGGTCTGCACCGCCTCACCCACGGCCTCCACGACGCCGGCCCCCTCGTGCCCCAGCACAATCGGCGGCGGCCCGAAGCCCGCGCCCGCGCGCGGCAACACATCGGTGTGGCAGTGTCCGGCGCCGACGATCCGCACCCGCACCTGATGCGCCCCCGGGTCGGCCAGTTCCAGCTCTTCGATGGTGAACGGCGATGCTTCGCCGCGCAGCACGGCGGCCTGGATTCTCATTGCGGCGCTACCTCTTTCGCGGGCAGGAAGATCGACTTGACCTGTTGATAGGCGGCCAGGCCCTCGGGGCCCAGCTCACGCCCCAGGCCGCTGGCCTTGACGCCGCCGAACAGGGCGTGCAGATCCAGAGCGTAATCGTTGACGCCGATGCTGCCGGTCTGGACCCGGCGAGACACCGCGAGGCCGCGGTCCTGGTCCCCGGTCCACACGCTGCCACCCAGGCCGAAGTCGGAGTCGTTGGCGATGGCCACGGCGTCGTCGACGTCGCCGTACGGGATCACGGCCAGCACGGGTCCGAAGATCTCCTCCCGGGCGATGGTGTGGGAGTTGTCCACGTTGTCGAAGATGGTGGGCGCGACGAACCAGCCGGCGTCCAGACCGTCGGGCCGGTCGCCGCCGGTGGTGACGCGGCCGCCGTCGGCCACTCCCTTGGCGATGTAGTCCTGCACGCGTCGCTGCTGGTTGGCGGTCGCCAGCGGCCCGATCTGGGTGGCCGGGTCCAGCGCGTCGCCGACGTTGAGGGCACGGGCGAAATCGGTGAGCAGGTCCACGGTTTCGCGGTAGCGCGCCTGGGGGGCCAGCACCCGGGTGCCCAGATAGCAGGTCTGTCCGTTGTTCATCAGGGTCGCGGTGAAGAACTGCGACAGCAGCGACGGCAGGTCGGCGTCGTCGAGGACGATCGCGGCCGATTTGCCGCCGAGTTCCAGCGTCACCGGCCGGATCAACCGGCCGCAGGCCTCCCCGATGGCCCGGCCCGCGGCGGTGGAACCGGTGAACGCGACCTTGTCGACACCGGGGTGCTCGACGAGGTAAGCGCCGACCTCGCGGCCGCCGGGCACGATGTTGATCACCCCGGCCGGAATGTCGGACTCCGCGATGGCCTCGGCGAGCAGATAGGAGTCGAGCACGGTCTCCGGCGAGGGTTTGACCACCACCGTGCAACCCGCCGCCAGCAGCGGCGCGAGCTTGAAGAAGGTCAACGTCTGGGGGAAGTTCCACGGCACGATCGCCGCGACCACGCCGATCGGTTCGCGCCGCACCACGGTGGTGCCCCCGCCGAAGGCGCTCCGCCGCTCCTCGGCGGGCTGTTCGGCGGCGAGGTTCGCGTAGTAGTTCAGCAACGTCGCCGGCATGACGGCCTCGGTGGCCGAGGCGATCGAGATCGGCATGCCGTTCTGCGTGCTGACCGCGGCGGCGGTTTCGTTCGAGCGGGCCAGCAGCGCGGTGGCCAGCGAGGTGATCGCGGCGGCGCGCGCCGCCGCGCCCCGGGTGGCCCAGTCGGATTCGTCGAAGGCGCGGCGCGCCGCGGCGACGGCGGCGTCCACATCGGGGCGCTCGGCGGCCGGGACCGTCGCGACCGCGGCCCCGGTGCTCGCGTTGTTGATCTCGATGCGTTGGGCCCCCGAGGGCGCGGCCCAGGTGCCGTCGATCCAGAAGCCCCGGGATTCGGTGATCGGTTCGGTGACGGTCATCGTTCCGCCTGCAGTGAGGTCCTACGGCGTGCGCCGGCCACGTCGCGTCGACGATAGCCGCAGCACACTCGGTCCTGCGCTGTGACGCCCATCACTGTAACATAGTTTATGTTTGGTTCACCGGCGAGCATAAGGAGTGCAGCCATGACGACAGGTCTGATCACCGACGACACCGCGGTCGCCACGGGAGTCGCCGACGTCAACGTGTTCGATCCGCACTGGTGGGTCGACGGCCCGCCGCACGATCTGTTCGCCCGGATGCGCCGCGAGGCCCCCGTGCACTGGAACCCGCTCGGCGACGGCGCCGGGTGCTGGTCGCTGTTCGGCCACGCCGAGATCACCACGGTCAGCCACGACTCCGAGACCTTCTCCAGCCGGCGCGGCGGCGTGTTCGTCAACCCCGATCAGGTGCTGAACCTGGACGTGATCGGCAACCAGCTGCTCTACATGGACCCGCCGACGCACACCCGGTACCGCAAGATCCTGGCCCGGGTGTTCACCCCGGCCGCGGTCGCCCGAATGGAGGCCGGCATCCGCGCCCGCGTCACCTCGATCATCGACAAGGTCATCGAGGCCGGCCGCGCGGACTTCGTGGAGGACATCGCCGTGCCGATCCCCCTGCTGATCCTGATGGAACTCATGGGGGCCCGGAGAAGGATCTGCCCGAGTTCTACGACTGGACCGAGCGCATCGAACAATCCATCCGTTCGACCGAATCCAATGCCGCCGAACAGGTTTTCGGCGAGATGGGCGCCTACCTCGCCCAACAGGTGATCGCCCAGTCCGAGGCGGCCGTCGAGGACTCGCTGGTGATGCGGTTGCGGCGCGCCGAGGTCGACGGGGAGGAGCTGACCGACCTGGAGATCGTGATGTTCTTCGGCCTGCTCACCTTCGCCGGCAACGACACCACCCGCAACACCGCCGCCACTGGCCTACGCACCCTGCTCGAGCATCCCGAGGCGTTGCGCGAACTCTACGAGGAGCCGGCGCTCATCCCCGGCGCCATCGAGGAGATCCTGCGCTGGACGTCGGTGGTCCAGTGGTTCGCCCGCACCGCCACCCGCGACGTGGAGCTGGGCGGCCGACAGATCCGGGCCGGCGACAAACTCGTCATGTGGTACGGCAGCGGATCTCGGGACGAGGCCGTCTTCGACGACGCCGCCACCTTCGACATCCACCGGCCCAAACCCGACCACATGGCGTTCGGCGACGGCGGCAGGCACTTTTGCCTCGGCGCCAGCCTGGCCCGGCTGGAACTGCGCGTCATCTTCGAGGAAGTGCTGGACCGGATGAAGGACCTGCGTTCCGACGGTGCGGCCGAACTGGTGCCGTCGCACTGGGCGTACGGCCTGTCGAAGCTGCCCGTGGCGTTCACGCCGGGACCGCGCCGGGGTGCGTAAAGATATAGAGCATGCACAAAATCGTCGACCGGCAGGACTACTTCTCGGCCGCCATCGACATCCTCGCCGAGGCCGACCACGGCGGCCTGAAGCTGACCCCGCTGTGCCGGCGCCTCGAGGTCACGACCGGGTCCTTCTACCACTACTTCGGTAGTTGGGCCCGGTTCAAGACCGAACTGCTCGAGTTCTGGCTGCAGGATCGCACCCTGGAACTTGCCGAAGCGGCCCGCCGCCAGGGCGATCCGCAGCGCACACTCGAGGCGCTGATCGACTTCGCGTGTGGCTTCCCGCACAGCGCCGAAGCAGCCATCCGGGCGTGGTCACACAGCGACCAGGAGGTCCGCCAGGTCCAGGCCACCGTCGACGAGCAGCGCTACCGCGTCACCTACGAGACGCTGCAGCTACTTCTCGACAACGATGCCGATGCGGAAATGCTGGCCCGGATGGCGATCTTCACCCTCAACGGCTATCAGCAGACGCAACCGCTGCCCGGCGTCGAGCACCTGCGCCGCTCGCTGAACCTGGTGCTCACCGAGCTGCTGGCGCCGCGGGCGGCTGTCAGACCGTGAAGCCGAGGGCGCGCAGCTGCTCGCGGCCGTCCTCGGTGATCTTGTCCGGACCCCACGGCGGGTTCCAGACCCAGTTGATCTTGATCTCGTTGACCAGGCCGGAGCCCACCAGCGCCTGTCGGGACTGATCCTCGATGACGTCGGTCAGCGGGCATGCCGGGGAGGTCAGCGTCATGTCGATCAACGCCACCGGACCGGTCTCGCCCTCCTCCAGGTTCAGCCCGTACACCAGGCCGAGGTCGACGACGTTGATGCCCAGTTCGGGGTCGACCACGTCGTGCATGGCCTCCTCGAGATCGGCGATCACATTGTCACTGGTGGTCTCGCTCATGATGCTCCCTTTTCGCTCGCTTGGGTCACCGCATCCTTGAAGGCCATCCAACCCAGCAGCGCGCACTTGACCCGCGCCGGATACTTGGCCACACCCGCGAAGGCGATGCCGTCACCCAACACATCCTCATCGCCTACAACGTTGCCCCGCGACGAAATCATCTCCGTGAACGAGGCCACCGTCTTCAGCGCGTCACCCACAGTCTGCCCGATCACCTGGTCGGTGAGCACCGAAGTCGCGGCCTGGCTGATCGAGCAGCCCTGGCCGTCGTAGGACACATCGGTCACCGTCTCGCCGTCCTCGGACAGCGAGACCCGCAGTCGCACCTCGTCCCCGCAGGTCGGGTTCACGTGAAAAACCTCGGCGGCGAACGGTTCGCGGAGACCGCGATGGTGCGGATGCTTGTAATGGTCCAGGATCACCTCCTGGTACATCTGCTCCATCCGCATCAGCGACCGCCGAAGAAATCCACGGCCCGCCGGACCCCGGCGACCAGTCGGTCCACCTCGTCGAGAGTGTTGTACACCGCGAACGAGGCCCGCGCCGTAGCGGCGATACCGAACTTGCGGTGCAACGGCCACGCGCAGTGGTGGCCGACCCGCACCGCCACACCCTCGTCGTCGAGCACCTGCCCCACGTCGTGGGCGTGCACCCCGTCGACCACGAACGCCACCGGCGAACCGCGGTCACCCAGGGTGGTCGGGCCGATGATGCGCACTTCGGGCACCTCGGCCAGCCCGGCCAGCGCAGCCGCCACCAGTTCGTGCTCGTGGGCCGCTACGGCGTCCATCCCGAGCGCCGTCAGATAGCGTGCCGCGGCGGCCAACCCCACCACCTGGGAGGTCATCGGTGAGCCCGCCTCGAACCGCTGCGGCGCCGGGGCGTAGGTGGTCTGCTCCATGGTGACCGTCTCGATCATCGAACCGCCGGTCAGGAACGGCGGCAGCGCATTCAGCAACTCGCGGCGCCCGTAAAGCACCCCGATCCCCGTGGGCCCCAACATCTTGTGACCCGAGAAGGCCGCGAAGTCGACGTCGAGTGCGCGAAAGTCCACAGGCTGGTGCGGCACCGACTGGCAGGCATCCAGCACCGTCAGCGCGCCGACGGCCTTGGCCCGGTGTACCAGTTCGGCCACCGGGGTGATGGCGCCCGTGACGTTCGAATGGTGGGTGAAGGCAACGACTTTCACCCGCTCGTCGAGCTCGAGGGAGTCCAGGTCCAGCCGGCCGGCGTCCGGTCCGTCCGTGACCACCGAGTACCAGGCCAGTTCGGCACCGGTGCGCCGCGCCAGTTCCTGCCACGGAATCAGGTTCGCGTGGTGCTCGGCCTCGGTGGTGACGATGATGTCGCCCGGGCGTAGCGCGCGCTCGAAGCGGCTGTCGCCCAGCACATACGAGACCAGGTTCAGCGCTTCGGTGGCGTTCTTGGTGAACACCAACTCGTCGGAGTCGGCGCCCACGAACGCCGCGATGTCCGCGCGGCCGTGCTCGTAGGCGTCGGTGGCCTCCTCCATCAGCTGATGCGCACCGCGGTGCACGGCGCCGTTGGAGGTCAGCAGGAACTCCCGCTCGGCGTCGAGCACCTGCAGCGGCTTCTGCGAGGTGGCCCCGGAATCCAGGTACGCCAACGGGTTACCGCTGCGCATCACCCGGTTCAGGATCGGGAAATCGGCCCTGATCCCGGCCAGCTTCGCGGCATCCAGAGCTACTGAGGCTGTCATCGCCCCTCCCCCCTATGCCCCGGCTGCGGCGGCCTGAGTGAAGCGCTCGTAGCCGTTGGCCTCGAGTTCGTCGGCCAGTTCCGGACCGCCCGATTCGACGATGCGCCCGTCGACGAAGACGTGCACGAACTGCGGCTGGATGTAGCGCAGGATGCGGGTGTAGTGCGTGATCAGCAAAACGCCGGCGTTGTTCTCCTTGGCGGAGGTGTTGACCCCGTTGCTGACCACCCGCAGCGCGTCGACGTCCAGACCCGAGTCGGTCTCGTCGAGGATCGCGATCTTCGGCTTCAGCAGGCTGAGCTGCAGGATCTCGTGGCGCTTCTTCTCACCGCCGGAGAAGCCCTCGTTGACGCTGCGCTCACCGAACGACGGGTCGATCTCGAGGTCCTGCATGGCCTGCTTGACCTCTTTGACCCAGTGCCGCAGCTTGGGCGCCTCGCCGCGGACCGCGGTGGCCGCGGTACGCAGGAAGTTCGACATCGAAACCCCGGGCACCTCGATCGGGTACTGCATCGCCAGGAACAGACCCGCGCGGGCACGCTCGTCGATGCTCATCTCGAGCACATCCTGACCGCCGAGGGTGACCGACCCCGAGGTGACGGTGTACTTGGGATGTCCGGCGATCGCGTAGGACAGCGTCGACTTTCCGGATCCATTGGGGCCCATCAACGCATGGGTCTCGCCGGACTTGACGGTGAGATCGACGCCCTTGAGGATCGGAATGTCGTCGCCGGTGTCGGGCGCCGTGACGCTGACGTGCAGGTCCTTGATTTCCAGTGTGGTCATTGGGAAGGCTTCCCTTCGGTGAGAGCTAGTTCGTGTTCGATGGCTTCGGTCAGGCGGTCACGCACGGCGGGCACGGTGATCTTCTGGATGATCTCGCCGAAGAAGCCCCGCACGATGAGCCTGCGCGCCTGGTCTTCGGGAATGCCGCGGGCCTGCAGGTAGAACACCTGCTCGTCGTCGAAACGGCCCGTGGCGCTGGCGTGCCCGGCGCCCACGATCTCGCCGGTCTCGATCTCGAGGTTGGGTACGGAGTCGGCGCGGGCGCCGTCGGTGAGCACCAGGTTGCGGTTGATCTCGTAGGTGTCGGTGCCGGTGGCCGCCGCCCGGATCAGCACGTCGCCGATCCACACGGTTCGGGGGTCGGCCAGCTTGGACTCCGGATCCCCTTGCAGCGCACCCTTGTAGACGACATTGGACCGGCAGTGCGGTTGGGCGTGGTCGATCAAGAGCCGCGATTCCAGATGCTGACCGTCGTCGGCGAAGTACAGCCCGACCAGTTCGGCATCACCGCCGGGCGCGTCGTAGCGCACCCGGCCCGTCATCCGGACGATCTCGCCGCCGAGTTGTACCGTCGCGTGCCGCAGCACCGAGTCCTTACCCAGCGCGGCGTGGTGCATGCTGACGTTGACCGCGTCATCGGCCCAGTCGGCGATCGACACCACCTTCAGCGTGGCGCTGTCGCCGACGATGAATTCGATGTTGTCGGCGTAAATTCCGCTGCCCCGCTGGTCGAGGACGACCACCGCGTCGGCGAGTTCTTCGACCCGGATCTGCAGATGGCCATAGGCGGTGGCACCGGCGCCAGGACCGTTGATCGTGATCTCGATCGGCTCGTCGATCCGGGTGTCCCTACCCACGGTGATTACCGTGGCCTCGTCGAACGAGGAAAACGCCTGGGCGGCAACCCGGTCGGCAGGAACCCCGCCCTGCCCGAGTCGCGCGTCGCCACGGCGCACCGTCTCGATGGTGACGCCGGGACGTTCGGTGACCTCGATCAGCGCGCTGCCGGTGGCCTTCCCCGCCGACCCGTCGTGCAGGCCGCGCAACCGGCGCAGCGGGGTGAACCGCCAGATCTCGTCGCGACCGCCGGGCACCTCGAACGCGTCGACGTCGAACGAGGTGAAGATCTCGCCCTTGTTGAGCGCCGAACCCGCGGGTGTGGTTTCGGTGGCCGTGTTCAGTTCGCTCACTAGCCGACCGCGCCTTCCATCTGCAGCTCGATCAAGCGGTTGAGCTCCAGTGCGTACTCCATGGGGAGTTCCTTGGCGATGGGCTCGACGAAGCCGCGCACCACCATCGCCATCGCCTCCTCCTCGGTCAGGCCTCGGCTCATCAGGTAGAAGAGCTGATCCTCGCTGACCTTCGACACGGTGGCTTCGTGGCCCATCGTGACGTCGTCCTCGCGGACGTCGACATAGGGGTAGGTGTCGGAGCGGCTGATGGTATCGACCAGCAGCGCATCGCATTCCACGTTGGAACGGGATCCCTTGGCGCCCTTGTTGATCTGCACCAGGCCGCGGTAGGACGCGCGGCCACCGCCGCGGGCCACCGACTTGGACACGATGTTGCTCGACGTGTGCGGCGCCAGGTGCAGCATCTTGGCACCGGTGTCCTGGTGCTGCCCCTCGCCGGCGAACGCCACCGAGAGCACCTCGCCCTTGGCGTGCTCGCCGGTCATCCAGACCGCCGGGTACTTCATGGTGACCTTGGAGCCGATGTTGCCGTCGACCCACTCCATGGTGGCGCCCGCCTCGGCGCGCGCCCGCTTGGTCACCAGGTTGTAGACGTTGTTCGACCAGTTCTGGATGGTCGTGTAGCGGCAGCGCCCACCGGACTTGACGATGATCTCGACGACGGCGCTGTGCAGCGAGTCGCTCTTGTAGATCGGTGCGGTGCAGCCCTCGACGTAGTGCACGTAGGCACCCTCGTCGACGATGATCAGGGTGCGCTCGAACTGACCCATGTTCTCGGTGTTGATCCGGAAGTAGGCCTGCAGCGGGATGTCGACGTGCACGCCCGGCGGCACGTAGATGAAGGAGCCGCCCGACCAGACCGCGGTGTTCAGCGCGGAGAACTTGTTGTCACCGGCCGGGATGACGGTGCCGAAGTACTGCTTGAAGATCTCGGGATGTTCCTTGAGCGCGGTGTCGGTGTCCAGGAAGATGACGCCCTGGGCCTCGAGATCCTCGCGGATCGAGTGGTAGACGACCTCGGACTCGTACTGCGCCGCGACGCCGGAGACCAGGCGCTGCTTCTCCGCCTCCGGGATGCCCAGGCGGTCATAGGTGTTCTTGATGTCCGCGGGCAGGTCGTCCCAGGTGGCGGCCTGCTTCTCGCTGGAGCGCACGAAGTACTTGATGTTGTCGAAGTCGATGCCGTCGAGATCCGAACCCCACTTGGGCATCGGCTTCTTGTCGAAGGTGCGCAGCGCCTTGAGCCGGATGTCGAGCATCCAATCGGGCTCGCTCTTCTTCGCCGAGATGTCGCGGACCACCTCTTCGGACAGTCCGCGCTGCGCGCTGGCACCCGCGACGTCGGAGTCGGACCAGCCGTAGCCGTACTTGCCCAGGGCGGCAATGGTCTCTTCCTGGGTGAGGGTCTCCGGTGCGGCTCCGGCTTCCGGTGTGAGTGTCATCGCGACACACTCCTTTTGCTCTGTCGGTTCTCTCGTGTGCTCCGGACCCTGGGCTGCGGACCGGAGCTGGTGCTCATGCCCGGGCCGGGCTGAGCGGGACGTGGGTGGTACAGGCGCAGTCGCCGTTGACGATGGTCGCGAGGAGCTGCACATGGGTGCCCAGTACCTCGGACATCGCCTCCTGCTCGGCATCGCACAGTTCCGGGAACTGCTCGGCGACGTGCGACACCGGACAGTGGTGCTGGCAGATCTGCACGCCCTCGATCGGTCCCTTCACCCGCGAGGTGGTGGTGGCGTACCCGGCCTGGGTGAGCGCCTCGGCGATCCGGTCGGCGGCCGCCTCCACGTCCTCGTCGCTGTCGCTCGGCGCCGGTTCCACATCCGCGAGGATGGTGTCGATCCGACGTCGGGCGAAAGCGTGGATCGCGGCGTCGCCGCCGATCTCCCGGAGTTGACGCATGGCCGCCGAGGCCAGGTCGTCGTAGGTGTGCTCGAGTTTGGCTCGGCCGGCCGCGGTGAGCTGGTAGCGCTTGGCGGGACGGCCACGCCCCGCTTGCTGCCAGGCCGCTGCCGCGTTGGCCTGGGCGTCCCCGGCCTCGATGAGGGCATCGAGGTGCCGACGGACCCCCGCCGCGGAGATTCCGAGCTGTTCACCGACCTGGCTGGCGGTGACCGGACCGGACTCCAGCAGCAGCCGAACGATGGCACTGCGGGTGTGACCGTCCTGGGCATGCAGCGGCGCATCGGGGGCGCGCTGAACCGTCGGACGTATTTTCACAACACCAGTGTGACGCAATTCGGCGGACGGGTCTAGCAAGGGCACCCTTATCCCGCCGCCCACGCGCTGTCGGAATAGTCACACCGCGGCCTGGGAATATCCAACCAGGCTCACCATCCGGGCCCGCATCCGGGCGCCGACTAAGCTGCCCACGTGGCAGCCCGCCTACGTTCGCTCAGCACCTCGATTGCCGGTTGGCACGGCGACGAGCGCACCGTGGGCACCCCGCTCGGCGACGCCGAACTCGTCGCCCTGCGCCGGACCAGGCTCTTCGGGGCCACCGGCACCGTGCTGATGGCCATCGGGGCCCTCGGCGCCGGTGCCCGGCCGGTGGTGCAGGACCCCACCTTCGGCGTGCGACTGCTCAACCTGCCGTCCCGCATCCAGACCGTGTCGCTGACGATGACCACCACCGGGGCCGTGATGATGGCGCTGGCCTGGCTGATGCTGGGCCGCTTCGCGCTCGGCGAGCGCCGGATGACCCGCAGCCAACTCGACCGCACGCTGGTGCTGTGGATCCTTCCGCTGCTGGTCGCGCCGCCGATGTACAGCAAGGACGTCTACTCCTACCTGGCGCAGAGTCAGATTGCTCACAATGGCCAGGACCCCTACCGGGTGGGTCCCGCGCCGGGCCTCGGCCTCGACCACGTCTTCACGCTGTCGGTACCCAGCCTGTGGCGCGAGACCCCCGCCCCCTACGGTCCGCTGTTCCTCTGGATCGGCTCGGGTATCTCCGAGTTGACCGGCGAGAACATCGTCGCCGCGGTGCTGTGTCACCGGCTGCTGGTGCTCCTCGGCGTCGCGCTGATCGTGTGGGCCACCCCGCGGCTGGCCCGCCGCTGCGGCGTCGCCGAGGTCAGCGCGCTGTGGCTGGGCGCGGCCAACCCGCTGCTGGTCATGCACCTGGTGGCCGGGATCCACAACGAGGCGCTGATGCTCGGCCTGATGCTGGCAGGCGTCGAATTCGCGCTGCGCGGCATCGACTCCTCCCGACGGCTGCTCCCCCGCCCGTTGCTACCGCTGGGCGCGCGCTGGGGGCCGGCGGCGATGCTGGTCCTGGGTGCCGTGCTGATCACGATGTCCTCCCAGGTGAAGCTGCCGTCGCTGCTGGCGCTGGGTTTCGTGGCGATGGCGCTGGGCCATCGCTGGGGCAGCACGGTCAAGGCGTTCTTCCTGGCCAGCGGCGGGCTTGGGCTGCTGTCGCTCGGCGTCATGGCCGTGATCGGCTGGGCAAGCGGCCTCGGTTTCGGCTGGCTGTCCACGCTGGGCACGGCCAACGTGGTGCGCAGCTGGATGTCGCCGCCGACGTTGCTGGCGCTGGGCACCGGGCAGGTCGGCATCCTGCTCGGCCTCGGTGATCACACCACCGCGGTGCTGTCGCTGACGCGCAGCATCGGCGTGCTGATCATCATGGTGGTCGTCACGTGGCTGCTGCTGGCGGTGTTTCGCGGCCGGCTGCATCCCGTCGGCGGGCTCGGTGTGGCGCTGGGCGCCACGGTGCTGCTGTTCCCCGTCGTGCAGCCCTGGTATCTGCTGTGGGCGATCATCCCGCTGGCGGCCTGGGCCACCCGGCCCGGGTTCCGGATCGCCGCCATCGGCGGCACCCTCGTCGTCGGCATCTTCGGTCCCACCGCCAACGGCGATCGCTTCGCGCTGTTCCAGATCATCGACGCCACCCTGGCCAGCACGGTGATCGTGCTGCTGCTGATCGCGATCACCTACCACCGGCTGCCCTGGCGCGCGTTGCCGCACGGTGCGACGTCGTCCACGCCGGCGAATTCACGCAACGGTCCCACCGACGCCTACGCTGAGTCTCCGTGAGTGCGACTGGCACCACCGCGCCGCTCCCATTGCGCCTGCGCGGGGTCACCAAAAGCTACGGAGCCACCACGGCGGTGTCGGGGCTCGACCTCGACGTGCACCGCGCCGAGGTGCTTGCGCTGCTCGGCCCCAACGGCGCCGGCAAGACCACGACCGTGGAGATGTGCGAGGGCTTCCTGCGCCCCGACGCCGGGACGATCGAGGTGCTGGGCCTCGACCCGCACACCGACAACGCGCAGTTGCGCGCCCGCATCGGGGTCATGCTGCAGGGCGGGGGCGGCTATCCGGCGGCGCGGGCCGGCGAGATGCTCAACCTGGTCGCGGCCTATGCCGCCAATCCCCTCGACCCGGCGTGGCTGTTGGAGACCCTCGGCCTGACCGACGCGGCCCGGACCACCTATCGTCGGCTCTCCGGCGGTCAACAGCAGCGGCTGGCCCTGGCCTGCGCGCTGGTCGGCCGCCCGGAACTGGTCTTCCTCGACGAACCGACCGCCGGCATGGACGCCCACGCCCGCCTGGTCGTGTGGGAGCTGATCGCCGCGCTGCGCCGCGACGGCGTCACCATCGTGCTGACCACCCACCACCTCAAGGAGGCCGAGGAACTCGCGGACCGGATCGTCATCGTCGATCACGGTCGGCAGGTGGCCGCGGGCACCCCGGCCGAGTTGATGCGCTCCGGGGCCGAGGGGCAGCTGCGCTTCCGCGCGCCGCACAAACTCGATCTGGCGCTGCTGATTTCGGCGTTGCCGGAGAACTACCGCGCCGCCGAGGTCGCCGCCGGTGAGTATCTGGTGGAGGGGCCCATCGATCCGCAGGTGCTGGCGACGGTCACCGCGTGGTGCGCGCGGCTCGACGTCCTGGCCACCGACATGCGCGTCGAACAGCGCAGCCTCGAGGACGTCTTCCTGGATCTCACCGGACGGGAGCTGCGGTCATGAGCGAAGGCCTGTTCCCCGCGGGGACGTTCACCCCGGATCCGCGGCCCAACACCGTGGCCAACATGCTGCGGGCGCAGTTCGGCCTGGAACTCAAGCTGCTGCTGCGCAACGGCGAGCAGCTGCTGTTGACGATGTTCATCCCGATCACCCTGCTGGTGGGGCTGATCCTGCTGCCGCTGGGTTCCTTCGGCGAGGATCGGCCGGGCGTGTTCGTGCCGGCGATCATGGCGCTGGCGCTGATTTCGACCGCCTTCACCGGGCAGGCGATCGCGGTGGCGTTCGACCGGCGCTACGGCGCCCTCAAGCGACTCGGCGCGACGGCGCTGCCGGTGTGGGGCATCATCGCCGGCAAATCGATGGCCGTGGTCGCCGTGGTGTTCCTGCAGGCCCTGCTCCTGGGCGGGATCGGCCTGGCGCTGGGCTGGCGGCCGAATCCGGTGGGCCTGCTGCTGGGCGCGGTGATCATCGCGCTGGGCACCGTCTGCTTCGCCGCGTTGGGCCTGCTGTTGGGCGGCACCCTGCGGGCCGAGATCGTGTTGGCGCTGGCCAACCTGCTGTGGTTCGTCTTCGCCGGCTTCGGCGCCCTGACCCTGGAGACCGAGGCGGTGCCCACGGCGCTGCACTGGCTCGCGCGGCTGACCCCGGCCGGCGCGCTCACCGAATCGCTGACCCAGGCCATGACGGTCTCGGTCGACTGGTTCGGCATCGCGGTGCTGGCCGTCTGGGGCGCGGTGGCCGCGGCGTGCGCGGTGCGCTGGTTCCGCTTCACCTGAACCAGCCCGTACTACAGCCTGTAGTTGGCATCCTCTACTCTTGGGCGGTGTTCTTCCGTCGGCTGGTTGACCTGCTACCCGAGCCGAGCCTGCGCGCTCAGCGCATCATCGCGGCGCTGGTCATCCTGACCCAGGGCGGCATCGCCGTCACGGGCGCGATCGTGCGAGTCACCGCCTCCGGGCTCGGCTGTCCCACCTGGCCGCAGTGTTTTCCCGGCAGCTTCACCCCCGTTCCGCACCCCGAGGTGGCGCGGGTGCATCAGATGGTCGAGTTCGGCAACCGGCTGATCACCTTCGCGGTGGTGCTGACCGCCATCGCCGCGGTGCTGGCGGTGCTGCGGGCCCGCCGCCGCCGCGAAGTGCTGTTCTACGCCTGGCTGATGCCCGCCTCCACGGTGGTGCAGGCCATCATCGGCGGCGTCACCGTGCTCACCGGGCTGCTGTGGTGGACCGTCGCCATCCATCTGCTGGCCTCGATGGCCATGGTCTGGCTGGCCGTGCTGCTCTACGTGAAGATCGGCGAACCGGATGTCGGCGTGACCCGCCACGTGGTGGCCAAGCCACTGCGCCAGCTCACCGCGCTGAGCGGCGTCACCCTGGCGGCGGTTCTGGTGACCGGCACCCTGGTCACCGCCGCGGGCCCGCACGCCGGCGACAAGAGCATCGAACGTCCCGTGGCCCGGCTGCAGATCGAGATCCTCACCCTGGTGCACGCGCACTCGTCGCTGCTGGTCGCCTACCTGGCCCTGCTGATCGGCCTCGCCTTCGGCCTGGTCGCGATGCACGCGCCGCGGCCCGTGCTCAAACGCCTGGCGGTGTTGGTGGTGCTGGTGGTGCTGCAGGGACTGGTCGGCGCCGTGCAGTTCTTCGCCGGCATTCCGCCGGCCCTGGTCGCCCTGCACGTGGCCGGCGCGGCGATCTGCACCGCGGCCACCGCGGCCCTATGGGCGTCGATGCGAGAACGGACCGAGACCGAGCCGGTCCAGGGCTGAACCGACCGCCAGCGCGAACCGGCGCTGCCGCCGCTGCCGGGTGGCGGCGTCGAGCTGTCGCCACCCCAGCGCAGGTTCCACCAGCTCGAGCTCGAGCAGCGTCGGATCGCGTCGGCCGATGAGATCGACGCGGGCGTAGAGGAACTCCGACGGGGCCATGCCCAGCTGCGTCGCGGCCGCGGCCAACGCGGCGTGCCCGACCTCCCACAGCTCGAAGTCGGGATCGGCCGGCGTCAGCGACTCGGCGGCGAAGATACCGGAGTCGTCGAAGTCCGGCCGGTGTCCGGGGGCCGGCAGGATGGGGCCCTTGGTGAAGGCGTGCGATTGCTCGCCGCCGATGAACACCAACGCGGTCTCGCCGTCCTCGATGCGCCGATCGTAGGGTTGTACCAGCACCGAGATCCCGGACTCCTGCAGCGTGGCGGCGTGGTCACGCGCCGCATTGTGGTCGGTGAACCGTTGCACCCCAACCGATCCCGCGCCGACGGCGGGTTTGACGACCACTTCCCCCGCCGGCAGGTGGATCATCTCTCCGGGCCCGTAGAACTCGCTCTCGCACACCGGGACGCCCGCCACGGCCAGGTCCTGCAGGTAGATCTTGTCGCTGTTCCAGGCCACCACGTCCGGCGCATTGAGCAGGTTCGGCACCCGCCGGGTCCAGTCCAGGAACTCGTCGAGGCGCTCGGTGTAGTCCCAGGTGGCCCGCAGGATCACCAGGTCCGCGCGCAGGGTCTCTGGGTCGTCCCAGGCGCGCCACCGCGCCGTGAGACCCTGCGAAGCCAACGCCGCGACCAGCCCGTCGTCGTCGCCGTCGCCCTCCACCAGCTTGGTGCAGCCGGCCAGGACGATCTTCGGATGAAAGACATCGGGACGGGCCAGTTTCATGCGGTCCTCACGTCAAGGATGATAGTCAGCATGGACGCGATCGAAGTTGCCGAAACGGGTGGACCGGAAGTACTGACCCTCGTCGAGAAGCCGGAGCCCACGCCCGGCCCCGGCGAGGTGGTGATCAAGGCCGACGCGATCGGGGTGAACTTCATCGACACCTACTTCCGGTCCGGGCTGTACCCACGCGAGCTGCCGTTCGTGGTCGGCAGCGAGGTCTGCGGCACCATCACGGCCGTCGGTGACGACGTCGCCGCGCTGACGGTCGGCGACCGAGTGGTGACGGCCAACGCCGATGGCGCCTACGCCGGATACTGCACCGCGCCGGCCGATTTCGTGGCCTACGTGCCGGCGGCCGTCGCCTCCGACGCGATCGCCTCGGCGCTGTTGAAGGGCATGACCGCGCACTACCTGATCAAGTCGGTCTACGAGATCCAGCCCTCGGACACGGTGCTGGTGCACGCCGGCGCCGGTGGCGTGGGCCTGATCCTGACCCAGTGGGCCACCAGCATCGGGACCAAGGTGATCACCACGGCGTCCACGCCGGAGAAGGCCGAACTGTCCCGCGGGGCGGGCGCCATCGAGGTGCTCGACTATCCGGAGGATCCGCAGACCTTCGCCGCCCAGGTGCGTGAGCTCACCGACGGTCGCGGCGTCCAGGCCGTCTACGACGGGGTGGGCCAGAGCACGTTCGACGCCAGCTTGGCCAGCCTGGCGGTGCGCGGCACACTGGCGCTGTTCGGGGCGGCCAGCGGCCCGGTCCCGCCGGTGGATCCGCAGCGGCTCAATGCGGCCGGCTCGGTGTTCCTGACCCGGCCCAACCTGGTGCACTTCACCCGGACCGCCGACGAGTTCGCCTGGCGCGCCGGCGAGCTGATGGACGCGATGGCCTCCGGGGCCATCACGGTCAACGTCAGCGCGCGCTATCCGCTGGCCGAGGCCGAGCAGGCCCACGGCGATCTGCAGGGCCGCAAGACCGTCGGGTCCGTCGTCTTGGTGCCCTGACGGGCCGCCCGCAGAGGTTCAGCGCTCAGAGGTTCAGCAGCGTGGGCAGCGCCAGCGCCGAGTCCACGGCCAGCGCGCAGAACACGGCCGCCAGATAGTTGTTCGACTGCAGGAACAGCCGCAGCGGTTTGACCGGCTGACCGCGGCGCACGCCCGCGTAGAGCTGATGCGCCATGATCAGGAACCAGGCGCCGGCCAGCAGCGCGACCGCGGCGTACAGCCAGCCCGCCGCCGGCGCCAACGCCACGGTGGTCAGCACGGTCAGCCAGGTGTAGACCAGGATTTGCCGGGTCACCTGCTTCTCGGTGGCGACCGCGGGCAGCATCGGTACCCCGGCGGCCTTGTAGTCGTCCTTGTAGCGCATGGCCAGCGCCCAGGTGTGCGGCGGCGTCCAGAAGAAGATGATCAGGAACATCACCAGCGCGGGCCATTCGATGGTGCCCGTGACCGCCGACCAGCCGATCATCACCGGCATGCAGCCGGCCGCGCCGCCCCACACCACGTTCTGCGCGGTGCGGCGCTTGAGCAGCAGCGTGTAAATGAAGACGTAGAAGGCGATGGTGACCACGGCCAGCACGCCGGAGAGCAGGTTGGTGGTCCACCACAGCCAGAAGAACGACCCGATGGACAGCAACAGGCCGAAGATCAGCGCGTTGCGGGTCGGTACCGTCGCGCGGGCCAACGGCCGCAGCGCCGTCCGCTTCATCACCTTGTCGATGTCGGCGTCGGCCACACAGTTCAGCGTGTTGGCGCCGGCCGCGGCCATCATTCCGCCGACCAAGGTGTTGAAGATCAACAACGGGTTCACCGTGCCGCGGTCGGCCAGCAGCATGGCTGGAATGGCCGTGACCAGCAGCAGCTCGATGACCCGCGGCTTGGTCAGCGCAACATAGGCCAGCACCGTGGTGCGGATTTGGCTCGGCGCGACGCGCTCGCGGATGCTCACGCAGTTAACTCCTCATCACAGGCGATTGTCGCGGCAGCCTCGCAGCTTCTACTACCGACGATGGTAGACCGCTGCGCCGAGTCGGTGGCCTGCGGGTCGATTCCCCAGCCGCCCTGCGCCCGTTTGCCGTCTCGCACTAGGGTTGGGGAGGCGCCAAGTTCGCCATGACCTGCCACGTCCTGCACCGCAAGGAGCTCGCTTGTGACCACAGCCGAAGAGATCGCCGACCTCACCGTCCCGAACCATCCGGACGACTGGTCCGACGTGGATTCACGGGCGGTCGACACCGTGCGGGTGCTGGCCGCGGATGCGGTGCAGAAAGTCGGCAACGGTCACCCCGGCACGGCGATGAGCCTGGCGCCGCTGGCGTACACCCTGTTCCAGCGGCAAATGCGCCACGATCCGTCCGACACCCACTGGTTGGGCCGCGACCGCTTCATCCTGTCCTGCGGGCACTCCAGCCTGACGATCTACCTGCAGCTGTACCTGGGCGGCTTCGGACTCGAGCTCGAAGACATCGAGGCGCTGCGCACCTTCAAGTCCAAGACCCCGGGCCACCCCGAGTTCCGGCACACCAAGGGCGTGGAGATCACCACCGGCCCGCTGGGCCAGGGCCTGGCCTCGGCGGTCGGCATGGCGATGGCCGCCCGCTACGAGCGCGGCCTGTTCGATCCGGAGACCCCGGCCGGACAGAGCCCGTTCGACCACTACATCTACGTGATCGCCTCCGACGGCGACATCGAGGAGGGCGTCACCAGCGAGGCGTCCTCGCTGGCCGGTACCCAGCAGCTCGGCAACCTGATCGTGTTCTACGACAAGAACCACATCTCGATCGAGCACGACACCGACATCGCGCTGTCCGAGGACGTCAGCGCCCGCTACCGCGCCTACGGCTGGCACGTGCAGGACGTGGTGGGCGGCGAGAACGTCGTCGGGATCGAGGAGGCCATCGCCGAGGCCAAGAAGGTCACCGACAAGCCGTCGCTGATCTCGCTGCGGACCATCATCGGCTATCCCGCGCCGAACAAGATGAACACCGGCGGCATCCACGGCTCGGCCCTGGGTGACGAGGAGGTCGCCGCGGTCAAGAAGATCCTCGGCTTCGACCCGGAGAAGACCTTCGAGGTCAGCGACGAGGTCATCGCCCACACCCGGGGTCTGGTCGACCGCGGCAAGCAGGTCCGCGACACCTGGGAGAAGGACTACGCGGCCTGGGCCGAGCGCGAACCCGAGCGCAAGAAGCTGCTGGACCGGCTGCTGGCCAACGAGTTGCCCGACGGCTGGGACGCCGACATCACGCATTGGGAGCCCGGCTCCAAGGCGGTCGCCACCCGCGCGGCATTCGGGCAGGTGCTCAACGACACCGCGCCGAAGCTGCCCGAACTCTGGGGCGGCTCGGCGGACCTTGCCGGCAGCAACAACACCACCATCAAGGGTGCGAAATCGTTTGGCCCGCCGTCGATCTCGACCGCAGACTTCACCGCCGACTGGCACGGCCGGGTGTTGCACTTCGGTGTGCGCGAGCACGCCATGGGCTCGATCCTGTCCGGCATCGTGCTGCACGGCCCCACCCGCGCGTTCGGCGGCACGTTCCTGCAGTTCTCCGACTACATGCGGCCGGCGGTGCGCCTGGCCGCCCTGATGGACATCGACACCATCTACATCTGGACCCACGACTCGATCGGGCTGGGCGAGGACGGACCGACCCACCAGCCCATCGAGCACCTCGCGGCGCTGCGGGCGATCCCGCAACTGGCCGTCGTGCGTCCCGCCGACCCGAACGAGACCGCCCACGCGTGGCGCAGCATCATCGCGCGCGGCAACGGCAGCGGGCCGGTCGGCTTCATCCTGACCCGGCAGGGCGTCCCGGTGCTCGAGGGCACCGACGCCGACGGCGTCGCCAAGGGCGGCTACGTACTCGGCAACCCGTCGGCCGACGAGGTCCGCGACGCCGACGTGATCATCATCGCCACCGGCTCCGAGGTGCAGATCGCGGTCGAGGCCCAGAAGCTGCTCGCCGCCAAGGACGTCAAGGCCCAGGTGGTCTCGATGCCGTGTGTCGAATGGTTCGAGAAGCAGCCGCGCGAGTACCAGGACTCGGTGCTGCCGCCGACCGTGTCTGCGCGAGTCGCGGTCGAAGCGGGTATAGCCATGCCATGGCACCGATGGGTCGGCGACACCGGCGAGATCGTCTCGATCGAGCACTACGGCGAGTCGGCCGACGACAAGACGCTGTTCCGCGAGTTCGGCTTCACCCCGGAGGCCGTGGTCGCGGCGGCCGAACGCGCACTGGATAACTAGGGAGCACCCAATGACTCAGAATTCGAACCTCGCGGCCCTGAGCGCCGCCGGGGTCTCCGTATGGCTCGACGACCTGTCGCGGGAGCGCCTGCAGACCGGCAACCTGCAAGAACTCATCGACACCCGCAGCGTCGTAGGCGTCACCACCAACCCGTCGATCTTCCAGGCCGCGCTGTCGGCCGGTAACGCCTACGACGCGCAGGTGGCCGAACTCGCCGAGCGCGGCGCCGACGTCGACGCGACCATCCGCACCGTCACCACCGACGACGTCCGCAACGCCTGCGACCTGCTGGCCAAGGTCCACGAGGCAACCGACGGGGTCGACGGCCGGGTCTCCATCGAGGTCGATCCCCGGCTGGCCCACGACACCGACAAGACGATCCTGCAGGCCATCGAGCTGTGGAAGATCGTCGACCGGCCCAACCTGCTGATCAAGATCCCGGCCACCCTGGCCGGCCTGCCGGCGATCACCGCGGTGATCGCCGAGGGCATCTCCGTCAACGTGACGCTGATCTTCTCGGTCGAACGGCACCGGGCCGTGATGGACGCCTACCTCGCCGGCCTGGAGAAGGCCAAGGAGGCCGGGCACGACCTGTCCAAGATCCACTCGGTGGCCTCGTTCTTCGTCTCCCGGGTCGACACCGAGATCGACAAGCGGCTCGAGAAGATCGCCGCCGACACCGGCCGCCAGGGCGCCCTGGACGCCGCGGGCAAGGCCGGGGTGGCCAACGCCCGGCTGGCCTACGCCGCCTATCAGGAGATCTTCGAACAGGGCGACCGGTTCAAGGCGCTGGCCGCCGAAGGCGCGCGGGTGCAACGGCCGCTGTGGGCATCGACCGGGGTGAAGAATCCCGATTACCCGGACACCCTCTACGTCACCGAACTCGTCGCACCCAACACGGTGAACACCATGCCGGAGAAGACCCTCGAGGCCGTCGCCGAGCACGGCAACATCACCGGCGACACCGTCACCGGCACGGCCGAGACCGCCCACATCGTCTTCGACAAACTGGCCGCGCTCGGGGTCGACCTACCCGACGTGTTCAAGCTGCTCGAGGACGAGGGCGTCGAGAAGTTCGAGAAATCCTGGCAGGAACTCCTCGACGCCACCCAGGCCCAACTGGACGAGAAAACCCAAGCCGGCAAATGAGCGCACCCGCCGGCTCCGAGTGGGTCAATCCGCTGCGCGACAAGCGCGACAAGCGGATGCCCCGCATCGCGGGGCCGTGCGCGGTGGTGATCTTCGGGGTCACCGGTGATCTGGCGCGCAAGAAGCTGATGCCGGCGATCTACGACCTGGCCAACCGCGGGCTGCTGCCGCCGCAGTTCGCGCTGGTCGGGTTCGCCCGGCGGGAATGGGCCCACGAGGACTTCGGCAAGGAGGTCTACGAAGCGGTCCAGCAGCACGCGCGCACGCCGTTCCACCAGGAGGTCTGGGACCGGCTGTCGGAGGGAATCCGGTTCGTCCAGGGCGATTTCAGCGACGACGCGGCGTTCCAGCGGCTCGCGGACACGCTGCACAGTCTCGACACGGAACGCGGCACCGGCGGCAATCACGCGTTCTACCTGTCGATCCCGCCCAAGGCGTTTCCCCTGGTGTGCGAGAAGCTGGCCCAGTTCGGGTTGGCCCGCGAGACCGACGGCTGCTGGAACCGGGTGGTCATCGAGAAACCGTTCGGGCACGATCTGGCCAGCGCCGAGTCGCTCAACGCGGTGGTCAACACGGTGTTCCCGGAGTCCTCGGTGTTCCGCATCGACCACTACCTGGGCAAGGAGACCGTCCAGAACCTGCTGGCGTTGCGCTTCGCCAACACCATGTTCGAACCGATCTGGAACGCCCACTACGTCGACCACGTCCAGATCACCATGGCCGAGGACATCGGGTTGGGCGGCCGCGCAGGCTATTACGACGGCATCGGCGCCGCCCGCGATGTCATCCAGAACCACCTGCTGCAGCTGTTGGCGCTGACCGCGATGGAAGAACCCGTGAACTTCTCCCCCGCCGAGTTGCAGGCGGAGAAGATCAAGGTGCTCTCCGCCACCCGACTGGCCCAGCCGCTGGACCAGACGACGGCGCGCGGTCAGTACGCCGCGGGCTGGCAGGGCAGCCAGCAGGTCGTCGGCCTGCTCGACGAGGAGGGCTTCGCGAAGACCTCCACCACCGAGACCTACGCCGCGATCACGCTCGACGTGGACACCCGCCGCTGGGCCGGGGTGCCGTTCTATTTGCGCTCGGGAAAACGGTTGGGCCGCAGGGTCACCGAGATCGCACTGGTCTTCAAGCGGGCCCCGCACCTGCCGTTCGATGCCACCATGACCGAGGAACTGGGTCACAACGCCCTGGTCATCCGCGTGCAACCGGACGAGGGCATCACGCTGCGGTTCGGGTCGAAGGTGCCGGGCAACCGGATGGAGGTCCGCGACGTCAACATGGACTTCTCCTACGGTTCGGCGTTCGCCGAGGAATCACCGGAGGCCTACGAGCGCCTGATCCTCGACGTGCTACTCGGCGAGCCGTCGCTGTTCCCGGTGAACGCGGAGGTCGAATTGGCTTGGCAGATCCTCGATCCCGCGTTGGAGCACTGGGCCGCTCTCGACGCCGAGGGCGGCGGACCGGAGCCGTACGCCGCGGGTAGCTGGGGTCCGGATTCCGCGTTCGAGATGCTGCACCGCGTGGGCAGGGAATGGCGGCGGCCGTGATCATCGACCTGGCGAACACCACGACCAACGACATCAACAAGAAGATCATCGCACTGCGCGAGGAGGGCGGCGCGGTCACCATGGGCCGGGTGCTCACGCTGGTGATCGCCCCCGATACCGAGGCGGTGCTCGAGGAGTCGATCGAGGCCGCCAATTACGCATCCCGCGAGCATCCGTGCCGGATCATCGTGGTGGCCCCCGGCGACGTGAACGCCGAGCAGCCGCGGCTGGATGCGCAGATCCGGGTGGGCGCCGACGCCGGCGCCGGCGAGGTCGTGGTGCTACGCCTGTCGGGCGCGCTGGCCGGACACGCCGGCAACGTGGTGATCCCGTTTTTGCTGCCCGATACGCCGGTGGTGGCCTGGTGGCCCGATGACGCACCCGCGGCGCCCGCCGAGGATCCGTTGGGCAAGTTGGCCATTCGTCGCATCACCGACGCCTCGCACGGCGCCGAACCACTGGCCGCGATCAAGAGCCGACTCGAGGGTTACCGCGCCGGCGACACCGATCTGTCCTGGAGCCGCATCACCTACTGGCGCGCGCTGTTGGCCGCGGCCATCGACCTGGCCCCGCACGAGCCGGTCCGCTCGGCGGTAGTGTCGGGGCTGGCCGGCGAGCCCGCGCTCGACATCCTGGCCGGCTGGCTGGCCACCCGCATCGAGGGGACCGTGACGCGTGCCACCGGTGAACTGAAGGTCGAGCTGACCCGGGACTCCGAGACCATCACGCTGCGGCGTCCCCAGGACGGCACCACCGCGACGCTGCAGCGCACCGGGCACCCCGATGCGCTGCTACCGTTGGCGCGGCGCGCAACCCGCGACTGTCTGGCCGAGGACCTGCGCCGACTCGACCCGGACGAGATCTATCACGGCGCCCTACAGGGCCTGGCCCAGGTGATTTACGCATGAGCGACTCCCAGACCGTCATCGAAACCTATGCCGACACTGACCAATTGGCCGCGGCCGCCGGTGCGCGGCTGGTCGGTGCGATCACCTCGGCGATCACCGCCCGGGGGCAGGCGCACATCGTTCTGACCGGCGGGGGTACCGGCATCGCGCTGCTGCGCCACGTCGCCGAACATGGCGTGGACATCGATTGGTCTGCGGTGCATCTGTATTGGGGCGACGAGCGCTACCTGCCCGACGGCGACGACGAGCGCAACGCCAAGCAGGCGCGCGAGGCGCTGCTCGAGCGGATCGAGATCCCGGCCCGCAACGTCCACCCGATGCCGGCCGCCGACGCCGAGTTCGGTTCCGACATCGAGGCCGCCGCGCTGTCCTACGAGCAGGTGCTGGCCGCCAACGCCCCCGCGGGCGAACCCGCCCCCGTGTTCGACGTCCATCTGCTCGGGATGGGCGGCGAGGGGCACATCAACTCGTTGTTCCCCGACACCGCCGCGGTGCGCGAGCAGACCCGGCTGGTGGTGGCCGTGACGGATTCGCCGAAGCCGCCGCCGCAGCGGATCACGTTGACGCTGCCCGCGATCCGGCGTGCCCGCGAGGTGTGGCTGGTGGTGTCGGGCGCCGCCAAGGCCGAGGCGGTGGCCGCCGCCGTCGGCGGTGCCGACCCCGTCGACATCCCGGCCGCGGGGGCCCGCGGGCGGGACAAGACGGTGTGGTTGCTGGACACCGCGGCGGCGGCCGACCTACCCCGCTAGCGGTCCACGACGATCACGTGCAGGGTCCGCGGGCCGTGCACGCCCTCGACCCGGTCGAGTTCGATGTCGCTGGTGGCGCTGGGCCCGCTGATCCAGGTCAACGGTCTGGTGTTTGAGCCCGAATCCAGCAGCCGGGCAACGGCTTCGGGGACATCGCTGACAATCTGCTCGCTGTCCACCACGCAGATGTGCACATCGGGTACCAGGCTGATCGCGCGGCGCCCCTGCCCGGGGCCGTGGTCGAGCACCAGCGTCCCGGTGTTCGCGATGCCGACGGTGGCGGTGGTGACCACCGCGTCGACGCCGTCGAGATCGGTGGCCGACAGCCCGTCGTCGTCGCGCCAGTCGGCGGCCGTCGCGTCCGACCACCGGTCGCGCACCACCGAATCGGCAATCACGGTGCGCGCCCCCGTCGTCGACAGGGCGTCGGCGATCGCCGCGCCCACCTCGTCGGGCCCCACCCGGACCACGACGGCCCGGTAATCCGCGGTGCGTTCGATGAAGCGTTCGATCAGGTCGTGGCCGCCGGTGCCGACGGGTTCGCCGTAGCGCCAAGGCACCTCGGCGTCACCGGACCCGCCCCGGTCGGCCAGGGCGGTGCGGACCCGGCGCAGGATCTCCGCGCGCGCGGCGGTATCGGTCACGGCTCGTCCCGCCCGCCGTCGGTGCGCTCCCACCACTGCCGGAACGTCTCGGTGGGCGGGACCGGCACGTCGCGGGTGCGCGACCAGGCCGCGGCGGGCCACGGCAGCCGACGCAACATCCGTCTGGCGCCGAACAGCTTACTGCGCAAGGTTTTTCCGCCGGCAGCTGCGACCCGCGCTGCAGTGCGAAACCGCCGTGGGTCGGCCAGGACCCAGCTCGCCGAGCGCATGGCGACGGCCTCCGGACCCGGCACCCCGCCGCGGCGGTCGTCGACGACCTTCGTGCGCAGGTGCACCAGCAGCGACGGGATGTCGATGCGCACCGGGCACACGTCGAAGCAGGCGCCGCACAGACTCGACGCGTACGGCAGCGACCTGTCCACCGCGCTCACGGTGCCGCGCAACTGCGGGGTGAGCACCGCGCCGATGGGCCCCGGATAGATCGAACCGTACGAATGTCCGCCCGCGCGTTCGTAAACCGGGCACACGTTCAGGCAGGCCGAGCAGCGGATGCAGCGCAACGCGGCGCGGCCCACCGGGTCGGCCAGCGCGTCGGTGCGGCCGTTGTCCACCAGCACCACGTGCATGCGCCGCGGTCCGTCGCCGGCGGCCGGCCCCGTCCAGATCGACGTGTAGGGGTTCTCCCGCTCCCCGGTGCTGCTGCGGGGCAGCACCTGCAGGAACACCTCGAGATCGCGCCACGACGGCAGGATCTTCTCGATGCCCACCACCGAGATCAACGTCTCCGGCAGCGTCAGGCACATCCGGCCGTTGCCCTCGGATTCGACCACCACCAGGCTGCCGGTCTCCGCCACGGCGAAGTTGGCCCCGGAGATGGCCACCTTCGCGCGCAGGAACTTCTCCCGCAGGTGCAGCCGCGCGGCCTCGGCCAGCCGGCGCGGCTCATCGGTCAGGTCGTCGGGCGCGGGCCGGCCCACGGCCGCCATCTCCTCCAGGAAGATCTCGCGCACCTCGGCGCGGTTGCGGTGGATCGCGGGCACCAGGATGTGACTCGGCCAGTCCTTACCCAGTTGCACGATGAGCTCGGCCAGGTCGGTCTCCCAGGCGTCGATCCCGGCCGCGGCCAGGGCCTCGTTGAGCTCGATTTCTTGGGTGAGCATCGATTTCACCTTGACCACCTCGCGCCGGTCTCCCGGTTCCAGCGCGGCCTCGACCAGATCCACCACGATCCGGTTGGCCTCCTCGGCGTCGCGGGCCCAGTGCACGGTGGTCCCGGCCGCGGTGGCGTTGGCCTCGAAGCTCTCCAGGTGCTGGTCCAGCGACAGCAGCGCGCGGTCCTTGATGGCCTCGGCGGCCAGGCGCAGGTCCTCCCAGTTGTCGAGTTCGCCGACGACCGCGGCCCGTTTGGCGCGGATGGTGCTCGTGGCGTGCGCGAGGTTTCGGCGCAGCACCGGGTCGGCCAGCGCGGTCTTGGCCGCGTCCTGGAACTTCGGCAGCGCGTCGGGCATGCCGAGGAAGGCCTGGGTGACGCCGACGTGCGGATGTCCCGGGGCGCTCATCGCGCTCCCTCCGCCGTCGCGGCCAGCACCTCGGCCAGGTGCATGGTGCGCACCCCGGCGTCCCGGCGGGACAGCACCCCGCCGATCTGCGCCAGGCACGAATTGTCGCTGGCCACGACGACCTCGGCGTGCGTGTCGCGGATGTGGCGCACCTTGTCGGCCCCCATCGCCGCCGAGGTGTCGGCGTTCTTCAGCGCGAAAGTGCCGCCGAAGCCGCAACATTGGTCGGCCGCACCCAGTTCGACGAGGTCGATACCGCCGACGGCGCGCAGCAGTCGCAGCGGGCGCTCCCCCACTCGCAGCATGCGCAACGAATGGCAGGTGGGGTGGTAGGTGACGCGGTGCGGGAAGTACGCGCCGACGTCGGTGACGCCGAGGACGTCGACGAGGAACTCGGACAGCTCGAAGACCCGCGGGGTGATCTCGTCCACTGCGGCGCGCAGCGTGGTGTCCCCGGCGCGGTCGGCGATCCCGCGGTGCTGATGGCGCACCGAGGCCACGCACGATCCCGACGGCGCGACGACGGCGTCGTACCCGGCGAACGCCTCGACGAAACGGCGCACGGTCGGGATCGCCTCCTGGGCATATCCGGTGTTGGTGAACATCTGCCCGCAGCAGGTCTGCGTGGCGGGAAAGTCCGGCTCACACCCGAGGCGGCGCAGCAGTCGGACCGTGGCCTTGAGCGTGTCGGGCCACATCACGTCGTTGAAACAGGTGGCGAACAAGGCCACCGACGGGGAGCGTGCGGCACTGCCGGGGTACATGGGTCTCCAGGGGCTGTCAGGATTACCGTGCGCCTCCACCCTATGGCCTGAGGCCGCTCAGCCGTCATACTTGCGGGCATGGCAGACAAAGACGTCAGCACCGAGCGGCCATCCGGCCGGACCCGCCCGGCTCAGCAGCGGATCAGGACCCTGGCCCAGGCGGCGCTGAACGCCGACGTCACCGTGGGGCAGGTCGACACGCTCCTGCAGGATCTGTCCGAGACGCTCGGTGAACTGAACACCTCCACCGCGACGCTCGACGACACGATGGAACGGTTCAACGCCACCATCACCCGCATCGACGAGTTGGCGCCCCGGTTGATCGGCATGGTCGACCGCCTCGAGGCCATCGTGGATCGGGTGGAGCGCATTGTCGGCGTGGGCGAGGCGGTGGTGTCGCCGATCGCCGCCACCGAACACGCGGTGCGCGGGGCCATCAGCGCCGTGCGCCACCGCGCCGGGCTCTGAGCGCTATCCCACGAAGCGCACTACCGCACGAAGCGTTCGACGTACGGCGCGAACCGCCGGCGCAGGTCGCCACGGTCCAGCCCCAGGTCCTCGGGCCGGTAGTCCACCCGGCCCAACCGGCCGCGGGTGTGTCCGGCGAGGTATGCGGCCACCGCGGCGCGGGATTGGTCGTCGGGTTGGTAGCCCGCGACGTCCCAGACCCGTTGCACCATCGCCAGATCGTCGGCCATGAATTCGTCGAAGCGCACGTCGATGGTCCGCTCGGCCGGCAGTTTGGCGTGGTCGCGCAGGCACGCGCTGAGCATCTCGTCGATCCGGCCGATCCAGTAGTTGGCGACGGTGGGCACGTCGACATTGTCCACGCTCATCCGCATGGTGTAGGTCATCATGGTCGCCATCGACACCGCCACGTCGACCGGATCCCGGTGGGTGACAATGAATGTCGCGTCGGGGAACACCTTCATGATCGGCACGAACTGCTCGAGGTGCTGCGGACTCTTGAGTACCCAGCGCCGGTCGCGGCCGTCCTGATGTTGCAACACCTGCAGCATCATCCGCAGAAACTGGTAGCCCGGGGTCTGGTCGTGGTCGCGCAGGTAGTCCGACCAGCGCGGCAGGTGGGTCAGCGTGGTGAAGAAACCGCTGGCGAAGTCCTGCACCATCAGACCGATGTCCTCGTGGATGTGGTCGATGGTCATCTCGTGCATCAGCTGGAAGTACGGCATCAACGTGTTCGAGATGTTGAGGGCATCGCCGGTGCGCTGCCGGCGCGGCTCGATGCTGCCCTCCTCCCCGGGCGCGGGCAGCGGTTCCTGGGCCTCCCAGTACGGCAGTGAGCGCAGCGCCGGATCGGCGGCCAGCAGGCTGTGCAGATGGGTGGTACCGGTGCGCGGCAGTCCCGCGATGACCATCGGGGCGGCGATCTGGATGTCGAAGATCTCCGGATGACGGTGGAGGTGGTCGATGACCCGCAGCCGTCCCTTGAGGAAGGTGAGCATCAGTGAGAACGCGTAGGTGCGGCCGAACGCGGTGAAGTTGGGCAGCTCACCGAACGCCTGCAGGAGCACGTCCATGCGTTCGCGGTAATCCTGGGACCCGAAGTCGCTCAGGCCGGTCTGCGCGGTGGCCTGCTCGTGCAGCGCATCGGCGGTGAGCGGACAGTAGTCGGCCATGGCCGCCATCCCGTCGATGATGGCCTGCGCCTCGGAGGTGAAGGTGGGCCGGGCCAGATCCGTGATCCGGATGGCCCCGGGTGTCGCCGAAGCGGAAGCAGCGGGAGTGTTCACGGGTACGGACACTAACCCACATCCGTTACAGTTTTTACAGTTTTCGTTGCATTGTATGTTGTTAGGATGACGGGCATGACCGCCCCGGAGAGCGCCGCCGCATGGCGCGAGTTGCTCAGTGCCTTCGCCGAATTCGACCAACAGTTCCTCAGCGGTCCCAAGGCGGTGCGCGGCGAGGTCGCCGTAGCCGAGGGCTACCACAACCTGGCCACCATGTTGGCGTTGACGCTGGACATGAGCCTGTTCGCCGATCCGGTGGCGCCGCGGTTCATCGACACGCTGACCCCGTTTCGCCCCGACCGACGCTGGGGCGGGGACAACACCGACTGCTACTACAGCTACGCGATGGTCGACCCGCGGCGCACCTACCGGGTCAGCGGTGCACCGGGTGACAGCGCCGTGTATTCGGTGACGGTCTACAACGAACCCGAACCCGGCGCGTGGCCCAACCGGACCGTGGGGTTGCTCTACGACACCGACATGCCCCTCGACGACGACGGCCGGTTCTCCTGCGTGCTGGGCCCCGCCCGGCCCGACGGTTACGACGGACCGTTCATCGAACTGTCCCCCGATGCCCACGGGATCATCACTCGCGACTACCACGAGCACCCCGAGACCGGCCGGCGCGTCGATTGGGAGATCTCGGTGCTCGACCACGCGGGGCTGCCGGTCAAGCCTGCCAAAACCGATGCTGCGGTGGCGAATTCGCTGCGCTCGGCGCTGCGCTTCGCCCAGGACATGTACGCGCTGATTCCGCTGATCCTGATGGAACGCACACCGATCGAGCTCGCCGACGGGCAGGCGCTGACCACCAACACCATCGCCCCGCCCTACCGGGCCGGCGGCGCCACCCACGGCTACTCCATGCAGGACGCCTGCTACGGCCTCGGCGGGTTCGCGCTGGAACCCGGTGAGGCGTTGGTGATCACCTCGCGCCATCCGAAGGCCCGGTTCTGGAACTTCACGTTGTGGAATCAGTACATGGCCGCCCTCGACGTCGACTACGGCCGCGCCGGGATCAACTCCGGCACCGCGGTCCCCAACAGCGATGGCACCGTCACGATCGTCGTCAGCCGCGAGCTGCTCGAGCACCCGAACGCCATCTCGACCAAGGACCACCCGGAAGGCTTGATGTCGTTCCGGTGGTTCCACGCCGACGATCTGCCCGAGCAGCCGACCACGGCCGTCGTCCCTGTCGCAGAGGCGCCGCGGAATCTCAGCTGAGCACCGGGGTGATCCAGCGCGACAGATAGGCCCGCAACTCCTCGGCCGATCGCGGCGGATTCGACGGCGCGATCACCATCGATTGGATCAGCCGCAGCAGGTACTCGACCAGATCGTCGAAGGCCGTATCGGTGAAACCGAGGCTGCTCCAATCGATCTGGGTGTGTTCCAACATGCTGCGCGAGCGGGCGATGGCCTCCGGTGACACCATCGCGTGACCGACGGAACGGGCCCGGTCGGTGTCGAGCAGCTGCGCCAGCAGCGGCTCCTGCGGCAGCCGTTCGGCCAGATGGGCCACCGCCTCGACGAGCAACTCGGCCGGATCGGTCATGGCGGCGGTCAGTTCCCCGATCCGGGCCGTCCACCCGGCGAGCGCGACCTCGGCGGCGGCCCCCAGCAGTTCCTCGGTGGTGGCGAAGTGCCGGTAGATGGTGGGCCGGGTGATCCCCAGATCGTCGGCCACCAGGGAAACGGTCGTGCGCCGCGGTCCGTGCCGCTCGAGCATGCGCAGCGCGGAGTCCACGATGCGCTTGCGGGCCTCGGTGTCGTCGCCGGGCGGCTGACCCCGCCATCCCCTGCGTCCCATACCGGGCGAGTCTATCGGTGCTGCGCTCAACCGCTGTTGCGCAGCGCAGAAGCCAAACCGCTCATGGTCAGCAGGATGCCCCGCTGAACCCGCTCGTCGTCGTCGCCGGCGCGGTAGCGGCGCAGCAACTCCACCTGCAGATGGTTCAGCGGTTCCAGGTAGGGGAATCGATTGAACACCGACCGGGCCAGCGCCGGGTTGTCGGCCAGCAGGTCATCCTGCCCGGTGATCAGTTCGTGCATGGCAATGGTGCGTCGGTGCTCGTCCTGGATTTTGCCGAAGACCAGTTCGCGCAGCGCGACGTCCTCGACCAACTCCGCATACCGCGCCGCCAGCCCCAGGTCCGACTTCGCCAGCACCTGAGCCATATTCGAGAGCACGGTGGCGAAGAACGGCCAGCGTCGGTACAGCTCGCGCAACACCTCGACCCCTTCGGCGGGGTTCGGGCCGTCGGCGATGAACTGCTCGAACGCCGAACCGGTGCCGTACCAGCCCGGCAGCATCACCCGGGACTGACTCCAGGCCAACACCCACGGGATGGCCCGCAGATCGGAGATGTCGGTGGTGGGCTTGCGGGAGGTGGGCCGGCTGCCGATGTTGAGGGCGCCGATCTCACTGACCGGCGTGGAAGCCTCGAAGTAGTCGACGAAACCCGGTGTCTGGTGGACGAGTTCGGCGTAGGCGCGTTGCGCGCGCCCCGCGAGATCATCGAGTACCTGATACGCGGTGTCGGCGAACTCCCCGAGTCCTTCGGTGTCCAGCAGCGTCGACTCGAGGGTGGCTGCCACCAACGTCTCCAGGTTGCGCCGGGCCAGCCGGGGCTCGGCGTACTTGGCGGCGATCACCTCGCCCTGCTCGGTCAGGCGCAGCGAGCCGCGCACCGCGCCGGGCGGTTGGGCCAGGATCGCGTCGTAGCTCGGCCCGCCGCCGCGACCGACCGTGCCGCCGCGACCGTGGAAGAGTCGCAACCGGATCCGGGTCTGCCGCGCCATCTCGACCAGATCCAACTCGGCCCGGTACAACGCCCAGTTGGCGGCCAGGTATCCGCCGTCCTTGTTGGAGTCCGAATAACCCAGCATCACCTCCTGGCTGTCGCCGCGCGCCCGCACCAGCGCGCGATAGAGCGGCAACGCCAGGGCGTCCCGCAGCACCGACGCACCCCGCTGCAGATCCTCGATGGTCTCGAACAGCGGCACATGCCGACCGGACAGTACGGCCGCTCATCGGCGGCGTCGAGCAGGCCGGCCTCCTTGAGCAGGACCGCGGCCTCGAGCAGGTCCGAGACCGACCGGCACATCGAGATGACGTAGTTGGGCACCGCGTCGGGGCCGAACACCCGGACCGCGCGCGCCGCCGCGCGCACGATGTCGAGTTCCTTGACGGCCAACTCGGACAACCCGGCACCGTCGCCCGTCAACGGGCGACGGGTGGCCAACTCACCGATCAGCAGTTCGACCCGATCCGCCTCGCCCAGGCCCGCGTAATCCGGGTGTACGCCGGCCCAGGCGAACAGTTCGGCGACCACTTCTTCGTGCACATCGGAGTTCTGCCGCATGTCCAGCCCACTGAGGTGAAACCCGAAGACCCGCACCGCTTCTCGCAACCGGGCCAACCGGTCGTCGGCCAGCGGCGCGCTGCCGTGTCCGCGCAGGGACACATCGACGGCGTCGAGGTCGGCCAACAACTGCGCGGGTGTCTCGTAGCGCGGCAGGCCAAGGTCGAGTTCGTGGTCGGGCAGACGGTCCAGGATCTCGGCGCCGCTGGCGGTCAGGCGCGCGTGGATGACGCGCACCGCACGCCGGTACGGTTCGTCGGCGCGGGCCGCGTCGTGGCAGTCCTGGCCCAGCGCGGCGACCTCGTCGGTGATGCGCACCAACCGCGCCGACATCGACAACTCCCGTTCCAGCGCGGTCAGTTCCACGAAGTAGTGAGCGAACGCGACCTCGGCGGCGTTGCCGGTGGCCAACCGGACGATCGCGGCGGTGACGTTCGGGTTGCCGTCGCGGTCCCCGCCGATCCACGAACCGGGCCGCAGGATGGGCCGCGCCAGCAGATCGGCGTCCGGCCAGCGCTGTTGCAACGCCGCACGCACCTCGGCGTTCACCTGCGGGATGACCTCGAGGAACGCCGCCTGGTAATACCGCAGACCGGTTTCGATCTCGTCGGAGATCTTCAACCGGGACAACCGGATCAGCGCGGTCTGCCACATGGTCAGGATCTGGCGCCGCAACTCCGATTCGATCTCGGCGGAACCGCCGCCGGTGGCCCGCAGCCGCATCAGTTCGGTGATGCGGTGCTGGGTGTCGAACACCGTACGACGCCGGGTCTCGGTCGGGTGGGCCGTGATCACCGGCGACACCAGGGCCCCGGCCAGGGCCTCGGCGACACTGTCGACGTCCAGGTCAGCCGCGTCCAGCTTCGCGTAGGTGGCGGCCAGGCTGGAGTCCTGCGGCGGTTCGCCGGCGGCCACGTGGATGGCCCGGCGGCGTTCCCGGTGGATGTCCTCGGCCACGTTGGCCAGCAGGGCGAACTGGGTGAACGCCCGGATGACCGGGATGGCATCGCGGGCGTCGATCCCGTGGAACAGCTCGGCCAGTTCGGCGCGGTCGATCTCGGAGCGCCGCACCCGGAACGATTCCACCCGGGCACGTTCGACCAAATCGAAGATCGTCGTGCCGTGCTGCTCCCGGATGGTGTCGCCCAGGATCGTCCCGAGCAGCCGGATGTCCTCGCGCATCGGTTCGGTGGCCTCCCGGCCCACCTGCGTGCGGTGTACGGCGCCGATCGGTGCGAGGATTTCGGAATTTTGGGCCATGGCTACCAGTATCGACAGAGCCCGGGCCGATTCGGCAAAACGCCACCTCCAGACCGTTATCGGCGCACGCTTGTAGGCACGGATAGGAGGAACCCACCATGAACACCGACACGATTTCCGATTCCGTATCCCACACCAAGTTCCCCGCCCGCCTGGCGGTCGTCGGCTGGGCTGTCGCCCTGGCGCTCGGCGCGCCGGCGACCGCGCTGGCGGCCCCCATCGACAACACCTGGGACATCGAGGAATACGACGACTGCATGCAGAACACCACAAAGCCGTCGGTGCAGTGTTGCATCGACTCCGGGGGCGTGCCGACACTGCCGGCGGACCCGCACGGATGCACGGCACCGCCGGCCGAGGTTCAGGTCGCGCCGCAGGGTCCGCGGACCGTGCCGCCGAGAATCATCGACGATGCGCCGGAGGTCCAGCTCGACCCGGGTCAGGCCCCGCCAGAAGTCGTGGGACCGACGGTCCCGATCGGGCCCGCTACCGGGTGAGGTCTACGCGCCGTACTTGATCTGCAGGCCGATGCCGACGATGGTGACCACCCAGATGCCGGTGACGAACAGCGTCAACCGGTCGAGGTTCTTCTCCACCACGGTCGATCCCGACAGGCTCGATTGCACGCCGCCGCCGAACAACGTGGACAGGCCGCCGCCCTTGGCGCGGTGCAACAGCACCAACAAAATCACCAGCAGGCTGGTGATCACCAAGAGGATCTGCAGAGCCAATTCCATGGCAGACACCTTACACGGGGGTGATTCAGGGCAGCGGACCGCCGGCGGCGATCGCCGAGAGCATCGCGAACTGTTCGCCGTCCAGCGAAGCCCCGCCGACCAGCGCGCCGTCGACATCTTTCTGTGCGACGATCTCGCCGACGTTCTTGGCGTTGACCGACCCGCCGTAGAGCACCCGGACGGTGTTGGCGATCTCCGCGCCCGCCAGCTCGGTGAGTTCGGCGCGAATCGCCGCGCAGACCTCCTGCGCGTCGGCGGCGCTGGCCACCCGGCCGGTGCCGATGGCCCACACCGGCTCATAGGCGATCACCAGCGTGGCGATCTGCTCGGCGGACAACCCGGCCAGCGACTCCTTGAGCTGGGTGACGTTGTAGGCGACGTGCTCGCCGGCCTCGCGGACCTCCAGGCCCTCACCGATGCAGACGATGGGAGTCAGCTCGTGCTTGAGCGCGGCGGCCGCCTTGGCGGCGACCAACGCGTTGTCCTCGTGGTGGTAGGTGCGGCGCTCCGAATGGCCGACGACGACGAACGTGCAGCCGAGCTTGGCCAGGAAGGCGCCGCTGATCTCGCCGGTGTAGGCGCCGGAGTCGTGCTGGGAGAGATCCTGGGCGCCGTAGGTCAGCCGCAGCTTGTCCCCGTCGACCAGGGTCTGCACGCTGCGCAGATCGGTGAACGGCGGGATGACGGTGACGTCGACCTTGTCGAAGTACTTGTCCGGCAATGAGAAGGCGATCTTCTGCACCAGGGCGATGGCCTCGAAGTGATTGAGGTTCATCTTCCAGTTGCCGGCGATCAGCGGCTTACGGGACACGTGGTTCTCCTAGCGATCTGTGCGATCTGTTCAGTTCTGCAGGACCGAGATGCCGGGCAGTTCCTTGCCCTCGAGGTACTCCAACGACGCGCCGCCCCCGGTGGAGATGTGGGAGAAGCCGTCCTCGGGCAGGCCGAGCTGGCGCACCGCCGCGGCGGAGTCGCCGCCGCCCACCACGCTGAAGCCACCCTTTTCGGTGGCCCCGATGATGGCCTCGGCGAGGCCCTTGGTGCCCGCCGAGAACGCCGGGAACTCGAAGACACCCATCGGGCCGTTCCAGAACACCGTCTTGGCGTTGGACAGCAGGGTGGCGAAGCGCTTGACGGACTCCGGGCCGATGTCGAGGCCCATCTTGCCGTCCGGGATGCGGTCGGCGGCCACGGTCTCCGGCGGCGAATCGGCGGCGAACTTCTCGGCCACCACGATGTCCACCGGCAGGTGGATCACGTCGCCGTAGTCCGCCAGCAACTTGCGGCAGGTCTCGACCATCTCCTCCTGCAGCAGCGAGGAACCGACCGAGAAGCCTTGGGCAGCAAGGAAGGTGAAGCACATGCCGCCGCCGATGATCAGACTGTCGGCCTTGGTGGCCAGGTTCTCGATGACCGCCAGCTTGTCCGAGACCTTCGATCCGCCCAGCACCACGGCGTAGGGGCGATCGGAGGATTCGGTCAACTGCTGCAGCACCTTGACCTCGGTGGCCACCAGGTTGCCCGCGAAATGCGGGAGCAACTTGGCGACGTCGTAGACCGAGGCCTGCTTGCGATGCACCACGCCGAAGCCGTCGGAGACGAAGGCCGGGGTCGGCCCGCCGGGGGTGTCGACGAGCTCGATCAGGGCCTTGGCCAGCGCGGTGCGCTCGGCCTCGTCCTTACTGGTCTCGCGCGGATCGAAGCGGATGTTCTCCAGCAGCAGCACATCGCCGTCGGTGAGCCCCTCGGCGCGGGCGAGCGCGTCGGTGCCCACCACGTCGCCGGCGAGCTGCACATGGCGCCCGAGCCGTTCGCCGAGTTCCTTGGCCACCGGGGCCAGCGAGAACTTCGGGTCCGGCTCCCCCTTGGGTCGGCCGAGGTGAGCGGTCACCACCACTTTGGCCCCGGCCTCGACAAGCGCCCGCAGCGTGGGCAGCGAGGCGATGATCCGCCCCGGGTCCGAAATATTGCCGTCGTCGTCCAGCGGGACGTTCAGATCGGAGCGTACGAGCACGCCCCGACCCGAAACACCCTCCGCCAGAAGATCATCGAGTGTCTTGACGCTCATCGGTCCGGTCCGATTAGAGCGACTTGCCGACCAGCGCGATGAGGTCGACCAGACGGTTCGAGTAGCCCCACTCGTTGTCGTACCAGGAGACCACCTTGGCCTGATTGTCGATCACCTTGGTCAGGCCGGCGTCATACAGCGAGCTGTGCGGGTCGGTGACGATGTCGCTGGAGACGATCGGGGCGTCGTAGTACTTGAGGATGCCCTTGAGCGGTCCGTCGGCGGCGGCCTTCATGGCGGCGTTGATGTCCTCGACGCTGCCGGGCTTGGCCAGCTCGGCGGTCAGGTCGGTGACCGAGCCGGTGGGGATCGGCACCCGCAGCGCGTAGCCGTCGAGCTTGCCCTTGAGTTCGGGCAGCACCAGGCCGATGGCCTTGGCCGCGCCGGTGGAGGTCGGCACGATGTTGATCGCGGCGGCGCGGGCGCGACGCAGATCCTTGTGCGGGCCGTCCTGCAGGTTCTGGTCCTGGGTGTAGGCGTGGATGGTGGTCATCAGGCCCTTGACGATGCCGAACTCGTCGTTGAGGACCTTGGCCAGCGGGCCCAGGCAGTTCGTGGTGCACGAGGCGTTGGAGATGATGTTCTGGCTGCCGTCGTACTTGTCGTCGTTGACGCCGAGCACGATGGTGATGTCCTCGTCGCTGGCCGGCGCGGAGATGATGACCTTCTTGGCACCGGCGTCGAGGTGGCCTTGGGCCTTGGCGCGGGCGGTGAAGATACCGGTGGACTCGACGACGACGTCGACACCGAGGTCGCCCCACGGCAGCGCCGCGGGCCCCTCTTTGACCTCGAGCGCCTTGATCTTGGTGTCGCCGATGACGATGGTGTCCTCGCCCTCGAGGCTGACGTCGTCGGGCAGCCGGCCCAGGATGGAGTCGAACTTCAGCAGGTGCGCCAGGCTGGCGTTGTCGGTGAGGTCGTTGACGGCAACGATCTCGATGTCGGTGTTCTGGCCCAGCGCCTTCTGCGCCGCGAGCGCACGGTAGAAGTTACGGCCGATGCGGCCGAAGCCGTTTACGCCAACCCGGATGGTCACTTGTCTCTCCTCTTTGGTCCGGCTTCGATGAAGTACTCCCGATCAGCCTAATGGTGTGCTTTTCCCGACGCGCAGGTTGGTTGCCATTCCTCGGCGGCTTCCGCGGAGATGCCGAATCGGCGCTGCGTGCCCCACCGCTGGGTACCGGTGTGGTCTATCCACAGTTCGGACTTGATCCACAGGCGCGTTGTCGGGCCGGGCCCGGCGTCCGGATGGGCAAATAACATTGCACATATGTTCGATGGGTCGTTTCCGGAGCCTGGGGCGCTACGCGCGTGCCCTGATGCCGGGTTGATCGATGCCATCTGCGGCTGGTCGACCGCTGCGGCGGCCGCCGAAGGCCGACGGCTGGCCGCGGTCGCCGAATTCGTCACCCGCCGCTGCACCGACGAGCACCCCGACTGGGCCTGCGACGACTGGGACGCCACCGCCGCCGAGATCGCCGCCGCCTTGAACATCAGCCACCACCGCGCCAGCGCCCTGATGAACCTGGCCATCACCCTGCGCGAACGCTTCCCCAACGTCGGGGCCCTGGTCCTGGCCGGCACCATCACCGCCCACACCGCCCAACTCATCGCCGACCGCACCTACCTGGTCTTCAACCCCGAAGCCATCGCCACCCTCGATGCCCGCATCGCCGAACAAGCCCACACCTGGGGCCCACTGTCGGACTACAAACTCATCCAATCCCTCGATGTGCTCGTCGACGAGATCGACCCCGGCGCGCTCCGCCGCACCACCGGCAACGCCCGCCACCGCGACATCACCATCGCCGACCCCGACGAACAAAGCGGCACCACCGCCCTGTGGGGACGGCTGCTGGCCACCGACGCCGCCGCCCTCGACAAACGCCTGACCGCCATGGCCACCGCCGTCTGCACCGGCGATCCCCGCACCGTGGCCCAACGCCGCGCCGATGCCCTCGGCGCCCTGGGCAACAAGGCCGACCACCTCACCTGCCTGTGCGGGTCCCCCGACTGCCCCGCGACCGCCGACGACGGCCGCGCCACCAACGTGATCGTCCACGTCGTCGCCGAACACGCCACCCTCACCACCCCGGTCGACACCGGAGAAAGCCTGCACGGCGAGGAACCCGCCGAGCCAGAACCAGCACCCCCGGCCTCCCCGACCTCCGGGCCGCGGCCCAAGCCGGCCCTGCTCGTCGAAGGCCGCGGCGGCATCATCCCCGCCCCGCTGCTGCAGGACCTGATCGCCCGCGGCGCCCGCGTGCGCCCCGTGCCCACCCCGACCGCAGCCGAACCCCGCTACCGGCCCTCCGCCGCGCTGGCCACCTTCGTGCGCCTGCGCGACCTGACCTGCCGCTTCCCCGGCTGCCCACGGCCGGCCTTCGCCACCGACATCGACCACACCCGCCCCTACCCGCACGGCCCCACCCACCCCGCCAACCTCGGCTGCTACTGCCGAAAACATCACCTGGCCAAGACGTTCTGGCCCGGCTGGCACGACGAACAACTGCCCGACGGCACCATCGTCATCACCACCCCCACCGGCCACACCTACCGGTCCAAACCCGGTGCCGCACTGCTGTTCCCCGACTGGAACACCAACACCCCCGCACCACCCACCGACCCCGCGGCCCCACCACCACCGCCGCAAGACTCACCCGGGCGGACCCTGAAAATGCCGCGCCGCACACAAACCCGCGCCAAAGCCCGCGCCTACCGCATCAAAACCGAACGCGCACTCAACGACGCCCACGTCGCCGAACGCACCAAACCCCCACCGTTCTAAACAAACTGGCGCTCTAGCCGAACTGGCCGGGCCTGCGCGCGTGCCGGTTTACAGCCGCCCGTCGCGAGGACAGAAGCTGTACCGAAAACTAGCCCTCGAGTTCGCGTGCGCACGCGTCAAGGATGGCTCGGAAGGCTTGCAGCACAAACCGATCCGGTCAGGCGTCCTCGAGTAATTCCGGGGTGACCGCGGACTCGGTGTCGGGGATGCCGTCCTGCTTGGCCTTGCGGTCGGCCATCGACAGCAACCGCCGAATACGGCCGGCCACAGCGTCTTTCGTCATCGGCGGATCGGCCAGGCGGCCGAGTTCCTCGAGTGAGGCCTGCCGGTGTTCGACCCGGAGCTTTCCGGCGGCGGCAAGGTGGTCCGGCACGGTGTCGCCGAGGATGGCCAGGGCGCGTTCCACCCGGGCGGCCGCGGCGACCGCGGCCCGCGCCGAGCGGCGCAGGTTGGCGTCATCGAAGTTCGCCAGCCGGTTTGCGGTGGCCCGGACCTCGCGGCGCATCCGCCGCTCCTCCCAGGTCAGCCGGGTGTCCTGGGCGCCCATCCGGGTCAGCAGCGCGCCGATGGCCTCACCGTCGCGCACCACCACCCGGTCCGCGCCGCGGACCTCGCGGGCTTTGGCGCTGACGCCGAGTCGCCGGGCCGCGCCGACGAGGGCCAGCGCCGCCTCCGGCCCGGGGCAGCTGACCTCCAGCGCCGAGGATCGGCCGGGTTCGGTCAGCGAACCGTGCGCCAAAAACGCACCGCGCCAGGCCGCCTCGGCGTCGCCGACGTTACCGCCGACCACCTGGGCCGGGAGCCCCCGCACGGGACGGCCGCGCAGGTCCAGCAGCCCGGTCTGGCGGGCCAGCGCCTCGCCGTCCTTGGCCACCCGCACGACATACCGGGTGTTCTTGCGGATACCGCTGGCTGAGAGCACGTGCACGATGGCGTTGTAGCCGTACAGATCGAAGATGTCCTTGCGCAGCCGCCGGGCGATGATGCCCAGGTCGACCTCGGCCTCGACCACCACGCGACCGGCCACGATGTGCAGTCCCCCGGCGAACCGCAGCAGCGACGCCACCTCGGCGCGCCGCGCGCTGACGGAATTAACCACCAGTCGGCTCAGTTCGTCCTTCACCTCAGCCGTCATCGCCACGGGTCGTCACCTCTCGGTCCATTGGGCCGCGTTCCATCCGGTTCGCCAGGAGCCATCGTCGGCACCGTAGCCGTCGTGGGTACGGTCGGCATCTCCCCCGGGCGGCACACCGCTTCCAGGGCCGACGCCAGCTTTGCCGGGTCATGTAATGGGGTACCAGGTCGAGACACGTCAGCAAACTGTACCCGGGCGTCCAAGACGCCGGCCGTGCGGCGCAGTTGTTCGCGTTCGCGCTCGCCGGCGACCCTGGTCGCGTCCACGACGATGTCGTGCACGGTGAACTCGGGAGCGTGCTGAGCAAGCACATGCAGGTGCCGTTCGGCCGAGAAGCCCGCGGTTTCGCCGGGTTGGTCGGCGAGGTTGAGCACCAGCGCCCGACGGGCGGTGGTCGCCCGCAGCGCGGCCGCCAATCCCGGCACCAGCAAATGCGGGATGACGCTGGTGAACCACGAGCCCGGGCCCAGCACCACCAGGTCGGCGTCCATGATCGCGTCGACGGCCTGGCGGGTGGCCGGCGGGTTGCCCGGCAGCAACCGGACGCGGCGGACCTTGCCGGGGGTCGTGGCGATGGCCACCTGCCCGCGGATCGACCGGCTCATCCGGGGGTCGGACTCCAGGCCGGCCACATCGGCCTCGATCTGCAGCGCGATGGGACACATCGGCAGCACCCGGCCCTTGACCCCGAGGATCCGTCCCACCTCATCGAGCGCGGCCACCGGGTCGGCCAGCACCTCGTTGAGACCGGCCAGCATCAGGTTGCCGATCGGATGCCCGGCCAGCGCGCCGTTACCGCCGAACCGATGCTGGATGATGGTCGCCCACAACCGCCCGTGGGGGCTGTCGGATGCCAAGGCGGCCAAGGCCATTCGCAGATCGCCGGGGGGTACGATGTCGAGTTCGCTGCGCAGCCGGCCCGAGGATCCACCGTCGTCGGCCACCGTCACCACCGCGGTGACGTGCGGGGTGAGCCGCCGTGCCGCCGACAGCGTGGCGTAGAGGCCGTGGCCGCCGCCGAGCGCGACGATGCGCTGCGGGGTCATTCGCGCCCCAGATCCCGGTGCAGCACCCGCACCGCCAGGTCCTCACCGCTGCGCAGTCGCTCCGCCAGCGCCTCGGCCATCGCCACGCTGCGGTGCTTGCCCCCGGTACAGCCGATGGCCACCGTCATGTATCGCTTGCCCTCCCGCCGGTAGCCATCGACCACCAGCCCCAGCAGTTCATGGTAGGTGCCCAGGAAGTGTTCGGCGCCGGGTTGGGCCAGCACGTAGTCGCGCACCGCCGGATGTTGGCCGGTGTGCGGGCGCAACTCGTCGACCCAGTGCGGGTTCGGCAAGAAGCGCACGTCCATCACCATGTCGGAATCCATCGGCAAGCCGTACTTGTACCCAAAGGACTCGACGGTGACACTCGTGACCGGAGCGGTCTCGGTGCCGAACGCGCCCTCGATGGCCTCCCGCAGCTCCCGCACCGACAGCCGCGAGGTGTCGATCACCAGGTCGGCGGCGGCCCGCACGGGCGCCAGCATCGATCGCTCGGCGGCGATCCCCTCGGCCAGCGTCAGATCGCCCTGCATGGGGTGGCTGCGCCGGTTGTTCTCGTAGCGGCGGACCAGCATCTCGTCCGAGGCCTCGAGGAACAGCACGCGCGGGACGATGCCGCGGGCGGCCAGCTCGTGGTGCACCGAATCCAGGTTGCCGGTGAAGCCCCGCGAGCGCGAGTCCATCACCACCGCGAGCTGGGTGATGCGCGAGCCGGCGGCCAGACCCAACTCGACCATCCGGGCGATCAGTTCCGGCGGCAGGTTGTCGGCGACATACCAGCCGAGGTCCTCGAGGACCTTCGCCGCGGTGCCGCGCCCGGCCCCGGACAGGCCGGTGACCAGCACCACGTCGATACCGGTTTCGCGGTCCGCTCCGATCTTGCCCGTATCGGCTTCGCGTACCACTTCGTCTGTATCGTCAGTCATCTCGATGTCCGTTCAGCGATGCCATCATCGCCCACCGCGGCCTCTGTTGGTGTGGATACCTCGGAATCGGCTCGCACCCCCAGCGCGTCGAGCACCGCGGTGGCCGTGGCCACCCCGATCCCGGGCACCGAGGTGATCTCGTCGACCGAGGCCTGCTTGAGTCGGGCCACCGAGCCGAAGTGGGTCACCAGCGCCTTGCGCCGATGCTCCCCCAGGCCGGGAATGGAGTCCAGCGCCGAGGCCGTCATCCGCTTCGAGCGTTTGCTGCGGTGGAAGGTGATGGCAAAGCGGTGCGCCTCGTCGCGGACCCGCTGCAACAGGTACAGGCCCTCGCTGGTGCGCGGCATGATCACCGGGTCCGGTTCGCCGGGCACCCAGATCTCCTCGAGCCGCTTGGCCAGGCCGACGACGGCGACGTCGGTGATGCCCAGGTCCTCGAGCACCGCCGCGGCCGCATTCACCTGGGGCGCACCGCCGTCCACCACGTAGAGGTTGGGCGGGTAGGCGAACTTGCGCGACTTTCCTTCCGGGGCAAACTCTTCGGGGTTCTTGGTGTCCTGCAGATGCCGCCAGAACCGGCGCCGGGTCACCTCGGCGATGGAGGCCACGTCGTCGGAGCGGCCATCGCCGGCGGCTTCCTTGATGCTGTAGTGCCGGTAGTCGGACTTGCGCGGCAACCCGTCCTCGAACACCACCAGCGAGGCCACCACGTCGGTGCCCTGCACGTGGCTGATGTCCACGCATTCGATGCGCAACGGCGCCTCGGCCAGCCCGAGCGCCTCCTGGATACTCTGCAGGGCAGCCGATCTCGCGTTGAAGTCGCCGGCCCGCTTGAGCTTGTGCTGCTGCAGCGCCTCGACGGCGTTGCGGCGCACGGTCTCCGCCAGAGCCTTCTTGTCGCCGCGCCGCGGCACCCGCAGCGCCACCTTCGAGCCCCGCAACCGCGACAGCCACCCGGCGACCTGCTCGGCGTCACCGGGCAGGCACGGCACCAGCACCTCGCGCGGTACCGGGTTGGTCGCCTCGTCGCCGCCGCCGTCGCTGGCGCTGCCCAACTCGGCCTGTTCACCGTAGAACTGAGTGAGGAACTGTTCGACCAGCTGCTCCTGCACGGTCTCCACCAGATCGCCCGGCTCACTGGATTTCTCGACGATCCAGCCGCGCTGACCGCGCACCCGCCCGCCGCGAACATGGAAGACCTGCACGGCGGCCTCGAGTTCGTCGTCGGCGAACGCCACGACGTCGGCGTCGGTCCCGTCGCCGAACACCACGGCCTGCTTCTCCAGGGCGCGGCGCAGCGCCGAGAGATCGTCGCGCAGTCGGGCGGCCCGCTCGAAATCGAGCTCCTCGGCCGCGGCGGTCATCCGCTGTTCGAGCTCGCGCGCGAACCGGTCGGTCCTGCCGGACAGGAAGTCGCAGAAGTCCTGGACGATCTTGCGATGCTCCTCCGCGCTGACCCGTCCCACACACGGCGCCGAACACTTGTCGATGTAGCCGAGCAGGCACGGTCGCCCGATCTGGCTGTGTCGCTTGAACACTCCCGCCGAGCAGGTGCGCGCCGGGAACACCCGGGTGAGCAGGTCGACGGTCTCGCGGATGGCCCAGGCGTGCGAGTACGGCCCGAAGTAGCGCACCCCCTTGCGCCGCGGCCCGCGGTAGACGAACAGCCGGGGGAATTCCTCGTTGAGCGTGACGGCCAGCACCGGGTAGGACTTGTCGTCGCGGTAGCGGACGTTGAAGCGCGGATCGAATTCCTTGATCCAGTTGTACTCGAGCTGCAGCGCTTCGACCTCGGTGTTGACGACGGTCCACTCCACCTTGGCGGCGGTGGTGACCATCTGCCGGGTGCGCGGGTGCAGACTCGCGACATCGGCGAAGTACGACGTGAGGCGGCTGCGCAGGCTCTTGGCCTTGCCGACGTAGATGACCCGGCCGTGCTGATCGGAGAACCGGTAGACGCCGGGCTCGACCGGGATGGATCCCGGGGCGGGGCGGTAGGTCGACGGATCAGGCACTGCTCCAGCCTAGTACCGCCGTGGGACTGCTCCCGGCGCGCGAGCTACCGGCCGACCTGATACTTGTCCATCAGCGCGCGCACGGTGTCCATGGCCTCGACGGCGCGGGCCTTGTCCACCGCCTGGATCGCCATCACCGGGTGGTATTCGTAGTCGGGCAGGTCGACGCGGGCCCACCGCGCACCGGTGTGAAACGAGACACCTTCGACGTCGGACCAGCTGATCAGCTTCTCGCCCAGCAAATTCCGTACCGCCAGTCCCTGCGGACCGATGCGCAGCCGGGGGCGGGTGAACAGCAGCACCACGCAGCCGATGACCACGCCGAGGATCCCGATGGCCACCTGGTCGGCGGTCTGGAAGATCACCCCGCTGGAACCGATCTTCAACAGGAAACCGACCACGATGTGCGCCAGGGCGATGATGACCGCCGCGACCACCGCGAAGATCGGCGTCAGCCTCGGACGCAGCTCGGCGTCCCAGACGGGCTTGTCGACCAAGGATCTCACCTGGCCGCGCGCAGATCCCGCAGGGTCAGCGCGGTGCTCAGGGCGGCCGCGGCCGCCTGTTCGCCCTTGTCCTCGGCCGATCCCGGCAGCCCCGCGCGGTCGAGCGCCTGCTCCTCGGTGTCGGTGGTCAGTACGCCGTTGGCCACCGGGGTGGCCTCGTCCAGCGAGACCCGGGTCAGGCCTTGGGTCACCGCATCGCAGACGTAGTCGAAATGTGGTGTCTGGCCGCGGATCACCACGCCGAGGGCCACCACCGCGTCGTGCCGGCGGGCCAACTCCTGGGCCACCACCGGGATTTCGATGGCGCCCAGCACTCGCACCACGGTGGGTTCGGCGACACCGGCGGCCTTCGCGACCCGCAGCGCGCCGTCGAGCAGCGCATCACAGATCGCGGTGTGCCAGGTGCTCACGACGATGGCCAGGGACACGTCGGCGGCGTCGAGTTCGGGCATATCCGGGATGCCCGCACCGCCGCTCACGGATTGTTCCCGGTCGCGTCGGGCGCGGACTGGGTGTGCCGGTCGCCCAGCAGGTAGACCGCCTCGTCGTAGCCGTCCATGGTGGTCGACTCGTGGTAGTCGTCGAGTCCGGTCAGGTCGTGGCCCATCCGGTCCCGCTTGGTCAGCAGGTAGCGGATGTTGTCGGCGTTGGCGCGCACCGGCAGCGGCACCCGCTCGGTGATGTGCAGCCCGTAGCCGTCCAGGCCGACGCGCTTGGCGGGGTTGTTGGTCAGCAGCCGCATGGACCGGATCCCGAGATCCACCAGGATCTGCGCGCCGATGCCGTAGTCGCGGGCGTCGGCGGGCAGGCCCAGCTTCAGGTTGGCGTCGACGGTGTCGTCGCCGGCGTCCTGCAGCTGATAGGCCTGCAGCTTGTGCATCAGGCCGATGCCCCGGCCCTCGTGGCCGCGCATGTAGAGCACGACGCCGCGGCCCTCGCGGGCCACCATCGCCATGGCCGCGTCCAGTTGCGGACCGCAGTCGCAGCGCCGCGAACCGAACACGTCGCCGGTGAGGCATTCGGAGTGCACCCGCACCAGCACGTCCTCGCCGTCGCTGTTGGGCCCCGCGATCTCGCCGCGGACCAGCGCGACGTGTTCGACGTCCTCGTAGACGCTGCTGTAGCCGACCGCACGGAAATCGCCGTGCCGGGTCGGGATCCGGGCCTCGGCGATGCGCTCGATGTGCTTCTCGTGCTTGCGCCGCCATTCGATGAGGTCGGCGATGGAGATCAGGGCCAACTGGTGCTCGTCGGCGAACACCCGCAGTTCCTCGGTGCGGGCCATCGCGCCTTCGTCCTTCTGGCTGACGATCTCGCAGATCGCGCCGGCCGGCTGCAGACCCGCCAACCGGGCCAGGTCCACCGCGGCCTCGGTGTGGCCCGGGCGCCGCAGCACCCCGCCGTCCTTGGCGCGCAGCGGGACGACGTGTCCCGGCTTGGTGAAGTCATCGGCGACGGCCTCGGGGTCGGCCAGCAGCCGCATGGTGGTGGCCCGGTCGGAGGCCGAGATACCGGTTCCCACACCCACTTTGGCGTCGACGGTGACGGTGTAGGCGGTGCCGTGCTTGTCCTGGTTGACCGCGTACATCGGCAGCAGGCCCAGCTTGTCGCACACCTCGCCGGCCAGCGGCACGCACAGATAACCGGAGGTGTAGCGGACCATGAACGCAACGAGTTCCGGGGTGGCCTTCTCGGCCGCGAAGATCAGGTCGCCCTCGTTCTCGCGATCCTCGTCGTCGATGACGACCACGGCCTTACCCGCCGCGATATCGGCGACCGCCCGTTCGACGGTATCGAGCCTGGTCATCTGCGCCACCTTGCCGGTTTCTGCTGGGAGCCCGCGACGGGCTCAAAAACGGTATATCTCACCAGTATGAACCACCGGAGCGCGCCGGTTACTTCCCCTTCTCGCTGAGCAGACGCTCAACATATTTGGCGATGACGTCCACCTCCAGGTTGACCGGCGTGCCGACGGGCGCGCCGCCCAGCGTGGTCATGCTCAGGGTGGTCGGGATCAGCGATACCTCGAACCAGGCCGAATCGGTGTTCTCGTCGCGTTCACCCAGGCCGGAGACGGTCAGGGAGATGCCGTCGACGGTGATCGAACCCTTTTCCACCACGTACCGCGAGATCGCCTCGGGCAGCGTGATCCGCACCACTTCCCAGTGCTGGGATGGGGTTCGCGACACCACCGTGCCGGTGCCGTCGACGTGGCCCTGCACGATGTGCCCGCCGAGGCGGCTGTTGACGGCGGCCGCGCGCTCGAGATTGACCCGCGACCCCGCCGCGAGCGCCTGCAGGCTGGACCGGTCCAGGGTCTCGGCCATCACGTCGGCGCTGAACTGCCCGTCGGGCAACACCTCGACGACGGTCAGGCACACCCCGTTGACGGCGATGGAATCGCCATGGCCGGCATCCGCGGTGACGACGGGTCCGCGGATGACGAAACGCGC
>Ga0265293_10000945_pt1 | contig 66553 bp, 51 predicted proteins | sample Munlanlewell138R_FD_192505 | JGI IMG/M metagenome (GOLD analysis project Ga0265293, IMG submission 192505) | Leachate microbial communities from a municipal landfill in Southern Ontario, Canada - Leachate well 138R | ecosystem: Engineered > Solid waste > Landfill > Unclassified | place: Canada... | reverse complement strand
CAAATCAACTTTGGACGAAGTGCGCGAAACGCATCTCCTACTCCATGTGGTTGACATCAGCCATCCCGATTTTGAAGAACAAATCAAGATAGTGGAAGAAACCTTGCACGATTTACAATCTTCAAATAAAGCCACTATTTTAGTATTTAATAAAATAGATAATTATACCTGGAAAGAAAAAGACAAAACCGATTTAATGCCGCCAAGCAAAGAAAACATTACCTTGAATGAATTAAAAAAATCATGGATGGCAAAAACCGGTATCCCGACGGTCTTTATTTCGGCAAAGAAAAAGGAAAATATCCATGAATTACGTAGCCTCGTATTAGAAGAAGTACGAAAACTTTATGCGGAAATTTATCCCTATCAATATGTTGCCGAACCTTATGCCTATGATGAGCAGGAGGATAAAGAATAATGCATTATAATAAAGTAAATGCTTTTACGTTTCCTACATAATGTATAATCAACAAAATCTTTTCTACTATGACTAGCATTTCTCACATTTTTCCGGAGATAAAACATGGCGGCTCTCGCAATTTCTTTTTAATTGCCGGTCCTTGCGTGATTGAGAATGAAAGCATGCCTTTCGAAATAGCATCGAATATTCAAAATATATGCAATAGATTGGAAATACCCTTTATTTTCAAAGCCTCCTATCGAAAAGCCAACCGCTCGAGTCTGCATTCTTTTACCGGTATTGGTGATGAAAAAGGGTTGAAAGTACTGGAAAACATTAAAAAAGAATGCCAAATCCCTGTCTTAACCGACATACACACAGCCCAAGAAGCGAGCCTTGCAGCGGCATATGTTGATGTGTTGCAGATTCCCGCTTTTCTTTGCCGGCAAACCGATTTACTACTTGCCGCAGGTCAAACCGGTAAAGTGGTGAATGTGAAAAAAGGACAATTTGTTTCACCCGAAGCCATGCAGTTTGCGGTTGAAAAAATACGTTCAACAGGGAATAATAAGATTATGCTTACCGAACGAGGTACTACTTTCGGTTATCAGGACTTGATTGTCGATTTTTGTGGTTTGGAAAGCATGCAAAAAAATCAATGTCCGGTAATATTGGATGTTACACATTCCTTGCAACAACCCAATCAATTGTCGGGTATAACGGCAGGGAAACGTTCTCATATAGAAACTCTTGCCAAAGCAGGTGTAGCTGCGGGTTTTGACGGTATTTTCCTTGAAACCCATCCCAATCCAAACGAAGCTCTTTCCGATAAAACGACCATGTTGCCTCTCCATACATTGGAATCGTTGCTTGAAAAATTGGTTAAAATACGAAAAGCTATCTTGTAATGAAAGTATTTTTTATACTTTTGCAGCCTAACATTACTTCAAAAATTGTGATATATGAAAAAAGAAATACGTAAACAACAGAAAGCATATTTTAAACGCTGGACAAGAAAACGATATGCTGCTTTCAACTCCTTGAAAAAAATCGTAGTCATTAGTGCCATCAGTTTAAGTTGTTCTTTTATATTCAAACCATTCCAATCGTTTGCACAAGTAGAACAAGATTCGATACAAAAAACGATTCATTTGGAAGATGTGGGGATTACGGCCGAAGATGTAATACAAACCCAAAGCATCCAACAGGCTTTGTTGCAAACGAGCATCACCAAAAAAGAGATTGAGCATGCTCCCCTTCAATCGCTTAACGAACTATTAGACCATCTTCCCGGATTGGATATTCGCCAAAGGGGAGCATATGGAACACAAGCCGATATCAGTTTTAGAGGAGGTAATTTCGATCAAACCCTTGTTTTGTTAAACGGCATCAACATCACCGATCCGCAAACGGGTCATTACACCCTGAATATTCCGGTTTTTGCCGATATTATCCATCGCATTGAAGTATTTAAAAACACCAGTGCTTTTCTTTTCGGGACTTCTCCTTTTTCGGGAGTCATTAATTTTATTACCCAACCTGATACCGTAAATGCCTTAAACCTACACCTTAGCGGAGGCATGTATGGACTATGGGGAGGAAATGCTCATTTGCATCTTTATACGGGAAAATTCAGTCATTTACTTGCTTTGGATTATTCCCATTCTGACGGCTATCGCAAAAACACCGATTTCAATATCTTTAGCGCTTTTTATCAAACGATAGGAAAATTTAAAAAAGGACAATTGGAAATTCAGAGTGGATATAACGACAAAGCTTACGGTGCCAATAGTTTTTATTCTTTGCGATTTCCCAATCAATTTGAACACACCCGAACCCTTATCAGCAGCATACAATGGCAATCAAAAGGCAGGGTAAAATGGATACCTTCGATTTATTACCGTTTTAATTTTGATCGTTTTGAATTGGAAAGAGGTGGTAACATGAACAATTATCATCACAATCAATCGGGAGGAATAAATCTAAGAAACACATTCTCTTCTCGTTTTGGTAAAACTTCTTTCAGCGCCGACTATCGTATGGAAGATATTATAAGTTCATCCCTTGGAGAATTATTAACACAGCCTATTCGCAATCCCAGCACAGATGTCGACTATACTCACCGTAAAACTCGCCATATAAGCGGAATATCGGCTGCACATGGATATGTCGGTAAGCATGTTATTGTAAATTTTAGTCTGTTAGGGCAATATTATATGGATAATTTCTCTTTTTATGTATTACCGGCGGCAGATATGTTGTATAGGTTTCAAACACTAAAAAAGAAAAACAATCATTTAGATATGCATGTCTTTGCTTCGGCAGCCAAAAGCATGCGTATGCCTACGTTTACCGATTTATATTATCGAGCCGGTGATATTATAGGCAACAAGCACTTAAAACCCGAACAAGCCTATACCTTAGAAAGTGGTTTCGAAATGAATCTTTCCCGCCATCAAGCTCCGGCTTATTTAAACTGGAAAACAGCTGTTTTTTGCCGATGGGGCATAGACATGATTGATTATATTAAAAAAGGAGAAGACAGTGTATGGCAATCCGTAAATCATACCGCTGTATTTTTTGCCGGATGGGAATCTTCGTTTGAATTTTTACCCGAATATTATATTGGAAAAAATTTCCCGATTCAAACTATACGCTTTAATTATATGTATGTATATTCCGACAAACAAAGCAATGGCTTTATGTCGCGTTATGTGCTGGACCACTTAACACATAAACTCACTTTCACTTTATCACATAGGATGTATAAAAACTGGGGAATGCACTATGTCCTATCTTATAATGTCAGAAAAGGAGAATATATATCGTATGAAAAGGTAAAAACCGGAGAATTAAAAACCTATCCACCTTATACTTTGTTAGATATTCGCATGTATTATTCCTTTAAAAAATTATATTTCTATCTCGAAGCCGGCAATGTTTTAAATGTGAAATATTACGATTTGGGCGGATTAGACCAAGCGGGCATATGGATTAAAGGAGGTATAAAATATAAAATTACTTTTCGTAAACAAGAATCACGTCAAAAGGTATAAACCGTCGGATTCGATACGAATGAGTTGCTTTTTATATAAATCGCCTACCGCTTTTTTAAATACTTTTTTACTGACACCAAACCTACTATAGATATCATCAGCCGGCGATTTATCGTGTAAAGGTAAATATCCTTCTGCATTTTGTATGGCTTCATAAAGAAGTTCACTGAAATCCACCACTTGATTATAGCCTGTTTTATAAAGCGTAAGATCTATTTTGCCGTCTTCTCTAATGTTTTTGATATACGCTTTATATTTTTTACCGAGCTCTAACGTTTGAAAAGCCTCGTTGGCAAAAATCATCCCGTCATAGCTTTGATTGACGATGACTTTGTAGCCTAAATCAGTTTTTTTATACATCATCACCTCCACTTTATCTTGAATATTAAAAGGAGGAAAGGTTTTTGAAAAAAACTTTTCTATTTTCGCCGATGCCACGATGCGTTGTGTTTGTTGGTCTAAATAGATATATACCCAGGAAAAAGCTTGTTCTTTCAATCGCATTTTTTGTTCACGGAAGGGAACTAGTAAATTTTTAGGTAAACCCCAATCCACAAAGGCGCCGATTTGATTAACTGCAACCACTTGTAGATAGGCAAATTCATTTATTTGTGCATAAGGAATTTCGGTAGTGGCAATGAGTTTATCTTCCGAATCCAAATAAATAAACGCATCGATAATATCTCCTACTTTAGTATTAGCAGGTACATATTGGGTAGGCATTAGGATTTCCCCTTTTTCGAAAGCATCTAAATAAATGCCGAAAGACAGGATTTTAACAACTTTAAGGGAATTAACTTTACCGATGGATATCATGGATTTAAATTTCACAGATTAGTGACCCCAGTAGGATTCAAACCTACAACCCTCTGATCCGAAGTCAGATACTCTATTCAGTTGAGCTATGGGGCCTGTATATTTCATATTTATGATAAAAAAACTTGTCGTTGATTGACAAGTTTTGTTGTGATCCCGACAGGATTCAAACCTGTAACCTTCTGATCCGTAGTCAGATGCTCTATTCAGTTAAGCTACGGGACCTTGTTGTTTCGATGTGCAAAAGTATCATTTTTTATAATATAAGTTATGATGATTTGTCATAAAAAATAAAAAACATGCTTTTACGAATTAAAAAGCATGTTTATCATAGATAGCATTCCCTAATAAAATGGATACTAATTCAATTATTTTGCATAATTAACCGCCCTTGTTTCTCTCACAACGGTAATTTTTATTTGACCCGGATAAGTCATTTCATTTTGAATTTTCTTTGAGAGGTCTAAAGAAAGTTGTGCCGTTTGGTCGTCGTTTAATTTATCGGCACCCACAATCACACGCAATTCTCTTCCGGCTTGAATGGCATAGGTTTTTACAACTCCATCATAAGCTAATGCCAGTTCTTCTAAGTCTTTCAAACGTTTAATATAGGCTTCTACGACTTCTCGTCTAGCACCGGGTCTAGCACCGGAGATAGCATCACAAATTTGCACGATGGGAGCAATAAGGTATTGCATTTCAGCTTCATCATGGTGAGCTCCTATGGCATTGATAATTTCGGGTTTTTCTTTATATTTTTCAGCTAAGGAAGCTCCTAATAATGCATGGGGAGTATCCGGTTCGTTATCGGGCACTTTTCCAATATCATGAAGCAATCCGGCACGCTTAGCCAATTTGGCATTCAATCCTAATTCAGCGGCCATAGTAGCGCATAAATTGGCTACTTCTTTGGAATGTTGTAATAAGTTTTGACCATAGGAGGAGCGATAACGCATTTTTCCTACCAATCGTATCAACTCATGATGCATCCCATGAATACCCAAATCTACGGTCGTACGTTTACCTGTTTCGATGATTTCTTGCTCGATTTGTCGCTTTGTTTTAGCAACAACTTCTTCGATACGAGCCGGATGGATACGTCCATCGGTAACCAATTTATTCAATGACAGACGCGCAATTTCTCTTCTGACGGGGTCGAAACTGGAAAGGATGATGGCATCGGGCGAATCGTCGATGATAATTTCTACTCCGGTTAAGGATTCCAAAGAGCGGATATTACGGCCTTCACGACCAATGATACGTCCTTTTACTTCCTCACTTTCAATGTTAAACACCGAAACGGTATTTTCATGGGTGTTTTCAACGGCAGTACGTTGAATTGTTTTTATCAATATCTTTTTGGCTTCTAAATTTGCATTTGATTTAGCCTCTTCTACAATATCTTTCATCATAACAGCCACATCCGATTTGGCTTCATCTTTCAAAATCTCTATAAGTTCCTTTTTGGCTTCCTCTTTCGAAAGACCGGAGATAGCTTCTAATTGCTCACATTGTTGTTTTTGCAGCTTATCGAGTTCGCTTTGTTTTTTGGCACAAATTTCCAGTTGTTGATTGATAAGCTGTTGCTGTTGTGCTACTTCGTTTTGTTTTCTTTGTAAATTTTCTTGACGTTGCGATATACTGTTTTCTTTTTGTTTTATTCGATTTTCTGCTTGAGTAATTTCTCTGTTTTTCTCATTAATTACTTTTTCATGTTCTGTTTTTAATTGTAAAAATTTTTCTTTTGCTTGTAGTATTCTTTCTTTTTTAATAAGCTCGGCCTCTTCAATTTTTTCTTTTACGATTTTTTCATTTTTCTTTGTCAATGTTCTTTTGAGAATAGCGTATGATATAATACCTCCGAGACTGATACCTAAAATTCCTGTAATGATATAATATAATGTCATAATAAGTTATAAATTATAATGTTATTTAATATATATAAAAAGTCCCGTACATAATCAGATTAAGGCTTAATTAAACTCCTGTTTTTTTAAGCTTATGAGCTCCACAGTTGTTCAAGTACCCGATTGACAAACAATCACTTTAGCAACCATGAGACACTCAATTAATTTGTAACTGTTGAGTTTAACAAACGAATTTGATTTATGTGCGGGACAAATCTATATTTTTTTATTTCAAAGATCGTTATGATTCGTTTTCCATTCCGTTCAAGACGTCCTGTAAAACATTTTGTAAATTTCTTAAGTTATGTTTTAAATCTGTGTCAATAAATTTTTGTTTTTCGCTTAAATATGTTTCTTTTATTGTAAAGTTAATTAGAGCATATCCAATTTGTGTAAATCTATCCGTTATTTGTTTTGATGCTAAGGTTTTAATATATTGTGCAATCTTTTCTTCGGCTTTACGGTAAAGTTCTTCTTGTCCTGATGTTACCGATAATTTAAAAGGTTGTTGGGCAATATATAACGTGATAGATTTTCTTTCTTCTTCCATATTATTTTATTCGTTTAATAAACAGATACATTTGTCAATTTCCCGCACTAACTCATTAATTTTTAACTTTATATCGGAATTGTTTGTTCCTTTCCCTAAGTTTTCCGATAATTTGAGTCGAACTATCTGTTCTGTTTGTTCTTTTGTTTTCACCTCTAATTTTTCTATAATTTGACGCAGTTCTTTATTTTTATTTTTTAACTCTTTATTTTGTTTTCTTAATTCCTTATGTTTTTCAATTAATTGCAAGATTTTACTTTCAACCTCTAAACTTAAAATCTTTAATTCTTGCATATTATGTGTTTAATATTCCTAAATTAAATCCTATTGCAAAAATATATATATTTTCAATATCTATTGATTATTTTTAAATTATTTTTTATAAATCACTGCCGAGAGGTAGATAATGTAATTTATTTTTTATCAAGTTATTCTTATATCCAAAGCTCAAGTATATATAGCATAGTGTATCATTGATGGTATAAATTTACCGCATAGCATTATTGGCATAAAAAACTTTTGAATATAATACTTATCGAAAAAATATTTCGTTAGAAAAGTATGAAAATTAAATTAAACCATGGTATACAAATAGTATTCGTTTGTTTTCTTTTCGTAGTAGGATTAAATGGTTTTGGTCAAAAAGTAGGATTAGTATTAAGCGGAGGGGGAGCAAAAGGAATGGCACATATTGGTGTTATTCGTGCTTTAGAAGAGAACGGCATTCCTATTGACTATATAGCAGGAACATCCATTGGTGCTATTGTCGGAGGGTTGTATGCGGCCGGCTATTCGCCGGACGAAATGGAAGCTATTTTTTCCGATCCTTCCTTTGAAAATCTAATCACGGGAAAAATTGAAGACAAGTATACCTATTTTTTCAAAAAGCAAGAACTTAATTCTGCTTGGGTTCAATTTAAATTCGATTTAGATTCTTCCATTTTTACCCCTTCCTTATCATTAAATATCGTTACGCCCTTTCAAATGGATTTTGCTTTTATGGAAGTTTTTGGAAAGGCTGATTATGCGTGTGGAAATAATTTTGACAGTCTTTTTGTTCCTTTTCGTTGCATAGCAACCGATGTTACCAATGGGGAACAAGTGGTTTTAAAAAACGGTTCTTTAAAAGATGCCATTCGTGCTTCTATGACTTTCCCTATCTATTTTAATCCCATTCGGATTGATAATAATTTAATGTATGACGGAGGTATTTTAAATAATTTTCCCATGGATATAATGTGCGATGTCTTTCAGGCAGATTATATTATTGGTGTAATCGTATCGAAGCCGCCTAAAGAACCTACCGAAGATAATTTGATTGCTACCCTGATGAATTTGATTATTGAAAAAGATAAACATAATTATACCTGTAGCAATGGAATTATTCTCAAACCCGATATTCCTGAATTAAGTCTTATCGATTTTAAGAAAGCGCTTGATTTAATTCAAATCGGACATAAAATTATCATTGATAGTCTTGATATAATAAAAACCCATGTACATCGCTACGTTTCTCCTTTAGAAGTAAGCACAAAAAGAGAATTGTTTAACCGCAAATCAAAGGAGATATTTATCGGTAATATAAAGGTGGAAGGATTAAACCGCTCACAATCCATATTTATTGAAAACACTATTTTAGACAAAAATGAAATTATAACATTAGAAGAATTGAAATTACGCTATTTCAAAATCATAGCAGAAGATAAATTAAAATATATCTATCCTTATTTGGCATATGATACTATTGAAAATTATTATGAAATCATCTTCCATGCCATTCCTTCCAAACCCTTTCACGCAAATTTTGGAGGCTATATATCAGCCAATGCTTATACAACTTTATTTTTGCAATTACAATATAAATATTTGGGACTACAATCGATAGAAGCCGGATTAGATGCTTATTTCGGCCGTTTTTATAATTCCTTGGTTCTTTCCACTCGTTTGGATTATTTCCGAAAACCTACTTTTTATCAATTGGTTAAAATCGGATATAACCGATGGAATTATTTTAACACCTATCGTTCCTTTATTGGGAGTGAAACTCCTTCCTATTTAATACATGAAGAAACATTCTTTGATTATTCCCTTACCTTTCCGGTTGCTAATAAAGCCAAACTTTCGGGAGGATTTGCCGTTTTACATGTTAACGACCGTTATTATCAAAGCAATGTATATTTAAAAGAAGATATTTACGATAAAAATCAATTTAGCGGCATTTCTCCTTTTATCATTTTTGAATACAACACATCGGATTACCGTTTTTTTTCTACCGAAGGCTTGCATCTCAAAATCCGCTTTGATTATTTTGATGGGTACGAAATAAACATTCCCGGTAGTACATCCATCATCAATGAACGTACAGCCGACAATTGTTCATGGTTTAACCTAAATGCGTATTTTCATAAAGCATTTCCATTTAGCAAATGGTACAGCTTAGGCTTATCGGGTCATTTTGCCTGGTCGAATCTTCCATTGTTTGCCAGTTATAATGCAAGCAAATTACGGTCTAATTATTTTGCCCCTACGCACGAAAGCAACATAAGCTATTTGCCTTGCTTTCGCGATCCATCGTTTGCAGCATTGGGGTTAAGCAATACCTTTAAATTGTATAAAAATCTACAATTTCGTTTGGATGGATATTATTTTCAATCCATTGAATCGATTATAAAAAATCCTGATTATACCGCTTCTTATAAAAGATATTTCAGTAGATATGCTTTTTTAGCGTATGCTTCCTTTGCCTATACTACCAAATTCGGCCCTATTGCTTTAAATGTATCTTGGTATTCACATAACGATCCCAATTTTATTTTTAATTTTAGTTTTGGTTATTTGTTATTTAATAATAAATATTTTTAATTTTATGTTGCGTTTGATTTCCTATTTCACGCTTAGTGTATGTTTTCTGACTTGTTTTGTTACGTCCCTTACGTTTAATACGCTTGATGCTCAAATACTGCAAAGAGTTGAAGTTAAATCAACTAATTGGGCTGATTCGGTTTTACACACATTAAGCTTAGAAGAAAAAATTGCTCAATTGATGATAATACGGGCAAGTTCGAATAACAACAATCCCACCTATGTTACTGATTTATTAGATACAATCAAAAAATATCAAATCGGAGGTATTTGTTTTTTTCAAGGAGGAATTGTTAGACAAGCTATTATCACTAATCAACTGCAAAAAGCAAGTAGAATTCCCCTTCTGATTTCCATAGATGCCGAATGGGGATTGGCCATGCGTTTGGATAGTGTAGCTTTATTTCCACGTCAAATGGCATTGGGTGCGACCTATGATACCCCTGCCATTTATGCCATGGGAGCTGAAATTGCACGCCAATGTAAACGATTAGGGATACATGCCAATTATGCTTCCTGTATAGATGTGAATAGCAATGCGAATAATCCTGTAATCAATAGCCGTTCTTTTGGTGAGAATCCTCAATTAGTAGCCGATTGTGGAATCGCTTACATGAAAGGCTTACAAGATAACGGCATCTTACCTTTTGCAAAACATTTCCCGGGTCATGGTGATACCGAATCCGACTCACACCATAACCTACCAAGCATTAAACACGACCGAACACGTCTTGACACCGTAGAACTTTTGCCGTTTAAACAAACGATTGAAGCCGGTATTGAAGGAATTATGATCGGACATTTAAATGTACCGGCTTTAGATTCCGATTCTAATTCGATTTCTTCTTCTTCTAAACGAATTGTAACAGACCTTTTGAAAAATCAAATGCAATTTAAGGGATTAATTATTACCGATGGCCTTGAAATGAAAGGAATCGCGGATTATTTAGCTCCGGGTGATTTAGAACTACATACTTTACTTGCCGGTAATGATTTATTATTACTTCCTTCCTATCCTCACATTGTTATTGAAAAAGTAAAAGAAGCTATTGGACAAGGTATTTTATCTGAAAAAGATTTGGATGAAAAATGTCTTAAAGTGTTAAAAATGAAAGAAAAATATGTACTTCCAAATAATGGTGAAATTCAAATAGAAAATATATATGAAGACATAAATTCCCCGCAAGCTGAAGCTATCTATTCTCATTTAACTCAATCATCCATCACTTTACTTAAAAATGAAAATAATATAATTCCTTTTCCTATTAAACCTTCCACTCCCTTATTACATTTTCGGATAGACAATGGAAATAGCAATACATTAGAATCTTTTCTATCCGATTATATTTCCATCGAAACGATTCGTATGTCAGATACTGATTTTAATCGGAATCCCTATATAAATTTAAATTTAGTAGATAGCGGGGCTTATATTCTTGTAAGTTTACACCATTTATCCCAATATCCATCTAATAATTATGGTCTTACAACACAAAACCTTGTGTTTTTAGACTCCTTAAGTAAAAAAGCAAATGTTATTTTCGTATTGATGGGCAATCCCTATGTGTTGAATTACATTCCATTTAATGACAGATTTTCGGCAATAATGGTAGCTTATCATCCGGTGGCACCGGCAGAAAAAGCGGTTGCACAAGCCATGTGTCATATGATACCCATACAAGGAAAACTACCTGTATCTTTATTGGATTTTTCGTATGGAGAGGGTATACAAACAAAGGATGCAATTTTATCCTTAGGCTCTTTACCACGTATCGATTCCATAGCCTTAAACGGAATCAAAGAAAAAGCATATCCCGGTTGTCGGATTCTTGTGGCTCATAAGGGAAATATTATTTATAACAAAACTTTTGGAAAACACACCTATGAAGGAAATATAAACGTAAAAGAACATGATTTGTATGATTTGGCTTCAATCACTAAAATTGCAGCAACTACATTGGCAATAATGAAATTATACGATGACGACGAAATTAAATTACACGATAAACTTTCAAAACACCTCCCCTATTTAAAAGGAACTAATAAAGAAAATATTACTATTGCCGAAGTAATGACACATACGTCCGGATTAAAATCATGGATTCCTATTTATCAACAAACCATTAATGATACCGGATGGAATTCTGCTATTTATAAAAATTCTCATTCAAATATATATAGTATAAAAGTATGTGATAATATGTATATGAATACATCATATATCGATAGTATTAAACATTACATCATACATTCTCCCATGAAAGCGAATAAAACATATGAATACAGTGATTTAGGTTTTTATTTATTAGCGGATTTAATCTATCATATAAGTGGACAAGGCTTGGATGAATATGTAAAAACACATTTTTATTCTCCGATGGAATTAACTCATATTTTATTTAATCCTTTACAATCCTTTTTTTTACATCAAATTCCACCCACTGAAAATGACACATTTTTTCGCAAACAATTAATTCAGGGCTATGTACATGATCAATTAGCGGCTATGTCGGGTGGCGTATCGGGACATGCCGGTTTATTTGCATCGGCACATGATTTATATATTATTTTACAGATGCTATTAAATGACGGGAAATACAAGGATAAAAGATATTTGCAAGCCAGCACAATAAAATATTTTACGTCATATCATTATCACTCCTGCCGCCGAGGATTGGGATTTGATAAACCTCTTCGAGGAAAAGGTGGGGGACCATGTAGTACCTATGCCTCTTCCTTAAGTTTTGGACATAGTGGATTTACAGGAACCTATTGTTGGGTTGATCCTAAATATGATTTAGTGTATATTTTCCTTTCCAATAGAGTATATCCTGATACAGAAAATAAACGTATTATCACATTCAATATACGAACTACTATTCAAGATGAAATATATAAAGAATTAAATAAACATGAAAATTAAAATTATACTGCTTGGAAAAACCGACGCTACTTATTTGAAAGAAGGATGTAATTTCTATCTGCGAAAGATAAACCATTATTGTCCGATTGAATATATTGAAATTCCTGATTTAAAACGCATAAAAACATGTTCAATCCATGAACAAAAAAATAAAGAGGGGAATTTAATTCTACAAAAAATACAGGCTTCGGATACAATCATATTACTGGATGAGAAAGGAAAGTCGTTTACTTCTTTGGAATTTTCAAAATACATAGAAAATTTTCTTATATCATCTATCAAACAATTGGTTTTTATCATAGGAGGAGCCTATGGATTTTCTGATGAATTATATGCTCGTGCAAATGCTTTATTGTCATTATCGAATATGACATTCTCTCATCAAATGATACGTTTACTGTTTTTAGAACAATTATATAGGGCTTTTTCAATCATACATCACGAACCTTACCATCATGCATAATGTGTAATTTTTTTTCTAAAATTCGAAAAAGTATTTGATTTATGTATATTTTTGCACCCATAATAAGTAATAATATAAAATATAAAGGAATATGAAAAAAATTAATATTTTTCTTATATGTAGTTTTATACTCACATTATCATATGCCCAGGATTATAAATTAAATGGGAATTTTGAATGGGCAACCTTTCTCGTACAACAATGGAAAGTGGTTGATGTAGTACCCACCTTTCAAGGGGGAAATGCCATCAATAAATCTTGGGCTATAGGAATGTTAGGCAGTCCACTCTATGACAACACTCCCGTTCCTGCTTTTTCAAAACCCCCAGACGGAGATGTTAACAATAAAAAAGTGGGTGTTTTTTACAATGGTGGAACCAGTCAAACCGATTCTTGGTTAATATCTCCCAGAGTCGACAGTATTGAAGAAGGGGACTATTTATGCTTTTGGTTTGATAACTCTTTAGGTGGAGTAAATTACAATTTTGATGTGTTGATTTCTACAACAGATGATCAAACTACATCATTTAAAGACACCATCCTATCGTTTAAATCAGCAGACGTAACTCCCATTTCATGGAGATTCTACACTTTTTCCTTGGCTAAGTATATTGAAAAAAACATACACGTCGCTTTTAGAGTATATTATACCGGTAATTTTGACGGTGGAATCCAAATTGACAATGTTACCGTGGGGATATCATCCATGCCAAATTTAGAATTAGTTCGTATTCTATCTCCTGAAATTCCTCTTCAAAATGTAACTGATTCTGTTGAAATTACTGCCGTTATTAAAAACTTAGGAGCTAAAGTTAGTTCTTTTGATATGTTTTATAAAAAAGCTTCTGCTCATAGTTATGATTATACTGGCCATCAAAAATTCAACAGAGAAATGGATCCCCTTGATACCGTTCATGTTACTTTCTCTAAAAAGGAATTTTTCAAATTAGGAACCCGCGATACATTGAATTTATTTGTGGTATATCCAAATGATGTAGATCATACCAACGATACTATCAATTCAATTGTGGATAATGTTATTCCCGGCGATATCCCCTATACCAATGGATTTGAAATTCCTGACGATATTGCAGGAATTAAAATTTACAATCCCATGAGGGACGAATCTACCTGGACAGACGATTTAAATTCAGCAGCCTATGCTCGTAAAGGAAACGGTTGCATCAGGTATGCAGGAAATCCTAACACCGATGCCGACGATTGGTTATTTACAAAATTACTGCATTTTACACAAGCTAAAACCTACGAAATCTCATTCTGGTATGGTACTACCGATGAATTTCAACCACAAAAATTACACGTCAAATGGACTACTGAACAAAAATTTCAATCTCAATATGAATTGTGGTATTTATTTAGAGATGATAATATTACCAATAAAATTCCTCAAAATAATCTAGAAACCAGAGGCTATCTAGAAGCAGTTGCCCGTTTTGACGTGGAAACCCCGGGTTATTACTATATTGCTTTTCATTGTCTAAGTCCTAAAACAACCCATAACATTGCTCAACTTTATATCGACGATTTATCCATAAGAGTAGCTGTCGATGTGGAAGAACCCCAAAATATAGATGTTATGGTTTTCCCTAATCCTGCCAATGCAGATATTCAAATTCAAGCTAATTATACAATCAATAAAGTAGATGTATACAATTTATTGGGCCAAAAAGTATTATCCCAACATTATAATACTAAGTATGCTACTTTACAGGTGAGTGATTTAACCGAAGGATTATATATCGTTAAAGTAAACACAGATAATGGTGAAATCGTTTCAAAAGTTACGGTAAGCCATTAATTGTTTTCCTAAATGCCTAAAAAGAGAATGTTCTATTCGAATATTCTCTTTTTTTGTATTTACATTGCTATAGGGTTTCAGCCGTATCCAAACTCTCTACTAAATTATCTTTGTCATAAATAATTCTAAACGATTTTTCAGGCATCATAAAATCATCATTCATAGAATTCGATTTCTTTAATATAAGAATGGCTAAATACATATCCGTAATACCTTGAGGAATTTTTGTGCCCGAAATAAGCACTGCCGCTTTGTATTTAATGCCCGAAAAATGATTTTCTTTGATTGTATAATACGCCGTAAAATGATTTTCCTTCCCCATTATATATGTATAATCACAACTATCTATGCGCATTAAGGAATTATCTCCTACAAAAGTAATGGTTTGATAATTATTAATTTTTTTTTGATTGTAAAATTTAAAGGTATAATCATCAAATGTATATTCTAAATCCGGTTGATTCGAACAATATAAAAGTTCACAGGGTGAAATGATGTAATTTCCTTCTATCTTTGGAGGAGTATTTCCTTCATAAATGGGCATATGTTGAGAAATCTCATCCAGCATTTTCTCCGGAATAAGTTGATTGATTTCTTTGAAATTATCTTTTTTACAAGCCGTAAAAATAATCATCAATCCTAATCCCCAAACAGCATTTCCTTTTTTAAAAGACATATATATTTCTTTAAAATTGTGTTTGCAAAAATAACTAAAATTAAGTTGAATTTTCAAAGAATTAAAAAGCCGGTATTAGAAACACGAAGTTTACAAACGCAAACAATCACATTTCTGTCGTTGGTGTAGGATTAAGTCAGAGGGAAAGGCCTCCGGTCGAAAAAAAAAGTCACGAGACACGAGATAACACATTGAAAAACTGAAAACTGATAGCTTTTCGACACCCGAATGCAGCAGATTGCACCGGAATAGATGTTAGAAACATACAAAAATTCCAATATTTGATGATTTTTACTAAAGAGCAAAACCCGAATTCTTCGTTTTCGATCAAATCAATTTTGGTTTTTCAGGCATATTTTGCTACTTTCACAGATAGGGTATTATTGTCGGACAATAAATACGCAACATAATTCAATTTCCCTTCAGGTGTATATAAATCAAGATTTTGCAAAAATACTCATTTTATAATTACATCGACTTTCCAAAAAAAAATACTAATCCCTTAGTGTGTATTGTATTTTACACTCTTATTTATTTTCAAGGATAAAAGGTGTTTTGTATCTGTAGCAGATAATATTAATGGAAATTTTCATGGAAATTTTGGTTTACCTCCTGGTTTACTTTTCAAGGGATATTCGGCTAATATGGGTAGAGGGCATAAAAAAAGTCAGGACACATCATCCTGACTTCATGAAATTTATGTGGTCCCTCTTGGGCTCGAACCAAGGACCCTCTGATTATGAGTCAGATGCTCTAACCAGCTGAGCTAAGGGACCTGCTTTGCTTAAAGCAATTTTTCGGTTTGCAAAAGTACAATATTTTTGTTATATATTTTTAAAATTTTCAAAAATAATTCCTATTGTGTTATAACATGTAAATTATCTCCATGTATCCAGCCATAATACGAATAATTTTCACAATCTTCAATTTCACCGCTAAGCTTTATACGATCGGTTCTGGTAGGATGGTCTTTGCCGGTAAATATACAGATAAAATACCATGTGGTTCCATCCTTATCTTTTAAAGAATGGTAAATAACCCCGCTTGCTCCTTGAGGATGTAGTGAAATATGATTCCCCTTCCATGCATTTATGCCTTCAATAAGTGATTCGTCATCTAAACGCGGGCTTAAACGTAATTTAGCTACTTCCGTTTTTATAGTAAATGCAGCCAAAGGTATTTTTTTGGTTCCTATTTCGGGCAATAAAGTATTGTTGTATATCAAACTTTTATCTTGAATTAAAAAATAGCTTGTATTGTTATTACTGATACAAACCCATTTCGTAAGTATACTTACTTTGTATCCACAACAATTTTTATTCCAGATCGTAAAGGATAAAGGATTTTGCTGATAGGGAGCATTGGATTGAATAATTTCTCCTGTTTGATTGAATATAAAACGATAGCTGCCGTCGGTTTTCTTCTTATAAATCAACACATAATTTTTGTTTCCGATTTTCCCGTTAAACAATAAATCTCTCAATCCGTCATTATCAAAATCAATAAAATGAAAATACGGAAGCAAGGAATCCTTATTACTATTGTGTTTGTTTACTAATTCATTGATTTCATCGGTGGTAATAACCTTCTGTATTTCGGCTAATTTATCCTCTTCTTTTACCTCCAAATACCAATTATTGATTTCTTTGTTTGTAAAGAAAAATGAGGATTGAGCCGATAACAAGGATATAAAAAATAAACTAATCACTAAAAATATCAAACTAAACTTTTTCATAAGCATATATTTTTATTATTTATTTGTTAACTTTGATTTGAATATTTTTTTAAGAGTAATTCATATAATCTCAAATAAGCTTCGCTATTTTCCTTCCAACGATAAGAAACTTTTGTTTTTTCCATAAATTCAATGGCATCTGTTAATTTAACAAATTGATTCATTTGATTTATGATTTCGGTAAAAAGGCTTCCATTTCCATTAAAGAGTTCTCGAATAAATAAAAATTTATCGTTAATATCAATGTTTTTCATTAAATCGTTCCCTTGATTTTTTTGAAATTTTGCTGCCACATTATTATCAGAAGAAGTAGAATATTGAGCATTTAAGTCTTTCTTCTCTTGAGAATATTTATCACTTAAAGATTCTTTTTGGATGATTTGGCTTGTTGTTTTTTGTAAAGTTTCTTTGGTTACCGGTGCCGTCAAGTCCGGTTCTTGATCTTTGATTACAGGATTGATTTGTGGAAAATAATTGTCGTTATATGCATCGTCGGTTGTTTCTTTGACATCCTCATCATCCTCTTCTTCTTCAACAAATTCTATATTATCCATATCAATTTCTATGGGAACAGGTATTTCATTTTCTTCTTTTTTGGAAGGTTGTTGTACAGCATCTTGAGGGTTTAATTTTTCTTTATAATTTATCTCTTGATTTTCATTAATGGGTGATTCTAAAGAAACTTCTTTTTTATTTGTACTATGTTCCGTTGTATCTTCCGAATCAAATAATGAAGCCATTATCATTTGTGATTTATTTTTACCCGATTCCACCTCCTCGTTTTTAGCATTAGTGGCATGCTTCGTTTTTTTATTCATGTCTTCTTGATTAAAACATAAAGATTTTAAATGTAAGTACTGATCATATAGTTCGCGTATATACATCAATTGCATATCGAAATCCAAAACTGAAAGAGAGTCCTTAAGAGTTGATAGATGATTTTCTTGCACTTGTATTTTTTCAATACTATTTATAATTTTTAGTTTTATATCATCAATATCCATAGGTAAATTATTTAAAACGTGTCGTGAATGGGAATTAAATTTTTTTTCAAAAATATAAAAAAGAACAATACAAAAACCATTAATTTCAAAATTAAAAATAATCTAACTATTATCTGAATTTCCAAAAAATACGGATTCATTTTTATAGAAAACACATTTATTTTATAATAAATAATATTGTAAACTAGATAAATATAAAAAATATCAAATAAAGATATCATGATAAAGATTAAATTCGTACTTTTGTTATCTTATAATTCAAATGAAAAATAACTGGATATTAAAAGAAAAAGCAATAAAAGAAGACATTAAGCGTCTTGTCGAGGAATTAAACATCCCCGAAGTAATAGCGTGTTTACTCATTAAGCGGGGCATAACTACGTATGAAGAAGCCCGTTCATTTTTTCGTCCACATTTAGAACAGTTGCATAATCCTTTTTTAATGAAAGACATGCAAAAAAGTGTCGAACGGATTGAACGGGCGATTACGAAAAAAGAAAGAATTTTAATTTTTGGCGATTATGATGTAGATGGGACTTCGGCCGTTGCACTTATGTATTCTTTCTTAAAACAATTCGATGTATATTTGGAATATTATATTCCGGACCGTTATATTGAAGGGTATGGTATTTCCAGTAAATCAGTCGAATATGCAAAAGAACATACATTTTCTTTAATCATCTCATTAGATTGTGGTATTAAATGCCATTCTCAAATTGATTTAGCCAATCAATATGGGATAGATGTTGTTGTATGTGATCATCACCTACCCGATTCCACATTACCCAAAGCATATTCCATTCTTAATCCTAAACGCACTGATTGTTCTTATCCCTATAAAGAATTATCAGGATGTGGTGTTGGTTTTAAATTAATACAAGCCATAGCACTTTATCGCAATATTCCTTTCAATGAATTAATCCAATATCTTGATTTAGTTGTTATAAGTATAGCTTCTGATATTGTTTCCATCACAGGCGAAAATAGAATTTTGGCTTATTATGGCTTAAAACTTATTAATAGTAATCCACGTCAAGGCATAGAATTTATTTTATCGTTTAGTAATATTTTTCGTCGAGATTATAAAATTCACCCTCCCACAAGAAACATCTTTAACAAAGAAATTACCATTAATGATTTAGTTTTTTTAGTGGGTCCACGTATAAATGCAGCCGGTCGCATGAATACGGGCAGAAATTCTGTTCATTTGCTAATTTGTAACAAAGAAAAAAAGGTATCGGAACTAGGAGAATTAATTGATAATCATAACAGCGAACGACGAGAGTTGGATTCAAAAACCACTATACAAGCCATTGAACAAATAAAAAACAATACAAATTTTGAGCATAGTCGTTCTTTGGTTGTTTACAATCCGGATTGGAGCAAAGGAGTAATTGGCATAGTAGCTTCACGTTTGGTAGAACAATTTTATAAACCTACCGTTGTTTTAACTCTATTCGACGGGATAATTACAGGTTCTGCACGTTCGGTAAAAGGATTCGACCTATACCATGCATTATCGCAATGCAGCCATTTATTAGAGCATTTTGGAGGTCATACTTTTGCTGCAGGTTTATCCTTAAAACCCGAAAATTTACATGCTTTTATCGAAACATTTGAGAATATTGTCTCTTCATCTATCTTACAAGAATCTATAAATCCCGTTATTGATATTGATGAAGAAATTGATTTAAAAGATATTAATGAAAATTTTTATGCTATTTTAAAACAATTTGCTCCTTTCGGTCCCGGTAATATGATGCCTGTTTTTATGACTAAAAATGTATTAGATTCCGGAAAAGCTCGCATTGTAGGACAAAAGCATCTTAAATTGTCGGTTTTTCAAAGTGAAAAACGCAGTTTTCCTATGGATGCTATTGCTTTTGGATTTGGAGATTATTATAATAAAATTATTCAACGAAATCCTTTTCACATTTGCTATCACGTCGAACTTAACGCTTGGCAAGGACGCAAAATACTACAATTGTGTATTAAAGATATAAAGTTTGATGATTAATTCTTTTTCTCAAAATTTTCAAATAGGGATACACTTTGTTTAAATAATTCAGGAATAGGTTTTGAACAATTATTCATTTTATCATAGCCTGCCATTACCGAATAACAACTACTTTTTATTTCATTCGTTTCCGAATTCACAATTCGTTGGATCATTTTAACACTTTTATTTCCTATTTCTAACACTTTTGTTTCAACGAAAATATTATCATGAAAATAAATAGAATTCATGAAATCACACGAAATATGAACCACTACCATATCAATGTCTTCCCAGACTATTTTTTTTTGCTGAATGATTTCTAAATAGTTTAATCGCCCCATATCGTAATAAGACAATTGCACCCCATTGTTGACATGTCCAACCGGATCTAAATCGGTCATTCTTACTTGAACCGGATAACGATGTTTAAACACATAGTTGCTTGTTTCCATAAAGTATCAACTTGTAAAATGAAGAAATGGCTTTAACCGCATTTCGAATGGCCACAATTCATACACGTAACACAACCATCTTTATAAATCAGTGTTTCTTGTTTACATTCCGGGCAAGCTTGTTTTATTTTTGTTCCTTCCTTAATATAACGTTTTAACGCTCGGGCGACTCCATTTTTCCAGGTCATAATATTATCATCATCAAGGCGTAGTTTATCGATCAAATTCACCACATTAGGTAAGGGCATGCCATGTCGCAAAATTCCCGAAATAAGTTTTGCATAATTCCAATATTCTTTTAGAAACATTCTCGATAATCCTTGTATAATAACGTTATATCCATCTTGATCGGTAAAAGAAAAGTCATAACGAGCAGGTTCTTTCGAAGAAGCTTTTACACGGGTAACCCACCCTTTTTTTACCCAGGATGGAAGAGCTGAAAAACTGTTTGCTTTTCCGGTAAAAATTTCATAGGGTCTACCATCCATAATTCCCACTACAGCTACCCAATCCTCTTCTTTATTTTTAAATCTGATTACTTCAGCTTCTATCGTTTTAGGTCTTTTCGGTGCATTTGTTTCACCAAATTTTTCATTCTGATTGGAATTAGTTGTATTTCCTTGTTTGACTAAAACGCCGTCTCGAGAACCTTCTCTGTAAATAGTCATTCCTTTGCATTTGCTTTCCCAAGCGGTTTGATAAATCTTACTTACTATCGATTCTGAAACATTTTCGGGGATATTGACCGTTACACTGATTGAATGGTCCACCCACTGTTGAACAGCCCCTTGTAATTTGACTTTCATTACCCAATCTACATCATGTGCTGTTGCTTTATGGTAGGGAGATTGCTCTATTAATTTTTCCAATTCTTTGGCAGAAAGATATTTTAATTCTTCAGGATCATATCCTTTCGTTTTAGCCCATACTTTAAATTTAGGATGAAGCACTTGATATTCTTCAAAAGCATCGCCATTTTGATCAACAAAAGCAACTTTGGTACTTTTGTCGTTAGGGTTCACTTTTCTACGACGCGTATAAGCTATCATAAATACAGGTTCTATGCCCGATGTTGTTTGTGTACAAAGACTAACGCTTCCCGTAGGAGCGATGGTTAATAAAGCAATGTTTCTTCGTCCGTATGTACACATTTCTTCATATAATGAAGGATCGGCATCTTTAATTCTCCGTATAAAGGGATTGTTTTTTTCATTTTCCGCATTATATATGGGGAAAGCCCCTCTTTCCTTTGCCATTTGTACCGATGAACGATAAGCCGTTACAGCCAATTGTTTATGGACTTCGGTTGAGAATTCATTTGCTTCTTCAGTTCCATATCGAATGCCTAATGCAGCAAGCATGTCTCCTTCGGCAGTAATTCCTAAACCTGTACGTCGACCTAAATTAGATTTTTCTTTTATTTTTCCCCATAATTCTTTTTCTGTTCGTTTAATGTCAATATTTTCAGGATCGGAATCGATTTTTGATAATATTTTATCTATCTTTTCTATTTCCAAATCTATTAAATCATCCATTAATCGTTGTGCAATAGACACATGTTCACGAAATTTCTCAAAATTAAAATAGGCTTTATTTGTAAAAGGTTGCTCAACATAGCTATATAAATTAATAGCTAAAAGCCTACAACTATCATAGGGGCAGAGCGGAATTTCACCGCAAGGATTGGTCGAAACGGTTTGAAAGCCGTGTTTTTCATAACAATCAGGTATCGCTTCTTTTTTTATAGTATCCCAAAACAAAATACCTGGTTCGGCCGATTGCCACGCATTATGAATAATTTTATTCCATAATGTACGTGCATCGACTTCTTTTCGAAACTGTGGATTTGGTGAATCGATAGGATATTGTTGTATATATGGTTTTCCGGATTTCACACATTCCATAAATTCATCATCGATTTTTACCGATATATTCGCTCCGGTAATTTTTCCTTGAGTAAGTTTTGCATCTATAAATTTATCTACATCAGGATGTTTAATCGAAATACTTAACATCAAAGCACCTCTTCTTCCTCCTTGTGCTACTTCACGCGTTGAATTTGAATATCTTTCCATAAAAGGAACGATCCCCGTTGATGTTAAAGCGCTATTATTTACTAAACTTCCTTCCGGTCGTATATGCGATAAATCATGACCCACACCTCCTCGTCGTTTCATTAATTGAACTTGTTCCTCATCAATTTTCATGATACCACCGTATGAATCGGAATTACCGGTATTTCCAATAACAAAACAATTTGATAAGGATGCTATTTGAAAATCATTTCCTATACCAAACATGGGACTTCCTTGTGGTACAATGTATCGAAAATGTTTTAATAACATATTAATTTTTATTTCATCCAAAGGATTGGGGTATTTTTTCTCTATACGTGCAAATTCACGTGACAAACGAAGATGCATATCATCCGGCGTTAGCTCATATATATTGCCGGACCCATCCCTTAACGCATATTTATTCATCCATACGTTTGCAACCATTTCATCTCCACCAAAATATTCTGTAGCTTTGGTTAATACATCTTCCGGATTATAAGCAGTCATCTGTTCACTATTAACATTTTTAACATATATATCTTCATTAATTTTTTTTACGTTTTTAACGGGAGCCCTTTCTTCAACGAGAGGCTCTATTTTCTCAAACGTTTCATGAGGTCGACTTGTCTCTCGTATGTGCAATAATGTAGACTTATTTAACAAATCGGATTTCTCCTCTTCTTTGGCAGTGTCACGTTTGTATTTATACTCTATGACTTCTTTTGAATTGTCTGGTTTTGAATTGTTTGACCCAAATAATGCATTAAATAAATCACTCATATATCATATAATTTATACTGTATTATACCAATAAGTTCATTTTTTTTTGTTTAAACTTTATGAAACATAAAAAATTTTTTTTAATAAAAATGATTCTTAAAGGCTTACTAAAAATTACCGTATTGTATATTTGTTCTTGCAAAGATATGCTAAAATTTAAGTTTTGTATAGGCCTAAATATAAAAAAAATTCACAAAATAATGTTAGTAATTTATATATCATATTTTCACAGTATTAAAGTTTTATGAAATGTTTTTATTATTATTAATTCCTTTTAATACGCTAATTCCTAATTAAATCATTTTTTGTTATCAAAAAAACATCTTGCTATTTTAAATATATTTTATTTTCTTGATAATCAAAAATTCACAATTGCAAGAATGTTATCATGTGCTTTTATATTTTATTTTATCGTTTATGATTCCTCATTTAATGGCTGTAAGCAGATTATAATATTGTTAAAAAACTATAAGTAAAAGAATAAAAACAATTTAATGATTACGGATTAGTTGTAAAATTGTTTCCTTAATTTTGTCTGTATCTATTCCACATTCATGATGTAATTCTTCTATATTTCCTTGTTCTACAAATTTATCGGGTATTCCCATTCTTTTGAATGTAACCTTATAGTTATGTTGTAAGATAAATTCGGCGATGGCACTACCCAAACCACCGATAACAGTTCCATTTTCAATACTAATAATATATTGATAATTTTGACATACAAAATGCAAGATTTCTTCATCTAATGGTTTCAAAAAACGCATATCAAAGACAGCCGTATTAATATTAGCTTGTTCATCTGCCCATTCAGCGGCTTTAAGCGCTTGATTGCCGATATGGCCAATAGAAAGTACAGCCATTTTTTCTCCTTGTTTAATTTGTTTTGCTTTACCAATTGGAATTAACTCAAAGGCTTTATTTTTCCATCCGTTTTGAACACCTTTACCTCTAGGATATCGAATAGCAAAAGGAGAAGGTGTTTGTACCGCAGTATACATCAAATTTCTTAAATCCAATTCATTAATGGGTGCAGAAATTATCATATTAGGAATGCATCGCAAATAAGCCAAATCAAATACTCCGTGATGTGTAACACCATCTTCTCCTACTAATCCTGCTCTGTCGATACAAAAAATCACATGTAAATTTTGTATGGCCACATCATGAATTATTTGATCATAACTTCTTTGCAAAAAAGTTGAATAAATATTACAAAAAGGGACATATCCTTCGGCAGCCATTCCGGCAGCAAAACTAACGGCATGTTGTTCGGCTATACCCACATCAAACGTACGCTCCGGAAATTCTTTCATCATAATATCTAAGGAACAACCACTGGCCATTGCCGGTGTAATACCAACAATTTTAGGATTTTTCCTAGCTAATTCACAAATGGTTTTTCCAAAAACAATTTGATATTTTTCTTTGGTATCAGGACAGGAAGGTATGTTAATAATTTCACCGGTTTCTTTATTAAAAAGACCTGGGGCATGGTATAAGGTTTGGTCGATTTCTGCTTGTTTCAATCCTTTCCCTTTCACAGTAATACAATGTAATAATTTTGCCCCTCTTATTGTCTTAATATCTTGCAACAAATTAACTAAAGAAACGACATTATGGCCATCAACAGGACCAAAATATCGAAATCCCATTGCTTCGAATAAATTGCTTCCTTTCAAAATACTTCCCTTAATTGCATTTTGCATTTGTTGCATAAGGTTACGTGCTCGCCAACGTTTGTTTCGTGATAGAAAATTCCATATATTTGTTTTAAAACGGTTATATGCCTTCGAAGTACTTAATCGCAACAAATAACTACTTAATGCCCCTACGTTTTGATCAATAGCCATGCCATTATCATTTAATATGACCAGCATATTAGTATTAGTACTTCCGGCATGATTTAATCCTTCAAAAGCGATTCCTCCTGTCAATGCACCATCACCAATAACAGCAACATGATTTCGCTCAAGATTACCTTCCAATTGTGAAGCCATTGCCATTCCTAAAATTGCCGAAATGGAAATAGAGGAATGACCACCTCCGTAAGCATCGTAAGGGCTTTCACTCATTTTTGGAAAACCGCTTATGCCTTGATATTTACGATTATTAACAAATTCATCGCGACGACCGGTCAAAATCTTATGCGCATAAGCCTGATGACCTACATCCCATACCAATTTATCATTCGGAGTATCAAATACATAATGTATGGCTACTGTTAACTCAATGGTTCCCAAACTTGATCCCAAATGCCCCGGATTTAATGATGTAAGCTCTATGATATACTCTCGTAATTCTTCACATAATATGGATAATTCCTCTTTCTTTAATTTTTTTAAATCGAAAGGTGAATTTATACGAGAAAGCAATGTATACTTATTCGAAACCATGATTAATACGAAAAATAATAATGTTTATTTCGATGATTACGAAAAATTATTTTCTCTTTTCGATCATCTCTTTAACTTTTGCCGCTAAGGCTTCTCCACGCAAATCTTTAGCTATGATTCGGCCTTCTTCATCCAATAATACGGTTGATGGAATGCTACGAATCCCATAATCGATTCCCGCCTGACATTGCCAACGTTTTAAATCACTTACATGAATCCATGTTAATCCGTCTGATTCAATGGCCGAAATCCAATTATCTCTACTTTGGTCTAAAGAAACCGCATATATTTCAAATCCTTGATCCCGATAGGTTTCATATAATTTAACCATATTCGGACTTTCTCTTCTACAAGGACCACACCAGGAAGCCCAAAAATCAATTAATATAATTTTGCCTCTCAAGGAAGATAAGCGAACAATATTTCCACTGGTATCGGGTAAAGCTATTTCAGGAGCTACTGAATTCAAGGCTGTTTTTTTGGTAGAAGAAATTTGATCGTATTTACTTTTTATAAAAAAATTATCCGGATATTTTTTTATCAAGCTGCTTACTACAGAATCATGTATATCAAAATATTGTTCCATGGGTAGATTTTCAATTAAAAAGGAAGAGGTGAAATTAGTTGCATTTTGCAAACACAATTCTTTTAATTGAGCAACCCAACGCTGATCCAATGCTTGCAATTCTTCTGTAATTTGAGGACTGGGGTTACTTTGATATAATTTTGTTAAACTATCTTTAATATGAGTCGCCTCTGATAAATGTGTATAATATATTTTTAATAAATCATTTTCTTTAGAGCCTGACGTTTTTGTAATAATCCCTTGATTTGCATCTATGTTCATATCAACGGTAGTATTAGGAATCATGACGATTAAAATGTTTTTGGCTTCAGGCAAATGAAGAGTATAAAAACCTATCTCTTGTGGATTATACTTAAATTCAAATCCTCCTTTTTTATCAACACTCGCTTTTTCAATAGCCGTTTTTACTCTTCCTAACGCATCGTATAAACCTATACTATCCGTCGAAATATAATTAATGACCGTTCCTTTCAGACTCGTTTTCTTATGTTGAGCCGCTATTTCATGTAAGGAAGAGAAAGATAACAGGCTAAAAATGAATATATGGATGATTATTTTTTTCTTCATATTAATTAGTTTAAATGTTCAGCAAATATATATTTTTTATTTTATAATTTATCCATTATTTTTGATAAAATCATTTCCTCTGCCTTTTTAGTTTCTGTAAGCAAGTCCTCTGCTTTCTGTAAAATATCATTTACAAATCCTTTATCCTTTAAGGAAGCAGCATTGATTTTTACATTTAAATAGGCCCCCATCACAGCTGAACGTACACATAAAGCTCCTACCCCGGCATCTGATACGGAATTTGGATTTCCCGTATCAACCATTGCATTACATAATTCAAATGCTTCAAATGCTTTACGCATAGTTTTATAAGGTACTTCAATGGCATATTTAGTAGCTTCTTGTATCGCTTGTGAACGAAGCTGTTTTTGTTCTTCATTCGCTTTTGGCATACTAAAGGCATCCATAATCTTATTAAAAGATTGCGTGTCTTCGTCAACTAAAAATAATAATTCATTTTTAATTTTTTGCCCTTTTTCAGCCCAATCCGAAAACTCTTTCCATCGTTCATCCCAACCGGATTTATGCGCTGATAAGTTTGCCACCATGGTTCCTAAAGCGGCTCCAAGAGCGCCTAAATAAGCTGAAATAGAACCTCCACCGGGTGCCGGACTTTCACTTGCCGTTTCATCTGCAAAGGATTTACAACTCATATCGACCAATTTCGGCCTGCTCTTTTCGGTTTCCAATAAATATTCAATTATTTTTTCGTTGGGATTAAATGGTTTTAAATCATCCAATCCCATCGATTTAACAGCAATTTTTATAATCTCTTCTTCGGATATTCCAACGGAACGATGCTGTTTTTCCAAATAATACTTACCAGCGTCTATTAATACTTTTTTAGGAACCAAGCCAACGATTTCACATCCGCTGACTCGAATGCCCCTATTTTGTGCACATCTACTTACTTCATCAAATGCTATATGTAAAGGGGTAACTGAAATATCTGTCAAATTCATGGAGACTTGCGCTATTCCATATTCAGGAATATACCATCCGATGGCTTTTGTAGCCTTCAATGTTCCTGGAATATTAATGGTATTTCCTTCATTATCTTTTATAATTTTACCTGTTATAGGATTCCCTTCTCTTTTGGGGCGTCCTTTTTCTCTTACATCAAAAGCAATGGCATTGGCACGACGTATAGAGGTTGTATTTAAATTATAGTTTACTGCTACCAAAAAATCTCGGGCTCCTATAGCCGTTGCTCCTGATTTTTTTACGCTTTCGGTAAACGATACCGGTCCAAAACACGGCGACCATTCCGGATTGACTAATTTTTTAGGTAATCCTTCATACTCCCCTTGGCGACAATTTGCCAAATTACATCTTTTTTCTTCAAAAGCCGCGTATTCATAACAATAGACAGGAATATTCAACTCACTTCCTACTCTTTGTGCCAATTTACGTGCATATAAAATGGTTTCTTCCATCGTAATATTTGCCACCGGAACAAGCGGACATACATCCGTTGCTCCAAAACGAGGGTGATCTCCTTTGTGTTTGCTCATATCAATAAGCATTTGTGCTTTCTTTATACATTGAAATGCCGCTTCACAGACCTCATCGGGTGTGCCTGCAAAGGTAACCACCGTACGATTTGTCGTAACTCCGGGATCTACATCTAATAACTTAACTCCTTCTATCTTTTCTATCTCTTGTGTTATTTGATGTATGATGTCCATATTACGTCCTTCACTGAAATTTGGAACACATTCAATTATCTTTTTCATACACACTTAATATTTTCTTTATTATTATTTTAATAATCACCCCTTTGTATTTGATTGCTCGCTTTATTATAGTGTCAACAAAAATACAATAAATTTTGCTTCCTTGCCTAATTTATTTTACAGTTATAAACATCTGTTTGTATAGGCTACGTTTGTATAAAATAAATGTTTATTTTTTTTGTTTTTTTATCTCTCATTATCTCATACCATTTTATTATAATTTTCTTTTAATACAATAAATAATCTGCTAAAAGTTTTTAACAATGTCCTCTTAAAAGAATATAATATTGTATCTTTGAACAAAAGTTTTATTATTTATATATATTTAATTATCATTTGATTATGCTAAACTTTACGCATTTACATGTTCATTCTACATATTCAATTTTAGATGGAATGTCGTCTATTTCAGGCTTAGTAGATAAAGCTATCGCATGCAGCATGCATTCCATGGCACTAACCGATCATGGCAATATGTTTGGCATTAAACATTTTTTTGACTACGTATGTGGAATAAATAAACCCATTCTTAAAGAAATTGAAAAGATTGAACTCCAACTTAAAGAAACACTGACGACCCATCAAAACGAAGAAGAATTTCAATCATTACAAGGGTTACTCTCTGAAAAAAGAAAACTTTTATTTAAACCCATATTCGGTTGTGAAGTATACGTGGCTCGAACCACGAATTCCAATCCTAACGGAAGTCGATTTGTAAAAGAATTCAAAGAGAATTTAAGCGGCGATCATCTTATTTTACTGGCAAAGAATTTAACCGGATATCATAATCTGTGCAAACTTGTATCATTAGCTTGGATAGAAGGCGAATATCTTCGTCCTCGTATAGATAAAGAAATTTTAGAACAATATAAAGAAGGACTCATTGTAAGTTCAGCCTGTTTAGCTGGTGAAATTCATCGAAAAATTGAAACCGGAAAAATTGAGGAAGCAAAACAAGCTATTTATTGGTTTAAAAAAGTATTTGGTGATGATTACTACCTAGAATTTCAACGACATAAAACCAATAAACCCGGTGCAGATAAAACAGTCTTTGAACGACAACAACAGCAAAATATCATTTTATGGCAATTAGCACAAGAAACCCACACAAAAATCATTGCTACTAATGATGTGCATTTTGTTGAAGAAGAGCATGCCGAAGCTCACGATCGCTTGATTTGTTTGAGTACAGGAAAAAAAATAGATGATACCGATCGTATGCGTTACAGCCAACAAGAATGGTTGAAATCTCCACAAGAAATGGCAGAACTTTTTCATGATTTACCTGAAGCTCTCAGCAATACACAAGAAATTGTGGATAAAATTGAATACTACAATATCAACAAAAATGTGATGATGCCTCAATTCGAGATACCTGCATCCTTTGGTACGGAAGAACAATATAGAAAAACATATTCCGAAAGCGATTTATACCAAGAATTCGAACCGGATGATACTCATAAAGGAAAAATCGAAAATTTAGGCGGAATAGATAAAATTTATCGTATTAAACTCGAATCCGATTACTTGAAAGAACTTAGCCTGAAAGGAGCTCGAGAAAGATATGGAAACGAATTAAATGACGAAATAATTGAACGTATCCATTTCGAATTGAATGTTATTCGTGATATGGGTTTCCCCGGTTATTTTCTTATTGTACAAGATTTTATTCGTGCAGCGCGTGCAATGCATGTAACAGTAGGGCCCGGACGTGGATCCGCTGCCGGCTCTGTTGTGGCTTATTGCTTAAAAATTACAAATATTGATCCTCTGAAATACGACTTGCTTTTCGAACGTTTTCTCAATCCTGAGCGTATCTCTTTACCCGATATTGATATTGATTTCGACGACGAAGGAAGAGCCAAAGTGTTAGATTGGGTCATCGAGAAATACGGCAAAGAAAAAGTTGCCCATATCATTACTTACGGAACCATGGCAGCAAAATCAAGCATTAAAGATGTAGCCCGTGTTCAACAAGTTCCTCTTGATGTTGCCAATAAATTAGTACAATATCTTCCCGACAGATTACCAGATGACCCGAAAACCGGTAACCCTGTCAAATTAACTATTGCCAATTGCTTAAAGTATGATACTGAATTAAAGAACATATACAATTCAAACGATGCATTACTATCCGATACCCTAAAATATGCTGCTATACTTGAAGGGACTGTCCGACAAATAGGAGTGCATGCATGCGGAATTATTATCGGTGCGAATGATTTAACCAATATAATTCCATTAAGTACTGTTAAAGATAAAGACTCTGACAAAAAAATATTAATTACTCAATACGAAGGATCTGTCATTGAAGAGGTGGGATTAATTAAAATGGATTTCTTAGGATTAAAAACCTTATCCATTATCAACGAATCTCTATCAAATATTAAGAAATCAAAAAATATTGACATCGATATAGATAACATCCCGATTGACGACGCAAAAACCTATAAGTTATTTAGCGAAGGAGCAACAATAGGGACTTTCCAATTTGAATCGCCGGGGATGCAAAAATATTTAAAAGAATTAAAACCCAATAAATTCGAAGATTTAATTGCGATGAATGCCTTGTATCGTCCGGGGCCTATGCAATATATTCCTCAATTTATTCAACGAAAACAAGGCAAAGAAAAAATTGACTATCCTTTTCCTGAAATGGAAAAGCGCTTAAAAGAAACCTATGGGATTACCGTTTATCAAGAACAGGTAATGCTTCTAAGTCGTGATTTAGCGGGGTTTACGCGCGGACAGTCGGATGAACTACGTAAAGCTATGGGAAAAAAATTAATGGATAAAATGTCCGTTTTAAAAACCAAATTTATGGAAGGAGCGACAGCCAAAGGTTACGGCCCCCTTGATACATTAGAAAAAATTTGGAGCGATTGGTCTGAATTCGCGAAATATGCCTTTAATAAATCACATGCCACTTGTTATTCTTGGATTGCTTATCAAACCGCTTATTTAAAAGCACATTATCCGGCGGAATTTATGGCCGCTAACTTAACCCATAATATCAATAATATTTCCGAAATATCTATCTTAATTGACGAATGTAAACGAATAGGCTCTCCGGTTTTAGGTCCTGATATTAATGAATCGGATATGCATTTTACCGTAAATGCCAACGGTGAAATACGTTTCGGCCTTTCGGCTTTAAAAGGCGTAGGCGAAGCTGCCTCAGCAGCCATTATCGACGAAAGAAATCAAAACGGTGCATTTCTTTCCATTTTCGATTTTATGAAACGGATTAATTTAAGAGCTTGTAATAAACGTTGTATTGAAGCATTGGCTATGTCGGGAGCTTTCGATTCGCTGAGTAACGTACACAGAGCTCAATTTTTTGCCGAAGTCGACAATTCCACGTTTATCGAACGACTTATACGTTATGCCTCCTCCTACCAAGCCAAACAAAACTCGATGCAAATTTCATTGTTCGATGATAGTCATATTTCCGACGAAGATAATGGCTTGGAATTTCCTAACTGCGAGCCCTGGTCTGACTTGCAACAACTGCATTATGAAAAAGAAATTTGCGGTTTTTACATCTCCGGACACCCCCTCGACAAATATACGCTCGAAATTATTAATTTTACTACTCATAATATTTCAAGCCTTCACCAAGAAGGGCTACTCAGAAAGTTAGGATCCCGTAAGCAAAATATTAGTTTTGCCGGCGTAATTACCGATATTCATACCGGCGAGACTTCTAATAACAAAAAATATGGACGTATTACCGTCGAAGATTATGACAGTAAAATAACACTTAGCCTTTTCGGTGAAAATTTCTTGAAATTGCAACATTACTTTCAAAAAAATATTTTTGTATTTATCGATGCTAAAAGCGAACTAAAATACGGTCGAAAAGGAGAATTTGATGAAGACTTCGAACTAAAAGTAACAAATATACAACTCCTTGATACTATTCTCGAATCCTATACCAATGCCGTCGATTTACGCATTAATCTCAGCGACATCGACGACGAATTAATAGAAAAATTAAATTATATTTTTAAAAGCTGCAAAGGTCAAACAAAAGTCATGCTGAAAATTTTCGATTTATACAATCATTTAGATGTTGAATTTTCATGCCCACATAAAGTCAATATTCTCCGTTTTAGTAATGCCATAGAACAAATTCCTATGATCGAAATAAAATTATCTAAATGATGTTTTTCTTACATAAAATCGTATCAAATCACCTCTTCTCTTGATTTTATAACATTTACTGCTGCCAGATTTTCTGTGAAGCCTTACAAATTTTCCGTGAAACGTCTCCGCAAAATTTTATGATTAAAGCGGAAAAACGCTATAAGTATAGAATTTAAATCTATCCTTATAAAAATAAAATCTATTGGGATAGGTATTTTTTGAGACGCCTTAGGGATTTTCCGTTAGCTGCAGCTGTATTTTCTGACAAGGGCTGATAAATCGTAAATCGAATTATTAATATAGTGAATGATGAAATGTATGTGACAATATAAATATAAAATGTATTTTTGCAAATCATTTTAACACTTTAATTATTCGCTTTATGAAAAGAAAAATTAGTTTATTCTGCTTATTGATTGTGAGTCTCACATCACAAAACACCTTGCTATCACAAACAGAAACAACCTCCAAAACAACTATTTATATAAATAAAGCAAAAAACATTTCCGAACCTTCCGGTACCATAACTACCAGTCCGCTAAAAATTAATGATGCATCATTTGAAGAAGCCGATTTACAATGGAATTATACACACCCCTTTCAAACGAATCAAATAAAAACCAAAAAAAATAATTATACCCACAAACGTATTTTAAAACCTGGAGATGCTATTATTTTTGAAGTAGAAAACAATCAGATACTTGAAGATTCATCTCACTTCGAACTACTTAGTAGCGACATACAAAATGCCATTTCACGTGTTCCAATTTGGTTACATTATGATTTAACATTTAAATTTAAACTCATTACACAAACTGATTTTCGCAACAAAATGATTGATTTATTAAATGCTACACCCAAACAATATTTAGATGAAGTAGCATTTATGCTAACGTACTTACCCTATGAAGTTTTAAGACACAGCCGTTTTTATAATGATTGGGATTATTTACTTAAAAATGTTGAGTATATTTATTCGTTTGCCGATTCCTTAAAATACGTTCGTTTAGTCGAAAAAGGCGATACAAACACCAATCATTGGCAAACCACAACCGAATATAAAATAAAAACCGGTACAAATACATTTATATGGCGAGAAATCGATCCATACTACTACTACCAATTTATAGTAATGCCAAAATTAGAACAAGAAGGCTTATATGTAGCCGATGATGTTTCATCGGTAGGTCAACGAACATGGGGTTATAGCTGGCGCGAATATTTATGGTTCGATCCCGATACGAATTACAGCTATCGACCGGTAAATATTGCAAGCTATAAAGTGATCGACGACAAAGGAAATAAAGATAGCATTCGCATAGATACCATTCCACGATTAGGCGAAATTATGCAAATGCCCGAATATTTATGGGATCAACAAATGACTATCTACTTTTTTAACCGAGACTTCGATTCTACCCACGATGCTATGAATGTATTAGGCAATTGGTGTTCACGATGCATCCCTATGGATGTTACAAATGCCAATGATTATCGCCCCTCCCAACCCAATCATATTGCATGGAAACACATCGGCAATTGCCATGAAGATGCTCTATTAGTAGCTGCTGCTACCCGTACTTGTTTAATCCCTCTAATGCATATAGGCGACTTTTGTGATGATCACGTTTGGGGAATGTTCCACGACGGTGGAGATAGTATTTGGCATCATTACGAATTCTTTCGAGGTGGCTGTTCACCCGGAAGACCCTACTACTGGGGAATGACCAATATGCAAGAATACGGACACTATGGTTGGAACAGTTCTTTGGTTCAAGGATATATTCCCGATGGAAGATTAATGAATGTTTCTGATTGTTATTCCGAAAATAAACCCGCTTCGAATTTAGACCTTACTATCGTTGATTCCTTAGGAAATCCTATTGATGGAGTTAGAGTTAACTTGTATTCTACCAATACACAATATGGAACAGCCTATGTTCGATCGGCCGGCTATCTCTGGACCGACAGCCAAGGAAAAATTAACACTCCCATAGGTACCGGGAAAAAATATTATATGAAAATATATCATCCTAATTATGGTAGTTATCCAACCGAAACAGACAAAGTATATATCCTTGTCAATACTAATACCGTAGCTGGTCAAAATTATAACATTACCTTCACCCTACCTGATAAACCTAAATCAAGATCAAGAGTGAATACTAATTTTAATACATATGATGCCGAGAAAAGTTTACAATTTAGTTTCTCAGCTAAAAACATTAGCACCGATAGAAATCCCGTCGATGGACAAGGATCTACCTTTTATGAACGTACTGCTAGCGATGCTTTACTAAATATTCATGTTTTATCGGAAGAAGAAATGAATACATTTAAATCATCAAAAACAGCTAAAGTAAATTCTATTTATACCCTTTATCGGAGGCTTCCTGGCGAACTTGCCGTGCCAATTCATCAAAGCGGTAAAACATATATCGCTGTAACAAATGATTTTAACTATAAAAATTTCATCGAAATCGAATATAGTACCGATATAATCAACGGAGCCGTTTTCGATGCAAGTATTAATGAAGCAGAGGATGAAAATAAACTTACAGTAAACATTTATCCAAATCCGGCTGATAATCAACTAAATATTATGGCTTCCCCTTATAATATCCAATCCATTCGAATCATGGATATAACAGGAAAAGTTATCAGAGATATTCAAAATGTTTCACAAAACAATCCATATCAAATAGATATCAGTAATATCGAATCGGGTATATATTTTATCACTCTTTATTCTCATAAAGGAAAAAGCGTGAAAAAATTTATTAAAAAGTAAATCGGCTTTGCCACTATTTTTTGAACATTGAATGAAAAAATCTATAGAGAATCTTTCTTTTCTATAGATTTTTTGCCTACTTTTGCAGCGTTTAAAATATGCAGGAATGTAAAAAAATGTATCAAATAGGAGGGATAAGATATGATAGAAACATTAACTTTTGAAAAATTAAAATGGCTACATATTCAAAATCCCGCCGACGAGGATTTAGATATATTACAAAAAGAATATCATTTTCACCCCCTGGACATTGAAGATTGCCGAAGTTATACCCAACGTCCAAAAATCGATATTTATGATGATTATTATTTTCTGATCTTACATTTTCCTCATTTCGATAATTTAAAACGTTTTGTTAAAGCCAAAGAAGTCAAAATATTTTGGGGTAAAGACTATATTATCACTATCGGACAAGCACATTGGGTGGTTGAAGATTTATTTAACTATTACAAACGTAACCCCAATGCTATATTTGATTTAATTTCCTGTTCCAGCGATGCCGTTTTATATACTATCTTAAACCGTTTGATCAACGAATCTTATTTTTTAATTAATCAAGTCGGCCAAGAAATTGACGAAATAAACCGGAATTTATTTAGCAAAAATGCCGAAAAAACCATTGAAAAAATATCAGTCATACGAAAAAATGTAATCCAATTAAACACTATCTTTAAACCACAATTAAGGGTGTTTCATAAATTTGAATCCGGCGAAATTAAAGGCTATGAATCCAAAGAAGATATGGAAGATTATTGGGGAAATATCCTCGACTTATATCAAAAAATGTGGGATATGATCGAAGATTTTGAAGAATTAACCGATTCCTTATCCTCTATTTTTGGATTTGTCCAGGCTAATCGCAATAACGAAGTAATGAGAACCTTAACCATCATTTCAACCATCGTACTTCCCTTAACATTTATCAGTGGTTTATACGGTATGAATCTAAAACTCCCGTTTGAAAAAACTCCCTTTGCTTTTTGGATTATTATCGGCATTTGTTTAACTATTGTATTATTTTTGATCTTTTATTTTAAAAGAAAAAAATGGATGTAAACGTTCATCTTTTCTCAAGTATTTTTTTTATTATTTTGAAATTATTTATTATTATATTATGGATATAAAATTAAACAGCATAGAAGAAGCATTAGAAGATTTTAAACAAGGAAAATTCTTAATTGTTGTTGACGATGAAGACCGTGAAAACGAAGGTGATTTTATCATAGCCGCAGAAAAAGTCACACCTGAAAAAATCAATTTTATGATGAAATACGGTCGAGGTGTTTTATGTGCTCCGATCACAGCTAAACGATGTGAAGAATTAAAATTAGACATGCAAGTAGCAAGTAATACTTCCTTGCATGAAACCCCATTTACGATTACCGTAGATTTATTAGGGAAAGGGTGCTCAACAGGCGTTTCCATGTTCGACAGAGCAAATACGATTCGCGCTTTAGCCGATCCGGAAACCAAGCCCGAAGATTTAGGCCGACCCGGACATATTAATCCTTTACGTGCACGCGATGGAGGTGTACTTATTCGTGCCGGACATACCGAAGCTACCGTCGATCTGGCTCAATTATCGGGTTTATATCCCGCCGGTGCTTTGATCGAAATCATCAATGAAGATGGTACGATGGCTCGCTTACCTCAACTAATGAATGTCGCTAAAAATCATAATATTAAAATTATATCTATTCAAGATTTAATTGCTTATCGTATTAAAAACGAATCTTTTATTCGTCGTGAAGAAGAAGTGAAACTCCCTACTGAATACGGGGAATTTCACCTCATTGCTTATTCTCAATTAAATAATAACAATACTCATTTGGCATTGAAAAAAGGCGAATGGAAAAAAGATGAATCCATACTGGTAAGAGTACATTCATCCTGTGCAACCGGCGATATTTTTGGATCGTGCAAGTGTGATTGCGGACATCAATTGCATGAATCTATGAAAATGATTGAAAACGAAGGGAAAGGCTTAATTTTATATATGAGTCAAGAAGGCAGAGGTATAGGTCTTATTAATAAATTAAGAGCCTATCACTTGCAAGAACTGGGTCGCGATACTGTGGAGGCAAACCTTGAACTCGGTTTTCGTGCGGACGAAAGAGATTACGGTATCGGTGCACAAATCTTACGCGATTTAAATGCCACTACTATTCGACTTATTACCAATAATCCTACAAAAAGAGTGGGATTGGCAGGCCATGGTATTACAATCAATGAAATTGTCCCAATTATAATTAAACCTAATAATTTTAATGAAAAATACTTGTTTACTAAACAAGAAAAAATGGGACATCATTTGAATTTAAAGAACGAATAATATGTTCTCCTTAACCTCCGATGAAATAGAAGAATATTGTGAAAAACACTCTTCAAAAGAAGATGATATCCTCTATCATCTATATCGTGAAACCTACCAGAAAACCTTACGTCCCCGCATGATTAGCGGACATATTCAAGGCTTGTTTTTACAAATGATCAGTAATCTAAAACGACCTAAACGTATTCTTGAACTTGGCACCTTTACCGGATATTCTACTATTTGTTTGGCGAAAGGACTATCGGATGACGGACTTATCTATACTATCGAAGAAGAACCCGAACTCGAATACCTTATAAAAAAATATCTTGAAAAAACTTCTTTTCAATCAAAAGTTAAACTTATCATGGGGAAAGCCTTAGATATTATTCCTAGTCTTACTGAATGCTGGGATATTATTTTTATCGATGCTGATAAAATGAATTATCTTACTTATTATAATCTACTCATGCCTTCCTTGGCAGATGATGGTATATTATTAGCAGATAACGTTTTGTGGAATGGAAAAATCCTTGAACATACAGCGGAGGATAAAGATACGAAAGCTTTATCAGAATTTAACCAATTTGTTCAAAACGATATCAGAGTTACGAATGTACTACTTCCTATAAGAGATGGTATTATGATGGTACAAAAAAAACAATCGCAATGAATATTGAAGAGGTAAGATATTATTGTTTATCAAAAGAACATACTGAAGAATGCTTTCCTTTCGATGATATTACTCTTGTATTTAAAGTAAATAACAAAATGTATGCTTTGCTATCACTTTCTGGTGATGCTAAACTTGCCTTGAAGTGTAATCCTGAAAAAGCCCTTCGATTGCGTGAATTGTATCCTGAAATAATTCCCGGGTATCATCTGAATAAAAAACATTGGAATACCATTGATTTAAGAGGAAATCTATCCAATGTGCTCATAAAAGAACTTATTGATCATTCGTATGAATTAATACGAAATACCTCTGCTAAACCATCAAAAACTACAAAAAATTAATCAATTCATCTGGTTTTTGAATGATAGCATCAGCACCGGACTGTATTAATTCATCCCTGTCGCGAAAACCCCATAACACCCCTACACTTTTCAATCCGGCATTTTTAGCCGTTAATATATCAACTGAAGTATCCCCAACATACAAAGTGTTTTCTTTGGCTATTTGTGTTATTTCAAGGATGTCGTAAACAATTCTTGGATCGGGCTTGGTGGGAATTTCAGGTCTTTGTCCAAGGACAGTTGAAAAAGTGACGGTAGGAAAATAAAACCGCATTAAATCATGCATCACTTCATGAGATTTGTTAGATGCAACCGCTAATTTAATTTTTCTTTTTTGAAGATTCTCCAATAAAGGAATGATTCCGGAATAGGGTGTCGTTTTATCTGATTTATGTAGATCGTAGTAGGTGATAAACTCCTTTTTAAATTTGAGTATAAAGGCAAGCTCTCTTTTATCGTAAGGTAAAATACGTTCTACTAATTTTTGTATCCCATTGCCGACAAAATAACGATAGGAAGATAACGGATGTTGAGGAAATCCATATCGACTTAACATATAATTACCACTATCGGCTAAATCTTCAAGCGTATTGAGTAAAGTGCCATCTAAGTCGAATATAATCAGTTTTATTTGCATATTAAAATTTATTTCTGGTAAAAGGGATTACATTAATAGATGAAAAATCCTTATGTAAGAACTTATAATACCCCACAATTCCTATCATAGCTGCATTATCAGTACTTAATTGTAAAGGTGGAATATAAATATTCCAATTCTTTTTCAGAGCGATTGATTTTAAACGCTCTTGAAGCGCTGAATTAGCAGAAACGCCCCCTGCTATGGCGATTTCTTGTATATTCAAATCATCGGCTGCTTTTATCAATTTCCTCATTAATGAATTGCAAATTGCATGTTGAATGGAAGCACATAAATTGGCTTTATTTTCTTGAATAAAATTAGGATTATTTTTTAATTGGTCGCGTAGAAAATATAAAAAGGAAGTTTTTAATCCACTGAAACTATAGTCATAGGCAGCAATATTCGCTTGATTAAAGACAAATGCATGTGGATTTCCTTCTTTGGCACATGTATCAATCAAAGGTCCTCCAGGATACGGAAATCCCAATATTTTAGCTGCTTTATCAAAGGTTTCGCCGGCAGCATCATCGATAGTAGTTCCTATAATTTTCATATCAAAAAAGTGATTTACCCTCATAATTTGAGTATGTCCACCCGATACCAACAAACATAAAAAGGGAAATTTCGGATATGTATTCTTTTCATTTTTAATAAAATGAGACAAAATGTGTGCTTGTAAATGATCCACTCCAATCAAAGGAATTCCCAAAGCATAAGCAGCGGCTTTGGCAAAAGAATGGCCAACCAATAATGAGCCTAACAAACCGGGTCCAGCTGTAAATGCAATAGCTGATATATCTGAAATAGATATATTTGCTTTTTGTAAGGCAGTATCAACAACAGGAATCATATTTTGTAAATGAGCACGTGAAGCCCACTCAGGAACTACACCTCCGTATTTGGCATGCAAAGCTTGATTTGCTATTTCATTTGATAGCAATTGATTATTTAATAATACAGCAGCTGAGGTATCGTCACATGAAGATTCGATGCCTAAAATATATACATTCACGAAAAGAAAAATTACATGCCTGGTTCAGCGGGAGTCGTTTGTTCGACCGGAGCATTTGCTGTAGGTGCTGTTGGTTGCATAGGAACAGACGTTGTTTGTGCAGATTGTGCTTTACTTTTCACTCCCTCCATTTCTTTGGTAGATACAACACTCTTTGCTAAAAACCCCGAAATAAAAGAAAGAACAACAATAACTATGGCTAATGTCCAAGTTGCTTTTTCTAAAAAATCGGCTGTTTTTCTAACTCCCATGATTTGATTGGAAGATGAAAATTCAGAGGCCAATCCTCCTCCTTTTGAATTTTGCATTAATACTACTAATCCCAGTAATATAGATGCAATAATGATAATAATTATAACTGCAGTATACATCTTTTTTTCTTATATTTGTTGACTGTTTTTAATCTGTTTCAACTCTTCGATCAAGGTTGCAAAGTTACCACTTTTTTCCGGATAACGTGTCATTAAGGTTTTATAAATTTTTATAGCTTTATCGTATTTCTTTTGTTCTATATAAATATTTGCTAATGTTTCTGTTACAAAATTCATTTTTTCTGCAACACTGCTTTTGCATAGGTCTTCGTATGTTTCATCCTCTTCTGAATCTTCAAAAGTACTGGAAATTTTCGGACAATTTGTATTGAATTTTTCAATTAATTCATCCAATGACATATTATCTTCGGTATTTTCTTTTTCCGCTTCTTGTGTTATCGTTCGCTCTTTAATTTCTTTCGAATTAATTGATGTTTTATTTAATTCATTCAATCGTTGTTGAAGGATGGATTGTAAATCTAAAGATTCTTTCTTTTCAGATGTTTTATTAGAAAGTTTTTGTTCCAAATTATCTTCTATATAAGTCTCTTCAGCTATTTTTTCTTCTGTAGTTGGAATCGTTTCCTTATTTATCAATGAATATAGATGTTTCCTGTCCGGAAATAAACAACTTAAAAGGCTTATGTCCTTTTTATTTAATATGTTTTTTTTCAAACGAGCTAACACAAAATAAGGATATTTTTCAATAAGTTTATCCAAAACATGCTCATCAACATTTATAGAATGAAAGTCTTTTACTGATTGATAAAATTGTGTTTTATTCATTGTTATACATAAATTTAAAATTTACCAATTTCCCACCGCTTTACTAAAAATATCATCAATTAAAGCTTCACATATTTGATTTACCAATTCATCTTCGACTTGTGCCAAAGTTTTGGAAATGTCGAAATCGGCATAGCGTGAAAAAATTTGTTCATAATTTTTTGTTTCATCCAGTTTATTAATAAAGCTAATCCTTACTGTAATTGTTAAACGGCTCATGGCAGCTTTATCTACTCCGACAGCAGTTGCCGATTGAGAATAATTCGTTATTTCTCCTTCAAATTGTAAATCCCCTCTGGTATCTATTATATTTAATTTGGTTTGAGACTGAAATTTATCTTTTAACGCTGTTGTTATTTGATTACTTAACTTTAAATTCACCAAAGATGCATTGTTTGTAAAAGTTTTTATTGAAACTGTTTTTGCTTCCGGTGGAATATCTACTCCAACGACGGAATACTTAATTTTACATGAAGTTACTATCAATAGTAATATAAAAACAAATACATTAAAAATACATTTTTTTTTCATGTTTTTAATTTTCCAAATTATAAATTTTTAGCTTTCTGTATAAGGTACGTTCTGAAATACCTAAATCTTTTGCTGTATTTTTTCTTTTCCCGTTATTTTTAATAAGCGCCTTCATAATCAATTCTTTTTCTTTTTCCTGAAGCAATAAATTATCTGGAATTTCTTCTGATTTATCATAGTCGTTATAATAATCGGTCAAATCGATAGTGTTGGGTGAAATAGTTTGAGTATTTACTATTTCTTTATCGTATAGCATAGGTTTTTTTAACGAAGGTTCTATGGGTTGATTTTCGGATAAATGAGCAACCAATTTTTTTAATTCATTGATGTCCTTCTGCATATCTCCCAGAAATTTAAAAATCAATTCTCTTTCAAAAATACCGCCTTCAGCAGGATATTCTTCCTTTTTTTTATAAACAACCGGTAAAAATCCACTTTTATCAATAGGAATATATTTTTGCAGTGTATTAATATTAATAAGTCGATTTTTTTCGAGTATAGAAATTTGTTCTGTAATGTTTTTCAATTGTCTAACATTTCCGGGCCAATAATATGAAACGAGGGCTTGTTTGGCTTCATCGTCCAGTTCTAGGGCCGGCATTTTATATTTCTCTGAAAAATCGATGGCAAATTTCATAAACAATAATAAAATATCATCTTTTCTTTCTCTTAAAGGGGGAATATGAATAGGAACTGTATTTAATCGATAATATAAATCTTCCCTAAATTTCCCTTTCATAATAGCTTCGGGAATATTAACATTCGTAGCGGCTACAAGTCTAACATTAGTTTTTTGAACTTTGGATGAACCTACACGCATAAAATCGCCCGTTTCCAATACACGCAATAAACGGACTTGTGTTGCAGTTGGTAACTCCGCCACTTCATCTAAGAAAATGGTTCCGCCATCGGATTGTTCAAAATATCCTTTTCGAGCTTCATTCGCTCCGGTAAATGAGCCTTTTTCATGACCAAATAGTTCAGAATCAATTGTCCCTTCCGGTATAGCTCCACAGTTTATAGCCGTATATGTTTTGAATTTCCTTCCCGCACTATTATCATGTATTATTTTTGGAAAATGCTCTTTCCCTACTCCACTTTCTCCGGTTATAAGCACCGTTAAATCTGTAGCTGCAACTTGAATGGCAATATTAATGGCTCTTTCAATGGCCGGTGAATTTCCAATAATACCATACCGTTGTTTGATTGATTGTATATCTACCATTGTTAGCTTATATTTTTCATTTATTACTGATATTATGTCACTGTTCTTTGTATGAAATAATCGGAATCTCGTTTATAGTACCAAGCTAGCATATAAGTATTTATTATTTAATCAATTTATTTTTAATCTATGAATTGCAAAGATAGTATTTCTTTTCTTAAAAAAAAGCGAAAAAATAATAAATTTTCAGCTGGAATTGGTTTATTCTAATTAGGAATCATAGTGAATACATTCCATGCATTTTCAGTTAACATACGCATAGCATCTTGTTTTTGCATGATATGACTTCCCCATTGATAATGATCATAAATATGAGGATTTTTAAACCAATTTTCTACATTCATGACGATATAAATCGTATTGGTTTTATTTTTTTCTACTGTAAATGCATAGGGTAAACTAACCGTAAAATGATTGTGAACGAAATCAGTAATAGAATCTACACTATAGGTTGTTCCTTCATACAGTTGACCAATTCCCAAATGTATATTCATGGCAGCTATGGATCCATCCAAGCGTTTATATTTTCCGTTCATCATCATATAATGATAGCCTCCTCCCAGTGTAAGTGGCCAAGCCATAGATGTTTCCGGAGGATTGACAAAACGATTGGATTCATTATCTTTTTCATTAAAACCGAAAATAAATTGGATGGAATCATACATGCCTTCATTAAAGCTTTGCTCGATATCCCAACTTTGTGTTTTTTCAAGTTTAGTATCTATATAATGTATCCCATCATTTTTTTTAATTTCAATGCGTTCTCCATTTTTAAATAAGGCAACACGTGAAATAAAATATTTTATTTCAGTAATCAAATAGGTATTATTAGCTGCATTGACATACATCATGCTATCATATTGAATGTCTTTGTTGTCAATTAAATGTTTAAATTGAATCTGCAATTTACCTTGAGCAGTTTCTTTTCCTTTACATGCTGTGAAAAGTAAGGTAATACATAAAACTCCTATGAATAACTTTACTTTACTCATAATTAATTATTTAATATTTAATTTCCTTTTAACCAGTTCTAAAATATCATCACTTTGATCAAAATACAATAAAGCGCCTACACTTGTATCAAAGACGTAAGTATATCCGTTTTCTTTTGCTACTTCGGCAATAGCTGCTTTAGCTTTATCTATTAAAGGTTTTAACAACTCTTCTTGTTTTAATTGCAAATCTTCTTGTGCTTGTTCATCAAAGACTTTTATTCTGTTTTCTAAATCTTGCAACTCTTTTAATTTACTTTCTTGAAGTATTTGCGACATGGTTGCTTGTGTTTCTTGGAATTTCATGGCTTTAGTTTGATATTCCGAATACATGGCTTTTAATTCTTCTTCCAAAGACGTTGCATAATCTTGTATGATTTTCTGAGCAGTATCTCTTCCGGGCATTACTTGCATCAAATCAGCTGAATTTAAATGAGCAAGTTTTACTTTACTTTGTGCTTGGATAGTAGAAAAATTAAATGCTAAAAAACTAATAATTAGAGTTGTTAAAATTGATATTTTTCTCATTTCTTGATTAAATTTATTTTTTTATTAAGAATAATTTCTAATTGTAGATGTATGAACGGATTTTTTTAAATAAAAGTATGAATGATGAAATAATTTCTGTATTATGTATGATTTCATATATTTTCCATAAAGCCCTTATTATATAAAATAAAGGAACAAAACATTGTTTTATTCCTTTGATTTTCATTGAGGTTCCGAGCGGATTCGAACCGCTGTACTCGGTTTTGCAGACCGATGCCTAAGCCACTCGGCCACGGAACCAGATAGTGCTGCAAAGATATAACTTTTTTAGATACAATTTTTCGCACATTCATATTTTTATTTATACTAAAAAATAATGTATTTTTGCATGAAAATTAAAAATTACAATCATGAATTTAGAAGAAAAAATAAACAACGACATCAAAAAGGCGATGTTAGCCAAAGAAAAAGACAAACTGAACGCATTACGAGCTATCAAGTCAGAGTTATTATTATTAAAAACGGCAAAAAATCCCGATGAAATTAACGATGAACTGGAAATTAAAACTTTACAACGATTAATTAAACAACGTAAAGAAGCAGCTGAAACCTATAAAAATCAAAATAGGGATGATTTATACCAAGAAGAAATGTTTCAAGTCAATGTTATATCCACTTATCTACCAGCTCAACTTTCGGAAGAAGAAGTAACACGAATTCTTAAAGAATTCATTGAGAAAGAGAACATTACCGATATCAAAGGGATGGGAAAAATAATGGGTTTAGCTACAAAAACCTTAGCCGGTAAAGCTGAAAACAAATTAATTTCAGAAATTATTAAAAAGTTATTACAATAAGCGATGGTCGATTTAAAGGCTTGGCTACCAATCAATAAAAAAGAATTACAGCTTCGAAAATGGGATGAGTTAGATGTTATTATCATTAGTGGTGATGCCTATGTTGATCATCCATCATTTGGTCATGCAATTATAGGAAGACTTATTGAAAATCAAGGGTATAAAGTAGCTATTCTACCACAACCCAATTGGCGCGACGATTTACGTGATTTCAAAAAGCTGGGAAAGCCTCGTTTATTTTTCGGTATTACTTCAGGAGCTATGGATTCCATGGTGAATCATTATACAGCTTTTAAACGCTTACGCTCTAACGATGCTTATACGGCCGGAGATGTTTCAGGATTTCGTCCCGATTATGCTGTTAGTGTATATAGCCGTATTGTAAAACAATTATATCCTGATAGTTTTGTTATTCTCGGCGGGGTGGAAGCCTCATTGCGTCGTTTTACTCATTATGATTATTGGTCAAATTCTTTAAAACCATCTATTTTAGAAGATAGTAATGCCGATCTATTAATTTATGGCATGGGCGAAAAACCTTTACTTGATATCCTTAACGTTTTTAAATCAAAACAACATCCTGATATTGACGAGTTCTATGACATTCCTCAAATTGCCTACCTTTCATCTAAATACGAAAAAGAGGGCCTACATTTATATTCACATGAAAAATGTATTGAATCGAAAAAAGCCTTTGCCGATAATTTTAAAATCATAGAAACTGAATCCAATAAATTAACATCAACTCGTTTGCTACAAATTACTGCGAATAAAACCCTTGTTGTTAATCCTCCCTCTGCTTCATTAAGCGAAAAAGAATTTGATGCCATTTACGAACTTCCTTTCACTCGTTTACCTCATCCAACCTATTCCAAAAGAGGTGAAATACCAGCTTTTGTAATGATTAATTGTTCGATTAACATACATCGCGGCTGTTTTGGCGGTTGTAGCTTTTGTACTATTTCTGCACATCAAGGCAAATTTATTGTGAATCGTTCTGAAAATTCTATTTTAAAAGAAATAGAAACAATAAGTAAAATGCCTTATTTTAAAGGTTATATTAGCGATTTAGGTGGACCATCAGCAAATATGTATCGAATGAAAGGTATAAATTCCGCTTTATGTAATCTTTGTGTACGTCCTTCATGCATCTTTCCGGAAAAATGCAAGAATTTAAATTTTAATCATCGTCCGCTTATTTCTTTGTACGAAAAAGCCGAAAAATTACCTTATATAAAAAAAATTACTATTGGAAGCGGCATACGTTACGATATGCTATTGGATAAAAAGAAGGAAAAAGAGTACGCTTTGCATGAATATATCAACCGATTGATTCGTTTTCATGTATCAGGTCGTTTAAAAGTAGCTCCTGAACATACGGAAGATCATATTTTAACAACTATGAGAAAACCTTCTTTTGATAATTTTTTAAAATTTAAAAAAGTATTCGATAATATTAATAATTCCTTTCAATTAAATCAACAATTAATACCCTATTTTATTTCCAGTCATCCGGCTTGTCGCTTGCAAGATATGCAAAATCTTCATAAAAAAATACGACAAATAAATTATAAACTCGAACAAGTTCAAGATTTTACTCCTACACCTTTGACGTTATCTTCCGTTATTTTTTATACCGGTATTCACCCTTATACCGGCGAAAATGTATTTTGTGAAACACAAATTGATAAAAAGAAACAACAAAATCAATATTTTTTTAAATAATTTTCTTTTTCTTCTTTATCTAAAAATAACTTTTAAGTTATAAAAAATTTTTCAATAGGCTGCATGTATTTAGTTTTTATCTAAATTTGCATAATAAATATTTTTTATTATGATTAAATTATTATTCTTACACTTTAGTATTTTCGGTTTACTGACAAGTATATGTGTACCTGATAATCCTATTCCTAAACCGAAACAAGAAAAGGCTTTACCTCCTATTATAATTTATAAGACAAAGAAAAATTATAATAAAAATGTAGCTGTTATTTTATCCGAAGATAAATCTACCATAGTATCATATCCTGATCCTAAAGATGTATTTAGGAATGGCTCATATTGCTACCCTACTCCATTGAAAAGAGGTTATTTGCTTGATAATAGAGGTATTAATAAAAATGTTGCATTTCTTTCGATCACCTATGAAACATATGCTGCTTTAAAATCACCTCTCTCTTTGGATGAAATGAAAAAAATGATAATTGATGATAACCCTCTTAAAGTTATTTATCGTTGTGAAAATACATTTTCACAAAAAAAGATGATAGATGAACTAAATCATATCATTAAAAAAAGATGCAAAACTTGCATAAAATTATAATTACTTGTTCATATCCGTTGTTGATAACTATTTTCTTCTTCTTTTATGTTTTTTAATTCAATTTATTGATTTGTAATATTTAAAGTATTAATACATATTTATATTAAATTACTTTATAACTTAACATAAATGAAGTTTTTAATTATAAATACAAATATATAAAATACTTATTATTAACTACTAGTTGTTTTATTAACAATTCATGTGAAGAAAATTGTTGAGAAATGATGATAAAATGTTAGAAACAATTTTTTCTTGCTTCTAAATATAAAATAGAGTAGTTTTTAACATAGAATGAGCAATAATTCTATGTTCATTAGGAAAATAAAATCAATGTAATAATAATAAAATCAATGATTTAAAAAAATAAAAAAAAGTTTTCAACTATATAAACAGTACTAATCATTATTACTATTTTCTTTTATAAAAAAATATATATATAATGATTGGTAAAGTGTAAAATTTGTACTTTTGCAGCAATATTTTCAATATGCCTTATGAATATAATAGAAGAAATAAATAGGTTTAAAAAAGAAAAGAAAGCAGTTATTTTAGCTCATTATTATACTCGACCAGAGATACAAGATATAAGCGATTATTTGGGAGATAGTTTGGCTTTAGCACAATATGCCCAAAAAACAAAAGCTGATGTTATAGTATTTGCTGGTGTATATTTTATGGCCGAAACAGCGAAAATTTTAAATCCTACTAAAAGAGTTTTTTTACCTGATTTTGAGTCGAAATGTTCATTAGCTGATTCATGTTTGTCAAATGATTTTAAAGCTTTTAAAGATAAATATCCGGATTATAAAGTAGTATCTTATATCAATAGCAGTGCTGATATAAAAATTTTATCCGATGTAATTTGCACATCCAGTAATGCTAAAAAAATTATACAGAGTTTTGATAAAAATGAAAAAATTATATTTGCACCGGATCGCAATTTAGGAAATTATTTAAACAATGAATTAGGAGTAAATATGTTATTATGGGATGGAGCATGTCATGTGCATGATACATTGAAGGTAGAACAATTGATCGAAATTAAAAAAACATATCCGTATGCAAAAGTAATAGCACATCCTGAATGCAAACAATTAATTTTAGAATTTGCAGATTTTATTGGATCAACAACAGCACTTATACAATATGTTAAGCAATCGAATGATACCACTTTCATAGTAGCAACCGAAACAGGAATATTGCATGAAATGCGAAAACAAGCACCTAATAAACATTTTATTATAGTAGGAAATGCGAAAACATGTGAATGTAATGATTGTGAATATATGAAATTGAATACTTTAGAAAAAATATATAGATGTTTAGTCGAAGAAAATAATGAAATTTTGTTAAGTCAAGAAATCATTGATAAAGCTAAAAGTTCTATTGTACGTATGTTAGAATTATCCTAAAAAATATTAAGTTTATAAACCTTAAAATAATCCTAAAAAATATAAAAATGGGAAGAGCATTTGAGTATAGAAAAGCAAGAAAGTTTAAAAGATGGGGAAACATGGCACGTGTATTTACACGTTTGGGTAAAGAAATAACAATGGCTGCTAAAGCAGGAGGAGGAGAACCTGAGACCAATCCTCGATTACGATTATTGATTCAAAATGCACGCTCGGAAAATATGCCGAAAGAGAATATTGAAAGAGCTATCAAACGTGCGTTTGAAAAAGATACGAGCGATTATAAAGAAATTGTTTACGAAGGATATGCACCTCATGGAATTGCTTTAATAATTGAAACGGCAACTGATAATCATCAAAGAACCGTAGCAAATATTCGATCTTATTTTAACAAATTCGGTGGCTCTTTGGGTACACAAGGTATGTTAGATTTTATGTTTGAAAGGAAATGTAGCTTTAAAATACTTGCTAAAGATAGTATTGATATTGAAGAATTAGAATTAGAATTAATTGATTATGGAGTGGAAGAAGTATTTGCTGAAGAAAATGAAATATTGATATATGCAGAATTTCAAAATTTTGGGCCTATTCAAAAATACTTAGAAGAACATCAATATGAAATAAAAACATTTCAATTTGAAAGAATACCGACCGATGTAAAAGAATTGAATGAAGCTGAAAAAGCTGAAGTAGAAAAACTTATAGAAAAGATAGAAGAAGATGAAGACGTAACCAATTTATTTCATAATATGAAGTAAAAAATACTTAATCTTCATTGTTATTTTCATCATTTATATTCTTATTAACTAATACTTTATCAATTCTAGCATCGTCCATTGCTTTGATTTGAAATTCAAAATTTTTCCAAACTATTTTTTCCTCAACTTCAGGAATATGTTCTGTTAATTCTAAAATAAGTCCGCTTAAAGTATTATAATCATTTTCTGGAAAAAGATCTTCCATTTCAAAATAGGAAAGAAAATCATAAAAAGGGTATTGTCCGTCAGCAAGCCATGTCTTATCACTTAGTTGAATGATTGTTTCTTCATCTTTTGACAAATGACTAATTTTACCGACTAATGCTTCCATAATATCGACGGCAGTCACCATACCTTGTAAGGAACCAAATTCATCAATAATAAAAGCATAGTATATTTTAGATTCTTTAAATAATTTTAATACGTTGTAAGAACTGGTAGTTTCGGGAATATATTGAGGTTTATGTATATAATTTTGTAGGTCAAAATTATCTTTGGATAAACAATCAAATAAATCGCGTAAATATACAACCCCCATAATTTTATCTAAATTTCCATCTATAACCGGATAATAACTATGCATATGGTTATAAATAATTTGATGTATATTTTCAATAGAATCGTTGATATCTATACAAATTAATTCATTTCGATATGTCATCAATGATTCTACGTCTCTATCTCCTAAATCGAATACCCGTTCAACAATATCTTGTTCTACTTCTTTAATTTCACCTTCATAAGTTCCCTGTTTGATTGCAGCTAAGATTTCTTGTTCTGTTATTTTATTTTCTTCAGTATTCGTTATATTCAGTGCCTTCATTATGATATGAACCGTTTTCGTAAGCATCCAAGTAAAAGGAAAAAATAATTTTGAAAAAAAGCACATAAAACCTGATGTTTTTTGAATAATCTTATCAGGAAAAAGTAACCCAATTTTTTTAGGGAGTAATTCCCCTAAAACAATGGTAAAATATGTTATAACGAGAACAACAATCGTATTAGCAATTAAACCGGCATACAAAGCTACAGAAGGAAATGATGAAAACCAATCTTTAATATATTGGGAAATCGTATCACCGCTATAAACACCGGTAAGTATGCCAATAAAAGTAATACCCATTTGAATGGTTGATAGAAAATTGTCGGGTTTTTCCAATAATTTTAATGCTTTGATAGCACCTTTTTTTCCTTGCTTGGCGGCTGTTTCTAATTTTAATTTGCGTGAAGAAACCAAAGCAAATTCCGACATGGAAAGAAAACCATTAAATAAAATTAATAATACTATAATAAGTATCTCCATAAATATAAAGATAATAAGTTATAAATTAAGAAAATAATTAGTTTTTTTTGTCAGATTACGGGGCTCGTAATAGTCATCGTCGTCCATTCACACATTATGATTTATTCGTGTGCAAAAGTAGAATAATTTTAAATACCACAGGCAATTATTTAAGAAAATTTTAATTTTAATTGTTGGGGAATTAAGGAAAAACTTTTACGATGATAGGGAGTAATCCCATGATGAATGATTGCATTTCTATGTTCATTGCTGGGATATCCTTTATTTTTATTCCATGCATAAGAGGGATATTGCAGATGTAAATTCTCCATATACTCATCGCGATACGTTTTAGCTAATATTGATGCTGCAGCTATGGATAAATATTTTGTATCCCCTTTGATAACACAAACATAAGGGATTTTTAAATTTGTATTGAAACGATTGCCATCAATAAGTAATAAGTCAGGAATTATTTTTAATTTATTAATGGCTAAATTCATGGCTTTAAAAGAAGCTTGTAAGATATTAATCTCATCAATTTCATTCGCATCAACCTTTGAAACAGCCCATGCTATTGACTCGTTTTCAATAACTATTCTTAATTCATCTCTCTGTTTTTTATTTAATTTTTTAGAATCATTTATACTATTATTTGTAAAATTTTTAGAAAAAATAACAGCAGCCGCAAAAACTGGACCGGCTAAGCATCCTCTTCCGGCTTCATCGCAACCGGCTTCTATGTAATATTCTTGATATGATGATTTAAGCATATGAATTAGGAATACAGCAATTTAGGATTATACTTATCAGTAATATTAAAATTATAATATTATATACAATTCTATATTTAATAAATTGTTCTGAAATACCCCCTAAGATTGAAATTAGACTCAGAAAAACAATGCTAAACATATGTGATTTTTCTTTAAAAAAAATACCAAAAGCTATACTTAATAGAGAACTGATTAATAAACTGTAATATTTTTTTCTTGTTATGATATTCATGTTCGATGATTTGGATAATAAGGTATAGCTGAATAATAAAAATAACAATAAAAAACATCCATATATAATATATTGTAAGTAGTTAAAAGATATATTATTGAAAACAGATATTCTAAATTGATTGATATAAAATGAGAACAATGAGGAATAATTATTGAAATCAAAAAAATATAAAAAACTAAAAAAATAAATATATAAAATCAGTAAGCCTATCAGTGGCATGATGTAATTTTTCCAAAAATAAAGTCCGTTTAATTGAAAAATAACAAATGCAAAAATAAAGAATAAAATAAAAGGAGCATAAAAGAGACTGATTATGCCACAAAAGATTCCAAAAACAATCCCATGTTCCGGTTGATAGCTTTTTTCATTTATAGTTAAAAGTGAAGGAAGTATAAATATTATAATTAAAAAATTAATAAACAGCGGAAATATAAAAGAAACTCTAAGAAAATAAAAACAAAATATCAAATAGAATATACTTACATAATAATTATGAAAATCAATAAGTTTATGTTTTTTCAACAAAAAATACAATGAAATAGAGTTTAGTAAAAGAAGAAATAGAATAATAAATTTTATTAAAATAGGATAATCATAAATAAAATGAAAGAAATCTGTGTTGAAATATGATATATAATCAATAGCAATGTCATTTGATGTATATAAAAATAGTTTTAAAAAACAAAGAAAGAAAAAGAAAGAAAAAATAATTTTCTGTAAGCTAGATTTTCGTGTTGCATTTTTTACTAGCATTTTATTCTATAATTAAAGTAACATTATGATTATTAATCGTTAATAAACAATTCTTCCCAAAGATAATAGCTCGATTATCGCTGATATGACCAGCCGGAAAACCGAAACAAACCGGATAATTGAAAGGATATACATGTTCAAGAATAATTTCTTCAGCTGTTTTACCATATGAAATAGGATTATCATTCATTTGACTCATTCCTCCTATAATAAGAGCATTTAAATCCTTAAGTTTTTGGCTTCTTTTTAAACTTAGCATCATACGATCAATGTGGTATAGATATTCATCCAATTCTTCGATAAATAGAATTTTTCCTTTGGTATCCAAATCCGAAGCAGAGCCAATCACTGCATAAAGGAGCGATAAATTTCCACCGCAAACGATTCCCTTTGCAGTTCCAATTCTATTAAATGGATGAGATGGAATAGTATAATTAAGTTTACCATGGAATAGAGCGTGCATCATTGTTTGAATACTTTCGCTATCAAATAAATCATTGTGTATGTTAATTGGCATGGTAGCGTGCAAAGTAGCATATCCCATTTGATGTACATGAGTATGTAAAACACTTATATCGCTATAACCACAAATCCATTTTGGAGAAATTTTAAATTTAGTAAAATCTAAATTATCAATAATTCTAAGGGTTCCATACCCTCCTCTGGCACAAAAAATAGCTTTTATTTCGGGATTATCTAATGCAACTTGAAAATCGGAAATTCTTTCCTGATCCGTACCGGCAAATTGATGAAATTCTTTAAAAATGTTTTTTCCCAATTGCACTCTAAGGCCATAGGATTCAAATAATGAAATACTAGAGGCTAATTCATTTTCAGAAATTTTACGTGCCGGTGCAAGTATGCTAATTAAATCTCCGGATTTTAATAAAGATGGTATAATCATAGGATTGATGAATTAGATTTACAAAAGTAATATTTTTTAGGAACTAAAAGAATAAACATAAGCGATTAAATAGAATTATTCGAATTAAAAAAAATATTTTTATCTAATATGTGAAATATATAAAATTTTTATGTACTTTTGTTCCACAATTAATCTTTATATAACTATAAAAAAAATTATAATATGTCTGGAATTAACAAAGTTATTTTAGTAGGGAACTTAGGAAAAGATCCTGAAGTAAAGACCATTGAGAACGGAATAAAGTTTGCACGTTTTTCATTAGCAACGACGGAGACCTATAGAGATAAAACGGGTGAACGTAAAGATGTTACGGAATGGCATAATGTGGTTTGTTGGCGAAATTTGGCTGAAATAGCCGAAAAATATCTTACAAAAGGAAAACAAATTTATGTAGAAGGAAAAATAAAAACACGTTCATGGGAAGATAATGGAGTAAAGAAGTATATAACTGAAATAGTTGCGGATAATTTTACGATGTTAGGGACACGATCCGGAAGCGGCACAAATGAGCCTTCTGAACCGAATAACAAAGATGGAGAAAATGATTTACCTCCCTTTTTAGCAGAAGAAGATGATTTACCTTTTTAATTAATTACAATAATTTATGATTATTCATTCTCATGTATTTGAGTTTCTTAGTGCATTAGAACATAATAATACAAGAGAATGGTTTCATGATAACCGATCCTTGTATGAAAAATCATTGGAAAGCATAAGTGATTTTACGAATGAGTTAATACATGGGATAAGCGAATTTGATTCTGCTGTTTCTAACGAAACTATAAAAACTTCTTTATTTAGAATTTATCGGGATTTGCGATTTACTCCTGATAAAAGACCCTATAAAACACATTTCGGTATTTACGTTGTTAAAGGAGGAAAAGCTAGTCCTTTGGCAGGTTATTATCTTCATATTCAAAACAATTCATCAGAATTAGCTGGTGGCTTATGGTCGCCGCATAAAGATGTTTTAGCAAAAGTACGTCAAGAAATTTATTATGAGCCGGAAAAATTTGTTAAAATTATCAACGATAAAGTTTTTGTTGATACATTTAAAGGCTTAAGCCCTTTAGAAAAACTTAAAATATTACCCAGAACATTTAGTGGCGACTTTCCATATAATGAATTATTGAAATATAAACATTATATCGTTGCCAAATCATTTACAAATGAAGAAATTTTGAATAAAAATTTTATAAGAACGTGTATAGATACATGTAAATTATTGTATCCATTTAATCATTATTTTAACACTATTATTCAATAAAAAATGATAGAAACAGCTAAAGTTCTTGTTGAAAATGCATGGCAAAACCGAGAATTACTTCAACAAGAAATGACAAAAGAACTTATTAGAGAACTTATAGATCTTCTTGATAAAGGGAAATTACGGGTAGCAGAAAAAATAAATAATGAATGGAAAGTAAATGAATGGATAAAAAAAACCATCATACTTTATTTTATTATTCAGGAAACTAAAGTAATAGAATGCAGTCCTTTTGAATTTAACGATAAAATAGCTTTAAAAAAGGATTACAAAAAACAAGGCATTCGTGTTGTTCCTCATGCGATTGCACGTTACGGTTCCTTTTTAGAAAGGGATGTTATATTAATGCCATCCTATGTAAACATCGGAGCTTATATTGGGAAAGGATCCTTAATAGATACGTGGGCAACGGTAGGCTCATGTGCTCAAATTGGAGAAAATGTACATATTAGCGGTGGAGTTGGTATTGGGGGAGTTTTAGAACCGGTACAAGCAGCTCCGGTAATTATTGAAAATAATTGTTTTATAGGTTCAAGATGTATTGTAGTTGAAGGAGTAAGAGTTGAATCCGAAGCCGTTTTGGGTGCTAATGTTGTATTAACACAATCTACAAAGATAATTGATGTTAGTCAGAGTGAAGCCAAAGAATATCGAGGAATTGTTCCTGCTGGATCTGTGGTTATACCTGGAACTTACAATAAGAATTTTCCTGCTGGGAATTATGCGGTAGCTTGTGCGTTGATAATAGGGAAAAGAAAACAGTCAACAGATAAAAAAACATCTTTAAATCAGGCATTAAGAAATTATAATGTTTCTGTTTAAAAAAATTTAAACAAAAATGTTTTTTCTGACTTTTTTTTGTACTTTTGTAACCGTTAAATTTTAGTATGAAATAATTAAACTTTGTATAATATGAAAAGATTTATAACATTATTGTTTGTTTTTGCATTTTTACATGTAAATGCACAAGTTGTTTTACAGGAAAGTTTTGATGATACCCCTTTACCCGGTGGTACAGGTCAAGATTATCCTACTGGATGGACAGCAACTTCGAAAGTAACCTCAAAATCAATATGGAGAATTAAAACTAGTTTTCCAATAGGAGGAGGTAGTATTTTACCAACAGAAAGAAAATATCTTGTAGGTTTTGATAGTATCAATCCCCCAACAAGAGCTTTTGATGAATGGCTAACGTCTAAAGAATTTACTTTGTTAAATACCTCTCGTACTAATACAGTTTCTTTTTACTCCTATCATGTAGCTGATGGTTCGCATTCTTTGCAAATTTGTGATGTGAATACATCCACTTGGAATACCCTTTGGGTAGATACTAATACGGCTAATCCTTATCCCGATAAATGTTTAGATAGTACACGCTTAGAAGTAGTTATTCCTGATTCTTACAAAGGAAAAACGGTTAAATTGGCTTGGGTATTTCAATCATCCTCATTAACCAGTGCATGGGCCATTGATCATATAACCTGTGAAGCTGTCATTGGAGGAATAGATGTTCTTTTTATTGATTTTAAATCACCTTTAAATCATGAAGATACCATTAATTCTATTCCCATTAATACAGATATCCCTATTAGAGTTAGGGTGATGAATAACGGTAGAACAGATGCAGAAAATGTGCCTATTTCTTATACTTTAAATAATGGGACTCCTGTAAATGATGTAATTCCTTTGGTGAAAGCGAAAGAAACGCTCGAATTCACTTTTAATCAATCTGTTAATCTCGCAGTTCAAGCGATTAATACTTTAAGTGTAGCTACAAATGCTTCCAATGATGAATTAGTAGAAAATAATACATCAGAAATAATAAGTTTTTGGACAGTAAATGATAGTCTTTGTTTAATTTATGATTTTGAAGATCCAAATTTAACAGATTCGGCATTATGGGCAAATTCAGGCTATGTAGTATATAATATTGATCAACAATCTCCTGGAATTCAATCCTATGAAAACATTTTTAGAGCCGGTGCTTGGGTAGTAGGAGTAGGTGGAAACTATTTATACAATGTTATTTGGGGAAATTTTTCAGCTTTTACGTATTCTTATTTTTCTCATTTTCCTACTCCTGCCGATAGATGGTTGGTATTGCCAAAATGTCGTATAAACAATACTTCCGAACCTGTATTTTTACAATGGAATGCTGTTTCCTGCTATCAAAAAGACCATACTTCTCCTCAATTTGAATCCTATGAAGTATTAATTTCAGAAAACTCAAATGCAATGGAAGATTTTGTAAAAGTTCATGAAATACAATCGGAAAAATATTTTAATCCAAGTGATCCTTACAAACCTTATAACAGAAGTATTGATATTTCTGCTTATAAAGGAAAGAAAATTTTTATTGCTTATCGTTTAACAACCAGTGGAACACAAACACGTGGAATGTTAGCGTTAGATAATATCAAGGTTTTTGGAGATGCTGTTATAGAGGGAGATGCTATAAATGAAACAAATACTGATCAGACTGTCGAAGTATATCCAAATCCAGCCAATAATTTTATGGCGATTTCTTCCCAAAATTTGATTCAGAAAATTGAAATATATAACCTTTTAGGAGAAAGAATTCAACTTTGTGAGCCCAATCAAACTAACTATAATATTTCTGTAAACGATTTTAATAATGGCTTGTATCTTATTAAAATAAAAACACATAAAGGAGAAACTGTTAAGAAAATCAATATTGTAAAATAAAGATAATAAAGAATGTAAAAAGAGGGTGTTCATATATAACACCCTCTTTTTTATTGTATAAATTATACACTTATAATTATGAAAGTTTATTTTTATAATCCTCATAATCAAAATTCCGCAATATAAGAACTTCATCATTTTCGGTCCAAACACATATATTGGGATGTTGAATACCGTTAAAAAAAGTAGTTTTAACCATCGTATAATGTATCATATCTTCGAAGATGATACGTTCGTTACATTCAAGAGGTTCATCGAATGCATAATCGCCCATTCCCATAAAATCGCCGGCCAAACAAGAGCAACCTCCCATACGATAAATAAATTTATCACCGGGTTTAGGATTATGAGCCTGTAAAATGGATGGTTTATAGGGCATTTCCAAACAATCCGGCATATGACAGGAAAAAGAAACATCAAGCATGGCAATATTAAAATTTTTTTGTGGAATAATATCTTGTATACTTGAAACTAAAAAACCAGTTTGCCAGCCAATGGCTTCTCCGGGTTCGAGAATGATTTCTTTTAAATTAGGATATCGTTGTTTGAAATCTTGTAGTATTTGAATGAGGTGATCTACATCATAACCCTCTTTCGTAATTAAATGTCCACCACCCATGTTTATCCATTTTGCTTGACGGATAAGATCCCCGAATTTTGCTTCTACTATCTTAAGTGTGCGTTCAAGTGTATAACTATTATTTTCGCATAAAACGTGAAAATGGATGCCCTCTATGCCTTCAGGAAGAGTATTTCCTAACATATGCCGAGGAATACCTAAACGAGATCCTTCCAAAGCAGGATTGTAAATATCTGTTTTAACTTCACTGTATTCCGGGTTTATGCGTAGACCAAAAGAAACTTTTTTAGGAAGATTTTTTGTTTGAGGAAAAAAGTAGGCATATTGTGAAATAGAATTAAAAGTTAAATGACTGCTATATAACAATAATGTGTCGAATTCTTCTTTTTTATAAACCGGACAATAGGTATGCGCTTCACATCCCATTTCTTCAACAATTAAACGAGCTTCGTTAAGAGAACTAGCGGTAGCGCCGCTTAAATAATTAGCAATCATCGGAAATGTGTACCAAAAAGAAAAACCCTTTAACGCACAAATGATTTTTATATCAGCTTTATCTTGAATTGAGCGTAAAATTTCTAAATTAATACGTAGAGACTGCTCATTTAAAACATAAGAAGGAGAGGGAATTTTTTCAAAATCAAGTGACATAGTGTTTATTTTATGTAGATGATGGATAATACTTCTTCACTATAATAGGTAGAGCCTGGGTATAAATCGGTATAATCAATATTAATCCAATAATCACCGTTTTTATCCAGCCGATAAAAAATTTTTTTATTACCGATTTCTTTTTCAAAGAAAGAATATATGGCTCCAGCATACTTATCAAAGCTATTCTTATTTCCACAATAAAGCTCCGGATAAACATGTCCGGGAGCCCAAATAATTCGAACATCAGCCCCTATGGCTTTTAAAGTAGATGCCATAAGAATACTATAATCATCACAATCACCGGCTAACAACAAAATACTTTCTTGTGGTGGTGCAAAATAGTCAAATCCATTGGGATCGCGTACATATTTATAATTGTCCCTAATATATCTTATTAAAGATAATTGTCGGCATATCTGTCCAAATTTAAAATAGTATTCATCGTAATATAGTAATGATTTTTCAACGGCAAATGCTCTGACGGAAGAATCTTTATAATTAACTTTTTGTTGAATACGTTGTTGTAAACTGATATGAGGAACGATTGCGTTTACAGCAGGTTTTATTTCTACTTGTGAAGAAACGCTATTGAATAGTTGAATGATATTTATTTCAGCATTATGATAAATGGTTTTTATATTCCAACTCATTCCAACGAAAGAAGATATTAATATCAGTAAAATGATTCCAGGATAAAGAAAGTATATGATACGTTTGATATATTTACCAATAATAAATTGAAGCAAAATAAAGAATACGAGAAAGAATAAAAATAAATCAATTTGTATGTTTATTAAAAAAATGGGAGGAAAGAATTGAACACTAAATGCGGCCAGTATAATAGAAAAACCGATATTAACCAAAGATAAAATCGTTTTATATGTTCGAGTAGATTTTTTTATTTCAGATCCCGTCATATTTATTTTGTTAATAGTTTATCTAAAATAGAGGTTGTTTGCTCCCAATTATAATTTTTCTTGACAAAGGAATAGGCATTTTCGGCAATCTGATTATAAAAATCGGTTTGTGAAAGCAGCATATCAATAGCATCTATATAACCTAAAATACTGTTACAAACTATAATGTCTTTTTTTTCTTGAGCATTCAGTGGTTCACTAGCTAAAGGAGATGTAATGCAGGGAATTTTCATGGCCATGGCTTCAAGTAGTTTGTTTTGTAATCCTGTTCCTAATCGCATGGGGGCAATGAAAATTCGTGATTGTGCATAATAGGAACGTATATCATCGACCCACCCTGTAACAACTACATTTTTCCCTTGTAATAATTTAACTTTCACACTTGGATTCGCTCCACAAATAGCAAGGAGAATCGAAGGATATTTTTCCCTTAATAGGGGAAGAATTTCTTCAACTAAAAATGTAGCAGCATCTATGTTGGGCGGATAGGAAAAATTTCCGGTAAAAATTAAATCATACTTTTTTTCTTTTTGTATAGGTGAAAACAAGGATAAATCAACGCCGTTTGGGACAACACTTATACTGTTTGCTGATGGATGTGGGATGAATACTCTATCAACCTGTGTAATAATAGTATGATTATCGAAATAATTGAAAATTTCTTTTTCGTATCTAAGCAGTCGTCGATATTCTATGGAAAAAATAATGCGTTTCCAAAAAGGTGCTTTTGCCATCATTCGTTTAACCCCTTTTGAAAAAGCATCCTGATAATCCAATGTTTTTTTTATTTTCTGATGTTTTATGTATTCGGTAGTTCGTATTAATTGACTGTATATATGGTCCGGTTGAATACTATCGATCAAACGGTTTATGTGTCGTTGTATGCTTCGTCGATAAAAATATCCACATTGTAAAGGTTTGCCTTTTATGAAAAAAAGTAATACATTAAAAACAATTGACCATTTGCTGATTGGAAAAATATAAATTTCTTTACAGTATGCTTTTAAAATCGATTCTGCTTCAGGATGCAATCGATGGTCATTTAAAGCACATAAAAATATATCGTGCTTTTTTGATAACTCCTTTATTTGATTGAATGCGCGTAATTTATCTCCTTTTTCAAGTGGATAGGGCACACGAGAAAGTATTACAAAAAGTTTCAATATTATGTTTTATTTTTAATTACAAACGACATGCAAAAATACAACATTTTATTATCATAAACAAAGAAAAAAATATGTTTTTATATTTGATAACGTACTCGTTTATTTAATTATAGTTATTCTATATATGATTAAAAACATCCTTTATCAATTATTTCTTTCGATGTTCAATTATAGAAAATTTAATTATTCCGAATCTACTTCTTCGCTTATCCAATTTTGGTTTTTTAAGAAACGTTTTTTAAGACTTAATGAGGCCAATCGATATGAATAAGAAGATAAATCTTTTTCAGAAGATAATTGACGTTTCTTTTGAGGAGTTTCTTTTAGAATATCATTAAATTTTTCTATGGATGAACGCACTTGCATTGAATTGGAAGCTCCTAAGTAATAAAAATAAAACCATTCGTCGCCGATTTCAAAATACATTTGAAGATTTGTTTTATTGCTTTTCTTTTGAATTTCTATAATTCCGGGGACATATTTATTTACTTCTTTTTCACCGCATACGGCAATGCCAATATTTTTTCTACTTATGAATGAATTGCTGGATTGATTCCACGTGAATTCGATATCGGCAAAAACAAAGGAAATTTCTAATTGTTTGGGTAATTTTCTAAATCGATAATATTGTGCTAATTCGGGATACAGTTTTCTAAATTCATTCTCCCCTAATAAATTCATTAAGGTATGTTGATAATTTAAATTATCCACTATTTCGATTCCGTCTAGTTGATACGCTCCGTTTAATTCTTCGGTCATTATTCGCATACATTCTTCATTGAAATAAAAATTCAAAGTAGCAGCCATTCTAATAATAGCCGAATCGACTAACATATAATTAGTAATGTTCCCTATGGGAATAAATTCTACCCTTCCTAAATTAGTTCCTAAATCAAGCATCCCTTCCCCTTTGCCAATACAGGCATTTTTATTCAGGTAAATAGCATTCCCTTCGGATTCTAAGTCTTCTAATTTATCCGGTTCGGCAACGACGTAGGACTCTATTTCTTTGTTAAACATTAAATATCCTTTAGCACTGATATATTCCGGATTAGAAGGGGCATTCTTTGCTCTGGCAAAAGCAGTATAAATGCTTCCGTTTCTATCGGATGAAATGGCAGCAACAATGCTACGATTATTTATATCTTTGGTGGTTTCATTGATGGGGATTAAAATAGAATCGGGATTGATGAGTCCTTTAAATCGAATCGCAGGATACTTTATGGTATCGCAAGCATGTAAGAGGTTTATTCCTCCTTCGAAAGTTAAAAATTCATCTTCAGCAATAAGATATGTTTCCCCGCTGAAAGCAAAATGTGGGCTTAAAGTGAAAATATTTAGGCTATCGTCGCTGATAAAAGCTCTTCCACGAGATAAATTATTTCGATTTACCCATAAAGAATCGAAATGAATGAGTTGCTTTTCTTTATTTTCATCGATATAGTTATAATATCCATTTCCATTGTATGCATTGCGAGAATAAATTTGTGTAGTTACATTAAAAATTTCATGATATTTTGTGTAGGTATTGGCAAGTATTTTCGATTCATGTAAAGCACCTATTTCGGCTCGTTTATAAATTTTCACTATTCCCTCTTTAGGAAATATAGCGGCATCAGCAACTTCAATAAATCTTACCCCTTCAGCAAGAATTTCTTGTTTTTTCAAATCATAAGTTGCTTTAATGGCAGTAAATTGTAACGAATCCTGATCCGGATGTATTGAAATGAGTTCATTTCCATAAGAAACCATGCTATATAATTCTTGTATGCTGGTTGTATTTAGATCGGTTGATGCATAAGGATCATCGTATTTAAAAGCAATTTTTTCGTCGTCGATCAACCAATCAAATTCAGGTGAACGCGTGTAAAACATATTAATAGGAAATGTTATGTAAGAAAGATCTCCATTCGTAATAAAATTACCTATACGTTTTTCAAAGTTCATATAGGCTTTATGATTTATTGCTGTAACAAAGTAATCATTCAGTACCGTATCCTTTAAACGAATATTTAAATTATCTACATTCATTTCATGATGTAAAAAGACATATTTATCACTTTTCATTTCCGCAATGTTGTACTTTATATTTCCTTGCCCCGTAATACCATTGCTAGAAACTAGAAGATTTCCTATTAATTGAGCTTCTTTAAATATTTGGAAAGGAGAATCTTTGCTGCTAAGTTGCATTTGATCATTGTAAGGTTCCCAGTGAACATATACGTTTTTAGCTTTCACATCGGGATATTCAATTCCTATACTTTGTTCATCAACCATAAACATATCGTAGGTTCCATTCATTGAATCCGGGAAAAATAATATATCTTTTCCTATACCATGTGATTGCGTATAGTCAAGTTTTCCACTTCCACGTAAACCTTGATTACTTAAATCAATTTTTTGAGTAAACATTCCTTTCCCATTATAGGCAAGTAATCCATTTTCATCCGTATAATGGATAAATCCTAATGAAAAATCTGGTCTTACTTTCAATGGTTTGTGTATATCCGGAAAAATACCGTCAGAATATAAATACCCATTGAAAGTCAATGAATCGGTGTTATAATTATCCATTTTTGTTACCGTAAATAAATCTACATGATAATAAAACCTGTTTCTATCGTACACTCCGTTATAGACAAAATTATGATCATAATAGACTTTTCCGGGTGATTTGCTTACAAAATAGGGGTAACGAGGAAATGATAAACGACTTGATTTATTATTTGCTTGATCAATGTATAAAATTCCAGATATATCTTCTATATAACTTTCTATTCGACGCAGGGGATATTCTCCCATAAAATTCATAGCAAGGCTTTTATCCTCAACATATAAGACAATTGAATCAATAACGTTAAGATTAATGGTAAAATCATCATAAGAGAATTTACAATTCGTGGCCCAAAAGTCGAAAAGACCTGCTTCAACTTTACCATGAAAAATAAAATCTCGGTTTTGTTGCATAATGATTTTTCTCCCGGCAGGGAAAATATTTACAATTTGAGAATCACTAAGAACTACTAAATCAATACCATTAATTGTTAAGTCATAATTAAGCAAACTTAAACTTGCATTGCTGTTTTGAGATGATACTGTTGATATAAAACGAATAATGTCATAATCTTTTTTGCCATTTTCATTCATCAAATAATTTCCTAATTTATCGTAATAATACACTTCGTCAGTTAACATATTATAATCAATAAATCCATATTGTACAAATTGAAATAGTAAACTACGCACATCACTTTCAGCATATTTAAAAAAATCCACAATATCGTCGATATGGGCTTTTCTTACGTTATTGACACGAAAATATTCATATAATGTATATAATGGGTTTGTACGAGAAAATCCGCGTAATTTATCAATACGATGCTGTTCATAAAAGTTAGATGATTCAAAAACAGCCGTATTATCGCTTCCTGTACTGGGAAGAAATTTAAATTCGATAGATTCTTCATTCATATTCCAAAATAATGCTTCTGAATACATTTCAAGTTTATGATAGGTATTAAAAAAGGGCATACGTTGAGAACCGTCTTCACCGCGAATTAACCACATCTCTTTTCGATCGACATTATATCGTAAATGAATGGCGGAATGATAAATGGAATCATTTTTAATGTAAATGGATGTATTACACAATGTCGATTCTATGATATGTTCTTTAAGTAAAAAAGATTTTGCTTTAGTTCGTATCACGACATTTCCATCACGTTTAAAAAGCAATTCAGCTAAATTTTTATCATCGCCCTGACCCAAAAAACTATTCCCTTTCACATATATACCTCCTACATAATCAATGTTTTCATAAAGATTTTTCAGTATTATATATTTATTATATGAGGAAAATCGAGGATAAGTAGCCGTTTCATAGTTCACGCTTGTGTTTATGGCTTTATCTTCGTATTTTCCGGGTAATGGTGATGAAAAATATTTTGAATTATAATAAAGAGCATTTTCGACTTCAAAAGAAGGATTTTTTAAAACAATGGAAAAAAAGGGGAGTTCTGCATAAACTTCCTTGGGATCAAGACCTGCGCGACTCCAATCTACTTTACCATTTTTACCGATAAATTCTAAACGAGAGGGATAAAAAACTCCTTTTGTATTATATATGATAATACTGTCATTTCCATTACTTCCTATTAAGTCCAAAGAAGGAAAAACTATTTTTGGGATACTATCAAATTCAAAATAATACGTATTGCAATTTTGACTGTACCAATTTGTTTTAGCAAACGAGCTAAGGATATCATCATGAATAAAATTCGAATAAAGTTCTAGTAGACTGGTGTATTGGTTGGCATCATTTGTTATATAATAACTCATTGATAATATAAAGTTTTTAAAATTTGTTTCCGATGGATAGCTTTCCGAAAAAATGTGAAAAGTTTTTATGAATGTAGCAAAATGAGGAAAAGGTTTCATTTTCTTTTTTAACATTTGATTTGCCAAATCAAGAAAAGCTTTCTGTTCTTTCATAGAAAGAACACTCCAAAATTCAGGGAAGAATGTCTTCATACTATCGATACCTATTTTGTAAGATTTATTTGCCGATTCGAAAAAGCTTGTCATTTCAGGAATCGTATTTTCGGCAGAAGAGCTAAAGCTTTTCGGCGTTTGACTAAAAATAGGACGTGATGCAAAAACGATGAAAAGGATGAGATATATTTGTATTTTTTTCATTCCAAAATATGGTTTTGATAGTTATTGAATTATACGAATCAGTCTATATATTGTATGCATGACAAAAGTACAATTTTTTTACGTAAGAAATTTATTTTCTGTATGAACCCTATGACGTATTATAGCAGTAAAATATTTATGAAACAAAGATTTGATATCTCTAACGTATTAGAAAACAATATTATTATGAAAATATTCGATTTTAT